>Ga0265314_10002026_pt1 | contig 21477 bp, 19 predicted proteins | sample 4126metaG_FD_203106 | JGI IMG/M metagenome (GOLD analysis project Ga0265314, IMG submission 203106) | Rhizosphere microbial communities from Carex aquatilis grown in University of Washington, Seatle, WA, United States - 4-1-26 metaG | ecosystem: Host-associated > Plants > Roots > Rhizosphere >... | reverse complement strand
GCGCACCGCCGGATGCCGTACAGCTCTTTGAAAACTGAAACGAAACAACCCAAAACTCGGGCCAGCCCCTTGACTCTCTCGCCTTTTCAGAGAGTGGCACCACGGCGAACAAGCTTCTGCCGCGTCAATCCCCAACGGCGTTCGGCGTTTTGCGTTTGTCGTTTCTCGGTTCTTGTCGTTTTGCGTTTTCCGTTTCTCGCCCAGCCAGCTCCTAAAAACTGGCACACTTCTGCCGCTTCTTGTGGTCGCCGAGACTGGTTATCCCTACATCTTGTGGGAAAATTATTTGCCGTGGCACATTGATTTTGCCCGATTTCTAGGATTAAATGTAGGCGGATTCCGAGCTGATATCCTTGCGGCGATTGCCCGACCGGCCGGACTCCAATCAAAGGGAAAACCCTTCAACTAAATAACGCCAAGCCCGCGTTCTCACGCGGCGTACGCGCATTTGCGCGCGAATTTCCGTGCCCACTAACGTGCCTCACCGGCCGCAGCATGTGCTGCGTGCCGTTCGTTAAACTCCGTCCCAATGGAAAGGTAATTTATGTCCAAAAATGAACGAGAAATTGAACCCGCCCGCCCCAAGCTCAGCCTTGCGCTGGTCCTGGCCGCCTTACGCATCCTCGCACGTGAATTCCTGGACCGGCCCGCGCAACACGAACCGGACGCCGAAGGCCTGCGTCTATTTCTTCCGAAATTCGATGCGCAATACCGCGGCGCACGCGCGTTCTTCGAACCCTGCTGGCAGCTCGCGGAAAAATTGGGCCTCGCCGAATCGAAACTCACCGCGTACCTGCGCGAACAGTCGGGCCTCGGCGCGAGAGACTGGTGGGATGCGGTGCGCGTGGAACTCGGTGACTTTCACGCCCAATTACGCAGCCAGATTTACGCGGAAATCCAAACGGCGCTCACGCTTCCGGGCGTCACGCGGCCCATCGACTTCTACGGCTACCAGCAGCTTTTGCGGACGCATCGACGCGAATCTTGCTATGACCGAACGAGCCGGGCTGTCGAGCTGGGACGCGCGGTTCAATCGAGCCTTCCTGTTCGTGACGGGCAAGACGGTCGCGCAATTCGAGTCTGAAATCGTGCGCGAATACGCGCGATCCCGGGAAGTCAACCAGGCCGCCGAAGCCGCCAGCTCGAGCCCTAACTCCGCGCAAGTTCCCGAAGTCGTCGCGAACGCGGTGCACAATAGTGCATCTTTTTCCACGCCGAATGAAAGCACGACCGGATCTGCGAACGCCGAAGTCCTGAATTCAGACGCGATTTTAGGACTTAATTCAAGCGCCGTAAGCGAAGCCTCAGCCTCGGAGTCGTTGGAAACCGATGCTGACTCCAGCTTGCCCCGGGCCGTGAGTGTCACTGGCGGCTTGCCCGCCAGTGCTCCTGAGTCGTTGGAAACCGACTCCGGCGACAGCGAGCGCCCCAAGCAACCCGCGCTTCCGCGACGCATGACACACGGCGAACGGCGCAAGCGGCTCCAGGAACTCGAACGCGAGCGCGCGGAAGCGGAACTCGACCGCGCCCGAGCCGCCTGCCCACCCGTCAAACCGATCCGGAGGTAGGCCGCCGCAGGGCTCTTGCGCGGATTTTACTTCCCGCGCGTAGACAAACCGAAGCGCCGGGAGAGCGCCTCGCCAAGCGCAATGGCCGCGAGCAGAATTCCCAGCCACAGCGCCACGTCAAGCGCCAGGTTCAGGCGGTTCGGATTGAGCGCGTCGCCTCCCACGCATAAGGCCAGCCGCGCGCGTAAACGTTGATGTCGGAGTCGTTGTCTACAACGAAGCCATAGTTCGGGTCAATCCAGTGGTAGGTTCCTTTCGGATAGAATACCACGTGGATGATAAGGTTTGACAAAAGCGCGCCGGTAAGCGCCGCGAGGCCGCAGGCCCTGCCGAGAAAACTGCGCGGGATGAAGATCGCGAGATAGCGCTTCAATGCTTCGTCGGCGGGGGGCCGCTGTTCGGGCCGCCCTTTTTCTTCAATAGTTCCTGGCAGGAGGTGCAGATCTTCTGGCCTTCGTGTTCGACGAGGTCCGTTTCGCCGACCGACTTGAAGCAGACCGGACACATCACCTTGCCCGGCTTGGCCGGGCTGCGCGGACCCTTCGCCGAACCCGGCGCGCCGCTGATCTGGGCGGGCTTGCCCGCATTCGAGCCGGGGGCTTCGGTTTCCTTGCCGCAGCTTGGGCAGGCCGCACGCACGCCCCGCAGGCGCGTGCCACAGCGCGAGCACCGTGTCACCACATCGACGGCCATGCTGCGCCTCCCGCTCTGCGTGCCCACATCCGGTGCGCGGCGAAAAGTTCCGCGCGCCGGGCAATTCAATTTACTTCACGCGGCCCATCTTGCGCAGCAGCGTGACGCCGATTTCGGAGGGATTATCGACGACCGCGACGCCCGCGTCCTTCAGCGCCGCGACCTTGCCTTCGGCCGTGCCCGCGCCGCCGGAAACGATCGCGCCGGCGTGGCCCATGCGGCGGCCCGGCGGCGCCGTGCGTCCGGCAATGAACCCGGCCACCGGCTTGGTCATGTGCTTCTTGATCCACGCGGCGGCTTCTTCTTCGGCCGAACCGCCGATCTCGCCGATCATGATCACGCCCGCGGTGCGCGGGTCTTTCTGGAAGAGTTCCAGCACGTCGATGAAGTCGGTGCCCTTGACCGGGTCGCCGCCGATGCCCACGCACGACGACTGCCCGAAACCGGCCTTCGTGATCTGCCAGACCGCTTCGTAGGTCAGCGTGCCGGAGCGCGAGAGCACGCCGATGTCGCCGGACTTGTGGATGTACCCGGGCATGATCCCGATCTTGCACGCTTCCGGCGTGATCACGCCGGGGCAATTGGGTCCGATCAGGCGCGAATTCGGATAACGCTTCAGCGCCTGTTTGACCTTGGCCATGTCCAGCACCGGGATGCCTTCGGTGATGCAGCAGATCAGGCGCATCTGCGCGTCGGCGGCTTCGAAGATCGCGTCGGCGGCGAAGGGCGGCGGGACGAAGATCATGGTCGCGTCGGCGCCGGTGGCCTTCACGGCCTGCTCGACGGTGTTGAAGATCGGGAGCTTGCCCGCGGGGATCGGCTGCTTGCCGTCAAAGCCGCCGCCGGTCGGCGCCGCTTCGATTTCGAAGAAGGTGCCGCCTTTGCCCGGCGTCACGCCGCCGACGAGCTTCGTGCCGTAGGCGTAGCAGCCTTTGGTGTGCGCCGAACCGAACGAACCGGTGATGCCCTGGCAGATTACGCGCGTGGATGCGTCAACAAGAATGGCCATGCAAGATCCCCACTGAGAAGGAGTGAATTCCGCGCGAAAAGATAGGAGAAGCGCGCGGCGGGCGCAAGTCCAACGCCCTCGCGGTGGACTTCACCGAGCGAAACGGTAAAACCAAATCATGAGCACACCTGATTCCGCCACCCCCGCGCCAGAACCTTTGCCTGCCGCGCCCAAGCCCGTGGACGATCCGACGCCCGCCGGCACGCCGGCCCCCGCGGCCGAAGCCGCGTCTGCGGTCGCCGCTGAACCTGCTGCCGCGCCGGTGGTGCCCGCGCCGCCGCCTCTGACCGTCGCCTTGATCGGGAAAGTTTCCTGCGCCGGAATCGGCGTGGCGCAAGCGCTGCTCGATGCGGGCCTGAAGGTCCGCGTGCTCTGCGCGAATGCCGAAGACGAAAGCCTGGTGCGCAACCTGAAGGTCCCGGTGAACGCGCCCGAACGCCCGCTGCAGGCCGTGCTGGGCAGCGAAGCCGACGTGGCCACGCTCGCGAATCTCTTTACCGGCGCCAACGCCGCGGCGTACCTCTCGCCCGTGGGGCTGAATGGCCGCGAATGGCGCCCGGATGCGCACCTAAAGGATCTCGCCGGGATTCTGGAGCAGTGCAGCGCGTCGAAGGTCCCGAAATTTGTCTACCTTAGCGCGATCGGCGCGATGACCGACGCCCCCGCGCGCTGCCTGCGCGAAGCCTTTGAAGCCGAACGCCGCGTCACGGCTTCGCATCTGACGGAGTTCGTGCTGCGCGCCGGACCGCTGATGGGCCCGGGCGATGACCTGATGTCGCGCGTCGCGCAGGTGACGCAGAGCGGCAGTCCGTGCATGGGTCTGTGGAGCTACGGCGATACGCAGATCCAGCCGCTGCACGCCTACGATTTGGGCCGCTGCATCCTGCGCTGCATTTCAGGCCAGCCGGAACCGCTGCGCTCGGGGACTTACACGGTGGCGGGCGGCGAGACGCTCGAATACCGCGAACTCTTCGACCGCGCCTTGGCGCGCAAGAAGCGCCTCAAGCTTAAGTTCCACGCGCCGTTTTTCGCGCTGAAGCTCGCGGGGATGTTCGCCGGTCCGGAGTTTCAGGAGCGCCTCGAACTCCTGACGGCGCCCTTCTGCGCGGACCACAACGATGTCGCGAAGCTGCTGGGCTCGGTGAGCTCGCTGCGCGGCCTCGACCAGACCCTCGACGAGTGCGCGTAGTAAAGACCGCGCCCCGCCGGACCCAAGCTACTCCAGCGCCGCGACGCCGGGCAGGACCTGCCCTTCGAGGAACTCCAGGCTCGCGCCGCCGCCCGTCGAAATGTGCGTGATCTTCGCGCCGACGCCGGCCTTCTTCACCGCCGCGACCGATTCGCCGCCGCCGACAATCGACGTGGCTTTCGAATTCGCCACGGCTTCCGCGACCGCGATGGTGCCCTTGTTGAAGGGCGGGACTTCGAAGACGCCCAGCGGGCCGTTCCACACGATCAGCTTGGCCGAGGCGAGCGCCGCCGCGTACGCCTTCGCGGTCTCGGGGCCGATGTCCAGGCCCATCTGGTCTTCGGGGATCTTGTCCTTCGCGACGATTGATGACGCGACGCCGGGCTCAATCTTCGCCGCGACGGCGTGATCGCTGGGCAGCAGGAACTGCTTGCCCTGCTTCTTGGCTTCGGCGAGCAGGTTCTTGGCCGTCTCGATCTGCTCGGCTTCGACTAGCGACTTGCCCGTGGGCAGGCCTTGCGCGCGCAGGAACGTATAGGCCATCGCGCCGCCAATCAGCATCGTGTCGCATAGCGGGAGCAGGCTGTGGATCACCTGAATCTTGTCGGAGACCTTCGCGCCGCCCAGGATCACCACGAACGGGTGCTCGGGCGCCTTGAGCGCTTTGCCGAGGTACTCGACTTCCTTGATCATGAGCAGACCCGCGGCGCGGACGTTGAATAGCTTCGCGACGGCGTGCACGGAAGCATGCGCGCGGTGCGCCGCGCCGAAGGCGTCATTTACGTACACGTCGGCCAGCGCGGCCAGTTCCTTGGCAAAGCCCGCGTCGTCGGCTTCTTCGCCCGCGTGGTAGCGCAGGTTTTCGAGCAGCAGCACGCCGCCGGGCTTAAGCGCGGCGACCGCGGCTTGCGCCGGCGCGCCAACGCAATCGTCGGCGAAGGCCACGGGCGCGCCGAGATGTTTGGCCAGGTTTTCGGCGACGGGCTTGAGCGAAAGCGCCGCGTCGCGGCCCTTCGGGCGCCCAAAGTGCGAGCACAGAATGACCTTCGCGCCCTTTGAGGTGAGCTCCTTGATCGTCGGCAGTGCCGCCACGATGCGCGTATCGTCGGTGATCGCGCCGGTCTTCTTGTCGCGGGTCACGTTGAAATCCACGCGGCACAACACGCGCTTGCCGGCAAAGTCGATGTCCTTCAGCGAACGAATCGCCATGGGAGGCTCCTCTTCAAGTGCTTGCGCTCTAACTGGGCTCGGAGAGATTATCCCGCCGAAGCCCTGAGGCAAGGAGTGAGCTTGGAGCCGCGCGATCCGCCGGGCAATCCCGTGTTTGAATTGCATGCGGGCTTTCGCCGCAGCGCCGGACTGGCGCAGAAAGTCCTGCTGCTGGGCGGGCCGTTGCTGGCGCTCGCCTGCGGCGTGGCGTGGCTCTGCAAACTCGGCGGCGCGGAAGCCGCTCCTTTATATGGATACGGCGCCGCGCTCGGCGGGGTGCTCCTTATCGCGGGCGTGCTCTGGGGCTTCTGGTGGCGCAGGTGGCTGCGCCGCGAATTTCGCAAACGCTACGGTTCGATCTGACCTTTGATTCGGGAGAGAAGCATGCCTTTTGCCGCGCCGTTTGTCCTGCCCCGCCGCAACCATGGCTGCCGCGTCGAAACCGAGCTCACGCTCTGGGGCCATCGCGCCGTGGTGATCCAGAACGAGCTGATCCGCGTGACCGTGCTGGCGGGCAAAGGCGCCGACATCGTCGAATTCCTCTACAAGCCGCTGGATCTGGACTTCATGTGGGCCAACCCGAGCGGCCCGCGCGCGCCGGAGCAGGTCACTCCGCCGCCCGATCCCAATAATTGCTTCGGCGATTTCTATTATGGCGGCTGGCAGGAACTCTTTCCGCATGGCTCGCGCTCGACGGAAGTCTTCGGCGCGCAGATGGTCCAGCATGGCGAAGTCTGGGGCCTGCCGTGGGAAGTGCTGGTCGAAGAAGACCGCCCCGACCGTGTGACCGTGGCCTTCCGCACGCGCACGCGCATGACGCCGTTCGTGCTCGAGAAACGCCTGACGCTCCGCAAAGGCAAGGCGGTCCTCGAAATCGACGAGACCGCGCACAACCTTGGGCGCACGGACCTCGCGATCATGTGGGGCCACCATCCGGCCTTCGGCGCGCCGTTCCTCGATGAAACCTGCACGCTCTACGCGCCCGCCAAAACCGTGCGCGTGGATTTGGACCACAGCACCACCTGGCCAAATGGCGCGCACGCCGACGCGGAGAAGGAAAACTTCTCCCGCATGCCCGCCCGCGACAGTGGCGTCGGGCGCATGCTGTACCTCGAAGACCTGCGCGACGGCTGGTACGCGCTGCACAATCCGAAATTGAAGGCCGGCTTCGGCATGCGCTGGGACCACAAGAAATTTCCCGTGGTCTGGATCTGGCAGGAAGCCACCGGCAAGTCGCGCTCGCCGTGGTTTGGCCACGCGTACGCCTGCGCGATCGAGCCCTTCTCGCACCTGCCTTTGGCGCGCGAGCGCGGCGAAGAACTCCTCAACGTGCCCGCGGGCGGCAAGCTCTCCACGCGCTTCCTGGCGTTCGCGTTCAGCGGCTCGAAGCCCGTGCGCAACGTCAACGCGGCGGGCATCGTAAGCTGAGCCGATTTTGGCCGCGCTAATGATTTTTATGCACCCCTACGTTGTGCGTATTTTGCTGATGTTGCGATAAGGAAAACGACATATTTATGAATATTATACAAATGACTTTAAGGCCCCGCGTGGGGTATCGTTTGGTATCCGCGCCGTGCAGTGGCGCGCCTCCAGGAGCCCCTTAAATGACCATCAATGTCGCGTTCATCGGCGCCGGTGACATGGCCAACGCCGTGCACTACCCCAGCGTGGCGAAGAGCCCCAACGCGAAGCTGGTTGCGGTCGCGGACCTGGACCAGAAGCGCTGCGCGCAGACCGCCGACAAGTTCGGCATCAAGGGGCGCTACGCGGACTACAAACAGATGTTCGAGATGGAGCGCATCGACGCGGTCTATGTGATCATGTCGCCGCGCTTCGTGAAGCCGATCATTCTGGACTGCCTCAACGCGGGCAAACATGTCTTCACCGAAAAGCCGCTGGGCGTGAGCGCCGCCGACGCGCGCGAGATGGCGGCGCTGGCCGTGAAGCACAAGCGCGCCACCGCGGTCGGCTTTAACCGCCGCTTCAGCGCGGTGCTGGCGGAAGCCAGGAAGCGCGTCGAAGCGAAGGGGCCGATCAACACCGTCATGGCCGAGTTCCACAAGGACATGAAGGAAAACTACGAGTTCAACAAGGTCTCGATCGTGCGCACGGACGTGATCCACGTGATCGACGTACTGAGCTGGGTCGGCGGTGAAGTCTCCGAAGTGCGCAGTTGCGCGGACAAGCTGAACCAGGAAGACTGGATCAACAATGCCAACGCACTGATGCGCTTCAAGAACGGCGCGGTGGGCATGCTCAGCGCCAACCGCAAGAACGGCAACCGCTACGAACGCTTTGAACTGCATGGCTACGGCATCAGCGCGTATGTGCGCGCGCCCGAGCTGGCCGAGATTTATGAAACCGGCGTCAAGGATCCGACGATCCTCAAAGGCCCCGAACTCTGCGGCACCGACGAATTCCGCGTGGTCTACGGCTACGAAGCCGAGACGCGGCACTTCCTCGAGAGCATCGCCCAGGGCCGCGACTGCGAAAACAGCTTCAGCGCCGCCGTGCGCTCGTACGAACTCGCCGAAAAGATCGAATCCGGCGGGATGTAAGACTCCTTTTGAATGCGTTAAATATTCTTTAAATTGACTGAGTGGCATCCTTAATCGCCAATAATTCAATATTGTAGAAGTAAGATATATATTGTATGTTTATTGGCCAGGAGACTGTGTCATGGGTGTTACGGCTACTGAGTATGACAATGGCAATCTTGTAGAGGTCGCTTGCGAAGCCAGCGGACCTCCCGAAGCGCTCTATCTGATCGATCAATGGGCTCTACAAAAAGGTCTCATTCGTTGGCCAGGGGTTTGGTTGCGTCATTTCTTAATTGAAGGAAAGAATGTCTATAAGGCAGTCTGTTTTCGACCTTCGAGCGAGGAGAAAAGCGCAGTCGAAAGCGAAATAGTAAAGATGCGTCAGCTCAGAGAGAAACTCAGTATGAAAATGGAGCAAATTGAGAGCGAGGAAATCAAGACTGCCGCGAAGCAACCTCATCCATATCGATCCTAGGACGCGGCATGGCAGAGCGGAGAGTTGTTTTAGATACCTCGGTCATTGTTCCAGCCTTTTTCTCCGAAAAAGCCGAAAACGGGGCAGATCTGTCGGATCGAGCTGAAAAAATATATGCCGCAATTTCTTGCGATCCCGAAATAAAAGTCTATGCGCCACATACGCTAATTTATGAGTTCTTTCACGTCGCGAGAAGACGCACCAAACTGGAAAGCGCCTTTCTTGAAATTTGCGGCAGATTTTTGGAATGGCGAATAGAGTTTGTGCCTTTCAAGGATTATTGGGCTGAAAATGCCTTGGTTTATATAGAACATCACAGAGCTCCGATAACCGATGTTTGGAATCTTATGTGTGCAATGGAATATCACGCGGAATTTTGGATTTCGCATCGGCAAGCGGATGGGATTGTAGATGCTGCATGCGAGTTGCACGACCATGGCGTATTTTTGCTGTGCGATTGTACTTTCGATGCACCCAAGCCGGCCTACGGATAGTTTCGCGAATCAACCAAATCCTGCGCTGAGTTGAAATTTGGCTCCGTTCGCTGAAAATGGCGGAGCCATGTCAGAATGCTGCCACGACCACGACCATGGGCACGCCTACCCGCCGCCTTCCGCCGACCCGGTGGAAGAACTCGCGCGGCGCGATGAACTCCAGGAACGCCTGCGCTGGCTGATCAAGCTGCGCTGGATCGCGCTGCTGGGCGTGGGCGCGGCGGTCGGTGTGGCGGCGTGGCTGGGGCTGATCTCTTCGCCCTGGCCGTTGTTGGGCGTGGCGCTGGCGATGGGTTTGTTGAATCTGTACCTGATGGGCCTGCATTTTCACGGCGGCGAACGCTCGCTGCGCGCGCTGACCATGGAAGCGCTGCTGCAAAGCGGCGTCGATGTCCTCGGCCTCGGCATGCTCCTCTTCTTCAGCGGCGGCCTGGCCAACCCGTTCATCTTTTTCTTTGTCTTCCACGTCGCGATCACGGCCGCACTGCTGGACCGGCGCAAAGCCTACGGCGTCGCGGGCTTCACCGCGCTGATCGTGGGGCTGCTCTTCGTCGCGGAACGCTATGGGCTGACCTGGGAATTGCGCGGCCCGCTCGAATCCAGCGGCCATCCGCTCGTCGCCGACCTGGGCCTAGCCTTCGTCATCGGCACGACGCTCTTCATCACCGCGTTCTTCGTCTCGGAAATCATGGAACGCCTGGGCCTGCGCTCGCGCGACGTGCGCCGCCTGAACGCCGATTTGGCCGAGCAGGTCGCGCGGCTGGCCGCCGCCGAGCGCCGCTTGAAAGCCGAGCACCAGCGCGCGCAGGCGATCCTGGAGTGCATGGACGAAGGCGTTGTGGTCGTCGACCTGAGCGGCGAGAAGTTGCTGTCCAATGGCGCGGCCAAAGCCAGCGCGCTTTCGGCGCTCGAAGACACGCTGACGCGCGCGGGCGTGCGCATCGCCAATCCCGCGCCGCGCCCGGTCCCGGCCGTGCTGCCGCCGAGCGGCGGCGCGTGCCCGGCGGCCCTCGACATCTGCGTCTCGATCTCCGACGACGGCAAATTGCCGCCTGAGTTGCTCGCGATGATCAGCAATTCCGCGCCCGCCCCCAAGCCCGTGCTGCGCGTGCGCCCGCCGGCCGAGCCGGTGCTGGTGCAGCTCGAACTCAACGGGCGGCGCTTTGAAAACACGGTCAGCGGCGTGCGCACGGCCGACGGCGAAGCCCTGGGCGTGGTCGTCGTCTCGCGCGACGTGACCGAACGCCACTCGCTGGAACGCCAGGTCGTGCACGCCGAAAAGCTGCACGCGATCGGCAACCTTGCCGCCGGCGTCTCGCACGAACTCAATACGCCGCTCGGCACGATCCTGGGCTACGCGCAGATGTTGCTCGAAGACCCGCGCTGCCAGGCGATGGCGCGCGATCTGGGCTCGATTGAAGAACAGGCGCGGCGCTGCCGGCGCATCGTCCAGAGCATGCTCGACTTCGCGCGCAAGTCCGGCGGCGGAAGAGAGCGCCTCGGCGCGGGTGAGATCGTGGCCAAGGCCGCGGAGCTGACCCGCCACCCGCTGGAGATGCGCGGCATCGAGTTGCGCGTCGATGCGCTCCCCGGCGGCGACGCCGCGGTGCTGGCCAACGCGCACGAGCTGCAGCAGGTGCTGGTGAACCTGATCACCAACGCCGCCGACGCGCTCGACGAAGTCCCGCCCGAAAAGCGCGCGCAAAACGGCGGCAAAATTTTCGTGCGCCATGGCCGCGACGCGGCCAGCGGCGAGACGCTGATCGCGGTCGAGGACAATGGCCCGGGTGTTTCGGAAATAGCGCGCGCCGAAATTTTTGAACCGTTTTTCACCACCAAAGCGGCGGGGAAGGGGACCGGCCTGGGCCTGCCCATTGCCCGGCGCATCGTTGAAGACCACGGCGGCGCGCTGACCTTGGCCGCGTCCAAGCCCGGCTCCGGCGCGTGTTTTGAAGTGCGCTTCCCCTATGCGGGCGTGCCGCAGCCGATCGCAGCGACTTCAAACGCGGCGAAGTAGCGTGGGCTCTTGGCTCGTGGAAGAGGTAACGGCACGAACGGCAACCTGCCGCTCGGCCTTTCAAGCGGATGAGGAAGCCAACGAGTTGGCGTGGCGTAATCGCTGTACTTCCGGTCGAACGTCCGGTGGGTTTGAGAAAATATTTTAATTGCTCATGCGGGAATGCCGTTTTGGTGATTACTTCCACGAGCCACGAGCCACGAGCCACGAGCCACGAGCCACGAGCCACGAGCCACGAGCTACTCTAATCCGAAGCGCTCGTTCACAAGAACTTCCAGTTCGGTGAGCGCGATTTCGGCGTCCGGGCCTTGCGCGCGGAACATGAAATCGTTGTCTTCGCTGGCCGCGGCGTTGACCATGTGCGCGGCGAATTCGATCATGTCGAGAATGCTCTTCGCGTTCATGTCGAGGTGGTCTTTGATCGCGCGAATTTCAGATTTATAGCGCGAAGCCGTCTCCACGATGCGCTGGGCCGGGCGCATGTGCAGGCCATGTTTGTTCTTTAAAGAGATTTTGCGTTCGAGCCACGCGTCGGCCATGGGCCGGCCCACCCCTGCCAGTTATGAAACGTCAGGCGCCCGGATAAATTCCGCACGCCTCCTTCAAATACTAGGCTTTGGCGCAAATACAAGCCGCGCTGCCAAAGAAAGCGGGAGATTCCGCCTACCGATTATTCGCAAAAGGGCCGGCCCAGGCACAGTGTCTAGCTTTGAGCACCGGCGCTATTGCTCGCGCAGGATGTTCATCAGCGCCTGCACCAGCTTGCGGGAGTCGTGCCGGATCGGGTAGGCCGGGTTGACGACATCCGCGGCGACGACTTTGTAGGGCGTGTATTTGTAGAGTTCGAGGTCGTACTTCACCACGCGGGCCTGCTTGCCTTCGATCAGGTAGGTGGTGCTCGAACCGTTGCCGCCGTTCTCGCCGCCGGCCGGCGTCGCCTGGAATGGACCGCGGTTCACCAGCACGTGCGTGTAGACGCGGTACGGATGCGTGTGTTCGTCGAGCGCCTTGAGGAACTCGGGCAGGTCGTAGCCCTTGGTTTCGCCTTCGTACGTCATGCTGTTGACGACGAACACTTTTTTCGCCTGCGCCTTGGCCAGCGCTTCGGCCATGCCTTCGATCAGCAGATTGGGAATCACGGACGTATAAAGCGAGCCCGGCCCCAGCACGATCAGTTCGGCTTCTTCGATGGCCTTCAAAATGTCACCGGCGACGGGCTCGGGCTTGGGCTTCAGTTCCAGGCGCTTGATGCGCTTCTCGGTCTTCGCGATCTCGGCCTGGCCCGTGGTCTTCGAGGCGTCTTCGTGTTCGGCGACGAGGAAAATCTTGTCGAGTGTCGAGGGCAGCACCTGCCCGCGCACGGAGAGAATGCGGTTGGCTTCGCGCATCGCGGTGCCGAAATCGCCGCGCGTGCGCGCCAGCACGGTGATGAACAGGTTGCCGAAGCTGTGCCCGCCCAGCTCGTTCTCGGGAAAGCGGTAGTCGAGCAGTTCGGCCATCAGCGGTTCTTCGTCGGCCAGTGCGATCAGGCATTTGCGCAGGTCGCCGGGCGGTTGCAGGCCCAGTTCCTGGCGCAGCTTGCCCGAGGAGCCGCCGTCATCGGCCATCGAGACGATCGCGGAGGTGTAGCCGGAGAGTTCGCGCAGGCCCGAGAGCACGACCGAGAGGCCCGTGCCGCCGCCGATGGCCACGACTTTGGGGCCCTTCGAGAGTTGCTGCCGCTGCAGGGCCGCATCGACGAGGCTCTGCGGCCGGCCGCGGCGTTCGACCAGGCCCCACATGGATTTCATCAGGCGGTAAATGCCGGTGATCAGGCAGAAAGCCGAGAGACAGAAGCCCAGCACCACCGCGGTCAGCAGTTTGGCGCCGGTGACGCGGTCGCCGTCGGTGGTGTGCACGAAATAGAAAAAGAGCGCGCCCGAAGCGCAGATGGCGAACATCAAACCCAGGAAGATGACGAGGATCCAGCGCTTGATGCGCAGCCCCGGCGACAGCCACTTGAGCAGTTTACCCATTTTGGCGCTCGCTACGGCGGCCGTTGCGTTCCGCCATTCGGATGCCGGGATATGGAATGAAACTATTGTAACGCCAGGCGGACGCAGACGCCCGCATGTTGGCGCTTAGGCCTGGTCGGCTTCGCCGAGCAGGTCGCGGATCGCCGGGCGGTCCTTGGCGTCGCGCAGGAATTTCACGAACTTCTCGCCGCGCACCAGGCGCGAGATCGTGGCCAGGGCTTCCAGGTGCGAGCCCGACGCGCTCTTGGAGGACAGCAGCAGGAAGACGATGAAGACCGGTTCGCCGTCCAGCGCGTCGAAGTTGATGCCCTTCTTCGAGCGCCCGATCGCGCAGACCAGATCGGAGATCGAATCATGCTTGGCGTGCGGCACGGCGACGCCGGAACCGATGCCGGTGGAGCCGAGTTCTTCGCGGTCCATCAGCGCCTTGATGACTTTCTTGGACGAAGCTTCGGGCACGCGTCCGGCCGCGACCAGTGCGCCCACGATTTCCTGCACCACGGCCTCTTTCTCGGTGGCCTGCAGATCGTCAATGATGCCGCTGTCGTCGTTGGGAATGATTTCGCTCAGTTTCATCCTGCAAATCCTTTCCGTCCCTGCGTGGCGCAAAAAACGGCGTCCGGAAGCGAACGCCCTTCAAGCCGGTTTAAAGGTGTCTGGTAAGGCCCTCGATGAACGGCGTGCTACTCCTCGCCTTCTTCTTCGGCATCCGGAATCGGCGCCGGGGCGCCGCCGCCGCGGACGCTGTCGCGCTTGAGGTCGCGCTTGCGTTCCTTGTACTTCTTGAGGTGCTCGCGGGTCTTGTGCACGGCCGCGTCGATGGCCGCGTACAGATCCGCCGCCGAGGCCGTTCCGACGATCGGCTGGCCGCGCACCACCGAACATACGACTTCGGCCACCTGCCGCGTCTGGTCTTCGACGTTGAGAATCACATGGATTTTGCTGATGCCGTCGAAGTACTTCTCGAGGTGGTCGATCTTGGAATGTACGTGGTCCTGAATCGCTTCGGTGATCTTGAGATGGCGGCCTTCAATCTGGATGTTCATCACACACTCCCGCCCGCGCCCACGCCAGACTGGCGCGCAAGCGGGCACCTTGCGACCACTGTGGGATTCTCTAACCGAAAACCGATGCTAAATAGGGGGCGGGGATCGTCAAATCGTTTTGCCGCGGACGGCGTCAAAAACGCGCGGTCCGCGGCAAGGCTTACTTGCTGAGAATCTGGAACTGCGGCATTTCCACTTCCGCTTCGCCCTGGATCGAGATCACCATGTCGCCGGTGTCGATGATGTTGCGCGTGGAGTGGTAGGGCGTCGTTCCGGGCACGCCGATGTCCAGTGTATCGCCCTTGGCCGAGACCCCGATGCGCTGCTGGCCGGTCAGGCTGAATTCCCCGACCTTGCTGGGCATCTGCGCGATGTCGCGGAGCCAGCCCGGCAGGCGGCGCTGCTTGCCCAGATTCGGCACGTCTTTGGGCGGTCCGAAAATCTTGCCCTGCCCATTGCTCCATTCGACGCCGTAGCCGTCGGCCATGTTTTTGACGAACTCTTCGACCTTGTCCAGCTTCCAGTTGTCGGCCATGGTCTTCATTTCGGACTGGCGGCCTTCCTTGTAGCGCACCCAGATGCCGACCTTGGTGTTCTTGTCCGCGGGCTTGATCATGACCTGCACGGACGCGTCGGAGTTGTCGTGCACCAGCTTGCCGTCTTTGACCTTGTAGACGCCCGGGCGCTTGGGGTCGGGTGTCCAGGTGCCGGAGACCTTCCAGCCGGCCTTCTCCAGCGCCTCAGGCGAAGACGCGCCCTGCGCCGGCTTGTCGCCGCCGCCGGCCGCGCTCGAGCCTTTGGCGAAGATTTCCAGCTTCGCGATCTCATCGGCGTTCTTCAGCACGAATTCCGTGTTGGCCAGATCGCCGCCCGCGAGCATCGGCGCGAGTTCCTTGAGCAGCGCCGCCGTGTCGGACTTCTCAAACGCGGCCTTGGCCGCGGCGAACTTGCGCGCCGCCTGGTCTTCCTTGTAGAGCGACCACGCCTGCTCGAAGGGCTCCTTGGCCAGCTTCTTGAGTGACTCGTCCTTCATCGCCTTCTCGAGCAGTTCCAGCGCGCGCATGTAATCGCCGACCGAGTAGGAGAAGAGGCCCATATTGAGCAGCTTCTCGCCCGTGGCGTCGGCCTGGCCGATCTGGAACGCGACTTCGGACACGACCGCCGTGTCGATTTCCTTGTGCGGAACGATCTGTACGGCCAGTGGGCCCTTCGTGTCGAATTCGATGCCGTTGGCCTGCCAGCCCACGATCTCGCCGGGCTTCGTGAAGCGCCCCAAGCCCGGGACCGTGATCTTGGCGCCCTTTTTGATCGCGTCGCCGGTCGCCACAAAAATCGCACCCGCGCGCTTGTAGCGTTCGTCCCAAAGCTTCGCGGCTTCCTTGGCTTCAGGCGTGGAGAGGTCCTTCATCGCGCCGGTGAATTCCCCGCGCGCGGCTTCGAACTGGAAGCGCGAGTCCTTGCCGCGAATGTCCGCGTCGGCTTTCTTGACCGCATCGGCGAGTCGCAGCTTGTCCTTGTCCGCCGCGGCCTGCTTATCCGCGGCCACCTTTTCCAGACGCGCGATTTCTTCGAGTGCGGCGTCGATGCCGACCTTGTCGCTCAGCTCTTTGTCGTTGAGCGCCGCGGTCAGATCTTCGAGCGCCTTGCGGGCTTCAGGCAGCTTGCCGGCCTTCGCGTCGGAGAGCGCGGCGTCCTTGTCGGCGCCGGCTTTGTCGAGCAGCGCCTTGCGCGCGCTTTCAATGGAGCGCTTGGCTTCTTCGGCCACCGGCAGCTTCTCATACTTGGTCTTGAACTTTTCGAGGTCGTCGATGACCTGGCGGTACTCCGGCACGCTGCGGGCCGCGGCCTGCGCGTCGTTGAGCGTTTTCAGTTCGGCGAGCGCTTCCTTCGCCAGCGCTTCGGCCTGCTTCTTCCTGGCTTCTTCGGCGGCTTCCTTCTGGGCTTCGGCGGAAGGCTTGGACGGCTGCGCCGGAGTGAGGCTCGGAGCCGGCAGCTTGGCGCTCGGCGCTGGAGTTTCGATCGGCTTGTCGGCCTGTTCGGTATTTTCCTTGTTCCCGCGCAGCGCGAAGATCGCAATCACCACTACCAGCGCCACGCCGCCGCCGATTCCGGCCAGCAGCATCGGCGAAATGCCCTTCTTTTCTTCGCCTTCGCCGTCCGCATCCGCCGCGGCTTTGCGCGCGCCAATGCGGACCGCGGGGCCGGTCGTGACTTTGGCCACCTTGCCCGTGCCGACCTTGGGCTGCGGTCCGGTGGTGGTCTTGTTCGCGGACGTAATCTTGTTGAGCGGGCCCGTCGTGCGGCCCTTGGCGCCGGGCTTCGCGCCCTTGGCGCTGTAGGTGCCCGCGCGGACCTGCTCCAGCGCTTCGATCACTTCATCCGCGGTCTGGAAGCGCTTGGCCGGGTCTTTTTGGAGGAGTTTATCGACGACAGCCGAAAGCCCCGGGGAGACTTCCGCGACATCCTTTAGGGGGCGCGGCGCATCGCTGATCACTTTGACCAGGATCGACGCGGCGGTCGGGCCGTCGAAAAGCGTCTTGCCGGAGGCCAGGAAATACAGCGACGCGCCCAGGCAGTACAGATCGCAGCGCGCGTCGACTTCCGTGCCGCGCGCCTGTTCGGGCGACATGTAATGCGGCGTGCCGAGCGCGGTGCCGTCCTGCGTCAGGTGGCCTTCTTCGCCGCCTTCGCGTTCGAAGCGCGCCAGACCCAAGTCCGCGACGCGCACCCGCGCCGTCTTGTCGATCAGGAAATTGTCCGGCTTGATGTCGCGATGCAGAATTTTGTGTTCGTGGGCTTCTTTGAGGGCTGCGGCGACCTGGAGCCCAATCTCGATGACTTGCTCTTCCTTATAGGGGCCTTGTTCCTTGAGTTCTTTATACGTGGTCGTACCGTCGATGAATTCCATCGAGATGTAGTGCAGGCCGTCGATCTGTCCCACATCGTGCACAGCAACCAGATTGGGGTGCGAAAGCTTGCCTGCGGCGTGGGCTTCCCGAACAAAGCGCTGTACGCGCTTCTCGTTCTGGGCCAAGGCTTTAGGCAGGAACTTCAAGGCCACAATGCGGTCCATCGAGATCTGCCGGGCCTTGAACACAACGCCCATGGCGCCGCGCCCAATCTCTTCGATGATCTCGAAGTTCCCGATGACCTTGCCCTTCATGGATGTCTGCGCAGCCATGCCACCCTCTCCTAACCGACGATCTTTTCGCTAATAGCCTCTAGGACTAAAGACTTCCGCCAAGTTACTTTACTGCAACGATTTGCTACCAGTCCGTTGCGCCAAGTTTAGGCGTATAGGACGGTTGGAGCAACAGGTCAATTTGTCCGAATCGTGCCAAAAAAGAACGCAGGGAGCCCACCTCAGGTGTGCTCCCCGCGTCAGTTTCCAGCCAGATTTGAAGCGAACGGGTTTAGCTCGCGGCGGCGGCAGCAGCGGCAGCGGGCTTCTTCTTGCTGTCGCGGCTGCGCATGATCTCGGACTTGATCTTGATCAGCGTCTGGAAGTTCTGGTAATCGATATCGCTGCGCAGCGGCAGGCGCACCCAGCGCACCGTGCCTTCGAGCGGCGTGCGGGAAATGCGGCGCTTGAGGTCGGTGATCAGCGCATCGTTGCTCGCAACGTCGTGAGCTTCCTTCAGCGCAACGGTCGCTTCGAAGATTTCAGGCAGCAGGTGCAGCGTGCAGAGCTCTTCCTTCGAACCCAGCATGTAACGAACCGCCCAGCCCCAATCGGCGTCGTAATAGTGCAGGCCACTGGTCGCGCCCGTGATCGTCGCCAGGAAGCGTTCCACTTCCGCATAGCGCTTGCGACCGAGCGGATCGAGCAGGCTCACCAGGCGAGCACGCGTCGGCTTCGGTTCCTTCTTCGCGAACGGATGATTGTTGCCCTTCTTACCATTTTTGGAATTGCCGTTGGCCACGAACATTCCTCCCTGCGCACGCGGACTCATCGCCACGTCCCCCCCACAGGGGAACATTCAGGCGTGATTCGGTCAAAACAGGCTGGAGTATACCGAAAGGGGGCTGGATTTCAAAGACAGGCTGGGGTCCGCGGACCATTTGGTCCGCTATGGTGTTTCTATCCCCTGACTGGTCCAAACGTTGAGGAAAGCGCCGCGCTATGCACTTTTAAGATAATACGCAGACTTATAACCCTGACTCACCCTTCGCGGCGGTTGCGGTATTCGAAGTGCCGCAGCGTCTCGAGCGAATAATTGATCTCGCACATAAAGTTCGCCAGCTCGCGTGTCACCAACGGCTGGCTTGAGACGAGGGCTTCGCCCATGAACACAGGCTGGTCCTTGATCCGCGCGCCCGTGTAGAAGCGGTGCACGCCCCGGCGCAGGCGCACGTCATACAGATGCAGATCGAGATGGAAGGGCGCGGCCGGGATCGTGGCTGGGCCGTCGTTGATGAAGCGGCGCGGATCGAACACCGTGTGCTGGCGCGCGTACAGGCGCTGCGACAGGCCGGCCAGTTCATCCACGCGCGCCTGTTTGCGCTCCGCGGACGTGTGGCGGTATTTGATTTCCTTGTCAACGTAGCGGTCGATCGCGCGGCGGCGCTCGGCTTCATCGTCGCGCCCGGTGTAATATTCCTTCACGCGCGCGGTGTAGGCGTCGTTGACCGGGAAGTGGTCGATGATTTCCGTCAGCACGCGCGGAATCTTGGCCTGCCAGGCCATCGGCGTGATGGGCCGGTCGATGCCCGTGATCGTGGCGTAGCGGCGGCGGTCTTCATTCGAAATCGCGGCCGGGTGCGAAATCGAGGGCAGCTCCGGGCCTTCCTTAGAAAGCTGCCCGACGCGTTCGAATTCGCGCGAAACGATCTTCTCGTACAACACTTCTGGATTCGTGCCGGCGGGGTAGACCACCGCTTCAATTTTGAGCAACTTGACCGGGGGCCCTTGCAGACTCGGGCCTTCCGCTTCGATCAGGATGTGGCGGGGCTCGCCGGGCTGGTCGGCCTGCGGGGAATCGATGCGGATTTCCCAGGCTTCGACCTTCACTTCCACTTCGCCCTTGGTCGGGACGAGCAGGGGATAGGTGAAGGTGGTGGTGACCGAGACCGTCAATTCTTCGGGTTTGATAAAGCGTTCAAAGCACAGGCTGCCCATGATTGCGCCGGGCATGACCACGACGTCCTGGCGCTGCAGCAACAGCGAGCCCAACGTGTAGGTGCGTTCTTCCGGGCCCGCGCTGGTCAGGCCGCCTTCGACCGCCGCGCCATTGCTGGCAAACAACCCCAGCATCCACTGAACCGCGTGTTCAGGCTTGTGATGGACCGGGTTGGCGTCGTGATTGAAAAGCAGGCTGGTGATGACCTGGTCGCCGAAGCGCACCGGGATGAGCGTGCTGCCCAGCGGGATGCGTTCGCTTTTGACCACGCGGGTTCCGCCGGTTTTCTTAGCTTCGGTGCGTTCGCTCACGGCGGGGAAGCCCCCTGTTGCTGGACTGGACACCATAGCGCTCCTTATTGAATCGGCAACCGCACGCCGCGTGACTGGAAAGCGTTGCAGCGGTTTGGTATGAACAGATAGCTTCTTTCTTTAATGCCATTCCAATTCGGCTCGCAGACGTCCGCACCCGGGGGCATGCTCATCCGTCCCGAAGACCTCTCCGACCGCCATACTGCGCACTTCCTCCGCGATCATGGAGACGTCTGCGCCGCCCGATGCCTTCGGGTGGGTCCACTATTTTTACCGGTTACCTGGCGCCAGTTAGCCTTTTATGTGCTCGCTGCGGTTTTCCTGTGCCTGTTTTTCCTGTTCGACTGGAAGGTCTTCGTCACCGTGCTCTCGTTCGTGCTGTGCGCGTGCTACGGGGCGATCATCCTGTTCCGCCTGTCCAGCGTCGGGCTGGCCCTGATTCGCGGCTGGATCGGCAAGCCGGTCGAACACCACGTCTCGCTGGCGGAAATCGCGGCGCTCGATCCGGCCACGCTGCCCGTCTACACGATCCTCGTGCCGATGTATAAAGAGCCCGCCATCGCCCAGAAGATCGCGCGCACTGTCACCAACCTCGACTACCCCATCGACAAGCTGGACGTGAAACTGCTGCTCGAAGAAGACGATCCGGAGACGCGCAAGAAAGTCGAAGAAGTCCTCGATTCACTGCCGCCCTGCGTCGAAGTGATCGTCTGTCCTAAAGTTCCCAAAGGCCAGCCGCGCACCAAGCCGCGCGCCTGCAACTGGGGCCTGGAGCGCGCGAAGGGGCAGTATCTGGTGATCTTCGACGCCGAAGACCGCCCCGAAGCCGATCAGCTTAAAAAAGCCGTGGTGATTTTCAGGAAGCTCGACGCGCAGGCCAAGAAACACGTCGTGTGCCTGCAGGCCAAGCTGAATTACTTCAACGCGCGCCAGAACATGCTCACGAAATTTTTCACGCTCGAATACACCAACTGGTTTGACCTCTTTCTGCCGGGCTTGCACGTCTTCCGCATTCCCATTCCGCTCGGCGGGACCTCCAACCACTTCAAGACCGACGTGCTTAAAGAAACCGGCGGCTGGGACCCTTTTAATGTGACGGAAGACTGCGACCTCGGCGCGCGCCTGGCCCGCCGCGGCTGCGCCACCGAAGTCCTCGACTCGACCACCTGGGAAGAAGCCAACAGCCGCACCGGCAACTGGATCCGCCAGCGCAGCCGCTGGATCAAAGGCTACATGCAGACGCATCTCGTCCACACGCGCGAGAGCTTCTGGCCGTTCCTGATTCTGGGCGCGCTCTTTTACAAGCTGATGCTGTTGAGCATGGAAGCCCCGCCGCCGGAACCGTACCCGGATGCGGCGCAGTTTCCCGGCTTGGGCAAATTCTGGTATCTCGTGACGGTGGCGCTGACGTGGATCGCCTTTAATTTTACCACGATCTGCTTTGCGCTGATGATCGTCTGCGCGGCATTCGGCCTCTATACGCTGGGCAAACGTCTGTACCGGCGTTTCTCGAATCGCGAAACCGAAGGCCACATGAACCACTACCAGGCGCTGACCTTCCGCCTGACTGTGGGCGGCATGTCGGCGATGCTGGTGCTGAATCTGATCTTCTGGCCGATCAGCATGCTGTATTTATTTCACGAACCGATCGCCAACCACCTGCCCAAGTGGGAATTCTTCGACCGCCCGCGCCCCAGCCTGGAAGGCGTCTCGTACCGCGAGACCCTGCACGACTGGAAGCTCTACTACGAAAACGTGAAGGACGAAGAGAACAAGGGCTACACGGTCTGG
>Ga0265314_10002022_pt1 | contig 21525 bp, 14 predicted proteins | sample 4126metaG_FD_203106 | JGI IMG/M metagenome (GOLD analysis project Ga0265314, IMG submission 203106) | Rhizosphere microbial communities from Carex aquatilis grown in University of Washington, Seatle, WA, United States - 4-1-26 metaG | ecosystem: Host-associated > Plants > Roots > Rhizosphere >... | reverse complement strand
AAAGAGTTACAGCCAGTAAACCTTCCCAAAGGCTCTACGCCAACAATGGGGGCCAACCGGCTCCCGAGCTGATCTAAGAACACATTACCTTAACTCGCAAGCGGTAGTTTTGGAAGTTGGCTCTACACCAACAATGGGGGGCCAACCGGCTCTCCGATTCACGTACCAAATCATGCAGCCAAACAGCGCCCGAGCCATTTTGGTCCCGGCGGCCAATCGCGACTGCACTCCCGTCGGGCGACAGCGCCACACCGAACTGCTCCGCCCGCGGACCGTTCCCAATTCCTTGCCGGTCCGGTCAAACCACGTGAGCTGGGTTTCGCGGGAACGTCAGGCCAGATACACCAGCGTCCCGTCGGCGGCTGCCGAAGCTGCCACGCGGCCGACAGGTTGGTCCAACGTGGCCAGATAAACACCCTGGGAAGTTTGGTCACCGAGCGTTTGACGTTGTCAAACAGCCCCCAGAGTGCCCAGCGCGTTACTGGCGCAGAGGGCGGTCGAACAGACCACTTTCGCCTTTAGCCTCGAAGAACGCCACAATCAAATCGCGCCGCGCCAGCATAGCTTTGATTTCGTCCTTGGTGACATAGGGTTTCAATTCCTTCAGCAAGGTGGCCTCATCCAGAGTCTTGATCTTGGCCAGGAGTTTCCTGTCGCATTGAGTTAGCATCTTCGGGTTCTCCAATGTTTTCTCCGTCCGGAACGAGCGGGTAAAATCAATCATCCATGTGTGCCACTCCTTGTCGTAGAGCTGATTAGTAGCGTTGGCATCCCAGTCGTAAATCAGCTGGGTGAAAACGTGGATCGTATTCGTTTCTTTCGCCCAGGTGGTCTGGTCAGGCGCTTGCAGCTTCTTATTCAGGCGATCCTCTTCGTCCATCGCAATGTCGTCGATCCACCACGTGAAAGATCCCGCTTGTCCCTTGTATTTCCGTTCCACCGTGGGCGCCGTCAGGTCGTCGACGCCGAGGAGACGCGCCATTTTCCAACCCGCGACATTGAACTGCCAGAGATCCTTGAAATTCATTATGGTAGACCCGGACTCCCCCCTGAATGTCACCCTCCGGTCATCGATCACCTGAACGTTGGCATCGTGGGTAATGTTGCCATCGCTCAAAGTCACTCTGATGGTTTCGGTCGTGCCCTTTTTCGGCGACTTGGCGTTTATGATCTTGGCCGTCCGAAGAAAGGCTTCTTTTTGGTCCACGGTGAGACCGTCCGCGGCGTGAAGGCAAGTTTGTCCTAGCCCCAGAAAAACAAAAAGTAGAGTTCCACCGGTGATTGGCGAGCGCGAATATGTGTTCATGGTTCCTCCTGAGTTCCTGCCTTCAATGGCCGCGACCGAGAGCGTTAACCCAAATCTGAACGATTCTACCTTAATAGAGGGCTCAGATCAGGCAGGTTGCCGTCGCTTGCTCGGCTCGACGTACTTGGGCGAGGCCGCCGGAGCGGAGTCCGTCGCCAGCGATCCGGAATGTTACTTTTCAACGATCCTGCCGTTTGGGTGGCAGGGAACGGCGCGGCGTCGGCAGTCAGAGGCTTCCGATAATGTTGCTTAACGGGTTCTCGAAGCTCGCTCGCGAGCCGTTTTCGTCGCTATCCACGGGTCGAGTTTGCAGGTGGATCGTTTAAGTCTGGGAGTTGGAATCGGATGGCGTCTGGCTGACACGCTCCAGAAGAGCCCCGAGTTCGGGCGATTCTGGCAGTCGAAGGGCAAAATCGTTTTCCAACGAGAAGCGCAGGGCCCGGGCGTCAGTTAGGGACCGCTTTTCCGTTTTATTGTCCCGATGGATGGCGAGGGCGTTGTTGCGCAGGGAATACCGGCCTGTGGCGGTCACTCGCGCACCGATCAGTATCTGGCGAAAGAAGGACGTAGGATGGTGGCACAGATACCAATTGGAGACTTCGTAATCGGACGGAAACTGGGGTTCTAGCGTGAAGCGATATAAAGGTTTCCATTGGTCGCGCAAAGCAAACTCGAGAACGAAGCCGCCTTCAAGGGGCACCAATCGGTGCGGTTCCTGCGGCGTAGGTTGTGCAACGTAGGGTTCTAGGCGAAGCGGGGCTGTAAGAACATTGCCACCGAATCCAACGTCGGCAATGTAGGGCGAGCCACCCAAATCTACTAGTAGGAGCATGTGACTGCGCGGGCCGATCGGTCCGTCAGGCGAGGCATTCCAGAGGACGCGAGCGGCCAGGGCTTTCACCGAAAACCCCAATGTTTCTAGCGCAAGGCGGAGCAGAGTATTGTGCTCAAAGCACCAACCACCGCGACCGCCTGCAACAAGCTTCGCTTGAAGAGAATCCGCATCCAGCGATACGGGCCGACCCAGAAGTGGATCCAAGTTCTCGAACGGGATGACCGCAGGATGGAGGCCGTGCAGGGCCTCAAGGGTCTCTAAAGTAGGAGTGCGTGGTCCATGATAGCCGATGCGCGCAAGATAGGCGTCCAATTCAAATCCGGAGGGCACGAACTCAGGATAAGGCCTGCGAACCGTAGGCCGCCGGCGAGCTGTCGTGTCACGCCTATGGCAAAATAGGGGCAACTCACCGGTGAGGACCTCTAAGAGGTTCCCTTCCTCTGTCCAAGAGACTCCTAAACTAACTCCGTATGTTGCGCGGCGAACCATGATCACATTTGGCATCGGGATCGACTTTGGAACTACCAACAGTTCCGTCGCGCGGGCGACCAAATCTGGAGAAGTTGAGCTTGCCCAGTTTCCACACGCTGCTGGTCTCACCGACTCGTATCGCTCCCTTCTGTACCTGGAGGAGATTCGGGAGCGGAATGCAAGAGCCGTCAAATCCTGGTCCGGGCCGGAGGGCATCGAGCGCTATTTAGCTGCGGAGATTAAGGGCCGGCTTATTCAATCGCTCAAATCCTTTTTGAGCAGTCGCAGTTTGCGAAGCACCGATGTATTTGGCCGCATGCGGACCATGGAGGATCTGGTCGGGCGAATCGTAAGAGATCTCCGCGAGAAGGCGGAGCGCCAGTTCGGAGTCGATATCCGGTCCGCAGTGGTCGGCCGGCCGGTGACCTTCGTGGGAGCGGAGAACGAAGCGGACAATACTTGGGCACAGGGGCGGTTGGAACAGGCATTTCTTGCCGCTGGGTTCGAATCCGTCCATTTCGAAATGGAGCCTGTCGCCGCGGCGCACCACTACGAATCCACGCTGGATCATGACGAGCTGATTCTGATTGGCGACTTCGGAGGCGGCACAAGCGACTTTTCCGTAGTCCGGGTCGGGCCAGGCGTTCGTCGCCGTGGAAGACAACCCGCCGATCTCCTTGGCAACGCAGGCGTGGGTCTGGCTGGGGATGCCTTTGACGCCAGGATCGTCCAGCACATTGTCTCGCCCGCACTGGGAGCGGGCACTCAGATGCGCTCGGTGGATAAGCTTCTCCCGGTCCCGAACTGGGTCTACGCGAAGCTAGAACGCTGGCATCATCTTTCGATCCTAAGGACCAACGACGTGATGAACATGCTGAAGAGCGTACAGGCCCAGGCACTCGAACCGGACAGGATTGCGGCCCTTCAGCACTTGATACGCGAAGATTTGGGCTTCCACCTGCATCGAGCCGTCCAAAGGGCGAAGTGCGAGCTTTCGGATCGACCGGGGACAATGTTCCGCTTTTCAGACGGCGTTGCCGATCTTGAGGCACATATCAAACGCGAAGTGTTCGAGACGTGGATTGCGGGCGAACTTCAACAGATCGCGGCGTGCGTCGATTCTCTACTGCTCAGCTCCGGGACCCAGGCTACCGAGATCGATATGGTGTTTCTTACCGGTGGATCATCCTTTGTTCCATCCGTCCGAAGGATTTTTGAAGCGCGGTTCGGGAAAGACCGCATTCGCGCCGGAAATGAATTCACTTCGGTGGCTCGCGGTCTCGCCTTACAGGCCGCCGAACGAGCTTAATGGATGGTATGGACGTCCTATAGACGCACACGAATGCTCGATATCGGGCAACTTCCCGAGAGACTTGTGATTCGCTTCAATCACGGCTGCCCTATCGACTTCCCGTCCTGCGGTCGCGAATCTGCCAGTTCCTTGCTATCCTTCCTCCAGACGCATGCTTGTCACCGTTCAGCAACACATTTTGCAACAGCAGGAAGATCAGTTTCCAGCGGCCCGGGGCAGCTTTTCTTCGCTACTTTCTGGCATGACCCTCGCCACCAAGATGATCCAGGCCAAAATCCGTCGAGCAGGACTAGGCGATATCATCGGTTCGGCAGGCGCCGTAAATGTGCAGGGCGAGACGCAACAAAAACTAGACGTGTATGCGAACCAAGCCGTCCTGCATTGCTTGGGTGCGCGCGAGAGTGTTGCCTTTCTAGTATCGGAAGAGAACGAACAACCCGTCACCATCGACCGCTCCGAGAGCGGTAAATACATCATCGTCTTCGATCCGCTCGACGGGTCGTCGAACATTGATGTTAACGTTAGCGTCGGCACCATCTTCTCCATCTTGCGCCGTCCCGAAGGAACGCACGGGGAAGCCGCTGTTCTTCAACCCGGCTGGAAGCAGGTGGCCGCTGGCTACGTGGTCTACGGATCCTCAACTATCTTTGTTTATACAGCCGGACAGGGAGTCTTCGGCTTTACGCTTGAGCCCGAAATCGGCGCATTCGTCCTCAGCTACGCCAACATGAAAATGCCGGGGTGCGGTAACACCTATTCCGTGAACGAAGCCAATGCTGACAGCTTCCCTGAAGCGTATCGAATATTCCTAGGCCGGTTACGTTCGCAAGGCTATGGATCACGCTATATTGGCTCGCTTGTGGCGGACTTCCATCGCACGCTTCTTAAGGGCGGCGTGTTCCTCTATCCCCAAACGAAGAAGAATCCCAGCGGGAAACTCCGGCTCCTCTACGAAGCCAACCCACTTGCTTTCATCGCCGAACAAGCCGGCGGCCAAGCGATCTCGGGCGAAACCAGGATTATGGACATTGAGCCGAAATCGATCCACGAGCGGACCCCGCTCATTATTGGCAGCCGTACCGAAGTCGCCGAATTCCATCAAATTTATAACGTAGATCGGAAAGACCAACTCGTCCAGCAAGGCTAACCTCATCCGATCGCGGGCTGCTTTTTCACTCGATGCATGGCTCGTCAGAATCACGCTCCGATGGCTCGCCGACCGATTGCAAGTGAAGAAAAGCTCATATGTCACCAGCCCACCACAAGTCAGCACTTCTGCCGTAAAGACTCAGCACCTGTCATCACGTTCACGTGCGGTGCGACGAAGTCCGCACCGTCTCGCGAACTCGCTATCCTCCTGGCTTCTTCCTGCACGCCGCGCTCTAAAACGCCAAACGCAATTGAAGACTGATCTTGCGATTGTACGTGCTGCCGCCGGCGTCCGGACCGAAACCTCCCTGAAGACTCAAGGACTGCCCGAAATAGGGCGAGGACAAATCGCCATTCGGATTGGCGAAATTCGGATGATTTAACACGTTCATCGCCATGACGGTCAGCGTCAGGTTGTATCGCTTCGGCGAGGACGAGCCAAAGATACCGGAAGGCGGACCCCCACCAGGCGGGGGACCGCCACCGGGGGGACCGCCACCCGGGGGACCTCCTCCGGGCCCTCCTGGTCCGGGACCCCCACCCGCGCCACCCATTCCTGGAGGGGGAGCATCCTTGTCGGCCGGTCCGGATTCGCCAAGATTTCCGAAGCCCCACGTCCGCGTCAGGCGCATGCTCAAGTTCACTACGGCCGGACCGCGGCCGGCGTTTCGTTCGATTATCGATGTTCCCGAAGACGGCTTCAGGTTGAAGCAGCCGAATCCAGGCGCATATTTCAAAGACGCGCCCGTGCAGGCGGAGGCTGGCAGATCAACTAGCGCGGGACGTTGCACCGCATTGCCATCACCCCACGGATCCGGCAGGCCGGTGGTGATGTTATACGGTGTCCCGCTGCTCACGTTAAAAAAAGGCGTGACAGTGACCTTCCCTGGCAGCGGAATCCCGGTGCCAAGCACGGCGCGGCTGCGGACATCGCCGAACGATGACGGTCCCCATTCGGCGCGCAGATTGTATGGGTCTGCAGGCAGGCCTTCGTTGTCGTCCTTGCCATAGGAGAGCGAGTAAAAGCCGAACAGGAACAGCTTTTTATAATTCACCGTGGGATTGATGAAGAACTGGCTGGTCCGGCTGAAGCCGACTGACTCAGTCAACATCCGCACCGTGCTGTCGCCGTACGGATAAACGTTGGTTCCGGGGAATGGGGCGTTCGCGTCGGTCTGGCGCAGCAAGTGTACACCGCGGCTGGCGATATAGTTGGCGCTCAAACGCACGTACTTGTTGAGTTGGCGGTCCACTCCGACGTTTGCTTGATATGTTCGCGGCGCTTTGAGGTCGCTGGCGAGCAGCTGAATGGTTTGTGGCTGCACGCTGGCAGCGAGCGAACTGAGTGTTGGAACGTTCGGGAAAAAATCGGGATTCGAAATCAAGTACGACTGCTGCGTTACTCCGTTGTAACGGATAGCGTTGAGCGTATTCGTGTCCGCAACCCGATCGTAGAAAATTCCGAAACCTGCCCGCAAGATGGTTTTGGCGGGCTTGCCCGCCCTGCCATCGAGCCCCCACGCGATGCCAAGCCGGGGCGACCAGTCGCCGTGGTCGTGGATGTTTGTCTGCGTTTCATAACGCAGGCCGTAACTGAGCGTGAAGTTCGGGGTAAGCCTCCAGTCATCGTTGGCGAACAGGCCGATATCGAATTGCGATACGCGAGTCGAGGGCGTTCCCGCGCCCAGGGAGAAATAGGAAGCTCCGCCTCCGGCCGCGCGGATCTGCGCAGCGGAATAACCCTTCTGTTGTAGCAATAACGTGAGTTGATAAACTTGCAGCGCGGTCAATGCTGCTGAGCTCCCTGGAATGGGTTGGCCATTCGCGTCCAACGTTTCACCCTGGCCGCCGAGAAAGGTAAAGGTTCCATTGAAATTAGTCGCAGCCGTATCGTTGTTGTAGGACTGCCGCAAGCGTGCGCCCCATTTGATGGAGTGCGTTCCGTGGATCCATGTCGTCGCGTTCGAAAGTTCCCATTGGTTGTTGATGTTGCTGGAATTTCCGACGGTCGCGCTGCCGCTGGTGAATGCGCCTTGCACTGAGATAGAGGGCGAGTTGCCGAGGCCCGAGTAGGCGCTCGTGCTCCGCATATACTGCAAGCGTGTTTCATTAATCAGGTTAGGGCCAAGCACCGCCGTTTCGGTGGCCTGTAGCGTCCTGGCGGTCGTGTTCTGGTTGTAGGCAGTGGAGGCAAGGTTGAAGCCGCCCGCGCCCTGGTTGTCCAGCCCGACCTCCACATCCTGATAGCGCACCACCAGTGTATTGTTCGCGTTGATCGCGTAATCCACACGCGGACTCACGGTAGTGCGGGTTTGCGGGGTCAGCAGCGCTTGGTTGACGGTCTGGGGTACCAGGCTGCTGCTCAAATTGGTCGCCAGAATGAACGCATTCTCGGTAATATTGCGACGTTCAAAATCCAGCGTGAACGACGCTTTTCCCTGCTTGATCGGACCGCTCAGATTTGCCCCGTAGAACAGATTTTTGTAGGGCGGAAGCGATGACGATTGCACATACAGAGGACTGCGCGAATTGAAGTATTGGTCGTTGTATTGGAAGAACACCTGACCGTGCAGACTGTCGGTTCCGGGTTTGGTGAATATCTCAATGCGCCCGAAGCCTTGCCGGTCGTACTCGGCGGAAAATGGATTGGAATTGATCCGGACTTCACGAATGGACGATTTGGGAGGCAGGTTGCCGCCCGTGAATCCATCAATATAGATTTGCCCGCCTTCCGGGCCGGCGCCAGGCCCCGCCATGGCCTGCAATTGTTGGGCTAGTTCATCGGGGTCATCGGACAGAGCCTGCAACTCCTTCTGTCCCAGCACCAGCGCGCCACCGTTGGAATTCGGGTCCGTATTGACACCAACTTTGGGTTCGTCCTGTACGTTGACGACTTGTGCTTGGACTTCGATACTGAGTTGCAAGTCTAAGACGGTGGCCCCGGCGATCTCCATGCCTTGCCTCTGAACCACCGCGAAACCTTTAGCGGTGACGGTCGCGTCGTACTTACCGCTGGCCAGGGTTTGAAACGTGTACTGGCCTAAGGCATCCGTGGTTCTTCGTTGCTCGCCGCCTGGACCCCGCAATTGCACCACCGCGCCCGGAACAATTGCTCCGGATTGGTCGGTGACGGTTCCACGCAGACTGACAGTCGGCCGCTGTGCCCGCAACACGAAAGGCGCCGCTAGAATGGCAACCGACAGTACGAATAGCGACACCTGTGAACTCTTGAACAATTGAAACCTCCTGTAGAGATAGGACCTTTGGGGGGATTAAGCTTTGGGGATTACGCTAGGGCTACGGACCCATGCCCGGCATACCGAAGGCGCCGAGCATGCCACCCAGGTCCATTCCCCCTGGCACTCCGCCCGGGGGCATTCCTGGGGGAGTCCCATTCTGCCCGTTAGCCGCTCCTGCGCCGGATGGCGCGGTGGCCATCTGAACCAGCATCTCGGCGTTCGCGACGAGCATGATCGCGGTCACGCGACCGCTGGTTGCTCCCTTCGTGCTCGAAACGACCACGGTCTGACCGGCTTTCACATCTTCCATGGCTCCCGACGGCATCGTCTCGACCATCTGTGCGACCGTAGGTGCGCCTCCGGGAGGCATTCCCGCCGGAGGCATTCCCGGAGGTGGTCCGCCGCCGGGAAAACCTCCCGGGGGTGGACCTGCTCTTCCTCCCGCGCCTCCGCCTATTCCAGCGAACGCGGGCATTTGCTTGATCCGAGAGTCGGGCGTCAATTTGATTACCACCGGCTTGCCGGTTCCGATTTCCTTGATGGTGATTTCCTTCGCGGCGGCGTCCACCGAGACTACCGAACCAGCCGTGGCCAGAAATGTTCCGAAAATCACTTCGTCGGCCGTCATCGCCGCGCCGTCCGGACTCTTGTCGCCGCGCGCTCGAAGCTGATCGCCAACGCTAATCTCTTCCAGCTTGCTTGGCTTGGCGTCCGCGAACCGGACCGAATCCGGAGCATACCTGCGAAGCTTGGTCCGGTCGGACACCGTGACGGTCTGGCGAGTTTCGCCCTGGAGCGACCGGACTCGTAACGTTATCGTGCTACCGTCCCTGGTGGCGACGATGCCGGAAAAGCCACGCGTGTTCCAATCCTGGCGGTCGGCTTCGTCACGCTTGCCGATGTCTGCGGCGGACATGATGACGATGCGCCGAGCGTCCGCGCTATTGGGCTCCAGGGTGACCAAAACGCGGTCCCCCGTTGCAAGTTCGGTGACACTGGTCGTCACAGCGTTCTGCAAGGTCTTCTCACCCGGGGCGATTCTCTGCGCAACGGTAGTGGGCGTGAGCTTCACGTCCACGGCCGGGTCGTTGTCCGGTTTGATTTCGACGACCAGCCCGGTCTTGAACGCCGTGACGGTTCCGACAAAAGATTTGGCGGTCGTCGTCTGCGTCATCGCTAGCGGTAGGCCAAAGGCCGCCAGAAGCAATGCGGTTGCGATTGTCCTCATATCCCCAGTGAATAACGGTTCTGCCGCGAGTGCATCTTAAGTTTTGTAAAACTTCGCTGCGGAACGTTTCGCTCTGCCCTTTCTCACGCGAAGCTGTTCACCTCGTTGAGACCTTAGTTCAGCTGTCTACGGCGCCGCGCTTGGCACGGTCAAGTGCTCTTTTTGACGAGTATCTCCAACGGCATCCCGAACATGTCCATCGTGAATTTGATCTGGTCTTTCGATAGGACGCCCTTGTAGTTCATCGTGATCGGCATCCCGCCGAAATCGAGATTCACGGCGAAGGAGATATTGTTTCCCTCTATTTTCCCGCCGGAGATCTTGGTCTCGCTCCCATCGGGACCAGTCGTCGAACCTGTCAAATTGGCTCCGTCCGCTTTGAATGTAAAGCTGACGGGCACATCGCCCATGGGTGTGCTCATAGTGCCGGTCCATTTTCCGTCCACGTCCGCGGCGAAAGCGGAAGCGGCGAGAAGGACGAAACCTAATGCAATTGTCGGAAACTTCATCTAAATTATCTCCTTTTCTTAGGGCAATACGATTACAGACGATCGTGATATCGCGAACTTTTGAGCAGAAGGATTGAATATGGTCACCTGGCATATGTATTTGCCGGGCTGCAATTTGCTCATAGGCACGCTGAAGCTCACCGGAACTGCCTTGGACACGGGATTCAGTCCGCCGGTGATTTGAAGCGGCGCGGTCTCGAAGCTTTTGACGGTTCCGCGATAGAAGCTGACCGAAGCCACCATGAGCTGGGTCGATTCCGCAGCCGGCTGGTAGGCCTCCAGATAAACGAACATATCCTGGTCCTTGCGAAAAACACGGGTCACGCTCGGAATCAGCTTCTGATCGTCTTGAACCAGCGGGTTCGCCGCTATCAGCTTCTTATCCTTAACAACCGTGGCCACGGTTGCTTCGAGTTTTTCCCGCTGATTGCTCAGCACCACGGAACTGGTCGGCAGGTACCGCAGTTCAAGGGCGAGGTCGGGGACGACAAACTTGGTCTCGAAGGTCCCCATCTTCCCGGTTTCGTTTTCCCGCGCTAGAAATTTCAGAGTGTAGGTCCCGGGCTGGAGCGAAAAGCCGGTGTCATACGCCAGATTGCTCTTTGCCAGCTGACCAAGCGCCTCTCCTTTCAGTTTCACGGTGATATTGTCGCGAACCGTCCCCTGAAGCGCACCTTTGGTATCCCTGATCTCTCCGATGAAATCCAGGCGTGTCGTTTCCGCGCCGCCTTTCCTGGCCAGTTCGATGTCGGAGCCCGGAATCTTGATCGACACGGGGACGAAATACCGGTCGCGGGCCTGACGGAAATAGTTCACCTCCACAGCGACGGAAAGGTCGGTGACGGGATCGCCCAGCATCAGCGCTTCTTGCAGTTGGCGCTCCCGGTCAGAGGAATTAAATTGCTTGAATTCCTTGGACGCAAAGTAACCTGACCTGTAATCGAGCTTGGCCGTCAGATTCTTGGCGATCTGGACTTTGATTTTGCGGTAACGTCCGTCCAAGGCCGAGTTGGTGCTGTAGTAACCGAGAATATAGTAGCTCGATATATCTTTCTGCGCCTGAACAATGCCCATGGCAAGATCGTTGGCATCGAGCATGGCTTTTCCGCCGGTATCGGACGCCAGCGTGGTGAGAGAGTCTTGCTGCCCCTGGAAATTGCTCTGCATCGTTCGCTGTGAGCTTCCGGAATACATGGCCTGGCCGCCCTGGGATCCTTGCGTCGCATTGCCTAGTGGCGCGGTCGCCACCAACCCACGGGCGTCCACGGGATAAAAAGCAACGTTACTTCGGATCGCGGCATTGACGGTGGCGCGCAACTGAGCCTGGTTATCGATACCGCTCATGCTCATGCCGCTGGCGAAGTACACCAGGGCTTTCTTTTCCGGCAGGCCGCCGAGCATCTTCACGGCGGACTCCAGCGCCGCCAGCTTGCGATCCGTATTGAAAATATTGAACTCGCTGTCGTCCTGGGTAAACGCTGCACCAGTATCTGCTTCGCTATCGTCGCCGGTGTTGCCATTGGCCATTCCGACGTCCCCCACGTTCAGATGCTTGATTACTTCAAAGAGACGGTCGCGATCGCTGGTGAAGTCTTGCAGGACCGTCAGATCTGTCTGATATGTCATAACCGCCACTAAGTCGGATGCGGTAATTTGCGATGTCAGGAACTTCGTCGCCGCCTGCTGCGTGCGCAGCTGATCGGCCACCGGCATACCCGCTTGGTCGAAGAACAGGACCAAGAGCCGCCGATCCTTGTACTTGACCTCGCCCGCCTTGGCCGATGGGGCGATCGGCGCGTTAACGCCGGATTTCACCGCTGGTAAAGCGGCGACGGGCGCCGCGGTGGCCTCCGGGACCGACGGCGTTGGAGCGGGCAAGGTTGTATCTTCCAAACGCTGGTATTCGAATACGCCGATCTGCTGGGGCTTTCCGTCTTCCATGACGGTGAAATCCGAGGCCTTGAGGCCCTCCAGCGGATTGCCGTTCTTGTCCTTCGCCGTGACATTCACTACCACCAGGTTGGTTGTCACTTGAAAGGTAACGTCCGTTCCCTTTCGAAAGCCCGGGGGATTCTCAGGCGTCGAGGTCTGCTGCTGCGCCGCGAGTTGGGCGATCAGAAAGATCGCAAAAGTTGCTCTCATGGTCAGAATCTGAACCTCATATTCATCGTCATCTTGCGCATGGCCGCCGCTCCCGTCGCCAGACCGAAGGTGTTGGAGTCCACCACCGTTCCCCAACTGTTAATGGTGACGTGGTTGAGCAAGTTCTGCGCCTGGAACTGCAAATCCATAGTCCGCCGCTCGCCGAGTCGGAACACACGCGACATCCCGCCATTGAGCGAAAAGGTCGTCGGTCCGGGGATCGTGTTTCTGCCAGCGTTACCCCACTGTCCCGTAGCCGGCGCGGTGAAGGCCGCCGTGTTAAAGAGCATCCCGGACACCTCCACAGGAAGACCTGTCGCGCTGGCTCGAACTGTGTTGCTCACGGCAGTTCCGGAAACCTGAGAAGAATTCCCGCCTGTGGTCGCCGTAAAAGGAGTGCCCGAACGAATGTTGTACATTCCGGTGATCGTCCAGTCCTTGAGCAGCGCCCCCTCCCAACCTGAGAGCAGCGTTCCGCCAGTTCGTCCCTGGCCCGTGCTGTACTGAAACTGAACCTGAAAATTGTGTCGCTGATCAAAACTGGAGAGTGCGCGCTCGCCGGACAAGTCGAGCCAGTTTTGTGCTACTGGAGTCTTCCCGCCCGTTCCCGCGTCATCGATGGACTTTGCGAACTGATACGAGCTATTGGCGCTGAAACCGCTGCGGAAGCGCCGGTTCAATTGGAACTGCGCCGCGTGATAGATCGAGTTTCCGTTCGAGGTCTCATACGTGAAACCGTGCGGGAGGGAAGATTCCGGCGATCCCGGCGCTACCGAATTCGGAATGAACTGCTGATCGAGCCGGGTGCCCTTGGTTCCCTGGTAGCCGACCGTCCCGTACAGACCGAAGGGAAGATTGTTTTGCAGTGTCAGATTCCAGCTCTGCGCATAGCCGATGCGGTAGTTGGGGTCGACAGCATATGTGCTGGCGCTAGACTGTGTCGTCGCCTGCAGGAACGCGTTCTGAATATTCAACGGATTGGTCGTCGAGCCGGAAACACTCAACGTCTGGGCGAAGGGAGGCTGCTGGGCCATGTTGGTGGCGATGGTCTGATAGGCGGCGCTGTTGTAGTAGATGCCGTAGCCGCCGCGGACGGTCAGCGAGTGTTTGGTCGAAGGCCGCCACGCGAAGCCGAAACGCGGAGAGACATTGTTGCGGTCGGGGCGCACCAGAGATCTTGGCAGCTCACCGGAGTATGCACCCGCCTGCCCCGACTGCACTGGAGAGATGGCGGAATAGCCGGGCGCGATGTCCAGGTTGATCAGGCGATTGTACATCTCGGTCATGGGAGCCGCATAGTCGTAGCGAACCCCAAGCTGGATGCTGAATGTGGGCCGGATACGCCAGTCATCGTTTACGTAGGCATCGTACCCTGTGGACCGTAAATACTTGTCCGGGTTGCCATAGCTGATGGAACTGGTGGAAGGCACGCCCAACAGGAAATCCGCCAGGTCATACCCGGTGCCCGTCTGGGCGACTCCGTTAACCAGCAGGCTGGTCGCGGAGCCGTTAAAAGTGTAGGTTCCGCGGCCGTTCGAATCGCTCAGGTTGTTGAATTCCTGACGCCGGTAGTCGGCTCCAAAAGTTAGGTTGTGCACGCCGTGGGACCACATGAGGCTTTCTCCCAACGCGCCGGTCTGGTTGCGGTTCAGAGAGTAATTTCCGTCCGTAAGGCTGCCGTAGTTGGTGAAGTTCAGGCTAGGTGGACCGAAATCGAAGGGGTTCTGTGCCGTGCCCGCGATCCCTAACTTCGAGGCAATGTTATCGCCATAGGCGAAGAACGGCGAGGAGAGCTGGCGGTTACGGCTGAACGTGAACTGCACGTTGTTGGTAAGGCGCGTGGTGATGCTTCGCGACCAGGTCAGACTGGCGTTCATGCCCCGGCCAGCACTGGTGTCGACGAACTCGAACTGGTTCGGCGTGCTGCCGCTGCTTCCCTGGTATCCGAAGCTGCCGTTGAGCCGGTCCTTGCCGCCAATCCGTATGTTGGAAAGGCGGAAGTTGACGTTATGCACATCATTCGAGTTGGTCCAGGAAGTCTGATAATTGCGCGAAGCGACGTCCACATTGGGATTGGGAAAGTAATTCAGCAGCGCCAGCGCCGCAGGATTCAGACGCGTTAGAGGAATCACGTTGCCGGCGAATTGCTGTCCGGTAGTCGGGTCATAGATAGTCACTGGCTTGCCTTGCACCAGCGTTTGGGAGAAATCGCCGGTGCGTTCCAGCGCAGTTGGCATGTTGACGCCCTGCGAATTGACGCCGGTGCGGTTTCGCTGAAGTTGAAAATCCAGCGTGAAATTAATGCGTTTGCTGGCGCTGAGCAGCTTGGGAATCTGCAACGGACCCCCGAAGGTCACTCCGTAGCGTGCGTTGGCGTATGGGGGTTTGTCCACACCGGCCCCGGTCACGGAATAATTCCGTGCGTCCCAGACATAGTCGTCGAGGCTAAAAAGCGCCATGCCCGTATAGAGAGGACGCTGGTTCTGGCGCCCGTTCCCGAAAGCGCGGGAATTCGCCAGCCGCTGCCAATCCGGGGGTGCGCCACCACGACCTCCCTGAAACTGGCGCAGCAACTCGGCCAGTTGAGCCGGGTCTGGCGGACCACCGCCGGCCTGGACTTGCTGCATTACTTGAGCGATTTGCGCGGGGTCAAATGCTACACCGCCTGGGGGACCCCCGCGACCGCCTCCTCCACCCCCGGGTCCTCCTGGCCCGCCCGGACCACCGGGACCACCGGGACCGCCGGGAAACCCACCAAATCCTCCCGGTCCGCCGCCAGGTCCGCCTGGTCCTCCCGGACCACCACCGGGACCACCTGGACCACCAGGGCCACCGCCGGGTCCGCCGGCGCCTAAGCCTGCCGGACCACCAGGGCCACCGCCTAAAGCCAAGCCGCCACCCGGTCCGCCGGGCCCGCCGCCCGGGCCACCCCCTGGCCCGCCGAATCCCGGACCGCCCGGGCCCAGCATGGACGGATCAAAATTGATCGGCATCCCCGCCATTAATCCGGGAATGCCGAAGGACCAGTCTGCTTGGGGCGCCAGACCAGCTGCGGCGCTCATGCTGCCCTGGACCGACAAGGAATTGGCCGCGCTCTGGTTTAGGTCGGCGAGGTCTTCGTTTCTCAGTCCGCCCAAGTCGCCGAAGCCGCCCGCAATCGCCGATTGGTTCACATCCAGGCGCTGGAATCCTGCTGGGGTCTGTCCCGACGCTTGAAGCTCGGCAGCGCCTCCCCGGCCTGGAGGCTGATCATTTCGGGCTTTTGAATTCTTCTTGGACTGCGATTGTGCGGACGCGGTGCTACTCGGCGGCGGTTGTCCACTTCCCGCGACATCGCGAGGCGGAGTGCCGCCCGGCGGAACCGGCCCTCCGGGGAATCCACCCGGGGGAAAGCCACCGGGAGGAAACGCGCCTGGCGGGAACGGCCGTTGGGGAGCGGCACCCGTCGGCGCCCGCCCGCCCGAGTTGGCGACAGTTGCCGATGGCCCTTGTTGCGGCAGCGCGGAATCAGATGCCGGAGCCTTTGGTCGGAGGCTCGTCAATAGTTCTTCCTGCGTGAGGAGCTTGAGGTCCCACGAAGACACGGGCGTACCAGGTTGCAGATCGACCGGCCGGCTGACCTTGGCGAAGCCGATCATCTCGACATCGATATTCCACAGACCGTCCGTCAGATCGGCGAAACGAAACATCCCGTCCTGGTCGGTGGTAGTGGTGAACCTCTTTTCTCCTTGGACTGCGGAGACGGTGACGCCAGGCACGGGCAGGGTTCCGGACTTGACGGCGCCACGATACTCGGACGCCATCACGGATGCCGCAGTCATGCAGATAAGGGCCGCGCCGCATAGGTTCGAAATCCTGCGCCTGATTTCCATTTACCTAATCATTACGGAGAAAGGCGCGAATCGTTCCGGTTTGCCCCGAGTTTTAACGCTTCTTTACAATGACTTGCAGCGCGACGCTTGCTGAAGGGTATGTTGAATGACGTGAAGCTTTAGGGAGCGCTGCTGCCGTTATTCCAACCCGTGACTAGCGCGCCAACGTCCACCGAGCCCAATCCGGTGGCTTGATCGTAGCCGACGGTCGCGCTAAACCCGACGGCACTGGAGTTACAGTTCCGGGCACGCCGGGGACAGGAGGCAACCGTAACTATGTTGTTCCCCGTGGTGATGTCGTGAAATACTCCGGCGTCCGTTTGCGCGAGCGAGTAGAGGTTCGGATTCATGTTCCCGAGTCCTGCGCTGGTTTGCGCGCCGCTTTGGACCACGGATTGATTTAAGAGCGCCGCGATGCCAGCGAACGCGGGCGCCGGAACCGACGTACCGCCGTAGACGTAAACAGCACCGCTAGTGACCACCAAGTAGCCGTCGTGATCGGCTGACGCCGACAATGCTACGTCCGGAACGTGCCGGGCGTTATCGTCGGGCACGCCCAAACCGGCTTGCCAGTCTGGCTTCGCGAAGTAGATGCTTGCGCCGCCGCCGGTGCTAGACGGTGAGCCGTCAAGAGCGCTGTCATTCCACGTGGTTTCCGGGATGTAACCCAGTGCGGAAGCGAAGGTCGCGTCGTTCGTGCCGCTCCAGTATTGGCCGGTACCTTCTTGGAAGGTTGTACCGCCCACGCCGGTCACTTCGGGGATGCTGGCCGGCACGTCCACGGCCAACCCGGTCTGCCGCAGATACGCGCAATCTGCCGCACCGGAGTCTCCGGAGGCGGAGAACCAGGTAATGCCCTGTGCGTTGGCTTGTTTGGCCCACGCTCGCAGCGTATCGGCATAGGAGGAAGATGCCGCGGGCTCACAGTACCCATAGCTCGTGCTGATGACGGGAGCCAGGTTTTGATCGATGGCGTATTGCACTGCCGTCATCACGTCCCACGCATATACATAGACGATAGTGGCGTTTCTCGCCACAGCGCCCGACCATTCCAAATCCAGATCCGCTTCTGGCAGATCAGCCGCGCTGATTCCGGGATCTCGCGACCCTGGGACGAACACGACCTGCGGATCCTGAGCAGCCAAGCCAAACTCCGAACGAAACTTCTGGATGTCCGAGAGATTGATCCGCGTTTGTCCGGCGATCACCAGCGTCTGGCCGGTCCCATCGATTCCGGCATTGAAGAGCGACGCAACGTTATAGATGGTCGAGAAATCATTAGGCGATAGGTAGTGCTTGCCGGAGCCAGAGGTATAGGCCGGCTTGGCGCGTTCGCTCGTCCCTGGATTGCGGAGCGTCCGCGAAGCCGGTTTGGGACGGAAGTCGTTCAATCCCTGGATCCCTCGAACGACTCCGCCGAGTGCTTCCGGCACGGATGGCTCGGTAGCATTCGCGATGTGCGTTTCACCATCCACCACGTACTGATGAAGTTCGGTTTGAAATGCGGCCTCAAGCTGGGCGGCAGTACCGCCGAAGGCGATCCAAGTCCTGCCGCGGCTGACTGCGTGAACTGTCAGCCCTTGGGCGCGGAGCCAAGCCACCGTCGTATTGGCGTCTTCCACGCTCGCGCCAAAACGATCCGCGTACTCTTCGGGTGTGAGCCAGCGATGGTAGCTCGAAGAGGTCGGACTTTGCTGCTCTGCCAACAGCCGGTCCAATTCGGCCTCCTGCGCTGCGGACGGTTCGAGCGCGAGCGTCAGGTATTCGAGCGTCACATCTGACGATACTCTGCCCTGGTCGAACTCGGGTCGCGCCTGGGGATGAACATTGCCGCTAAGGGTGGTCCGACGAGAGTTATCGATGCGGCTCACGATCCGAGTTGGTTGCGCCCAAGTCGGGGCTACGGCGCCGCACAGTAGAAATAACAGGCCGGCCAATCGTGCGTGGAAGAGGTCGGTGGCGTTCATGTTGCTATGGACGCGCTTGGACCTGCTGCAGGTACGATACGCCATAGGATTAACATTTCTTTACAAGGCGCAGGCTGACCGAACCTGACATTGTCAAACAGGTGTTACCGATTCTTGCGACTCCATCGGAGATGCCGTGAAGGTAATTTGAGGATCACAGTGAAAAGCGATAGCCCACGCCGCGTACTGTCTGGATGTGCCTTGGGGTTTGCAGATCGTCTCCTAGCTTCTGGCGTAGCCACGCGACGTGCACGTCGATGGTGCGCGATGAAACGCCAGGCTGGTAATCCCAGACTCCTTTGAGGAGTTCGTCTCGGGAAACGACTTTCCCGCGGTGATCGACCAGATATCGCAGAAGTTCCATTTCCTTGGCGGACAAAGCAACCGGAACGCCCTCCTTGAGTACCTTGCCGATCGCGAAATTAATCTCGATCTTGTCGAACTGGAAAGCAAGAACGGGAGCGAATTTTCCTTTTTGCAAGCGACGCAGTAGCGCGTCGATTCTCGCCAATAGCTCCGGCGTTTCAAAGGGCTTGATCAGGTAGTCGTCTGCTCCAAGCCGAAGGCCGGCGACGCGATCCGCGAGCTGCGTTTTCGCTGTCAACATGAGCACCGGTACGTCGTTGCCGTGCTCCCGCAGCTTGCGGCACACGTCAAGGCCGCTCATGCCGGGGAGCATCACGTCCAAGATGACTAGGTCAAACCGTCCACTCAACACTTTTGCCAATCCGGCCAGACCGTCGTTGGCGCTGTCGACTGTAAAGCCTTTCGCCGTCAGGAGATCCGACATCGTCGTGACGAGCCCTGCCTCGTCCTCGATCAATAGAACCTTGGCGCTCATCCTTGTGCCGCGCGATTTGCCACGGGCAGCTCGATGATGAACTCTGTTTCCTTCATCGGCTCGCTCTTGACGCGCACGTTGCCCCCGTGCGCCTGCACAATTCGTTTCACGAGATTCAACCCGAGCCCAGTACCGTGCACCTGACCCAGGGTCGCCCGCTCGCCACGGAAGAACGGCTCAAAGATATGCTTTTGTTCTTCCTTGGGGATGCCTGGTCCTCGATCTGCGACCCGAATATCGATCACCGCTGGTTCTCGGTCAGCGCGGAGCGTAGCCGCAACGCCGATCCACTTGCCGCCGTATTTCGAGGAGTTGTCCAGGAGATCACAAATGGCTTGCTTGAGTTTCACCGGGTCGCCTAAAACTGTGGGAAGCCCGGGTTCGATCGTGAGTTCGAGAATACCGTGCGCTGCGGCGATCGCCGCCGTTCTCGATTCGATCGCTTCGGTAACAATCGCCTCGACCGAAACGGGCGTAAACGTCGAAACCATGTGACCTGCTTCCGCACTGGCGAATTGCAGCACCTGTTCGATCAGCCTCTTGAGTCGCCCACTTTCGGCCTCAATCAATGCGCCGTAGGACTCCATCTGTCCTGGGTTCGTCAACCCAGCGCGCATGTTATACGCGGCACTGTGGATAACTGTAAGTGGGGTCCGCAGTTCGTGAGAGACATTGGTGACAAAATCCATTCGAAGGTCTGCCAGTTTTTGGGCGCGATCCGTGAAACGCATAAGCGCGCCCACGGCGGCGACCATCAGAATAAGGACGCCGGCGGTGACAATCAGGTTGCGCCATCGAGCTTGAGCTACCACCGCCTCGAGTGATCCCGATCGGTGGCGAACTAAGAGCTGCCATCGCCCTGCTTCGGGATTAGGGCCGGGTCCGAGCTCCGGCCCGCCGACGCCCTGGGGCCCGAGGCGTGGAAAGAGTTGGGGGAATCCCAGATCGAATAGATTAACGGTGGAGTCGGCGGTCGCCGTGTCGACAGGGTGGGCTGAGTCCGACTGGTAGATCAGCATTGGCGGGATGGTCCTGGTTAGGACCTCCGCCTGGTAGTCCAGTTTGGCGCCCGCGCCAAGGTGCCGTTGCAACACCTCGGGGAGGATCACATCGCGCGCATAATCAGGAGTGAACTCCAGAATCAACCACGCACCCTCCCGGCGCGCGAGCAGCCCTTGGGGCTCGGGCGACAACATCCCGAATAGGGGTAAATCGAAGACCAGCCCAACGTCCTGGGAGGGGAGGCCAGCAGGCGGCCGATTCGAACGGGGATCCGGCCTGAATTCTATCCGCGTCTTAATCGTCTGCCACGCCGCAGGCCAGGTGACGCTTTCGAAGACGCCCGTTTGCAGATTCAGGTTTCGGAACAGCGTTTCGTCGTTGTGCACCACAACAACGGCGATGCGATCAAACACGCGCTTGTGGTCGTCGACCTTACTCCACTCCTGATACCGTTCCGCCAATGCAGCTTCTGTGGCATCAGCGTTCGGTTGCGGGTTGCCCGGCAGTAGCCCACGAACGGCAGCGGCGATTTCGGCGTTGAAATCCTGGCTAACCCGACGCAAACTGGCATCGAGGCTTTGCCGTAAACGCTCCCGGTCGGCAATGCTCACTTCCGCGATCCAGCGAAACTGCAGCCCGCCAAGGATCACGCATAGGGCAAACAGCGCTACTACTACGAGCGAAGAGAGAAAGCTCCGCCGGTTGTTCCTAATCTTCACACACTAGTCCCGAACTCCCGTACGCCCTTCGTCCCTAGTTCTGATAGTATCAGGGGCGGCGCCCTTGCGACACCAGACTCAGAAGCCCTGAGCCGCGTTAAGAAACGTAAAATCTCGGATCATAGCCAAAGTTCGGGGATATTCGTGGTCGCATCCCCCTGAGCTTCCTTTCCCCAGGGGGACAAGGCGAAGATTTGACAATCCTTGATATTTTCCTGGTGAACCTGACGAGCGTCCGCCGCGTCCAAAGTCAATTCGAAGACTAAATGAGGACAGAATCAGCCAGGCATCAGGGCCACGCCCTGACAAAGGGAAACGAGCCCGAACTCTCGATTGCCAGCGATGGGCAGTCATTCTCGTTACTGCAGGCCTACTGGGGCGATGTTGATGCTCTCGACGCGAATCAGGTGGCGCTTCACTTCGCACCGGACGCGTGGTTCCAAGTCGGTCAACAGCCGCCAATACGCGGGCGAGCAGCGATCCGGCGAGCGTTTATACATCTCTTCACTGAAGCAGAAGTTATCCAGCATTCCCCGGTCGCATTGTGGTCCAAGCACGGACTAACGGTTGCAGAAGCGGATATCAGTGTTGTCTTTGAAAACCGGAGTAGCATCCTAGTCCCGATAACCACAACCCTTTGGCATCGGAGAAATGACATTCTCGCCTGCCGGGTACACCTGCCTCAAGAACCCGGACTCGCTTATGCAATCAGCGGGTTTGTGTGCTCCCCATCCCTCCTGTCAGTACGCCGATGAAGTTGCTCATTGTGGACGACGACATAGATTTATGCCTGGGGCTTCGAGAATTTTTTCGGAAGTCCGGGTATGGCGTCGACTTTGAATTGGATGGCGAAAGTGGTGTGGCTCATGCCGAATCGGGCGACTATGATCTGATCATCGTCGACGCAGTCCTTCCCGGGCTCAACGGACTGGA
>Ga0265314_10002021_pt1 | contig 21531 bp, 17 predicted proteins | sample 4126metaG_FD_203106 | JGI IMG/M metagenome (GOLD analysis project Ga0265314, IMG submission 203106) | Rhizosphere microbial communities from Carex aquatilis grown in University of Washington, Seatle, WA, United States - 4-1-26 metaG | ecosystem: Host-associated > Plants > Roots > Rhizosphere >... | reverse complement strand
ACGGCATCGACTCCCGCATTCCTCGGCTTGTCGGGCCCCTCAGGCTTCTGGGCGATGACCGGCGCGAAGGGCGAAGACGTCATCGTCGGCAATATCGATACGGGCTTGTGGCCCGAGAGCAATTCGTTCGCCGATCGCGTCAATGGCCAAGGCAAGCCTGACCACAACGGCGATACGGTCGTCTATAACGCTCCGCAGAACTGGTCCGGCGCATGCTGGGACGGCGCAGCATTCTCCGCCGCGACCAACTGCAACAACAAACTGATCGGGGCCAAGTGGTACAACCAAGGCTTCGGCGGCGACGCGGGCATCACCGACCGTTGGGCGTTCGAATACAACTCCGCGCGCGATTGGGCCGGCCATGGTTCGCACACATCGAGCACGGCGGCCGGTAACGAAGGCGTGCCGATCACTGGCCCTTACGCGGGCTTCGGCGCGATCAACGGCATGGCCCCGCGCGCGCGCATTGCGATGTACAAGGCCTGCTGGGCCAGCGCCGAGACCAATCCGGTCGGCGGCTGCTTCAACTCTGATACGTCGCAGGCCATCGAAGACGCAGTGAGCGACGGAGTCGACGTCATCAATTTCTCGATCAGCGGCACCCAGGACCAGTTCCTCGACTCGGTCGAGGTTGCCTTCTTCTTCGCTGCCGAGGCCGGAGTATTCGTGGCCGCGGCTGCCGGCAATGACGGCCCGACCGCCAGCACCGTCAACCACCCCAGCCCGTGGATCACCACAGTTGCCGCGGGCTCGCACAACAGAACCACGACCGCGACGGTGTCGCTGGGCAATAACCAGTCATACACCGGCCCGTCGCTGTCGCCGCAGGGTGTTGCGGGCTTGTTGATCAATGGTGCCGACGCGGTGGCGGACGGTCAGGACCCGACCTTTGCCGCGCATTGCTACCCCGCGCAAGACAACGGAAACGTCGCGGTGCTCGACCCGAACAAGGTCGCCGGCAAGATCGTCGTGTGCGAACGCGAAGGCGTCATCGCCCGCGTCGACAAGAGCCTGGCCGTCGCGCAGGCCGGCGGCGTCGGCATGGTGCTGGTGAATCTCAACAGCGGGCAGAGCCTCGTGGCCGAAATCCACTCGGTGCCGACTGTGCACCTGCCTTCGTCGGCACTCGCCCCGATGCACGCATACGCGTCGACACCCGGCGCAGGCGCCGAGATCTCGCAGATGCAGATCAACTTGAACGCGGCAGCGCCGTTCACGGCGAGCTTCTCGTCGCGCGGCGCGTCGCCCGCGATCGGCGGCAACATCCTCAAGCCGGACATCATGGCGCCGGGCGTCAGCGTGCTGGCTGCCGTCTCGCCCCCGGGCAACAACGGCCGCAGCTTCGACCTCTACGACGGCACGTCGATGGCCACTCCGCACATCACCGGCATCGGTGCGCTGATGAAGCAGGTTCACCCCGATTGGTCACCGATGGCGATCAAGTCGGCGCTGATGACCACCGCGGGTGACGTGCTCGATGGCTCGAACACCGACCCCAACGTGATCTTCTCGCAGGGTGCGGGCTTCGTGAACCCGCGGGCCGCGCTCGACCCGGGCCTGGTGTTCGACTCCAACGCCACGGAATGGGTCGGCTTCATGTGCGGCACGGGCCAGCTTGCGAGCTACTACTGCACGACGTATTACTACGTGCTCGGCCTGCAGGCGCCTGCGCCGATCATCGATCCGCTGGCCATGAATACGCCGTCGATCGCCCTCGGCTCGGTGGCCGGCACGCAGGTTGTCACGCGCAGGGTGACGAACGTGTCGAACAAGCGCGCAACGTACAAGGGCGCCATCACCGGCATGTCGGGCTTCACGACGAAGATGACGCCGTCGACGCTGACGCTGGGGCCGGGCCAAACCACGAGCTTCACGCTCACGTTCACGCGCACGAAGGCAGGCCTCGGCGCGTACACAGGCGGCCAGTTCACGCTGACCGACGGCAAGCACAACGTGCGCATCCCGGTCGTTGCACAGCCGGTCGCGCTTGCCGCACCGACGGAAGTGAACGGCTCGTACAACATCAAGTTCGGCTACACGGGCAAGTTCAGCGCCGTGGCGAGCGGCATGGTGCCGGCCACGACGAATCAGGGAACCATCTCGCAGGACAACAGCAAGATCTTCTTCGTCGCTGTTCCTGCCGGCACGACTCTGGCTCGCTTCCAGCTCAACGCATCGGACTACCTGCCTAACACGGACCTCGACCTGCGCATCTACTACATGGGCGAGTCGCCCGTCGAGGTCGGCGCAAGCGGCGGGCCGACAGCGGATGAACAGGTGAACCTGGTCAACCCGACGCCCGGCACCTATGCGATCGTCGTGGACGGCTTCAACGTGATCGGTGGAACCCAAAACGTCCGCACGTACAACTGGTCGCTCACTACAGCGAAGGCCAACAACCTGACCGTGTCCGCACCCACGACGGCGACGACGGCCACCAGCGGCAAGATCACGCTGACGGTTGCCAAGACCTTGGGCAATGGCTGGTGGCTGGGCGGAGTGAACTACTCCGGCACGACCAACATGCCGGCACCGACCATCGTGCGTGTTGACAAGGGCGTGAGCCCCCTGGTCCAGAACGAACCGCCGCGCTGATCGCGCACAACTTCTGCAACACAAAACGCCCGGCTCGCCGGGCGTTTTTATTTAAGGGTAGAAGGTCTGGGGGCAAGGGTCTGCGCACGCGCTCCGGCGGGCACATGTGCGGCGGCCCTTTCAGGCTCGAGTGGTATTCGATCGTGCGGCCGCCGGCGTCGATCACGATGCGCCACCCGGGCACGACCGCTTCCGTGTAGGCCATGCCCTTTTGCGGGCAACCCAGGCTCGCGTTGCCCCACCTGACACGCTCGACCTCCAGGACGCGCGCTTGCGCCGTGCTTTGCTTTGCGGCGTCTGCAAGCGCGGCATCGACGATGCCTTGCGCGTCCGGCGGCACGGCAAGTGCGGATGCAATCACGACTGAATAGATCAAGGGCAACATTTCATTCCGCCTTCGCGAACACTTCATCCAGCATGTCGGCATAGCGGCGCTTCGCCGCCGCATCGACGAAGCTCGCGTCGAAGCTGTTTTTCGCGAGCGTGTACGCGTGTGGCGCATTCAGCCCCGTCGCCGCGAATGTCTGCACGAAGTTGTCGTTGATGTAGCCGCCAAAGTACGCGGGGTCGTCCGAATTGATCGTGGCTGCAATGCCCGCATCCAGCAACTGCCCGATGTTGTGCTGCTCGAGTTTCGGGAACACGCAAAGCTTCACGTTCGACAGCGGGCACACGGTCAGCGCAATGCGATCGCGCGCGAGGCGCTTCATCAGCTCGGCGTCCTTTGTGGATTGCACGCCGTGGTCGATGCGTTCAACCTTCAACAGGTCGAGCGCTGTCCACACATAAGCAGGCGGCCCCTCTTCGCCCGCATGCGCAACGAGATGCAGGCCCAGCTCGCGGCAGCGCGCATATACCTTCGCGAATTTCTCGGGCGGGTTGCCGACTTCGCCCGAGTCCAGGCCGACGCCGATGAACTTGCCTTGGTGCGGCAGCGCGTCTTCGAGCGTTGCGAACGCATCATCTTCGCTCAGGTGACGCAGGAAGCACAGGATCAACGCCGCATCAATGCCGAGCTTCGCTTTCGCGTCCGTGCATGCGCGATGCAGGCCGTCGATCACCGTCTTCATCGCAACGCCGCGTGCAGTGTGTGTTTGCGGATCGAAGAAGATTTCCGCACGCACGACGGTGTCGGCCTTCGCGCGCTGCAGGTAGGCCCACGCCATGTCGTAGAAGTCCTGCTCCTTGATCAACACGCTCGCGCCGGCGTAGTAGATGTCGAGGAAGCTCTGGAGATTCGTGAACGCATACGCGCGCCGCAACTCATCGACGCTCGCATACGGGATCGCGATGCCGTTGCGGCGGCTCATCTCGAAGATCAGCTCGGGTTCGAGCGAGCCTTCGATGTGGATGTGCAGCTCGGCCTTGGGCATGAGCGCGAGCAGTTGCGGCAAGCGATCGGCGCGGATCGGGGGGATCGGGGAAATGGGAGGAACGTTCATTGGATTTGCGCAGGCAGCCTTACGGTGAACATGCTGCCGCGGCCCACGCCTTCGCTTCGCGCATCGATCGTGCCGCTGTGCAGCTCGACGAGCTTTTTCACGAGCCACAGGCCGATGCCGATGCCGCCCTTTGCGTGCTCCCGCGTGTGGTCCGCCTGCGAGAACAGGTCGAAGACTTGCGGCAGCGCATCCGTCTCGATGCCCGCGCCATTGTCGCGCACGTCGATCGCGACCCATCCGGGTTCGATGCGCGCAGCGATCTCGATGCGTCCGCCGGGCGGCGTGTACTTCGCCGCGTTGTTCAGGAGATTGCCGATCACCTGGGCCAGCCGCGTGAGGTCCCCCTCAATGCGAACCGGATGTGCCGGCAATTGCACCGCAAGCTCGTGCCGCCCTGCATCGATGCTCGGGCGGCTTGCCTCGATCGCGTTGTCGATGATCTCCTGCACGGTCACGGGCGCCAGGCGCATCTCCATCTCGTCGCGGGTAATGCGCGAGACATCGAGCAAGTCGTCCACCAGCCGCACCATGTGCGCGAGCTGGCGGTCCATCATGTCGCGCACCTTCAGCGCGGACGCAGGCAGCTGCGGCGTGCGCTTGAGGATTTCCAGCCCGTTGCGGATCGGCGCGAGCGGGTTGCGCAGCTCGTGCGCAAGCGTGGCGAGGAATTCATCCTTGCGGCGGTCGGCTTCGACGACGTCGGTGATGTCCGTCGACACGCCGCACACGGCAAACACACGGCCCGCGTCGTCCAGCAGTGGAAACTTGTGCGAGCGGAAAGTGACCGATCGCCCGTGCACCGTGGCCTTCTCGTGCACGATGAGCGGCTCTACGGTTTCGACCACGCGCCGGTCGTTCTCGCGCAGCTGCGCGGCGGCTTCGGGGCCGAACACCTGTTCGTCGGTTGCGCGTTCGGACTCTTCGGCCGTCAGCCCGTGCAGCTTGCGCCATGCCTGGTTCGACAGGATGAAGCGGCCTTCGAGATCCTTCGCATAGACCAATGCACCTGCGTTCTCGATCACCGATTGCGTCAGCCGCTGCGCCGCGCGCGCCCTGCGTTCGGCGAGCATCTGTTCTGTCACGTCGGCCGCCGCGCAGATGCCGCGGTCCGGCCGCATCTCGCCGTCGATCATTGCGAACGTCACCTGCAGCACGATGTGCAGCCACTTCAATGTGCCGCTGGGCATGAGCGCACGCACGTCAATCGCGAGATGGCCGTTGCCCTTCGGGTCGACCGTGCGGCGGATCGCTTCGAGATAGCGCTCGCGGTCGTCGGGATGGATGCGGTCGAAGATGAACTTGCGCGGCACGGTCATCGGCCCGTCGCCAAACTCCATGAGCCGCGCGAGCTCGCCCGAGATGTGATTGACGTCGGTGCGGTAGTCGATCTCGGCTGTGACGAGGCCCGCCGCCTGAATCGCCATCTGCAGCTTGAGACGGTCGGCCTCGGCGTGCGTTTCGCTCAACCGGCGTGCGGTCACATTGCGCGAAATGCCGATGAGCCCCGCAATGCGGCCAGCTTCGTCGCGCAGCGGCATCTTGCACGATGCCCACCACTGCACCGCGCCTTCGGGGCCGCAGATCGACTCTTCGGCTTCGACCGCCTCGCCCGACAACATCACCTGGCTGTCGACCGCCATGACGCGATGCGCCGTAGCTTCGTCGGCGAGCAGTTCGAGGTCGGTGTGGCCCAGCACTTCATTCAGCGGGCGCCCGATGGCGCGTAGCGATGCAGGATTCGCGAACCGGTAGCGGCCCGCGAGATCCTTGGCGAAGATGGCGTCATCCGTCGCACGCGCGATGGCGGCGAGCAAGTCGGTTTCGTTCAGCGACTGCGAAAGGGCGCCAACTGCTGACTCGGGCATCGCGCCATTGTGGCGCGATTCCCAAGGTTGAGCAGGCCCTACTTCTTGTCGCCGCCGGGCACCTTGCCTTCCACGCCCTTGACGTAGAAGTTGATGCCGCCCAGCCATTCGTCGTCGGCGACCTTGTCTTTCTCAAGCACAACCTTCCCGGCGCTGCTGGTGATCGGGCCCTTCCAGATCACGAAGCTGCCGTCCTTCAGGCCGGCCTTGACCTTGTCGAGGTTGGCCTTCGCGGCGTCGGGCACGTCTGCTGCAACAGAGACGAAATCGATCGCGCCTTCCTTCACGCCCCACCAGATCTTCGTGGGCGATGTCTTCCACTTGCCTTCGAGCACATCACGCACGGCGGACACGTAGTACGGGCCCCAGTTGATCGCCGCCGAACCCAAGTGCGCCTTCGGGCCGTAGCTGCTCATGTCGCTGTCCCAGCCGAACGCGCGCTTGCCGAGTTTTTCCGCCGTTTGCAGCACGGCCGACGAATCGGTGTTCTGCATGAGCACGTCGGCGCCGCCGTTGATCAGCGACGTGGCGGCCTCTGTTTCCTTTGGCGGATTGAACCAGTCGCCGACCCACACCACGCGCGTCTTGACCTTCGGATTGACCGACTGCGCACCGAGCGTGAAGCTGTTGATGTTGCGGATCACCTCGGGGATCGGGATCGAGCCCACCACGCCGAGCGTGTTGGTCTTGGTCATCGCGCCAGCGATCACGCCGGCCATGTATGCGCCTTCGTACGTGCGGCTGTCGTAAGCGCGCATGTTGTCGGCGCTCTTGTAGCCGGTGGCGTGTTCGAACTTGACGTTGGGGCTGTCCTTGGCCACCTTGAGCATCGGCTCCATGTAGCCAAAGGTGGTGCCGAAGATCAGCTTGTTGCCCTGCGCGACCATGTCGCGGAACACACGCTCGGCATCCGCGGCCTCAGGCACCTTCTCGACGAAGGACGTCTGCACCTTGTCGCCGAATTCCTTTTCCACAGCCTTGCGGCCGTTGTCGTGCGCGAAGGTCCATCCGCCGTCGCCCACTGGGCCGACATAAGCGAACGCGATCTTCAGCGGCTCGGGCTTGGGTGCGGGCGCTGCCGCGGCAGGCGCGGGAGGAGGCGGTGGCGGCTCGCTCTTGCTGCATGCGGCGATACCGCCTGAGACGATCGCGCACAGGGCCGCGACTTTGAGCATCGAACGTTTCTTGCTGTCCATGGGAGTCCTTCTGCGAGGGTGGGTGTGAGCGTCAGGGCGGATTATGTGCCCGGATAAAACGGTTTTCCAAGCGACGCGGGCATGTTGATGCGAATCCACGCCGGGTTGCGCGAGATGAGAGCCAGCACGACGATCGTTGCCACATAAGGCAGCATGGTGAGGAACTGGCTGGGAATGTCGACACCCGTGCCCTGCAGGTGGAACTGCAGCATCGTCACGCCACCGAAAAGATAGGCGCCCAGCAAGACGCGCAGCGGCCGCCACGTGCCGAAAGTGGTGAGCGCCAGCGCGATCCAGCCCTTGCCCGCGACCATGCCTTCGACCCACAGCGGCGTGTAGGCGATGGAGATGTACGCGCCGGCCAGGCCGCACAGCGCGCCACCTGCGACGACGGCGAGAAAGCGGATGCGGCGCACCGGATACCCGAGCGCATGCGCGGACGACGGCGATTCGCCAACGGACCGCAGCACAAGCCCGGCGCGCGAACGGTCGAGGAACCAGATCAGCGCAATCACCAGCGCGATCGCGAAATACACGATGGGGTGATGGCGAAACAGCGCGGGCCCCACCAGCGGGATGTCGCTGAGAAAAGGAACGTCGAAGTGCGGACGCTCGGGCAATTTTTCCTGCACATACTTGATGCCCGCGAATGCCGAGAAGCCCGCGCCGAACAAACTCAGTGCAAGGCCGGTTGCATATTGGTTCGTGTTGAGCCAGATCACAAGCACACCGAAAGCCGCAGCAAGGATCGCGCCCGCGCCCATGCCGGCAGCGAACCCGATCCAGTCGTTGCCCGTGTGCACGACGGCGGCGAAGCCGGCGATGGCTGCGCAGAGCATCATTCCCTCCGCGCCGAGGTTGACGATGCCGGCCTTCTCGTTGATCAATAGCCCGATCGCGGCAAGTGCGAGCACCGTGCCGGCGTTGAGCGTGGCGGCGATCAGGAGTGCGTACGCGTCCATTTGACTCGATAGGCGATGAGCGTGTCGCAGGCCAGCAGCGTGAACAGCAGCAGCCCCTGGAACACACCGGTCAATGATTTCGGCAGGCCCAGGCGCGATTGCGCCAGCTCGCCGCCGATGTAGAACACGCTCATGAGGATCGCGGAGAACACGGTGCCCACCGGATGCAGGCGCCCCACGAACGCGACGATGATCGCCGCGAAGCCGTAGCCTTCGGGCACATACGGCGTGAGCTGCCCGATCGGCCCCGCGACTTGCAATGCGCCCGCAAGGCCTGCAGCACCGCCCGAGACCAGCAACGCTGTCCACAGCGCACGGCGCGACGAAAAGCCCGCATAGCGCGCGGCATGCGGCGCAAGGCCGCCGACTTGCTGCGCGAAGCCCGCGCGCGTGCGAAAGAGAAAAATCCACAGCGCCGCAACGCCCACCAGCGCGATCACCAGCCCGATGCTCACGCGCGAGCCCGCCATGATCCGCGGAATCTGCGTCACGGCCTCGAATGTTTTCGTCTGCGGAAAGTTGTAGCCGTTCGGGTCCTTCCACGGGCCGAACACCATGTAATTGAGAAGTTGCTCGGCCACATAAACGAGCATCAGGCTCACGAGAATTTCATTGGCATTGAAGCGATCGCGCAGGAAAGCCGTGATGCCCGCCCACGCCATTCCGCCCGCGATGCCCGCAAGCACGATCGGCACGACGATCAAGCGAGTAGTCTGAGGGCCCGCCATCAGCGCGACGCCGCCCGCGACCAGCGCGCCGATCACGTACTGGCCTTCCGCGCCGATGTTCCACACGTTCGAGCGAAAGCACACCGACAACCCGAGTGCGATGATGAGCAGCGGTGTGACCTTCACCATCACCTCGCCGAGCGCATAGGGCGACTTCACCGGCTCCCACAGGAAAATTTCGATGCCGCGCACCGGATCCTTGCCGAGCGCGGCGAACAGCACCATGCCGATCGCAATCGTGAGCACAAGCGCCAGCAGCGGCGAAGCAATGCCCCAGATGCGCGATGGTTCGGGCCGCGCTTCAAGCCGCAGCATGTTCCGGCCTCTCCGTATCCCATAGCCCGCTCATCCACTCGCCGATGCGCTGCACCGTTGCGTCGCGCCTTTCGATCGGCGGTGACAGCCGGCCCTTCGCCATCACGTAGAGGCGGTCGCAGACTTCGAACAGCTCGTCGAGCTCTTCGCTCACCACCAGCACCGCGCAGCCGGCATCGCGCAGATCGAGCAGCTCGCCGCGAATTTGTGCAGCCGCGCCGACGTCCACGCCCCATGTCGGCTGCGACACGATCAGCAGTTTGGGATTCGCGTCGATCTCTCGTCCCACGATATATTTTTGCAGGTTGCCGCCTGACAGCGATTGCGCCGCCGCGCCCGGCCCGCCCGCCTTCACCTTGAAGCGCGCAATGATGCCTTCGGCCTGCTTGCGCAAAGCTTGCATGTCGATCCAGCCGCCGCGCCCGATGCTTTCCGTGCGCGTGAGGAGCAGGTTCTGCGAAAGCGGTAGCGTGGGCACCGCACCGCGCCCCAGGCGTTCTTCGGGAACGAAGTGCAGCCCGAGACGCCGCCTGCGCGCAGGGCCGAAACGCCCCACTGAATTGCCGAAGATGCGGATCGAATCGGCGCGGGCACGCGCGTCTTCGCCCGAGAGCGCCAGCAACATCTCCTGCTGCCCGTTGCCCGACACGCCCGCGATGCCGACTACCTCGCCGGCACGCACGTCGAGCGAGATCGCATCGAGGTCCACGCCGAACTGATCGCGCCGCGCAAGACTCAGGCCATCGACACGCAACACGGCTTCGCCGGGCTTGCGGTCAAGGTGTTCGAGCAGTGGCGGCTCCGCGCCGATCATCATGCGCGACAGCGACGCGTTGGTTTCCGCGCGCGGGTCGCACACACCTGTGACCTTGCCCGCGCGCATCACGGTGCACATCGTGCACAGCTCGCGGATCTCGTGCAGCTTGTGGCTGATGTACAAAATGCTGCAGCCCTGGCCCGCGAGTTTTTTCAGCACCACGAAAAGCTTTTCGACCGCTTGCGGCGTGAGCACCGACGTCGGCTCGTCGAGGATCAAGAGCTGCGGGTTGGTCAGCAGCGCGCGGATGATTTCCACGCGCTGCATCTCGCCGACGGACAGCGTATGCACATGACGCGAGGGATGGATGCCCAGGCCGTACTCGGCGGCCTTCGCTTCGATGTCGCGAGTGACCTGCGCGAGCGGCACGGTTTTCGCAAGGCCGAGCCACACGTTCTCCGCGACGTTGAGCGTGTCGAACAAACTGAAATGCTGGAACACCATGCTGATGCCCAGTGCGCGCGCTTCTTGCGGATTGCGGATCTGTGCAAGTTCGCCGTTGAAGCGGATCGATCCTTCGTCGGGTTTGACCGCGCCGTAGATGATCTTCATCAGCGTGGATTTGCCCGCGCCGTTTTCGCCGAGGACCGCGTGCGTCTCGCCGGGCATCACGGTCAGCGACACGCCATCGTTCGCGACGACGGCAGGGTAACGCTTGGTGATGTTCTCCAGCCGAAGGCGGGGTGTGTTCAACCCTTCTGCTCCTCTTTGGTCCATACTGATGCCGCGATGGAAACCCGCACGATTCGATTCATCCGGCGCGGCAAAGTCGTGGCGCTGCCCAATGTACCACCCGACCGCACGCTGCTCGAAGTGCTGCGTGAAGATCTCGGATGCACCGGTACGAAGGAAGGTTGCGGCGAGGGCGATTGCGGTGCGTGCACCGTGGTCCTCGGTGAAGCCGCAGCCGATGCGAACGGCGACGCGACGAAAGTGCAATACCGCGCCATCAACAGCTGCATCCGCCTCGCGCATTCGGTCGACGGCCTTGCGCTGTGGACCGCCGAAGACATCGCCAACGCCGACGGCACGCTGCATCCGGCGCAACAGGCCATGGTGGCGTGCCACGGATCGCAATGCGGCTTTTGCACTCCCGGCTTCGTGATGAGCCTCTTCGGCATGTATTGCAATCACGTCGCGCCCGGCAACACCATCTCGCGCGAGCTGGCGCAGGAAGAACTCTCCGGCAACCTGTGCCGCTGCACGGGCTATCGGCCCATCCTCGATGCGGCGCGGACGATGCATCACTGGCCCGCCGATGCGATCGACGAAGCGCAGTTGATCGCGCAGTTGAAGACGCTGCGGAGGGCGGCGACGAACGGGGCCGCGAACGCCGACGAAAACTATTTGCTGCCGCAATCACTTGCCGAACTGCTGCAGCTGCGCGCGCAACATCCTCGTGCGCAAATCGTCGCGGGCTGCACCGATGTGGGCCTGTGGGTCACCAAGATGCACATGCGATTCGCGCAGGTGCTCGACCTGACGCGTGTCGTGGAGTTGCAACGCATCGAAGAACGCGTGGATGTCTTGCGCATCGGCGCGGCCGCCACGCTCACCGATGCGTATGCAGCGCTGGTCGCGGACCGCCCGCAGCTCAAGGTCTTCGCAAACCGATTCGCGGGCCTGCCCGTGCGCAACTCCGGCACGCTCGGCGGCAATGTCGCGAACGGCTCGCCCATCGGCGACTCGATGCCGCTTTTGATCGCGCTCGGTGCAACGGTCACGCTTGCAAGCACGCGCGGCGAAAGCACGATGCCGCTCGAAGACTTCTACACCGGCTATCGCAAGAACGTGCTCGCGGCGGACGAAGTCGTCGCGTGGATCGATGTGCCGCGCCCGCGGACGAACGGGGCCATGTCGGGCGAATTCATGCGCGTGTACAAAGTATCGAAGCGGTTCGACGACGACATCAGCGCGGTGTGCCTTGCAATCCGCATGCACGTTGCCGCAGACGGCAGCATCGCGAGCATCTCCATCGGCGCGGGCGGTGTCGCGGCCACACCGGTGCGCGCGAAGCAGACGCAATCGCGCCTGCTCGGCAAGCCGTGGTCGCAAGCGGCTGCGATGGATGCCGCAGCGCAATTGCGCGCGGAGTTCTCGCCGATCTCCGACATGCGCGCGTCGGCGGCGTATCGCAGTGAAGTGCTGGGCAATCTCATGCAACGTTTCTGGCTCGAAAGCCAGGGCGCCAGTGCGATCAACCTCGAATCGTTCGAGTTGCAGGAGACGCGCGCATGAAGCGTGAGGCGGCAGACGCGCATGCGCGAGATGCGCACACGATGGCGCCCGCGGTGGCGGCAGCGCTGCCGCACGAAAGCGCGCATGCGCACGTCACGGGCACGGCCACGTACATCGACGATATCCCCGAGATCAAGGGCACGCTGCATGCGGCGCCCATCATGTCGAACGTCGCGCACGGCAAGCTGAAGAAGGTCGATGCCGCTGCCGCGCTTGCGATGCCGGGCGTCCGCGCCGTGCTGCTGGCGCGCGACATTCCGGGCGATCCGCTGCTGGCCACGTTCGTGCATGACGAGCCGATCTTCGCGATCGATTCGGTCAACCACATCGGGCAAGTGATCGGCCTCGTAATCGCGGACACGGTGATGGATGCGCGCCGCGCCGCACGCAAAGTGGTGCTCGATGTCGAAGCACTGCCTGCCGTTTTCTCGCCGCGCGATGCGCACGCGCAGCAGTCGTTCGTGCTGCCGCCCGTCACCGTGCGGCGCGGCGATCCCGATTCGGCGCTGGCGAAATCGCCGCATCGATTGCAAGGCCGCTTCGAAGTCGGCGGGCAGGAGCACTTCTATCTCGAAGGGCAAGTTGCGTACGCGATCCCGAAAGAGCAAGGCACGTGGCATGTGCATTCGAGCACGCAGCATCCGGGCGAAGTGCAGCACTGGATCGCGCATGCGCTCGGCATCGAGAACAACGCAGTCACGGTGGAATGCCGGCGCATGGGCGGCGGCTTCGGCGGCAAGGAAACGCAGGCGGGCCATCTCGCGGTGTGGGCTGCGCTGGCCGCGAACCGGTGCGGCGCGCCGGTGAAGATGCGGCTCGACCGCGACGACGACTTTCTCGTCACCGGCAAGCGTCATCCGTTCGACTACGACTGGGAAGCGGGCTTCGACGACACGGGCCTTGTCACTGCGCTCAAGGTGAAGATGTATGTGAACTGCGGCTTCTCGGCGGATCTTTCCGGCCCCGTCGCCGACCGCGCGATCTTCCACACCGACAACGCGTATTTCTTGTCCGATGTGGAGATCGTCTCGTATCGCTGCCGCACGAACGTGCAGAGCCACACGGCGTTTCGCGGCTTCGGCGGGCCGCAAGGCGTGATCCTCATCGAGACGATCCTCGGCGACATCGCGCGTGCGCTAAAACTCGACGCGCTCGATGTGCGGCAGCGCAATTTCTACGGCGTCGCCGATCGCAACATCACGCACTATCAGATGAAGGTGGAGGACAACATTCTCCATCCGCTCGTCGCGCAGCTTGAGGCCGAGGCGCACTATCGCCAAAGGCGCGAGAAGATCGCGCAGTGGAACGCCGCGAGTCCCGTGATCAAGCGCGGCATCGCGATCACGCCGGTGAAGTTCGGCATCAGCTTCACTGCGACGCTCTTCAATCAGGCCGGCGCGCTGGTGCATGTGTACACCGACGGCAGCGTGCAGGTGAACCACGGCGGCACCGAGATGGGCCAGGGCCTGAACACGAAGATCGCGCAGATCGTGGCCGATGAACTGGGCGTGCGCTTCGAGCGCGTGCGCTCCACCGCTGCCGACACCAGCAAGATTCCGAACGCGTCGGCCACGGCTGCGTCGAGCGGCACCGACCTTAACGGCCGCGCGGCGCAGTTCGCAGCGCGCCACGTGCGGGACAACCTTGCTGCTTTCGTCGCGGGCATGGACAACTGCGGCGCGGGCGCGGTGCGCTTCGCGGGTGGCAAGGTGATCACGCCGGGCACCACGCGCGACTTCGACGATGTGGTGAAGGCCGCATACGCGAATCGCATCCAGCTTTGGAGCGACGGCTTTTATCGCACGCCAAAAATTCACTACGACAAGGTGACGCTCACGGGCCGGCCGTTCTACTACTTTGCGTACGGCGCGGCGTGCAGCGAAGTGGCGATCGACACGCTCACCGGCGAATCGCGCGTGCTGGCGGTGGACATCCTGCACGACGTGGGCCACAGCGTGAACCCGGCGATCGACATCGGCCAGGTCGAAGGCGGCTTCATCCAGGGCATGGGCTGGCTCACCACCGAAGAACTCGTGTGGAACGACAAGGGCCTGCTCACCACGCACGCACCCAGCACCTACAAGATTCCCGCGACGGGCGACGTGCCCGCGCATTTCAGCGTGCGCTTCTGGCCCGAAGCGAACCCGGAAGACAACGTGGGCGGCAGCAAGGCCGTCGGCGAGCCGCCCTTCATGCTTGCGATCAGCGTGTGGGAAGCAATTCGCGATGCGATCGCGCAATCACGTGGAAATGGACGTGGCGATGGACTCAGCGATGAACGTGCCGTGCAAATGAACGCGCCCGCGACGCCGGAAAGCGTGCTGCGGGCGCTGGGGGCTTCGCGCGGAAGCGCTTAGGTAATCCGCTTGGCTGCTTCGACGATCAGCTCGCGAATCGCGGGCGGCTCCAGCGCGTCCATCGACAGCGTGATGTCGTAGTGTTCGGACAACTCGTGTTCGACGTCGTAGAAGCGCTTGAGATAGCTGGCGCGCGCGGCGTCGCTCGAACGGATGGCCTCGGCCGCTTCGCGCGGGCTGCGCCCGCCGCTGGTCGTCGCCCACTTGTTGACACGGCCGAACTCCGAGCCGGTGATGAGCACGCGCAGCACGTTCTTGCTGCGTGCGAGTGCGTATGAAGCCGCATGGGCCACGATCACGACGTTGCCTTCAGCAGCCGTCTCCACGATCGCTTGCCGGATGATGTTGCGCATCTCGTCGCTGGGGCGCGTCGCCTCCTTGTTGTTCCTGAAATACGCGACGATGTCCGCCGCGCTGTCGCCGATGTCGGTCACGGCCTGCTTCAGCATCGACTTGCGGCGCTCGGCGCTGGCGACTTCCGTCGGTGTGAGGTTGCGCATCTGGGCCGCGCGTTCGACGATTTCCTCGTCGACATAGCGAAAGCCCAGGTCCTGCGCGACTTCGGAGGCGATGGTTTCCGCCCCTGTATACATCGCGCGCGAAATGCAAATGACGTTCGCTGGCATGGTCGCCCTCCAGTTTGGCTCGAGCCATGATACGGATGGGCTTGGCAGCGTGCAAGCGGTCGCTCAGGGACGAAGTCGAATGCCTTAATCGAGTGTTGCCCGAGTGTTGCTTCTAGCGCGGTCGCCCGAACTCCTGCGCCCAATAGACAGCGGCGCGACTGGCCATGTTCATCGAAAACGCCGTGCCCATCTCGACGAAGTCGGGGCTCATGATGTTCGCGCAGTGGCCAGGGCTCGACAGCCAGTCTTCCATGACGTCGTCGGGCCCCGCCTGCCCGGCCGCGATGTTCTCGCCGATGCTGCGCCATTTGTAGCCCGCCCGCGCGGCGCGCTGCGCGGGCGAACTGCCGTCGCGGCCCTTGTGCTCGAAATACTCGTGCGCCGCCATGTCGCTGGCGTGCTGTTGCGCTGACTCGGCGAGCGCGCCGTTTGCGCGAAGCGGCGGCGCTGCCGCGAACACACGCTCGCCGCAGCGGCGCGGATACGAGCGCGCATCGTTCGTCAGCGCGAGCAGCTTCGCGGCGACGGCCCGCGGGTCCGCCAGCTGCGGAAACTCCAGTCGCGCCGCCATCACGACATACCAGGTTGCACCCTTGCGATCGACGCCGATGTCGGTGAACCCCGGCTCCAGTAGTGATGAGCAAAAATACTTGGCCACTGCCTTCGCGACGTCCGCAACCCCGCGATAGTTCGACAGGTCGATATGGAAGATGCGCGTGGCGCGATAGCCCTCGCGGTCCGCGGCTTCGAGCGCGGTCATGCCCTTGTCCATGTGCGACGCCGCGCGCGACAGCTCCGCCGACGGCCGCAGCGGCGAGCCAAGCCCGGCCTGGCCCGCGCATCCATGCCTGCGCTCCAGCACGATGAGGCCGACCAGCCGCGACTGCTCCGCATCCTGCGCATGAGCGGGCAAGGCAAGCGTTGCGGCCAACACGGCGGCCAACGCAAGAGTTCCGACACGTTCCATCGGCACGATGCTACGCCGTGCTTCGCGGTCGCCGACACAGCTTGTCGGAAATTGCCGCGCTGCCACGCGGCCCGCACTGACGAACCCCGCGCCACCGCACGGCGACGATAGCTCGCATGAAGATCCTGAACCTCATCCACGTCATGATCGCGCAGGCGTTCTACAACTGGGCACTTGCAGAGATCAATCCGCTTCACCCCGACGTGCCGCGCATCATGCTGCGGCAGCAAGAGCTGGCCGACAAAGCAGCGCGCATCTTCGCCTGACAGCCGGGTTGTCACGAAGCTGACTCGCGCGGGCGGCAGGCTCGCAACATGCTCTGTTGCATGCGCGCGATTGCTGTCCTCACGCTGGCGTGCCTTGCGCCCCTGGGGGCAAGCGCGCAAACCTGCACTGCAAGCTTCGAAAGCGCGCGCGGCGTGCTCGGCAAGACCGGCACGCTTGCATGGCGCGAAACCACGATGTCCGACGGCAAGCCGCTCACGCTCGACTTCGAAGAGCGCCAGGGCCTGCTCTTCATCCGGTTCATGAAAGCCGGCGAAGGCCTGTGGGCCGAAGGCATTGCGCGGCTGTGCACCGCCGGCACGGAGCTGCATGTGCGCCTCCTTCCCGAGGACCTGGCTTTCGGCCCCGCGGCCGGGTGGTTCATTCGCACGGCAATGGGTCGCGGCGCGACATTCCATCTGACGATGAAGGGCGATGGGCGGCTGCACGTGGCAACGCAGGGCTGGAGCGGCGAGTTCGCGCGCGACCCACGGTAAGCTCCGCGCATGCCGTGGCATGCCCGACTCGACCTTGACTATTCACGCGAAGGCCCCCGCACTGTGGCTCGGCATTCGCACGAGGGCCCGCTCCGCATCCTGCAGACGCTCTACCCGGAAGGCGATGCCGTCGCGCACAACGTGATCGTGCATCCACCGTCGGGCATCGTCGGCGGGGACACGCTCAGTATTTCGGTCCACGCACGCGAAGGCTCGCACGGCTTCGTCACCACACCGGGCGCGGCGCGTTTTTATCGCAGCAGTGGCGAGCTTGCTGTGCAACGTGCGCGAATTCGTGTCGACGCAGGCGCACGCATCGAGTGGCTGCCGCTCGAGACGCTCGCATACAGCGGCTGCATCGCGGAAAACCATCTCATCCTTGATCTCGCACCCGGCGCGCAAGCGTTGGGCTGGGACATGCTGGGCCTGGGCCTGCCTGCGTCGGAGCAGCCGTTCGTACAAGGCAGCTTCCTGCAGCACATCGAGTTGAAGGGCCGGTGGATCGAGCGCGGGCTGATTCGCGCGGACGACGCGGTGTTGATGGACGGCCCGCTCGGCTTTGCGGGGCGCCGTTGCAGCGCGATGCTCTTCTTCGCGAGCGGCGATGCGATCGCGGATGAGCGGCGCGAGCAGCTGCTTGAAATCGCGAACGAGCTCATTGCATCGTGCTCACCCGATGTCGTTGCGGGCGCGACCGCGCCGGGGCCGCATGTCGTTGCAGTGCGTGTGCTCAGCGCAGTGGTTGAACCCGCGATGCAGTTGCTGAAGCAAGTGCATGCCGCATGGCGCCCGGCACTGTGGGCTTTGCCCGGCAATGGATCTCGCGTGTGGGCGCTCTAGAAAAATATCGACGAGGAGACGGACTTGGAACACACCTTTCTATCGGCGTTCATCCTGTTGCTCCTGGTGCTGGACCCTTTCGGCAACTTGCCGATCTTCATCTCGGTGATGCGGCCCGTCGCGCCCGAGCGCCGCAACATCATCGTGCTGCGCGAACTCGCGATCGCATTCGCAGTGCTGCTGGTCTTCATGGTGAGCGGCGAGCATTTCCTGCGGCTGATGAGCCTGTCGGAGCGTTCGCTCGAAGTGGCGGGCGGCGTGATCCTGATGATCATCGCGATCCGCATGATCTTCCACAACACCTTGCAGGACTTCGCGCCGGCCGAAGGCGCGCCGCGTGAGCCGCTGGTGTTTCCGTTGGCCGTGCCGCTCATCGCGGGGCCGTCCGCCATGGCGACGGTGCTGCTGCTCGCATCGCACCAGCCGGGACGATTGCTCGAATGGGTCGCGGCGCTCAGCGCGGCGATCGCGGTGTCGGGCGTATTGCTGCTGTCGGCCGGCCACATCCGCCGGCTGCTGGGTGATTCGATGGTGGCCGCGATGGAAAAGCTGATGGGCCTTGTGCTGACGGCGATTGCCGTCGAGATGATCCTCGCGGGGTTGAAGAATTATTTTCTCGCGGCGCGCTAGGAACCTAGAGGCCCCTAAATCGCGACGAGTTCCCGGACGCCCTTTTCTTCCATCTCGCTGCCCTTGCCGCGCGCGATGAATTCGCCGCGCTGCATGACCAAAAATTCATCCGCGAGGTCGCGCGCGAAGTCGTAGTACTGCTCGATCAGCACGATCGCCATGTCGCCGCGATCGGCGAGCGTGCGGATCACGCGGCCGATGTCCTTGATGATCGACGGCTGGATGCCTTCGGTGGGCTCGTCGAGCATCAGAAGGCGCGGCTTCGCGGCCAGCGCGCGCGCGATCGCAAGTTGCTGCTGCTGCCCGCCCGACAAATCGCCGCCGCGGCGTTTGAGCATTTGCGCGAGCACGGGGAACAGCTCGAAGAGTTCAGCGGGGATGGGCTCGCTGCCGCTCTTGTAGGCGAGGCCCATGCGCAGGTTCTCTTCGACGGTGAGGCGCGCGAAAATCTCGCGGCCCTGCGGCACGTAGCCGATGCCGGCACGCGCGCGCTCATACGGCGTGCAATTCGCGATCGGCTTGCCTTCGAATTCGATGCTGCCCGATTTGATCGGCACCAGGCCCATCAATGATTTGAGCAGCGTTGTCTTGCCCACACCGTTGCGGCCCAGAAGCACTGTCACCTGGCCCTGCTTCGCGTCGAACGACAGCCCGCGCAGGATGTGCGAGCCGCCGTAGTACTGGTTGATGTCTTTGACTGAAAGCATCGCTAGCGTCCCAGGTAGACCTCAATCACTCTTTCGTCCGCTTGCACCTGCTCCAGCGGGCCTTCGGCCAGCACCGAGCCTTCGTGCAGCACCGTGACCTTCTCCGAAATCGACTTGATGAAATTCATGTCGTGTTCCACCACCACCAGCGAATGCTTGCCCTTGAGCGTCAGGAAAAGCTGTGCCGTGCGTTCGGTCTCTTCATCGGTCATGCCCGCGACGGGCTCGTCGAGCAGCAGAAGCTTCGGGTCCTGCATGAGCAACATGCCGATCTCGAGCCACTGCTTCTGCCCGTGACTGAGCGTGCCCGCCATGCGCTGCGTGCTGTCTTCAAGGTGAATGGTGCGCAGCACTTCGCGGATGCGGTCGGACTGTTCGTCGTCGAGACGGAAGAACACCGACGGCGCGACATCCTTGTTGGTCTTGAGCGCGAGCTCGAGGTTTTCGAATACCGTGAGATGTTCGAAAACCGTGGGCTTCTGGAACTTTCGGCCGATGCCCATTTGCGCGATGTCGGCTTCCTTGTGACGCAGCAAGTTGATCGTGCTGCCGAAGAACACCGTGCCTTCGTCGGGGCGCGTCTTGCCGGTGATGATGTCCATCATCGTCGTCTTGCCCGCGCCGTTGGGGCCGATGATGCAGCGCAGCTCGCCCGGCGCGATGTCGAGCGACAGCTTGTTGATCGCCTTGAAGCCGTCGAAGCTCACGCTCACGTCTTCGAGATACAGGATGCGGCCATGCGAGACGTCGACTTCGCGATCGCGAACATGACGGGCGAATCCGGCGGCGCGCCCGCCGGATTCGGTTTGAGCGAGGGCCGCTGCATGCGCAGCGGCGCGGCGCGCCCCCTCCTCCATGAGGTCCGGCGTCATGCGGACCTCCTGAATCTTTTCACCAGCCCCACCACACCGTCGGGCAGGAACAGCGTCACCGCGATGAACAGCGCGCCGAGGAAATACAGCCAGATCTCTGGCGCGGCCACGGTGAGCCAGCTCTTCGCGAGATTCACGATGAACGCGCCGATGATCGGCCCCACAAGCGTGGCGCGGCCGCCGACCGCGGCCCAGATCGCGATCTCGATCGATTGCGCGGGGCTCATCTCGCTCGGGTTGATGATGCCCACCTGCGGCACATACAGCGCACCGGCCACGCCGCACATCACCGCGGACAGCGTCCAGATCGCGAGCTTGTAGCCGACGGGGTTGTAGCCGCAGAACATCACGCGCGATTCGGCATCGCGAATGGCTTGCAGCACGCGGCCGAACTTGCTTTGCACGAGCCAGCGCGACATCAAGAGGAATGCGAGCAGGATCACGCCCGTCACGACGAACAGGCCCATGCGCGTCTGCTCCGAAGCGATCGTGAAGCCGAAGATGCGCTTGAAATCCGTGAAGCCGTTGTTGCCGCCGAAGCCGGTTTCGTTGCGGAAGAAGAGCAGCATGAACGCATACGTGAGCGCCTGCGTGATGATCGAAAAATACACGCCCTTGATGCGCGAGCGGAAAGCGAAGAAGCCAAAGACGAACGCGAGCACCCCCGGCGCCGCGATGATGAGGAACAAGGTCGCGGGCACGCTGCCCGAGAGCGACCAATGCCACGGCAGCTGCTTCCAGTCGAGGAACACCATGAAGTCGGGCAGGTCGCTCTTGTATTGGCCCTCGCGGCCGATCTGCCGCATGAGGTACATGCCCATCGCATAGCCGCCGAGCGCGAAGAACAGGCCGTGCCCCAGCGACAGGATGCCGGTGTAGCCCCAGATGAGATCCATCGCCAGCGCGCAGATTGCGTAGCACATGATCTTGCCGACGAGCGCCACCGCGTAGTCGCTCATGTGGAAGATGCTGCCTTCGGGCGCGGCGAGATTCATCAGCGGCGCGACGCCGCACACGCACACCAGCGCGATGAGGAAGAACGTCCAGCCCGTCTTCGAGAACAGCGGCTTGCGCGGCGGCAGCACGACGGGCATCGGGTTGTGCGGCTGCATTGATTGCTCCACGGCGACGGGTGCGCGGTCCATCATGCTTCCGCGCTTCTTCCCTTGACCGCGAACAGGCCCTGCGGGCGCTTCTGGATGACGATGATGATCAGCACGAGCACCGCGATCTTCGCGAGCACGGCGCCGGCCCATCCTTCGAGGAATTTGTTGAGGATGCCCAGCCCCATCGCCGCGTACACCGTGCCCGCGAGTTGCCCCACGCCGCCGAGCACAACGACCATGAAAGCGTCGACGATGTAGGCCTGCCCGAGGTCGGGGCCGACGTTGCCGATCTGGCTCAATGCGCAGCCCGCAAGCCCCGCAATGCCGGAGCCGAGCGCGAAAGCGTAGGTATCGACGCGCGCCGTGTTCACGCCCATGCACGATGCGATCGGGCGGTTCTGCGTGACGCCGCGCACGAACAGGCCCAGCCGCGTCTTCGCGATGAGCAGCGACATCGCCACGAGCACGGCAGCCGCGAAGCCGATGATGACGATGCGGTTGTACGGT
>Ga0265314_10002017_pt1 | contig 21557 bp, 16 predicted proteins | sample 4126metaG_FD_203106 | JGI IMG/M metagenome (GOLD analysis project Ga0265314, IMG submission 203106) | Rhizosphere microbial communities from Carex aquatilis grown in University of Washington, Seatle, WA, United States - 4-1-26 metaG | ecosystem: Host-associated > Plants > Roots > Rhizosphere >... | reverse complement strand
GCTTTCTTTGCGCCGGTAAATCGCTTCACGCAGGCACCGGTACTCTTTGATCCAGCACAACAGTGCCAATTCAGCCTGGATACGCCGCCGGCCCCATGGATCAGCCTTGGATGGATTCAAAATTTTGTGCGGAAGCCGCTAAGCAAGAGTGCACCATTGCTGACCGGCATTCCAGCAGCACCTCTGGATCAGGTTCGCGAGACGCTTGAAGCGCAAGTAAGTCTTGAATTCCTAAGCTGGACCAAATTGACTATGGCACTGGCGACCGGTTCGCAACATATGAATGTGCTGGCGGCAGCGAACGGCGCTGCCACTTCGGCGGATGGCGCCCAGGCTGTACCAGCGGTGACTCCGCAGAGCGGATCGAATGCGACGCAGATTATGTTAGCAGCGGCCGACGCTCAAAAATTCCAAGCAGGATCGATCGTTGCGATCGATGTGGATAACACGGGACAATTGGGATACGTGGGTTCGCCGGTTGCGGGCGCGTATGTAAGGCAGGCAATCACGGACGTGGACTATGTGAGACGCGTGACCTTCAACGTTGCGCTGGTTTCGGCAGTCAGCAATAGCGGACTCACACTTGCGGAGCCGTTGCCCGGCGGCGCACCAGTTGCGGGAGCCAAAGTACAGGCCGTGGCGGGGTTTGTGGATCGCGAAGGCGGCAGCTTCTTTCAGGAATGGTCGGCACTGTTTGTGCAAGAAGGCAGCCAGGGAGAACGAATATTTTTCCATTATCCGAGGCTGCAGGCCGCAGTTGGCGCGGAAGAAACTGTGACGCCACTGAGCAGCAAAAGTCAGAATGGACATTCGCGTGTATTGCTAAAAGGGCGGTTCATTGCGATGCCGGTAACCGATCCTTTAGATAACGAACGAGTGGTATGTTACCGCAGCTTTGTGCCTGCGGCCAACGCGCTGGTGTAGCCAGGCAACCAGTAAACGCGACAGTATGCCGCATATCTGCGGACAGCAAGGTATGGCTGAAAAACGATATGAAGATCAAAATTCAGGGACAAGACTACACGGCTGCGCTCGATTCATCGCGTCCCTTGACAATTGAACGCAAGCTGAACCAGCCATCGGTGTGTGAGCTTTGGTTGAGCCTGCCCGCTAATAACAGCTTGCCAGCGCCGGCGAGGTATCAGACGGTTACGATCGCAGGAGATAACGGGACTACTTACTTCACGGGATATGTCGCTGTAAGTCCGCTGTTTGAGTATGCGGGCGCTGGACTGGAAGGACCAAGATATAGAACAGCGATTCAAGCGGTGAGCGATGAACTGATTCTGGACCAGTTATTAATGCCGCCGAGCGCCGGGAGTTCTGGACAGACGGCCGGCTCTCTGATTACCTCGCTTATTTCTCACTCAGGATCGGCCGCACTCTCGGCTCATGGGCTCACACTCAGCACCAGCGTCAGCAGTTTTGTCCCCGAGACTGGCTCCAGTTGGAGCCAGCGTGCAGGCCAGGTCGCGAACATGGCGCGTGCCGCCTACAAAGCGCTCAATGCCGCGCTCAGCCTCTCCGCAATTCAGGCGCAAGTACATGCGCTCAATGAAATCGACGGGAGCCTGAGCCTCGCAAATCTCGCGTTTACTGCGAATGTGAAACGCGCATTGGCTAACGACGTAACGGTCTGCGGTGAAAATGAGCCGGCTGCTTATGTAACTGAGTACTTCCTCGGCGACGGAATCACGACAACGTTTAACCTCGCTGTGAATCCGTACTCACTTTCGGGCTCGAAGACAAGAATCATCAGCGAAATGTTTAATGAACCGCAGATCGATCAGACCGTGTGGAGTGTTTCCGGTGGCCAGGGCTATCTGACCCTGGGGCCGGCGGGCTTGGCTATGAACGGCGGAAATGGCATCGATGGCCAGACTGCTTTGACATGGATTGATGCTGTAGAGATGGGCGGAACACTCTTACTGGAGGCGAGCGGCGTGAGTCTCTCGCCGGGCAGCACCGGTGTTATCGCCGGATTCTTCGGCGGTGGCGCTGCGGCGGCGGATTGCGTCGCGGGCTTTCAGGTCACTGCACAGCAGGGCACGGGAGCAGTAAGTCTGCAGCCGATGATTGAGGGGTGCGCCGCAGGAGTTACGTATTCGGTAAACCCGCAGAACAGTTATACGCTGCGAATTCGTGTGCACTGTCCTGAATTTGAGCGTTCGCGCGCGATCTTTTACGGGTTTGACGACAGCGGGCCGATTTCGGCGGGCGGGCAAGGGGTGTTGGCGCCATGCTCGATCCAAATGGAAGTTCAACAGTTTGTGAATGGGATAGGCGCGACGCCAGTGACCGTCTACAACGGTTCGCTCGCAAACCTGCCGGGGGCATGCCAGATTGTGGCGGCCAGCAGTATTAATCTCATTGGGTCGATGCGCGCATTGACTCTAAATAACTTCGGCTCCGGATGGGTAGTAAGCACGCCACCAAACGGGACAGCGTACACACGGCGCGTTGGCACAACAGCGGAACAGGCCGAGTGCCAGGTTGAGAGCAGCGGGAAACTGGCATTTTACATGGGGTATGTTCCTGTGGCTGGCGAGCAAATCGCGGTACGTTATCGCACTGTAGGCAGGTCGGTGGGCCGTGCAGTGAACGCGGCCAGCCAGCAGGCGCTTGCGCAGGCTGGTTCGCCATCGGTGGCAACCTGGATCGGATCGGTAACCAGCCCGGCGGCGCGCAGTTCTGCCGACTGCCGTAATGCGGCATTCGTGTTGAAGCAGGCGGCGGCGAGTGTAAGCGCACTGTGGAGCGGAAGATACAAAGGAACCAGTGCGACATTCACGACAGATGTATGGCCGGGAGATGCGCTCCAACTAAATTCGCCATCGGCAAGTCTGAATGCTCAAGTCGTGGTGCGGGCGGTGAAACTAAGTTATACGGCGAGTTATCCCGACTTAGTGAACTACGATGTTATGTTCGCAAATGACTGGGCGGATGACTTAGCCATTAAAACCAGCAATCGCGTACCGGAAGATACGTGGCTGCCTGCGCCGGTGGCGCCGACGGTGCTCCAAAACCTGAATGGGTTGACGGTGACCGCGATGAATGGCAGCGCGGTTACAGTGAATACCGGAGCTACGCCTCCCAGCGGCGGAGGTTTTGAGATCAGGCTGCGGGATTTTGCGTTTATGCCGGGCGAAGATCCAACCCTGGTAATGCGCGGCGGGCAACAGAACCTGACGTTCTCGCGGGTATCGGCCGCAGACCGGTTTTACATCAGGATGTACGACGGGTCGACTCCGCCTAATTACTCGGAGTTTTCGGCGGCGGTGTTCATCAATCTGCCGCTAAGCAGTTGATGGTGAGCAGCGCGCAATGGACAGTTGGGAACGATCGGGAGAATTAAGTTGAAATCGGGGTCCTGCAGATGCGGATGATGAATGAATTCGAAGCTCAGGTGCTGAGCGATCTGAGCGTGCTGAAGACGCAGATGACGGGCTTGATGGGCGACGGCAACGGCGGACGACTCGCGGATCTGGAGCGCCGCATGGACAGGCACGAACAGAACTGGCAGCGGGCGAAGGGCTTTGCAGCGGCCATGAGTGTGCTGCTTGCAGTTTTAGAAGTGGCCTTTGATGCGTGGCACCGGCATTAAAGACCTGCGCGGAAGCGCAACGGCATATTATTTGTGGTGACCCAAGAGACGCCGTCCAAATCAGCTACCAGAGTGGAATAGCCGGTCTTTATAATGGGACCTATGAGCAAGCAACCGCTGGTTGGCGTTGTGATGGGCTCGAAGAGCGACTATGAGACGCTCTCGGCAGCTGTCGAGGTTCTGCGCGAATTCGCGATTTCCTATGAATCAAAAGTAGTGAGCGCGCATAGGACTCCGGACTGGCTTTTCAAATACGCTGAAACGGCACGGGAGCGCGGGTTGCGAGTGATCATTGCCGGTGCGGGTGGTGCAGCGCACCTGCCGGGAATGCTCGCGGCCAAGACGCTGGTGCCGGTGCTGGGCGTGCCGGTGATGGCCACGGTACTGAACGGTATGGACTCGCTGCTGTCGATTGTGCAGATGCCGAAGGGCGTACCTGTGGGAACGCTTGCCATCGGTAAGGCCGGAGCGGCGAATGCGGCGCTGCTAGCTGCGGAAATTCTTGCTGTGACCGATTCCGCACTTTATGAGCGGCTGATCAAGTGGCGCATGGCGCGCACCCAGGAAGTGCTCGATCAGGAGCTGCCGGGGTGACGCTCTATTCTTTCCCAAATCCCAACGACAATTTGATAGTTCGTCCCGGAGGCTTGCTTGCCATTCTCGGCGGCGGACAGCTAGGGCGCATGACGGCAATGGCCGCGCGCACTATGGGTTATCGTGTGCGCGTGATGGATCCCGAAGCAATGTGTCCGGCAAGTTTTGTTGTAGACGAAACCATCGTGGGCAAGTGGGACGATGTGGATGCGGCACGGCGACTGGCGATGGGCGCCGATGCGGTCACGCTTGAGATTGAGCAGATCGGCGTGGACGCGCTTGAAGCTGTTGCGCAACTCGCGCCGCTGCGTCCGGGCGTTGAAGCTATCCGCATCATTCAAGACAAGACACTGCAGAAGAATTGGCTAGCGGAGCACGGATTTCCGGTGGGACCGTTCGCCGTCGTGAAGAGCGAAACTGAGTTGAAGGAAGCAGTGCATGCGCTTGGCGGCGATGTGTTCGTCAAGATTGGGCGCGGAGGCTACGACGGACGCGGACAGGCGCGCATCCGACCGGATGGTCCTGCAATCGGCCTTGGTTTTGGAGAGGTGTGTGGGCAATTGGGCGGGCGGCCCTGCATAGTCGAGAAGGCGCTTGAACTTGATTGCGAGATTAGCGTGATGGCGGCGCGGAATCCGGCGGGCGAGGTAAGGACCTATCCTGCGGCGCGGAATCATCATGAAAACCAAATTCTTGCGTGGAGTGTGCTGCCGGCTGGCGTGGCGGAGGAGATGGAGCGACGTGCAGAAGAGATCGCCGCAGGGATCGTCGCTGGCCTTGGCATTGAGGGCCTTTTATGCGTTGAAATGTTTGTCACGCGTAACGGCGAATTGCTGGTCAACGAACTTGCACCGCGGCCGCATAATAGCTACCACCAGAGCGAACGTGGATGTGCGACCAGCCAGTTTGAGCAGATTGTGCGTGCCGCGTGCAACTTGCCGCTTGGTGCAACCGAGCTCATTACGCCCTGCGCGATTGTGAATTTACTTGGGGAGGTATGGCTGAACGGCGAGCCGAACTTTCCAGCGGCACTCAGCGTGCCAGGTGTGCGCCTGCATTTGTATGAGAAGCTGACGCCGCGTGGTGGGCGCAAGATGGGGCATTTATCGAGCGTGGGCGCGACGGCCGAGGAAGCGCTGGAACGGGTGCTGGAGGCGAAAGAGCGGTTGTAATGGCCGGTCTTTCGCCGTGCTTTTAGCGCTAACTAAGCTGCTCCGCTTTCTCCCACCGCTTGGGCCGCTTGTTTTCCTGCAGAATCTTCTTGCGCAGGCGCAGCGACTTCGGCGTGACCTCGACAAGCTCATCGTCGGCAATAAATTCGATGGCCTGCTCCAGATTCTGAGCCTTGACGGGAACCAGGCGGATGGCTTCATCGGCGCTGGAGGCGCGCATGTTGGTCATCTTCTTTTCGCGCACCACGTTCACGTCGAGATCGTTATCGCGATTATGCTCCCCGACGATCATGCCCTCGTACACTTCAACACCCGCGCCTACAAAAAGAACGCCGCGTTCCTGCAGGCCGTTCAGAGAGTAGGTCGTCGTCAGTCCTTGGCGGTCGGAAATAAGCGCGCCGGTGGGCCGTTGCGGAATTTCGCCCTGATAGGGAATGTAGCCATCGAACAGCGCGTTCATGACAATCGTCCCGCGCGTCTCCGTCAGCATCTCGCTGCGCAGTCCGATAAGCCCTCGGCTTGGGACGCGAAATTCCAGACGTACGCGCCCCGATCCATGATTGTGCATCTTCGTCATCTCGCCCTTGCGCGGGCCAAGTTTCTCAATCACCGTGCCTGTGTAAGTCTCGGGTACGTCGATGGTGAGATGCTCTACCGGCTCCATGCGCTGGCCATCCACGGTCTTGGTCACAATCTCCGGACGGCCTGCGGAGAGCTCGAAGCCCTCGCGGCGCATCATCTCAATCAAAATCGCCAACTGCAGTTCACCTCGGCCCAGCACTTTGAAGGTGTCTGGCGAGCCGGTCTCTTCCACGCGAATGCTGACGTTGGTCAGCAGTTCCTTCTCCAGTCGCTCTCTCAGGTTGCGGCTGGTCACATAAGTGCCTTCGCGCCCCGCAAACGGCGAATTGTTCACGCTGAACTGAATTGCAATGGTTGGTTCATCGATGACAATCAGCGGCAGCGGTGAGGGATTCTCCACGCTGGTGATGGTCTCGCCAATCGTTATGCCTTCCACGCCGGCGACGGCGATAATGTCGCCCATGGTGGTCTCGGTGGTCTCAGTCCGTTTGAGGCCATTGAAGGTGAAGAGTTTGGTGATGCGTGTCTTCATCAGCGAGCCGTCACGCTTGGAGATGGTGACATCGTCGCCGGCATGCAGCGTTCCCTGGAAGACGCGGCAGATGGCGATGCGGCCAAAGTATTCGGAGTAGTCGAGGTTCGTGACCAGAATTTGCAGCGTACCTTCAGCGTCGCCGGTGGCCTCGGGAATGGTGGAGACAATGGTTTCAAACAGCGGCTGCAGGTCAACGCCGGGAACTGCAGGGTCGAGGGACGCCTGGCCGTTTTTTGCCACGGCGTAGAGAACGGGGAAATCGAGTTGCGACTCTTCCGCATCGAGATCGATGAACAGATCGTAAATCTCGTTCAACACTTCCTGCGGGCGCGCATCGGGCCGGTCGATTTTATTGATCACCACGATGGGCTTAAGCTTGGCTTCGAGTGCTTTCGCCAGTACGTACCGAGTCTGTGGAAGCGGACCCTCCGCCGCATCCACAAGCAGCATCACGCCATCCACCATCTTTAGCGCGCGCTCAACTTCGCCGCCAAAGTCAGCGTGGCCGGGGGTGTCAACAATGTTGATTTTGCCGCCGCCGAAATTGATGGCTGTGTTTTTGGCGAGAATGGTGATGCCGCGCTCGCGCTCGAGCTCGTTCGAATCCATCACTCGCTCGGCCACCTGCTCATTGGCGCGAAAGGTTCCTGCCTGGCGCAGCATGGCGTCAACCAAAGTGGTCTTACCGTGATCGACATGGGCGATGATGGCGATATTTCGTATCGTCGGGCTCACAAATATGTTTTCCTTTGCATGAATCCGGCTGCTCGGTGCCGTGAGATTGGGAGATTGAGCGGGAATTTCAACCAACAGCCGCGCGCCGCAGCCAGTTTCTATTCTACCATCCGCACGGTTTTGAAGCTGTTATTGACGAGCGCGTCACTTGGCGGGAGCTTTCTTTCGAGAGGTTTTGCCGTTACTGTTCAATTTACGGTGAGCGCGCCGCCGAAATCCTGTGTCCTGTTGCAGATAGAAGGCTGCATTCACGAGAGCGATATGCGAAAACGCCTGTGGGAAGTTTCCCACCAGCCGCTTGCGGCCCACATCGTATTCCTCTGCAAGAAGCCCGAGATCATTTCGCAGATTGAGGAGTCTCTTGAATAGGGCATTTGCGTCCCGAGTGCGACCAACCGCTTTCAGGCTGCTTACCATCCAGAAGCTGCATGCCAGAAATGCGCCCTCACCTGGAGGTAACCCATCGCCCACCTTCGCGGTGTTGTAGCGCATCACAAAACCGTCGCGCATTAGTTCACGCTCAATAGCTCTCACAGTTGACTTCACTCGCTCGTCGCTGCCTGGCAAAAAGCCCACGGTCGGCATCAACAGCAGTGCTGCGTCGAGTTGCATTGATCCGTAAGCTTGAACAAAGCATTTTTTCTTCTTATTGAACGCCTTTTCGCACACTTCCTTATGAATGGTGTCGCGAATTGTCTTCCACTTCTCAATGGGGGCCTCACAATTCAACTGCTTGGCAATCAATACGGCGCGGTCAAAGGCCACCCATGCCATCATCTTCGAATAGGTGAATTGCTGCGGAAGGCCGCGAGTCTCCCATATTCCGTGGTCCGGCTGCTGCCAGATTTTCTCAAGATGATCGAGCAGAAGCGCCAGCACGCGAAAATCGCCTTCGCTATACGGCCGCATTGCGTGCTGCGCATGAAAGAACGAATCGAGCACCTCGCCGAAAATGTCGAGCTGCAGTTGCGAGGATGCAGCGTTGCCAACGCGCACCGGCTGCGACTTCTCATAACCGGCCAGCCAGGGGACCTGCCACTCAATGAGCTGCTGTTCGCCATACAGCTCATACATGATCTGCGCTTGATCTGGGCTGCCGGCGAGCGCGCGTAGCAGCCAATCCTGCCACGCTTCCGCTTCCTTAAAATATCCGGCGTTCATCAGCGCCAGCAGCGTGAATGTGGTGTCGCGTAACCAGCAGTACCGGTAATCCCAATTACGCGTGCCGCCGATACATTCGGGCAGCGAGGTTGTTGGAGCAGCCACCACACCGCCGGTGGGCCTGAACGTGAGAGCCTTGAGCGTAATGAGTGAGCGCTCGACTGCATCGCGATACTTGCCGTTGTACTGCAGGCGTTGGCTCCACTTTCGCCAGTCGCGTGTTGTGACTTCAAGTGCGCGGCGAAAATCAATCTGTTTCGGATCGGGCTCATGGGAGGCGCCGTAGGTGAGAGTGAACCACACGCGCTCGCCCTTGCGTACTGTGAACTCGGCTACGGTTTTCAGGTTTTCGCCGTGAACCGGAACCGACGCATGCAGAACTGCGAGATTCGGACCGGCAACCGCGCGCACTCCGTCGCTGATACTTGTAACCCAGGGAACAGTGCGGCCGTAATCGAAACGCAAAGCAAGTTCCATACGCACCGCTACGCTGCCGCGAATGCCTTCGATCACTCTCACAACATCGGAGTGCGCTCCACGCGGAGGCATGAAATCAATCAGGTGAATTGAACCGCCGGGCTGATCGAATCTTGTTTCGAGAATGAGGGTGTGATCGCGATAGCGGCGCGTGGTTGTGAATTCGCCTTCCGCCGGAGCAATCTGCCAGCGACCGTTTTCCTCTGTCCCCAGCAGCGCGGCGAAACAAGCAGCGGAGGAAAAATTGGGCCAGCAAAGCCAATCAATCGATCCACAGCGATCGACGAGAGCTGCCGATTCCATATCGCCAATGAGCGCGTAGTCTTCAATTCTGGCTGCCATTGTTCTTATTGCTCATGATAGTTGCGCATCAATCCACCATCCACAACAAAGGTTGCGCCCGTAACATACAACGCGTCTTCCGAAGCAAGAAAGGCCACAGTTCCAGCCACGTCATCCGGAGTGCCCAGGCGGCCCAGCGGAATGTTCTTGAGCAATGCGTCGAGCTTGGGTTTGTCTTCAAGCAGCGCTTTGTTGATCGGCGTAGCGATAGCTCCGGGAGCCACGTCGTTGACAGTGATTCCCAGTGCGCCAAGCTCTACCGCCAGGTTTCGCATCAGCATGCGGAGCCCGCCTTTGCTGCAGCAATAGGTTGAGAACCCGGGAAACGCCATGTCCTCGTGCACCGAGCTGATGTTGATGATGCGACCTGGCTTTTTTGCGTCGCGCAGTCGCCGCACAAATTCCTGCGTAAGAAAGAACGGACCGCGCAGGTTTACCGACATCACCTTGTCGTAATCCGCTTCCGTCGTGTCCCAGAAATCGGATTTATGCTCCATGCCCGCGTTGTTTACCAGGATGTCCGCCGAGCCGAACCGTGTCCACGCGGCGTCGACAAGCTTCCGCACTTCGTCAAGATTCGTTACATCGGCTTCAACCGTCACCGCCTCGCCACCGGATCGCCGGATGGCGCTGCACGTCTCTTCAGCGCCTGACGGATCGCCGATATAATCGACGACGATCTTTGCACCCTCCGACCCCAGGCGTTTTGCAATTCCCTGGCCGATTCCGGTGCCTGCACCGGTGACGATCGCGACCTTACCGTTAAAACGCTGCATCATTCGTATTCCTTTTGTTGTCTTTGGCTCCCAAGGTATTAGGATGCAGATCTTCGACAGTTGTCGCCAGCTCCGGGCAGGAATAAATCGCCTTCCAATCCAGAAACTGCGATTTCCTGAGTCTAGACGATTAAGTTACACTTCGATTGCCATGATACTCATCGCTCGTTGTGCTTCGAAGTTAGTGAGCCACGTGATAGGTGCGAATTCACTGCTTACCTTTGGTTTCACGCTGTTCTTTTTCGTCGCGCCACACGTCGGCCACGGTCAAGGCAGCGCCAACCACCTCCTCATTTACTCCATCGACGTGGAGGGTGGCCAGTCCACGCTGCTCGTATCGCCAGCAGGCAAGTCTCTGCTCGTTGACACCGGCTGGCCGGGCGCCAACGGCCGCGACGTCGGACGCATCCAGGCCGCCATGGCTGACGCGGGCATTTCAAAGCTCGACTACGTACTCATTACCCACTTTCATATCGATCACGTAGGCGGCGTGCCCAATCTCGTCCAGCGCGTGAAGGTGGGCGAATTTCTTGACCACGGCGTAAACCGCGAAGACAGTGATATCACCCGCCACGATTACGCAGCGTACATTAACGCAATCGGAAGCACGCCGCGTCGTGTTGTTCATCCCGGCGACACAATCGACATTCCGGGACTGACAACCATCGTCTTGACCGCGGATGGCGAGCACATCTCCGCGGTGCCGGGCGTTGAGCCGAAGCCCAATCCCTATTGTGCGAGCGAGCCGCATTGGGATCTTGACTCGTCGGAAAATCCGCGGTCTGCGGGCATACTCATGCGCTACGGCAAGTTTCGATTTCTCGACCTCGGCGACCTTACCAAGGCAAAAGAAATTTCGCTCGTATGCCCTGACAATCTCATCGGCCACGTCGATTTGTTCCTCGTCAACCATCACGGTATGAACCTTTCGAATTCGCGTGCATTCGTGGATGCAATCAATCCGCGCGTCGCCATCATGAACAATGGCGCCCACAAGGCCGGCAGTCCCGAAGCTTGGCAAACAGTTCACGAGAGCTCGGGCCTCGAAGATCTCTACATGCTCCACACGGCCGAAGGTAGCGATGCCGCGCACAACAGTGCGGAGAGCCTGATTGCCAACCTCAAAGGCGGCAGCGATGGTGCGTTCTTCAAAGTGGAGGCTTATGCGAACGGCACCTTCAGTGTGACAAACAGCCGGACCGGCCAGACCAGGAAGTATCCAGCCAAGTAAGGCGACGTCCGCATGTTCCCGATTTGGCGTTGCGCACGACCCTTTGGCATGTGCAGCGCTATAATCGCAACCGCACGCTGAAGGAACTTCGGAGACGAACAAAAAAGGAGAGAGTCATGTCCTCTACTCGCCGCACATTTCTCGCCAGACTCGCGGGGACAGGCGCGCTTGCCACTGCGTCGCGAGCTCTGAGCGCTCTTGATAGTTGCCCCTTTCGTCTCTCGATCATCAACGACGAGATCTCAGACGATTTTGACCACGCCTGCAATGTGGCCGCAAACGATTTTGGCTTGCATTGGATCGAGATTCGCGGCATGTGGGGAAAGAATATCGCCCAAATGAACGACGCCGATGTAGATCGCGCGCGCGAAATCCTGAACAAATACAAGCTGCGCGTGACCGATATTGCAAGTCCGCTTTTCAAAGTTCACTGGCCGGGCGCGCCGCAATCAAAAGAGGGGCCGCAACGGGACCAGTTTCACGCAGACTTCGACTTTAAACATCAGGATGAAGTGCTTGGCCGCTGCATCGAACTCTGCAAGGCATTCGACACCGATCGCATCCGGTGCTTCGACTTCTGGCGGCTCGAGAATCCTGCACCGTACCGCGACGCCATCAACGAAAAACTGCGCCAGGCAGCGCGCGAATGTGCCAAGCAGAATATTGTCTTGCTGCTCGAAAATGAAATGGAATGCAACACGGGCAGTGGCAAAGAAGCGGCCGCAACGCTCAGCCAGGTTCAGGAGCCGAACTTCATGCTCAACTGGGATCCGGGCAATTCCGCAACGTTTGCCGGCGACACGCCATATCCAAACGACTACGATCTGCTGCCCAAAAACCGCATCGGCCACTGCCATTGCAAAGATACGATTCGCAAGCCCGGAGGCGGATTTGAATGGGCGCCAGTGGGCGGCGGAATGATCGATTGGGTCGGCCAGTTCCATGCGTTTGAGCGCGATGGCTACCATTATGCGGTCAGTCTTGAAACGCATTGGCGCGGTGCGGGAACACCCGAGGCTTCAAGCCGCGTGAGTATGGCAGGCTTGAAGAAATCCCTCGCTCAGGCTGGAGCTAAATGTTGAATTGCGCTAGTCTGCATCTCCGGGCAAAGCTCGTTTTCCCGGAGATGCAAGCGTCAGCGTGAAATCAAAGCAGCCTCGCGGCTTCTTGAATGATATGACTTTCAGTTGGAGCTCTTTGTCCCCAAGGCCAGCGACATGCGGCTGCCTGCGCTCAATTTCAAATTGCCTTTGCCTGGAGTGACCAACGTGCCTGAACTCTCACTGCCAATGGTGCTGTGCAGATCAACATTGTCCAGCGCACCAGTCAAGTCAATCTGCGTTGAGGTGCCGTTCCACGCAGCGGGACCGTCATACGCCGAGTTGGTGTCGGTTCCGACGATCGGATCGGCGAGGCCCACAATGGTGGCCTGAATCGGAATGTCCTTGCCGCCTTTAAGTTTCGCATCGGTAAACACGAGCGCAAGTTGTGAAGCGCCATCGTTTTTTGCATCGGCAGGCGCAACCTTGCCCTCAAGCGTTGTGCCCTTGGGCAATTCGGTTCCGTCCTTCAGATGTACGGTGGTCTTGAGCGTGGCTTCGAAGGCTGCGCCAGGCTGGTCCTTGCGGGCATCGAGAGCCTTGTTTAATTCAACTTCGGCGGGCACTAGTCCGGCTGTTATGTGGCTACCCGCGGTCGTGGTATCGGCACTTGCGCTTGGACCTTGCGCCCCACTCAGTTGTGCGCCGACGAGAACAAGGCAAGCGGATGAAAGAGAAATAATTAAGCTGTTTTGAATTCTCATGTCGAGTGTCTCCTGGAATGAAATGGCTGGGACCTGCGACTTTGCATGAGGCAGGGAGTAAATGATCGATCTATTCTCTAAGACGTAAGAGCGGACTTGAGAGTTCCCGTTTGATCGAGCAGGAAGGCGCATCCGTTTTATATCGTGGAATCAGGACACATTGAATCTTGAAACGAATCTAACGATTCGACGTCTATCGTATTGTAGTTTTGCGCCGGTAGAGATCTTCAAGCGCGTCGCACGCTGTACATGTTCCATTCTCGCTTGCAATCTGCTGCGCGGCCTTCTGCGCTTCCACTTCATATTCAGGTTCTGCCAGCATCGCACGCAATACTCCGGCTACGCGCTTTGGCGTAAATCGCGAGCGCAGGATGGAGCGCGCAGCTCCCAGCCGTACCATGCGCCGCGCATTGTCGGGCTGGTCGTGTGAATACGGCATGATCAGCATTGGGCGGCCGGCGCGGAGGCACTGGGCGGTGGTGCCCACCCCCCCCTGGTGGACCACCAGCTCAGCTCGCGAAAAAAGCGCGGAGTAAGGCGCGTATTGCGCAACGCAGATTGATTTGGGCAAAGGCTCGGTGGGGCGATTGCGTGGATCGTCGCCGATGAGCAGCACAGCGCGCGCGCCAAGCATTTTAGCGGCCTGCGCGGAAATCTCGTAAAACTGGCCGGCCGCCAGCACGGCTGCCGAGCCGAGGGTGAAAACAATTGGCGGCTCGCCTGCGTTCAGAAACTCTTCAAGTGCGGGATCAAGCGCAGAGTTTCCAGCGTGAGCGTCGTAAAAACAGAATCCGCTGATGAGCACGTTCTGCGGCCAATCCTTTTGCTCCACGCCTAATGCATGCGAAAACAACGCCAGCACAAGGTCGGGCGAGTGCTTGGCGTCAAAGATCGGGTTCGGGCCTTTGCTGAGTCCCAGTTCGCGGCGCAATTCCCAAATGGGCTCAGGCCACTTTCGCGTCACAAATCGCGCCAACCTGCGCAGTGCGCGGCCCATGCCGGGTGCCTTATCTGCGCGGGCAAGCCTGGGATACGGCGGCAGTACCGGCGGATCGAAGGCCGAGAAAAATGAAAATGGCGCGAGCACATAGCTGGCCCAGGGAATCCCCGTAGCCTCAGCTACGATCGGCCCGGCGTAGTTCAGTTCGCCCAGCAGCAGGAGGTCAGCGCGCACGGGCTTGGTGGCGGCGTCAAGCAGGTCGGCATAGGACTCGCGCAGCACCGGAAAAAGAAACTTGCGCAGTCCCGTCTCGGTGCCCTTGTTCACGTCGTAGATCATTTCCACAAGCATGGTGTTTTTGGGATCGATGTCGGGCCGGAGGGAGTGGAACTCCAGGCCGAGTGGCTCAATCCTCGACCGGTACACTTCGGGCAGAGTCATTACCGGCGTATGGCCGCGGCGCTTCAGCTCAAGCGCGATCGCAATCAACGGGTTGATGTCGCCTAGAGTGCCGATGTTTGACAGAACTATGCGCAAAGTTTTTCCCCTGTGCGGCAGTCCCCCGCTCTTTTGAGGGTAAAGCATCGATGGCTGTTATCTGGCGAGGTGGACCAAATTTAGCAATCGGCATAGCCGGAGGAAGCCGCTTATGTCTGGAGAACCATTTATGGCAATCTTGTTTTCCCATTCAGCTTGCCTTCAGCCTTATATGGCAGAATCCTTGAGGTACGTGGATATGCGTCCGCTGCTCTTCTATAGCGTCAATACACCTGTAGCAGGAAGTTCTATTTCGCCTGACACCCTGGAGCCCTTTTATGCGTCTTGAAAACGTGATCCGCCGATTGGTTTTGCCTTTTGCCGCCGTACTTCTGCTCGCGGTTCTTGCCCAAATGCCTGCCCAGGCTGCCGACCCGCAATCCGGGGCCCCCACAGACAGGTCTTCGTCTGCGGGGTCGGGGCAGCCCTATCACGTTGTTGCCCGCTGGCAGATTGGCGGCGACGGCGGCTGGGACTATGTGACAATCGACGGCCCGGCGAACCGGCTCTACATTGCCCGTGCCAACCGGGTTGAAGTGGTTGATACCACTACCGGCAAAAAGGTGGGCGAAATCGGCGGCTTGCATCGTACCCACGGCATCGCGCTCGATCCCGATGGAAAGTTGGGTTACATCACCGATGGCGATGGAAACGCCGTGATTCTCTTCGACCGTTCTACGCTGGCGACGGTTGAAACCATTCCCGGCGGCAACGGACCCGACGGCATCATTTTTGAACCGGCCACGCATACCGTGTGGGCGTTCGATGGCCACGGCCACACAGCGACAGTGATCGACGCGACAACTCACAAAGTTGTCGCCACGGTTCCGCTGCCCGGCAAGCCCGAGGCTGCGGCCGTTGACGGGCAGGGAACTATATACGACAACCTTGAAGATAAGAGCGAAGTGGTGCGCATTGATGCCCGGACCAAGACCATCACGGCGACGTGGCCCGCAGGTTGCGAGTCGCCTTCAGGGCTGGCAATCGATACGGCAGCGCACCAACTCTTCCCCGTGTGCGATGGCAACAAGATGTCGGTGATTGACTCAAATACCGGCAAGCTGCTGGCGAGTCCTTCAATCGGAGACGGACCAGACGCGGCCGGTTTCAGCGATGCACATCAGTTGGCATTCGTTACGAGCGGCGACGGCATTCTGTCGGTTGTGGATGCTTCGTCGGCGAGTTACCCGACTATTGAGAGCCTGCCTACGCAAAAGGGCGCGCGCACCATGGCTTACGACCCAACTGCCGACCGCCTGTACACGGTAACCGCCGAATTAGGTCCGCGGCCCGCGGCTACGGCTGACAATCCGCGGCCTCGTCCGCCAGTGCTGCCCGGCAGTTTTACCGTGATCGTAATAGGACGATAGAATTGCGGCGAGCCCTTGCGCCGAAATGAAAGTCATTGTCACCATCGTCGTGATTGCCATCATCGTCGGCTCGTTTTACGCCGACTACAGATGGCGCAAATGGATGGCGGAACGGCGCAGCGAACGCAGGTAGTTCGCGTATCTCACAGGCTCGAAGGCCGAAACCTGGAAAAAGTCATTTTGGCTGATTTTGGGCTTAAGCCCTTTAAATAGGTACCCCGTTTGAGGCCAATGTAACAAGATTCTTGTTACATTTTTGAACTAACCACCTTATTTCAAGGCACTTAATAGGGAGGATAGCGGGGAGCTATGGGAGAATTTCGGGGGGAGGGGGGTGGGGGTACCCCCCTGCGGGGACCGGGACATGCCTGACACTGTGGCGGAATCGGCCGCGTGGGAAGTGTTCACAGAGGCTTGCATGATTTAATTGTGCGCGCCTGGGGCGTAATTAATTGCAAAGGGCGCGTGGAAAAGTTGGGGCGGTGAGCTTGTTGGCCTTTAATGCCGAACGCGCTCTGTGCTGACCCTCGACTAGTAGTTGACGGTTGGACGATCATTCGCCAACGACGCAAAACACTGTTGCGCACAATGATGATGCGCTCGACCAGTTGCTGGCCGAAGCGCAGAAGTGTTTTGGCGCCACCGAGATAGCCAGCGAGGAAAGGGTGTTTGAGGATTAGTGGTTCTCGACCAGACTTTGCGCCGCTCCAGCCAACGTGAAATCCACTTTCTTCATCAGCCTTTCGCCCTTGTACTGGAACAGCACGTCTGCCTCGTAGTGGCCGGGCGGCAGCTTCGCTGCTGGCACGCTTGCCAGCATTGACGCGGCGCCGTCTGAGTCAAGCGGCACCGGGCCAGGTGGGCTCTTCATTACCGCCTTGTTGTCCTGATAAATTTCGAGGCCCGCGTTCACTGGCGCATCAACCGGGGCGGGAGGATACGCGACCGCGTAGAACTTCACATTCCCATTCGAATCGGCATATAGGACGTCCGAAAGCTCGGGCGTAACTTTACGGCCGCCCGAATCGAAGGGATCAAGCGGGTTGGCCTCTCCGTGAGTGTCGTCCAATCTCCGCAGCACGACTAGATCGCTCATCGAGAATCCGGGGTCCTGGTCCACCTCCAGGGCCGACCGTTTGACACTCGCCTTCATGCTGTAGCGGTCCACGGCCGCTATGTCCATCGTGTAGTGTCCGGGAGCAAGAAAGAACGGAGCTGCAAAACTTACCGTTCCCCGCTCCATATCGGGCTTCTTCGCCACCGGAACCTGGTACGGAATGTCTTTGCTGATCTTTTCCACGACCTGGCCCTTGTCGTCCTTAATTAACGCAGTCACGCACACGTGTACTTTCGCCCATTGGTGGTCGGTTCTGACAGTTAAATTGTGCGTTGGCGTCTGAAAGACGAACTCAAGCTGATTGCGCACCGTGCCCGGCCGGTACTCGAGCGTTGTCGCGTTGAAGTTGAGTTGGTGCAGGTCGGGCCTGGTGTTGATCGCCCTCATTGTCGCCAATTCAAACGGGTAAATTTGATGCCCGTGAAGCATTGGCAAAGCGTAATAGCCGTTGCGCGCGAATACCGTGGCGCCCCGCCGCGACACCTTCACTTCGATCTTTCGGAATGCACCATCCATCGCCGTGTTGGTTGGTGCATAGGTCAATTCGAAGTGTGTCTGGACATCCTCGATCACCTCACGCAACGGTCCGCTCATGTCCCGCGCCGGTCGTAATAACGCTCCTCCCGTACTCTCAGCAAGTAACGCTAAATTACCCGTGGGATTCGCGACGATAGAATCCTCGGCCATATCCAACGCGACCATTTCCGTTGGCGTAACCGCCATGCCGCCACCGGTGACCCTGGCCAACTGTTGCTGCATACTCGCGTTGGCCGCGGCTTGCACCATGGTTCGACCATAGTCATTGAAACCAAGATCGGGATCCCCTGTGTAGGCATAGATCGTCACATTCGAGCGATTGGCGGCACTGATCACGCTTCGAAGCGCCTCGATTGTGTCCTGTGTTTCTGTCAGTCCGGACATAAAAAGGAGAACTACCTTACGACCAGGTATAGCGGCCTGAGCTTCAACCAGATTATGCAACGGAGCAAGGCTGAAGATGCTGGTCTGGTATGCATCCTCTATTGCATTCGCCCACTTCAAGTCCATCTCAATGGTCGGCATCGAATTTTGGCCGACGGGACCAGTGGGCCCCGGTGCGCCGGCCGGATATAAACCATCCGGCATGGCGGAAGGACTCTGGTCGTCCAACCTTGATCGCAAGGCTATTCCTCCACGCTGGCCTGCCTGCGCGGAGGTTGCTGCTTGAACCATCGCCGCGGAGATCTTCTCTCCGTCGTTTGTGTAGGGTTGAATGGCTGTGAGGCCGCTCAATTCGAAATTAAAAACGCCCACGTAAACATTTGGCTTGAGCACGTTCTTCACAAATTGGCGCATGGTGTCCACTGCCAGCGCCCTTTCGCGTGGGTCCAAATTCGCGACAACTACCGAAACCAAGCTGATGTCGCGCAGTTCATTTACGGTCATTGGCGCGGCGGTGGCAGTCGCGGCCGGTGTTGTGGCTGTTGCCGGGGCGGCGGGCACAGGCTCGGGAGATGGTTGCAACTTCGGGTGCCCGTCGACGAACTCAAAGTGCCGCAGCGCTTGCGGGACACCGTCCTCGAATACCTGCACTTCGCCGGGCTTCAGATCGCGGATGATGTTTGCGTGTTTGTCGCGCACCACGAAATCCAGCAGTACCTCGCTGGTGGTGGTGCGGATTGTTGGTTCGGGTGTTTGAGGAGTCTGGGCGGGAACTAGCAAAGGAAGAGCGATAAGGAGGCACAGTGTCTTGCACATAATCACCTACCGGCCTGCAAGTATAAATCCGATTCGGGCAATTCAGCAGTGATAGCGGTCAAGGAGGAGGGTTTTCTGCAGAGCTTTGAATCGGGGTGGGGCCAGAGCTGGGAACCGGGTCTGGAGATGTACGTGAAGACTCATTGAACGAAGCAGTCTCTCCGCCGTCGACTTAGCAGGGGCTGAAGCCCGCCTGATTTTGCTGACTTTATCGGCCCGGCTAAAGCCGTGCCCTTGTTACAAGGCACCGTCGCGGAGTGCCCGCGGCTGAAGCCGCTTAAATATTTGCGCTCAATTCAGCAGCCTGAAGGCTGCTGCTCCCTCCCAATTACAGGCTGAGACTTGCGCCCTCCGAATTACGGCCCGGACACTGGCGGAATGCTTTTGTTTCCAGCCCGATTTATGCCATTTACAATGGCTTCAGGGAGCTCTCAAATCGCCATGTCCAGTGTTTCTGCTTTGTTCAGCCGGAAGCGGCTTCTTCGTCCCGGCCTTGCTTTTGGGATTATTTCAACCGTTCTGCTGGCTGGTGCGGCCGCTGGCGCGAGCGCACAGTTTGGCGCGCCGGCAACCACAAAGGTCAACGATCCCGCTGCGCTTAAGCCGCCGCCGGGCGCTCGCGTGGCTATTGTGGAGTTTGAGGACCTTGAGTGCCCTGACTGCGCACACGCCAATCCGCTGCTGATGGAAGCTTCAGAGAAGTACAAGATTCCGTGGGTTAGGCACGACTTTCCGCTGCCGTTTCATGCCTGGAGCTTTCAGGCCGCGGTGAATGCCCGATTCTTCGACACCAAGAACAAGAAGCTGGGCGATGACTACCGGAATTTTATTTTTGCCAGCCAGCCGCAGATTGAAACGCTTGGCGATCTGGCCAAGTTTACGCAGCAATTCGCCGAGGCTCACAAGGTGGCCATGCCGTTTGCGGTCGATCCCATGGGCAAGCTTGCCGGGCTGGTAAAGGCCGATTACGCGCTGGGCCAGAGAGTGGGCATTGAGCACACGCCTACGATCTGGGTGGTTACCGATGGTTCGCATGGGACTCCGTTTGTGGAGGTCGTGGACCGCACCAAGCTGTTTCAGCTTCTCGATGCGGCCCTGGCTGCGACGCGCTGATTCCGGCTACCAAACTTCTCAGGTTTGAAATACGTCTAACTGCCATGCTGAATTCGACGGTTTACTTTCCCCTGAACTGCGACGGTCTGAGGACCCGCGTTGGCCGGCTTCGCGTATTGATGCTGGCTGCCGCGCTGGTTTTTGTTGCCCCGACTTTCTCGGCCGCCCAGGCCGCTCCGCCGGCATATACGAGCGTTCAGGATGCCTCGCCGCTCAAGCCTCCGCCGGGAGTTCGTGTCGCGATTCTCGAATTTGCCGACCTTGAGTGTCCGGCCTGCGCCGCCGCCAATCCTGTGGTGAAGAAGGCGATAGCGCAGTACAAGATTCCGTGGGTGCGACACGATTTTCTTATCCCGGGACACGTGTGGTCGCCGCAGGCCGCAGTGAACGCTCGCTGGTTTGACGCGCAAGGCAAAGGGCTGGGCGACGATTATCGCGACCAGGTTTTTGCCAATCAGCAATACATTGAGACTCGCGCAGACCTGATCCGGTTCACTGAGAATTTTGCGCGATATTACAAAGTGAATTTACCGTTTGCCATGGACCCGCGGAACAAGCTGATGGACGCAGTGCAGGCCGATGTTGACTTGGGCAAGCGCGTGGGTATCCTCAAGACTCCCACTGTGTTTGTGGTTGTGACTACGGCGAAGGGTCCGCGCTATTTTGAATCGCGCGAACCAACCCACGATCTTTACCAGACCATCGACGAGGCCATGGCCGTGGCTGGCCCGGCTCCAACCAAGACTGCGCACAAATAGAGTTGCGGCGCTACTTCGCGGTGCAGTTAAAGTCCGGAGTCAGACTGGTTCCGTTAAGCAGGAAGCAGGACGCTCCGTTCATATCGGTGCGCAGGGTGTGGATGTGCGCGGCCTGCAATTCTTCCAACACTTCTTGTCGCGGATGGCCGTAGCGGTTGCGTCGTCCGCAGGAAATGACTGCCCACTGCGGAGCGACGCGAGCCAGGAACTCAGGCCGCGAGGAAGTGATGCTGCCGTGATGGCCAACCTTGAGCAGAGTGCTGGCAAGATTTGGCTCGGCGAGCATTGCATGTTCAACGGGCGCCTCGGCGTCTCCTTCAAGCATGACGGATGTTGAGCGGTAGACCATGTGTAGCACCAGCGAATCGTTGTTGGTTGGCGTGGGGGCGGGAACGTAATCGGGGAAGGGCGCGAGCACTTGGATTTGGGTTGGACCGAAGTTGAAGGCGTCTGCCGAGTGAAAACTTAGTACGCGCGCATGCAGGCTGTATGCTTCGTTGAGCAACGCGTTGTATTCGGGAAATCGCGGATTTTTTCCGACCCACAACTCATCGGGATGGAAGTTGCGCAAGACTGCGGGCAGGCCGCCCATGTGGTCGGAATGCGCATGAGTTAGCGCGACCGCATCAAGATGACGAATGCCGCGCGCCCACAATGCGGGCGATACTACTTCTTCGCCGATGTCGAAGTCTGGCGCGGCCTGGCGCGGACCGCCTCCAAAACCTCCACCATCGACCAGCAACGTTTTTCCATCGGGCGTAATGAGCAGAATGGAGTCGCCCTGGCCGACGTCGATGGCTTCAACGAGCAGAGCGTTATGCGGGTGGTCAATTGGCCTGGGGACTACGGCAACGAGGGCCGCAATAAGCATTGCGACCCATGCGAGGCGGCGATGCAACCGCGTGCCACGCGCAAATAAAATGGCTGCCGCTAAAAGGAAACAGAAAGCCGCGGTTTGCCATGCGAGCGGAG
>Ga0265314_10002015_pt1 | contig 21569 bp, 21 predicted proteins | sample 4126metaG_FD_203106 | JGI IMG/M metagenome (GOLD analysis project Ga0265314, IMG submission 203106) | Rhizosphere microbial communities from Carex aquatilis grown in University of Washington, Seatle, WA, United States - 4-1-26 metaG | ecosystem: Host-associated > Plants > Roots > Rhizosphere >... | reverse complement strand
CGCGAGGATTCAGCAGGCAGCTCAGACACACAGTCACTTGTCCTCGACTCGATCTGTTATACCAAACCGCACCGCATTGCGCAAGGGGAGAATAAAAAAAGTTACAGCGCTGCGGAAAGGGCTATTTGAGCGAGCGGAGCGACGGGCGTCCTCGCCCGTCCAGAGCGAACTCCAGGGCGTCGCGGTTGGGCGGGGACGCCATGCTCTCCACCAGAAACTCGCGACGGTAGCAGCCTGTAGTGCTCCCTGGTCGGGTGGCCACCTTCTCCGGCGGAGATTATACCGCCGTCGTCTGTGACCTCTGACCAATATGAAAAGTGGGTGCCCCACTTCTCGTGTTTTTCGGGAAGTGGGCCGCTACGCAGCCGACGCCCTTGACACTCAACGTCCAGCGCTTATACTAAAGTATTACTAGGTAATACGGACAATTCCCATGCGAACCACCCAGATCATGAGCATCTCGCTTCCTCCCGCCCTGCTGCGGCAGTTCGAGGAGGTACGGAAGAAAGAGTCACGCACCCGATCCGAACTGGTGCGCGAAGCGCTCCGCGCCTATTTCGAGGAGCGCTATCCCGCCGTAACGCCCACACCCGCCGAACTCGCCGCCCTGCGGCGTGGACGGGCCGCTTTCCGACGGGGAGATTCGGTATCATTGACGCAATTCCTCGAGGGCTTGGAACGCAATGGCCTGGAACCTCCACATCACCGGCCCCGCGCAAAAAGAGTTTCAAAAACTGCCGGCGAAAGATCAGGCGCGCGTTAAGGACGCCTTGCTTGCAATGCAGCAAGATCCCTTCAGTGGCGACATCAAGCGCCTCAAAGGACAGACCTCGGCGTGGCGTCGCCGTGTCGGCAACTACCGCATTGTCTATGATCTCCACGTTGAAGAGCAGAGGATTGCCGTGGCCGGAATTGTGCGCCGAACCTCGACCACGTACTAGATGCCCCCGCTCGAACGGGTGCTTGTGGCATCCGCTGCGGGCCTATAATTTCGAGAGCGAAGTGATTTCCATTGTCCAACTCGGCAGCGTCGGCTACGCCGAAGGTTTGCGCTTGCAGCAGAGGCTGGTCGATCTGCGCAAGGCGGGACAGATCGGCGATGTGTTGCTGCTGCTCGAGCACGCTCCCGTCATCACTCTCGGGCGCAACGCCAAGGCTGCCAACGTGCTTGCTTCACCCGACCAACTTGCGGCTCGCGGCGTCGAGCTTTTCGAGTGCAATCGCGGCGGGGATGTCACGTTTCATGGGCCGGGGCAGCTGGTGGGGTATCCGATATTTGATTTGCGAGGGCACGCTTTCGCGGGCGAGGGCGCCCGCGCCACACCGACGCGCAAGACGCTCGGCGTCGTTGATTACGTTCGGCGGCTGGAGAAAGCTCTGATTCGCACCTGCGGCGATTTCGGAATCGCAAGCAAGCGCATCGCCGGTCTGACCGGCGTGTGGACGGAGGCCGCAAGCGGAGACACTCACGTGGGGACGGGCGCCCTCGCCCGTCCAGGCGAGTCGAAGACTCGCCCCGTCGCCGAATCAAAAATCGCGGCCATCGGCGTGCACATTTCGCGCTCCGTTACGTCACATGGCTTCGCTCTGAATGTGAATACGGATCTCAGCTGCTTCAACCTCATCGTCCCCTGCGGAATTGCGGCGAAGCCGGTGACCTCCATGCAGAAAGAACTGGGTCGCGAAATCGATTTGGACGAGGTCGCGCAATCGGTTTCGCGAAACTTCGGCAGCGTGTTTGCAAGCCAGATTTTGTGGGTCGAAACCATCGATTCTCTGCTGGGCAACAGCGTCGGCGTTCCGATGAAAGTGCCAGACGAGTTGCGCCGGCTGCGTACCGAACTTCACGGCGAAGACGATCTGTTTCTTGGCTGACAGCGTTTCTTGGCAGACAGCGCCGCGCTGCTTTGCTGTACCCTTTCGCCGAGGGCGCCAGCCCCCACAAGAGCATCCTCGCTGAAAACTGAATCACAGCCATAAAACATTTTCATTGGACTTGGGAACAGCCGCACCCTAGAGTCTTTTGGGTGCCGCGCACGCATACTCGAACCCGGAGTTTCTTGAGACCTATGCCCGCGCCGGAACCTGCCCGCTCCCTGTTCCGGCCTCCTTTCCGGAATTATCAGTTCGACACAGCCTATGACGAGATGTTCGAGGCTCCCGGCGTGCCGCGTCCGCACTATCAGGCACTTTTCCAAACGCTGCTGGAACTGCCGCCCGAGGAAATGCGTAAGAGCCAGCAGGCGGCCGACCTCTCGTTTCTTCACCAGGGAATCACGTTTACGGTATACGGCAACGAAGAGGGCACGGAGCGCGTCTTTCCCAACGACCTGCTGCCGCGAATCATTCCCCACCACGAATGGCGGAAGATCGAAAGTGGACTCACGCAAAGAATCGCGGCGCTGAATCTGTTCCTGGAGGACGTTTACCACCGTGGCAGGATTCTGGCGGATGGCATCGTGCCGCGGGAACTGGTCTACAGTTGCCGCCACTTCCGGCGCGAGATGCGCAATCTGACGGTGCCGCGCGGAATTTACGTCAGCGTCTGCGGCACCGACCTGGTGCGGCTTCCGGACGGGAGCTTCGCCGTGCTGGAAGACAACCTTCGGGTCCCGAGCGGCGTCTCCTACATGCTGGCGAACCGGAAGGTGCTGAAGAAAGTTTTCCCCACGCTGTTTCGCGATTACGGCGTTTGCCCCGTCGATCATTACGCGCAAGCTCTGCTCGCCACGCTGCGGACGCTGAGCCCGGAATCTTCCAGCCGGCACGAGCCGGCGGTGGTGCTGCTGACCCCCGGAGTTTTCAATTCGGCATACTTTGAACACACCTTCCTGGCCCAGCAGATGGGAATTGAGCTGGTCGAAGGCCGCGATCTGCTGGTGCACGATAACGTGGTGTATATGCGCACCACTGCCGGACTGAAGCGCGTGGACGTGATCTATCGGCGAGTGGATGACGATTTTCTCGATCCGCTGTGCTTCCGGCGAGATTCCAGTCTGGGCGTGCCGGGATTGTTCAATGCCTATCGCGCCGGCAATGTGGCGCTGGCGAACGCGGTGGGAACGGGCATTGCCGACGATAAGGCGCTTTACGCCTATGTGCCGGCGATCATCCGCTACTACCTGAGCGAAGAGCCGGTCCTGCCTAATATCGAGACCTATCTGCTGACGGATCGCTCACAACGGAGTTATGTGTTGGAACATCTGGACGAGTTAGTCGTGAAAGCCGTGGGTGAGTCGGGTGGTTATGGGATGTTAATAGGTCCACATAGCACGGCTGAGCAAAGGGAGGAGTTTCGCGCGCGGATCCAGGCCGAGCCACGGAATTACATCGCGCAGCCGACGTTGAGTCTTTCGCGGGCGCCTTGTTTTCTCGACGGGGAAGCGCAGGCCCGTCACGTCGATCTTCGTCCGTACATCCTTTATGGGGAGAACGTGACGTTGGTTCCTGGCGGGCTCACGCGTGTAGCACTGCGTAGAGGATCGCTGGTGGTCAACTCTTCACAAGGCGGAGGCAGCAAGGATACCTGGGTGTTGCGCGCATGAATGAACGCAGGGGAACGACTATGCTGTCCCGAGTCGCGGACAGTTTGTATTGGATGAGCCGCTACCTGGAGCGCGCCGAACACACCGCACGCTTGATCGATGTGGATTTTCAGTTGCGCCTCGATCAGTCTCCGGAGGCGGAGTCTCCGGAGGCAGGTTCGGATCGCTGGCGGCGTCTGCTTGGCGCTCTGCAGTCGCCCGCTCCCGAGGAGGGCAAGCTTGACGCCGCCACTCTCACCCACATTCTGACGCTCGACAAGACAAATTCGTCGTCCATTATTTCGTGTGTGGCCGCGGCGCGAGAAAATCTGCGGCAAGTCCGCGAGCAGTGCAGCTCGGAAATGTGGGAGCAACTCAATCGTCTTTATCTCCAGGTAAACAGCACGACTTCCAGTGAAGCGTGGCTGCTGCACTCCTACGTATTTTTTCGCGCGGTGCAGGAGGGGGCGCACTTGTTTCAAGGCGTAACCGACTCCACGATGTCGCATGGCGAGGGTTGGCAATACATCCAGTTAGGACGGTTCGTGGAGCGAACCGACGCGCTGGCGAGGCTGATTGGCACGCACTTGATCCGCCTTCCCTATTCGCCGGATCAGGCAGTGGAAAGCGAAGAGTACCTGGAGTGGGTGGGATTGCTGAAGTCCTGCGCGGCATTTGAAGCTTATTGCAAGAAGTACACCGCGGAAGTGCGGCCGCTGCGGGTGGCTGAGTTCCTCCTGTTGAACCCGGAGTTCCCGCACTCGGTGCGCTTCTCCGTCGACAAGGTGCACGCCGCCCTCCGTTCCATTGCCGAACTGACCGAACGAAAAGAGGAGCAACCGGTTCGTCTGGCGGGACGACTGCGCGCGACGCTCAGCTTCAGCCAGATCGACGAGGTCATGGCCTCGGGAGCAACCGCCTACGTAGGGAACGTCCGCCAGCAGTGTGCGCAAGCCCACAATGCGATTCACCAGATTTATTTTGACTATCCGGTAGAAGAAGCATTGAGTCATTAATCATTTAGTCATTGAATCATTGAGGTATTGAATCATTGAAAACCGATGATTAAGTGGCTAAATGACCCAATGATTAAATGATTCAATGTCTCAATGACTAAATGATTGAATGATTCAATGATCTATTCCGTTCGACATACGACGATTTTTCGCTACACTCCTGCGGTGCGCGAGAGCGTGATGGAAGTGCGCATGCAGCCGCGCAGCGAAGCAACTCAGCGCTGCCTCAGCTTCCATCTCGACGTGAACCCTCCGGCCTATATCACGCAGTACCGCGATTTCACCGGAAACACGGTGCATCACTTCGACATTGCGGGATCCCACACGGAAGTCAGAGTCACCGCCCAATCGACGGTTCAAGTCCAGGCTGCGCCGGCGCCGCGTCTGTCCGAAGCGGGGGACTGGGCAGACCTCGACGCCTTGACGGCGGGCGACGATTACTGGGAAATGTTGTTGCCGAGCCAGTTTGCCCATTCCAATGAAGCCCTGGAAAAACTGGCGAAGGAACTTAAGTGCGAGCGTCGCGGCAGTCCGCTCGAGTTACTAACAGAACTGAATGAAGGCATCTATGGACTCTTTGCCTACGTGCCCAACAGCACCAAGGTGGATTCTCCGATTGAAGAAGCCCTTCTGACGCGCCAGGGCGTTTGCCAGGATTTCGCTCATATCATGATCGCGCTGGCGCGCCCGCTCCGTGTCCCTTGCCGCTACGTCAGCGGCTACCTGTTTCACCGCGAAGCCGAGGACGGTCCGAGGGATCGCTCGCTCGAAGGAGCATCGCATGCGTGGGTCGAGGCGCTGGTGCCTCGCCTGGGCTGGATCGCGTTCGATCCGACCAACAACCTGATTGGCGGAGATCGCCACATCCGGGTGGCGATTGGCCGCGATTATGCGGACGTCCCGCCCACGCGCGGCGTATACAAAGGCGAGGCCCACAGCGAATTGAGCGTCGCCGTGACCGTCAGTCCGTCGGACGCTCCGCCGCCGGAGCAAACTGCTCCCAGCATCGTTATCCAATCCCGCCCGGTGTTTACCCGAGTCAACTCGCGCAGCGAACAGGAACAGCAGCAACAACAGTAGACTTTCGCGCGATCTCGGCAGGTGGCCCTGCGTTGCGGCCCCTTCAAGTTCACTGCATACTGGGAACGATGGGAACTGAAAGTCTGGTGCTGTCAGGCACGTACGTTCGTCTCGAATCGCTTGATCACCGCCATATCGACGGCTTGGTAGCGGCTTCGGCCGCCGATCCTTCTCTCTATCAGTGGAGTCCGGTTCCGCAGGGCAGGGTGGAAGCCATGCGCTATGTTGACACTGCTTTGGCTTGGCGGGACGCCGGCACCGCGCTGGCGTTCGCGACCGTGCGTGTCGATGATGGCGTCGTCATCGGGTCTACACGTTTTTTTGAGCTGGAGCGGTGGGCGTGGCCGTCGGGCCATCCGCGCCACGCTCGCCACGCCCCCGACGCCTGCGAGATCGGCTACAGCTGGCTGACCCGGCCGGCAATCCGGACCAAGGCTAACACTGAGGCCAAACTGCTGATGATGACGCATGCCTTCGAGACATGGGAGGTGCTCCGCATCTGCCTTCACACAGACGCGCGCAACCAGCGATCGCGGGCTGCGATCGAACGTATTGGCGGGAAGTTCGAAGGGATTCTTCACTCCCATCGGTTGGCTGCAGACTTCATCGCTCGCGACTCGGCCCGCTACTCGATCGTGGCGGCAGAGTGGCCGGACGTGAAGCGGCGGCTAGGTCAATTGTTGGCTTAACCCCCGGCCCACGCATCGCGACACTCTGGGCAATCTACAAGTTCTTTTCTCGACTGGTAAAATATATCTGATGTCCGCATCTTCCCAGCTTGTCCAGATCGAACTCGGCCACGCCGTCCGCAGCCCAAAGCCCTCGTGGCTTAAGGCGAAGGCTCCGGTGGGCGACAACTTTCACAACCTGAAGAAACTGGCGCGCGGGCTGGGGCTGCATACGGTGTGCGAGTCGGCGCAGTGTCCAAACATTGGAGAATGTTGGCACCACCACACGGCGACCTTCATGCTGCTGGGCGATATCTGCACCCGGCGCTGCGGCTTTTGCGCGGTGCCCAAGGGGCGTCCGAAGGCGATTGACTGGGACGAGCCGCGGCGCGTGGCCGAAGCCGTCGCTACGCTGGGCCTGCGTCATGCCGTCGTGACCAGCGTGAACCGGGACGACGATAACGTCGGCGGTGCCAAGATCTTCGCCGAGACTATCCGCGAGATTCGCGAGTTGGTGCCGCAGTGCCGGGTCGAGGTGCTGATTCCCGACTTCCAGGGATTGGAAGTACCGCTGCGCATCGTTCTCGAAGCGAAGCCCAACGTGCTCAACCACAATACCGAAACCGTCCCGCGCCTCTACCGCGCTGTGCGCTCGGGAGCGCGCTACAAGCGCACACTCGATCTGCTGGCGAATGCCAAGAAGTGGGATCCCGCGACGGTTACCAAGAGCGGCGTGATGGTTGGAATCGGCGAGGAGACTGGTGAGCTGATCGAAGTCTTTCGCGACCTGGGCGAGCGCGGCGTCGATATTCTCACGATTGGCCAGTATCTACGCCCGTCAAAAGATCACCTGCCGATGACGCGCTATTACACACCCGCCGAGTTCGTCTCGCTCAAAGAGGAAGCGCTGAAATTTGGATTCAAGCACGTGGAATCGGGCCCGTTGGTGCGGTCGAGTTATCACGCCCATGAGCAGGCCGATGTGGCAGCGGGATAAGTGTTGCGAACGACGAACAGCGAACGACGGCGCACCTGCCGAACGACTGACGACCAGCGACCAACGACCGCTTTGCGTCAGAATATTTTCACGTGGATCGTCAGATACTTCTTGGGGTCTTGCCGCATCGCCTTCACCAATTCCCGCGCTTCCACCAGCAGCTGGTTGCTGTTGTTGTAGAGCGTCGGATCCTTGAACAGCATTCCCGCCGTGCCCTCGCCTTTTTCCAGGCGCTCAGAGAGTGCCGCGAGGTTGTTCACCAGCGTATGCAGGCGGTCGGCGAATTCCTGATCGTGCGTCATCTTGCCCATCGCGCCCTTGCCCGCATTGATGTCGTCGGTCAACTGGCGCACGTTCGCGATCGTCTTGTTCGCATTGTTATACAGCTCGGGATCTTTGAGCAGTTTGCCGGCGGTGCCTTTCCCCTGCTGCAACTCGTCCACCAGCGTGTTCACCTTGTCGATGGCCGTGATGACTTTTTTGTAAGCCTCATCGCTCGTGAGCAGGGGGCCGAGCGAGCCCTTCCCGCTCTGGATCTCATCCATCAATCCCTTAAATTCGACCACCGTCGCGTTGAGCTGGTCGTACAGGGCCGGACTGTAGATGACCTTGCCGATGGAACCCTGGCCGCTTTCGATAAAGGCCACGATACGATCCACCCGCTTCAGCAGCGAGTCCATGTTCTGCAGCGTGCCCTGGCTGGCGCGCACCACGTCCTGGATATCGGGCTGGTCGCGAGCCGCCAGCGTATCCCCGTCGGTTGCCGCCGGACCCTTCGCCGCCGAACTGTCAATGTCCACGAAGGTCTCGCCCAGTATTCCGGCCGTGCTCAACAAAGTAACGGAGTCTTTGCGAAGATTGAAAGAGTACTTGGTGTTGACCTTCATCGTAACTTCGACCGGCGTCATCGGCTTGCCCACGATCCGGACTTTGGTCACGTTGCCGATATCCACACCCGCCAAACGCACCGGCGCGCCTTCGCGCAAGCCGCCCGCATTATCGAAGTATGAGCGCAGCTCGATCTTGCTGGTAAACCAACCGCCGGTGCCGCTCATGACGAAAATCAGAACCCCGAGCGTGACGCTCGCGAACAGGACGGTGAGTCCTACGCGGAGTTGCGACCATTTCAGCTGCTTCTGGCTAGGCAAGGTGGTCAGTGAACGACAGAAGCATCATAACAAACGTCGTGGGATTTCAGATTTAAGATTTCTTGAGATCGGAAAAAGGCTGCGGCTGGGGCAAAAAACGAAAGCTCCCACTCCTTCGCGCGTCCGGTGCGAGGGGTGGGAGCTTTTTCTATGCGGGCATTGCCGGTTTACGTCGCCGGTTAACGCTCATTGCGCTTCTGTTCAGCCTTCGCCTGCTTATCCGCCTTCTTCTGAGCCTGCTTCTCCTGCTTGCTTGGCTTCGAGTTGTTGGGCTTCGGCTTGTCGGCGGCTGACGTTTGCCCGCGCTTTCCCGCTTCATTGTTCGCTGGACGCGCCGTCGAGCGCTCATTGGAGTTGCCGACAGCCCTGGCTGGCGTCTCGGACCCGCGATTGCCTGCGGACGGCCCGCGCGCCTCCTGCGGCGACATCTTCGGAGCATGATACGGCTCTCCTGCCGCACTGGATCGCTGCACGTGCAGTCCACTGAACTCGCCCGGCTTGCCCGTCGCCGCAATCGCCGGACGCCCATGATTCTCCGATGCGAACAACTGGCGGTTCTGGCCGGCGGCATGTTCATGTTCGGTTTGCGCTGCTAGCGCCGCGGTATGTGGCTCGCGCCCATACGCTTCCTCTTGCGGAGTCGGCCGCGCCACGATGCCGCCGGGGCCGTTGAAGCTGGTGTGCGTGTTGTTCACGATGACCGTTCGGTTGTAGACATTCGTAACATTGGTCACGTTCACGCTCGTCACTGAGCGGTTGTAGAAAAAGGTGCCCCCTCTCCATTCGCCGCCAGCGAAGCCCACACCGCCGTATCCGAAGCCGTAGTTAATCCCGCCATAGAAGCCGACGTGCGGTCCCCAATAGCCCGCGTGCCAGCCATAGAAGCCTCCCGCGAAGCCCCAATAGCCCGGCGTCCAGAGCATACCGACCGGTGCCACCACCCATGTGCCGGGGACCCAGTAGTAGCCGTTGTCGTCACTCCACGCCCAATAACCCGGGATCCAGTGATAGCCCGGCCCAGGGCAGATAGGCTGTACGTACACCGGCAGCGCCGGCGGACCGATCCGCACCGAAATCCCAATCCCGATCTCTGCAGACGATGCTGTCGATAGCGACAACACCGAAACTGTCAACATCAAAAATCCGAATACCACCCAGCGAACCGAGCGTCTCATTTTCATTCTCTCCTCATAGACCCAGCTATTTGGCCCAGAACCGGCAACCCCGGCTCATTACGTTCCGCCCATATAAACCCTGAACCTCCGCGCATGTTCCGTTGGGGGAGAAAACTTATTCGAATGATGAGGTTGCCCTTCTCCGAACCAAGTAGGGGCAGACACCTGGGAGACAGACCTCACCCGAAAACTGAGAGCTGAAGGCTGAAAGCTGAAAGCTAATTCTCCAGGATGACGTGGGCCAGCGCTTGCTCGGAAGTGTGGGTGAGCGAGAGCGCGATGTTCTTGGTGCCGAGTTTAGCGGCGATGGCGGCCGCCTCACCGTGAAACTGAATGGTCGGACGCTGCCCTTTCGGTCGCACTACTTCGATATCGCGCCAGCGTACACCGCGACTCCATCCCGTGCCCAGCGCCTTCATTCCGGCTTCCTTGGCGGCGAAGCGCGCGGCATAGCTCTCAAAGCGGCTGGCTTTTCTTTCGCAATACCGCATTTCGCCGTCGGTGAAGATGCGACGAAGAAAGCGGTCGCCGAAGCGCTCGATGCTTGCGCGGATGCGAGGAACTTCGGCGATGTCCACGCCTGTGCCAACAATCATGACCATATTGTGAATTGATAACTTGGAATTGGCAATTTGGCACTGAACCGTCCTCGGGAAAGCCGTGTTCAGAAGAGATCGTCGCCGCGGTAGATCACCTGCCCATCGATCAGTCGCGCTTCCGAGAAGAGTGTGTGGGGGCGCGCCGGGCCTTCAGCGTCGATGTGAAGAACTTCGTGCCCATGAGCCACCAGCCAGTCCGAGACGATCATGCGATGGCAGCGGAAGTAAACGCGTTCGGCGCACATGTACGCGGTACGTGAGCCGTCAGCGATTTGGAGCAGTTCGGTTGCGGCGTGTTCAAACTCCGGCGTCAGCGTGTAGTCGGCGTAGTTGCGAAAGCTGGCATTGCGCAGTGCCGTGTGGGGAGAGTCTTTGCGAGTTGCCTTGCGGTATCCGCCAAGCTCTTTGACCCAGATGTAGCGAACGCCTCGCTCGGGGAGCGAATGCTCCAGCGACTCGCGATTGAAGTGCGGCAGGCGGCGGGACATAGGAAAGGCGCGGATATCCACCAGCGTCTCAATGCCGTGCGCACGTAGCGCCGACACAAGGTCATCGAGCGAGCGTGTGGAGTGGCCGATAGTGTAGAGGGTTGCCACGGGCCGTCTTAATTCTCACTTTCAGTTCTCAGTTTAGGGATGCTAACGCAGTGACAAGGTTTGCATCTTGCTCGGGAAAAACCGTGCGCAGGTCGATCAGCACACGGCCCTCCTCGACGCGGGCGATGATGGGCGGCGTGTTGGCGCGCATACGGGCACTGAGTTCGTCGGCGCTGAGATCGGCGTGGGTAAGCGCGATCAGGCGCGTGGGCAACAACGCCGATGGGGCAGCGCCGCCGCCGATGACGGATTCGCCATCGAGGAGTTCCAGTTTCAGGTACGTGGATTTTGCCGGAGTCGATGCGACCGTCGACACGATCTTTTCCGCGCGGCACGCGATCTCGTCTTTTGACAGGCGCATCATGCGCAGCACCGGTACAGCGTCGTAGTCGCGTTTGACGTAGGCTAGCAATGTGGCTTCGAGCGCGGCGTAGGTAAGCTTGTCCACGCGCAGCGCGCGGAACAGCGAGTTCGAACGCATGCGCGCGACCAGTTCGGCACGGCCGCTGATCAGCCCCGCCTGCGGGCCGCCAAGAAGTTTATCGCCACTGTAGGTGACGATATCGACGCCGGCGCGCAGCTTGTCGAGCACGCCCGGTTCTCCGTTGATTCCGACCGAACGCAGATCGAACAGCGCGCCGCTCCCTAGATCTTCCATGAGCGGAAGATTACTGCGACGAGCCAGAGCGACCAATTCGTCGAGCGCAGGCTGTTCGGTAAAGCCCGTGATTTCGAAGTTGGAACGATGCACGCGCAGCAGGAGACGCGTGCGGTCGTTGATGGCGCGTTCGTAATCGCCAACGCGCGTGCGGTTGGTCGTTCCCACTTCGCGCAGCGTTGCATTCGACTTCGACATCACGTCGGGGATGCGGAACGAGCCGCCGATTTCGACCAGCTCTCCGCGCGAGACGATGACTTCGCCACCCTCGGCCAGCGAGTTCAACGCGAGTAGAACCGCGGCGGCGTTATTGTTCACCACAATGGTAGAGATAGCGGTCGAGCTCGCCTGCTCCGATCCACGTGGGGACAGCCGAGCGCCGCTCGCCACCGTGTTGTCGAAAAGCTTGCGGAACAGCCGATCCACGTGAACGTCGCGCTTCCCGCGCTCGCCCGTTGCCAGGTCGAATTCGAGATTGGAATAGACGCCCGCCGTGGCGCGAACGTGATCGAGCGCAGCGGCGGCCAGCGGCGCGCGTCCAAGATTGGTGTGCAGGATCACGCCGGTGGCGTTAAGCAGCGGCAGCAACGAGTAGCTCAGCGACTGGTGGAGTTGACTCTCGACCGTTGCGTACAGGCCGCCGAGAGCAAGGTCCAGCGATTTCTCGTTGAGTTGGCCGTCGCCGATTTCCTGGCGAAGGCGCGCGAGCACGACGCGGATGCTTTCGGCAACTGCGGAGTGGCCCTCGCGCACAATCAGCGCCTGCACGTCGGGCTGGCGGAGGAGTTCGTCCGTAGAAGGCAGTTTCTGAAAGAGCGCGGATTTGTTGGCGGTAGACACCGAGGCCGATTATGCCACAAGAGCAGTTGCCAGTTACCAGTTGCCAGTTGCCAGAAAAATCGGCAATGGACCTTGGCGTCCAGAACGGCGGGGTTTCTACTGGCAACTGGTTACTGGCAACTGGAAACTGGCTACAGCGTGTGCAGATACGCCAGCAGGTCTTTGATTTGCTGGTCGTTCATGACTTGGCTGAAGCCTTCCATCTTGGCTCGGCCATACTTGACGATGTCGGTCATGCGATCGTCGTTGGCTGGCAATCCGCTCAGCGACAGGTATGGCCGCTTGAAGACGCCTTTCAGGCTGGGCCCCTGCTTGCCGCGCGACGAGTAGGGTTCATGGCAGCGGGCGCAATAGTTGTCGTAGAGTTTTCGGCCCGCGGCCTGTTGCGGGTTGAGGCCGAGTTCGGCGTCGGACCTGCGCCGCTCGACATCGCAGCCAGCAAGGGCGAGGAGCGCGAGAATCACCACGGAGGCACGGAGGAGCCAAGAAATCGGTCTCAGGACATTCATGATTATTGCCGCAGAGGTAGGATAATACGGAAGGCATGGCCGTAGTCGTCAAACGCGTTTATGAGGCTGCTTCTCCGTCAGACGGAGTGCGCGTACTGGTGGATCGTTTGTGGCCGCGCGGATTGAAGAAAGAAGACGCGGCGGTCAAGTTCTGGCTGCGCGACCTGGCGCCTTCAGACGAGTTGCGGCAGTGGTTCCATGCGAATCCCAGTCCCGAAGCCTGGCGCACGTTCCGCAAGCGCTATCTCAAGGAGCTAGCGGGCGAAAAGAGTTCCGCAGCCGTGGAGAAGCTGCATCATCTTGCGGAAGGCAAGCGGAACGTAACGCTGTTGTACGCGTCGCGAATGGTGGAGCACAACAACGCGACTGTGCTGAAAGAATTGCTGGAAGGAATGCCCAAGCCTCCGTCGAGTGTAGGCCGCGCCGCGCTCGGTCGCGAACGGATTCGGAAAGCTAAAAGACAGTAGCCAGTTGCCAGTACCCAGTGCCCAGTGAAAACCGCAGGCCCGTTCTGGGTACTGGCAACTGGGTACTGCCTTCGCACTATAATTCCCCAGTCATGTCTAGTCCCGACCCCGACAAGAAGATCGAGAAGAAGATCGAAGCCCTGCGCGAGAAGATTCGGCACCATGAGTATCGCTATTACGTGCTCGACGATCCGGAGATTTCGGATGCCGGCTTCGACGCGCTGATGAACGAGCTTAAGCGGCTTGAGGCCGAGCATCCGCAATTCATCACGCCTGACTCGCCAACGCAGCGCGTGGGTGGTAAGCCGCGCGAGGGATTCGTCAAGGCCAAGCACTCGTCGCCGATGCTTTCGCTCGACAACGCTTACAGTGAAGACGAACTGCGCGACTGGGAGCGCCGCGTGCACGAACTGAGCGGGCAGACCGCCCTCGAGTACATGTGCGAATTGAAGCTCGATGGCATGTCCCTGGCGCTCGTCTACCGCGACGGCCGTTTGGAACGCGGCATCACGCGCGGAGATGGCAACGTAGGCGAAGACGTGACCTTGAATGTGCGAACGGTGCGCTCGATCCCGCTCTCGATTGCGAAGGACAAGTTGAAGAAGGCCGGTATCCCCGCAGATTTCGAAGTGCGCGGCGAAATGCTGATGCCGCTCGCTGCTTTCCGCAAGTTGAACGAAGAGCGCGAACGGCAGGGATTAGCGACGTTTGCCAATCCGCGCAACTTCACGGCGGGGACGGTGCGGCAGCTCGAACCGTCCATTACGGCGCAGCGCCGCATGGATTTCTTCGCCTACATGCTGTTGAAAGATGGACAAACTTTTTTCGACCGCCAATCGAAAACCATGGATGCGCTGGAGCTGGCGGGATTCAAGGTGAATCCAAATCGCAAGCTGGCGAAAAATCTGGACGAGGTCTGGAAATTTATTCAGAGTTGGGAAGCGAAGCGCGAATCGCTGCCTTACGAAATTGATGGGATCGTCATCAAGGTCGACCGCACAGCCTGGCAACGCGAACTGGGCTTCACCGGAAAGGCTCCGCGATGGGCGATTGCGTATAAATACGCGGCGCGTGGAGGCGTAACGCAGATCGAAGACATCCTGGTGCAGGTGGGACGCACCGGGAAGCTGACGCCGGTGGCCGCGCTGAAGCCGATTCCGATTGGCGGGACGACCGTCTCGCGCGCCACCCTGCACAACCTGGATGAGATCGAGCGCCTGGGAGTGAAGATCGGCGACTGGGTCGAGGTGGAACGCGGCGGTGATGTGATTCCAAAAGTGGTGAAGGTGGTCGAGGATAAAGAGCATCCGCGCGGCCACAAGCAGTTCGAGATGCCCGCGCATTGCCCGGTCTGCGGCGGCAATGTGGTGCGAACGCAGGGCGAGGCGGACCATCGCTGCGTGAATGCAAATTGTCCGGCAAAGCTGCAGGGGACGATTCTGCACTTTGCCTCGCGTCACGTGATGGATATCGACGGACTGGGCGAGGTGCTGGTGAATCAGCTTAACGAACGCGGCCTGGTCAAGAATGTCGCCGATCTGTACAAGCTGACGAAAGACGATCTGCTGCAGCTCGAACGCATGGGCGAGAAGTCAGCGGAAAACGTGCTCGCGGAGATCGAGGCATCAAAGAAGCTTCCACTCGAACGCGTGATCTATGGGCTCGGAATACGCTTCGTGGGCGAGCGCACAGCCCAGTTTCTGGCAGAGCACTTCGGATCGCTGGATGCCATCATGAACGCGAACGCGGAGGAACTTGAGGAAGTGAACGAAGTCGGGCCGCGAATCGCGGAGAGCATCGTGGAGTTCTTCGCCGATGAACACAATCGCAAGCTGGTGAGCGATCTGCGCAAGGCGGGGTTGACGTTCTCCGGCCAGAAAAAAGAGAAAGGCACAAAGCTGGCGGGAAAGACTTTTGTGCTGACGGGCACGCTGGCCCGCCACACGCGCGACGAAGCGAAAAAGATGATTGAAGATGCGGGCGGACGCGTTTCCGGCTCGGTGAGCAAGAAGACAGACCATGTGGTCGCGGGCAGCGACGCGGGATCGAAGCTGGATAAGGCGCGGGAGTTGGGAGTTAACGTGATAGGGGAAGACGAGTTGGAAGGGCTGGTGGGTTAGCACCAGTGAAACTCCGTCCGCCGACAGGAAAGCATGCGAATAGATCCGACGAAGTCATCGGCAGTGATCCAAGTAGTTCCCGCCTCACCGGAGCAAGCACCGATCATTGCCAATCTGCTCGAGTTGTACGCGCACGATTTCAGTGAATTTCACCATCTCGAATTGGCGGCCGATGGCCGGTTCGGATATCCGAATCTTCCGCTGTATTGGAGCGAACCTGACCACCATGCTTTTCTCGTTAAGGTAAACGGCAGACTGGCGGGGTTGGTTCTTGTGAAGAGGGGCTCTGAAGTCTCCGCTGATGCACGGGTTTGGGACGTCGGTGAGTTCTTCATCGTTCGTGGTTATCGCAGGAAGGGAATTGGGATAAAGGTAGCGCACGAAGTTTGGCGGAGGTTTCCGGGGCCGTGGGAAGTACGCGTGATGGAGTCGAATCGCGATGCCTTCAAGTTTTGGCAGATCGCCATCACGACATTTATCGGTAGAAACAGCCGGCCAGCTCCTATCGAGAAAGATGGCGAATGCTGGCATGTGTTCTCGTTCACATCCGAGAGCGCCGATTAGCCATTACCCACGGTCGGGAGCGACCAGGGATCGAAGCTGGACAGGGCGCGGGAGTTGGGCGTTAGCGTAATTGGGGAAGAGGAATTGGAAGGGCTCGTCGGTTAGCACAGCGGGGCAAAACGCCGATCGACGTTCGCGCGTTTCCCAGTTACTCGCTCGCCACCCGCCTCAGATAGAACCGGAAAAACTCGTCGGGATTCGACTCCAGGCACACGTCCGCATTGGGCGCGCCCGCCTCCACACGAGTAAAACCCTTTTCATCCACGCGAATACGCATCGGCTGCACCGGGCACAGTCCCGGATTCACCGCGTAGGCGATCGTCATGGGATCGAACAGGGTTGGCGTTTGCTGCCCCCACAGGTGGTAAAGCACCGTGAGCGCGTCCGTAATCGGAGTTCCCTGACTAAACAGGAACGCGCGTTTCACCTCGTCCAGTTTCAACTGGGTCGAGTCCAGAGGCATCACCGCCAGCGGGACTCCAGCGGCAAACAGCTTCTGCGCCGATGGAATGTCGTTAATGATGTTCCATTCCGCATCCGGCCCGCGTGGAGCCGAGTATCCGAGGTCGTCATACCCGCGCTTGATCGACCCGCCCATCAGCACCACCCGCTTCAGTTTCTGGAAGGTAACCGCATCCCTGTCGATCGCGCCTCCCACATTCATCAAGGGCCCTATCGCGATCAGCGTGATCTGTCCTGGGTGACGCCGAATCTGCTGCAATAGAAAATCCACCGCGGGCGGATGACGACCGTTCGCCGAGTGCCCGCGTTCGGCGTACCGCCGCTGACTCATCGGATTCTCAGTCACCATGGGAACTCCCGCCGCCACCGGGATGTCCGTCCGGCCCGCCCCTCTCAGAAACCGGTCCACGATCTTCGCTCTCGTCTCGGTATCTCCGAAAGTCGTGGTCACGCCGAGAATTTCGAGTTCCGGGCTTCGCAAGGCCAGAGCCAGCGCGAAGGCGTCGTCGATGTCGTCGCCAATGTCTGTATCGATGATGACCTTCTGCCGCGCCACCGGCATCGCAGTCTCCTGGCTGCAGGCAGGAATGCAGCCGGCACTTATTACCCCGCATAGGGCACACCAAACAATCCAGTCCAACTTCATCATCTCTCTCTGCCTTCTCGCACAGTCTACTTCTTCGCAGCTGGCGTTGTCGGACCATCTTGGCGTGGATGCATCGCGGCTTTGTCATGTCGCGAATGAATGGGACGCGACACCACGAAAAACGCGGGCCATAAGGCCCGCGTTCATTTCATCGTAAATTGATTTTCTCTTATGCCGATTCCCGCAGCGGCTCGGCCTCGACCAGTGGCGCATTCACCAGGTGTTCGCTCAGAAACCAGGCCTGCAGTTCGCTGGGACGAAGCACGTCACTCACCACCAGATCGTTGGTGCCAGGGTCGCCCAGTTTAGCGGAGAGCTCCGCCAGTTCACGGCAATAGGTGATGATGAGTTCGTGCGCGTCCAGCAGACGCGACAGTTGCACGGGAACCTCTTCGCGTCCCTTGGGCGGGCGCGGGATGCGAGTCAACTCGGCGACATCGGCCGCCATGGCAATACTGACTCCGCCCAGCAACTGGATCCGTTCCGCGATCGTGTCGACAATCTCGTTCTGTTCTCCGTAGTGCTTGTCGAACAGAAGATGGAGCTGATAGAAAGTCGCTCCCGACACCTGCCAATGCGACTTCTTGTAGAGATCCCGAAGCGTGATGGTGTCCGCCAACAGTTGGTTGAGATGCTCGGTCATTTCCAGCCGTATCGGCTCTTCCAATTGGATCGGCAGCACACTGGTCACCGTGCCGAATGCCTGGAGTTCGCGGGCTGACTGATGATAGCGGGGTTGCGCTGAAGCCTGGTTCGAATTGCTGGAGCTTGGTTTCTTAGGCATGTAGTTTCTCCTGAAGATAACGGAATTTGGGGGCAAGCCAGAAGAGGAGGAAGTTGCCAGAACAAGCAGTATCTGCTTCCGGTCCGGTTTGCCGGTCAGCCTTATTCGATGCCAACCGGCAGAAATGGATTCCGAGCGTTCCAACGAGAACTCTGCCTCAGGATAGGGCAATCGTCGTGTGCCGAATCGACGCGTGCCGGTCGTTGGTGGACAGCGGCATCAGCCTGGCACGCTCAGTCGGCCGCGCTGCGCCGCACGCTGTGCACCTCGGTGAGGAGTTCGACTCGAGGTTGGTTCTTGACACCCGCGCTCGCCATTTTCGCTTTGAGTTCCTCGGAAGCGATGAATGTGCGCGCCTTTTCCAGACTCTCCCATTCGAAGAAAACTGTGATGTCGTTGACGTTTCCAGCGCTGCGGAAAATGCGGCAGCCGCACTCGCCGTTTTTGTGCCGCCAATCGAAGGCGGAGTCAAACGCCGCCTTCCAAGCCGTGTAGTCGGCAACTTCGTGGTGGATCAGAACGTTGATCATGATATCGGGCAACACTCCTTTCACTCTGAAAACGTTGCTCCAAACCTAGGAAAAATGCAAGGGCGAGGATCACAAGGGACTGGACCGGCGGCCCGCGTGTCGCGGCTTCTAGTGCCGGACGAAGGCGCCCAGTACATCCTGCATCGTGTGCGCGATCATTCCGGGACGAACGCTGCGGCACCAGTGGGCCAGAATCCCGGTCATCACGCCCATCAGGCCGATCAGCGCCGCATGCGCGAAGCCCTGATAGAAGTGAGCTAAGCCAAACAGGAGCGCAGAGAGAACGATGCCAATCGGAACACTCTTCGTGAGCGCCATGAACTGCCTCTGCAAATAACCGCGATAGATGGCTTCTTCGCAAATACCGGCCGTAGTCGAGAGCACGATCCAGAGCGCGATCTCAACGCCTCCTTGGGGAAGAAGGAATTGCGTGGCCTTGTCAGCCCCGCCTCTGTGAGCCCCAAAGATTGAAGTGACCGCAATCGATACGACCATGAACAGCAGCCCGATGCCGACGCTCCGGAGAAATTGGCGGGCGGAATGCCAGCGCTCCCCAAGGACTGTCGCGAAGGACGACCCCCTGAGCCAAACGCCGATCAGGACTAAAGCAAGCGTCAGCCATTCGAACAAGATGGTGCGCTCATACATGGTGATGCGGTCCGGGTTCCCGATGGAGCGCATGTGATCCGCCTGAAGCCTCCCACGGAACACCAAAGCCCCGATCACGGCGAACACCAGGAAGAGGTGCCAGGGCGACGCCACAAGGGCGAGAGTATCGGTTGGTGGCTCTGCCTGACCGTGATTTTCCATGGAGTTCCTCGCGTGTGCAGACAGATAAGCATCCGCTCTGACCATTGGCCGCGGTACTTGGACGCCCGAGGACTGGAAATGTCACTCCCTGCCACAATCTGCTACCCGAGAGGAACTGCACCAGGAATGACAAATCGATGTGAAATGGTCGGGACGGCGAGATTTGAACTCGCGACCCCTTGCACCCCAAGCAAGTGCGCTACCAGGCTGCGCTACGTCCCGACGGATCCGCTGCCGAAGATGACAGCGTGGGGGTTCAACCTACAAATTCTACACCAGTCGGAAAGCACAGGATAGGACGGCCGTCCCTCGGCACTGGCTCAGTTTCGCGATGCAGACGACAATAGGCTGAACCACCAAGGACACGAAGTATCACTAAGGTCTTCGGTCTCAGATATATTTCCTTCGTGTGCCTTCGTGGCCTTGGTGGTTAAACGGTTTCGCAAACTGAGCTACCACCCGGCCCAGTTACAAATTGCCAATTGCAAATTCCTTCCGGATCCGTTCCCACGTAACGTCCAGCGCCTCCGGCAGCACTCTAGTTTCGCAGATGACGCTGGCGAAATTCGCGTCTGCCACCCAGCGCGGCAAAATGTGCATGTGGATGTGTCCGGCCACCCCCGCGCCTGCAGCCTTTCCGATATTCATGCCAAGATTGATTCCGTCGGGCTGATAGAGAGACCGCAGAACTGTCTCCATCCGCTGGCTCAGAACCATCATCTCGCGGGCAGCCTCGGCGGGGAGCTTCTGCAACTCGTCCAGGTGCGCGTAGGGCACGACCATGACATGCCCGTTCGTGTACGGATAAGTATTGAGAATGACGTAACAATGCTCCCCGCGGTGGACGATGCGGGCCTGTTGGTCGCTCTCTTTGGGAGCCTTGCAGAAGATGCAGCCCGATTCTTGCCCGGCGCCGGTAACATACGCGTAACGCCATGGGGTCCAGAGATGGTCCATGGGGGCAGGGTAGCAGAAATACGCTGCGAGCTGCGAGCTACGAGCTAAAAACCACCGGGGCAGCGGTTCGCTCGAAGCTCGTGGCGCGCAGCTCGCAGCCCAGCGCCAGTGTGACAAGTCTGTAAATTCTTAGGCCATTGGCCGGAATCGTGTTTGACACTGTTCCAAAGCGGTTGCTATAGTCGAAGAGTCCCTATTGGACGCGGTTTCGAACCAGCTGGAATTGTCCCAGGGTCGTCCGCCAGGTCGGCCTCAACGCAACCTAAAGACCACGCCAGCAGTCCGCTACGCCACGTCCCACATGAGTCGCGCGCGAATGCGCGTCACACAGAGGCTATGAACTTGTTGGACGACAGTACCGGCCGCAATCTTGAATCCACTCTTGAAACCATGACACCTGCACACGATACTCAAACCGGCGCCTCGGCCGTACTAGACGCTCCCGAGTCCGCACAACCCTCGCCTGCGGAACCACTGGCTTCCGCCCCTGAATCTCGTGAAAACGACGCTCTTCAAAATGCAGCTCCTGAAAACGACGCTCCAGCAAATGACGCGGCTGAAAATGCCGCTCCTGAAGCCTCCTCCCAGGAGAATGCAGCCGTTGCCAGCGACGATTTCGCCGCCGCCCTGCACAACTTCGAGAACCAAACCGAGGAAGCGGTTAGCGACGACCACGTAATCAAAGGCACGGTGGTGAAACTCACCGCCACCCACGTCGTGGTCGATATCGGCGCGAAATCCGAAGGCATGGTGCCGATTGCGGAGATTCTCGACCACGAGGGCAAGCCCAAGTTCGAGCCCGGCGCCGAGATCGACGTGATGCGGGAAAAGGGTGAAACCGAAGAGGGCTATGTCAACCTCTCGCACCTGAAGGCGCAGCGGCTGCGCTCGTGGGACGAGATCGAGCGCGCCTACAACGAGAAGAAGCCCATCAAGGGCGTTGTCGTGGAACGCATCAAGGGCGGCCTGACCCTGGACATTCAGGGCGCGCGCGCCTTTCTGCCCGGTTCGCAAGTGGACCTGCGTCCCATCCGTAATCTGGATGGCATGAAGGGCCAGACCATGGAAGTCGCCATCATCAAGCTCAACAAGAAGCGCGGCAACATCGTGGTCTCTCGCAAACAGCTTCTGGAAGAAGAGCAGAACCAAAAGCGTGGCAAGACCCTCGAGCATCTGGAAGAAGGCAGCGTTCTCACCGGCATCGTCAAAAATCTGACCGAATATGGGGCTTTCGTCGATATGGGTGGAATTGACGGCCTGTTGCACATTACCGACATGTCGTGGGGACGTCTAACACACCCGCGCGACCTGGTTAACGTCGGCGATCAGATTCAGGTGAAGGTCCTGAAGTACGACAAAGACAAGCAGCGCGTCTCGCTCGGATTCAAGCAGCTCACGCCCGATCCGTGGCTGGATGCC
>Ga0265314_10002014_pt1 | contig 21576 bp, 22 predicted proteins | sample 4126metaG_FD_203106 | JGI IMG/M metagenome (GOLD analysis project Ga0265314, IMG submission 203106) | Rhizosphere microbial communities from Carex aquatilis grown in University of Washington, Seatle, WA, United States - 4-1-26 metaG | ecosystem: Host-associated > Plants > Roots > Rhizosphere >... | reverse complement strand
ATATAACCTCGGAAGCTTTGCGGCGAAGACATTGACCGGATGCGTCACAGGCGACCTGACCGGCGTTGGTTGCGAGAAGGGGGCTACCACGGCGGCTATTCTGGCGGGATCGACATGGCTCAATCATGTGATGCGGACGGATATGGTTAAAGATTCAGAGACATTCAAAGGCGTTAAAGATACTAACGATCCATCCGGCAGGATTTATAGCAACGACACTGGTGGAGGAAGTGCAGGTATTGACGGCTCTGCTGACCGGGTTGCGGGAACGCGCATCAGCCTTAAGGAACTGAAAGAACTTGGCACCATGACTGCAATAACACCCGGAGATCCAAAGACTCTTTGGACATTCACCGGAACTGCCATCAATCCGGAGGAACAATAGAGGAACAATAGGGGACAGACCACGGTTTCTTGATAACATAATGGCAACTCATCATTGAGAGAACCCTCATGCCCCGACGTGCGCGCATCTCAATACCCGGCATCCCTTGGCACATTATCCAACGCGGCAATAACCGTTCGGCATGTTTCCATGCCGAAGAGGATTATCAGTTCTACCTGCATTACCTTGAGGAATTTGCCACCAAATTCGGCTGTGCCGTACATGCCTACGTATTGATGACCAACCACGTACATTTGCTGCTGACACCTTCACGCCCGGACAGCGCCGCCCTGCTGATGAAGAATCTCGGCCAGCGCTATGTGCAATACATCAATCGCACCTATCGACGTAGCGGCACTTTGTGGGAAGGGAGGTTTCGTTCCTGCCTGACCCAGACAGAAGACTATGTGCTGGCGTGTTATCGCTATATTGAATTGAACCCGGTACGCGCAGCAATGGTCGTTCGCCCGCAGGACTACCGCTGGACAAGCTATCATGCGAATGCATTGGGCAAGGTTAGCCGCATCATCAAGCCGCACGAAGAGTACCTGCGACTTGGCAAAGAAGATGAGGCCCGGCAGATAGCGTACCGGGCCCTGTTCAAGGCGCACCTTGATGAAGAAACGGTTGGGCAGATATGCAACGCAACCAATGGAAACTATGCATTGGGGAGTGAGCGGTTTCAGAAAGAGATTGGAACCATGCTGGGGCGAAGAGCGAGCCGTGGGCAGTCTGGCAGGCCGAGCAAAGGTACTTCGGTGAATGCGAGACAGGGAAAGCTACTATGAAAGCTGCAGGAAACCGTGGTCTGTCCCCTATTATTCCTCACGCGGTACGCGCAGCAATGGTCGTTCGCCCGCAGGACTACCGCTGGACAAGCTATCATGCGAATGCATTGGGCAAGGTTAGCCGCATCATCAAGCCGCACGAAGAGTACCTGCGACTTGGCAAAGAAGATGAGGCCCGGCAGATAGCGTACCGGGCCCTGTTCAAGGCGCACCTTGACGAAGAAACGGTTGGGCAGATACGCAACGCAACCAATGGAAACTATGCATTGGGGAGTGAGCGGTTTCAGAAAGAGATTGGAACCATGCTGGGGCGAAGAGCGAACCGTGGGCAGTCTGGCAGGCCGAGCAAAGATACTTCGGTGAATGCGAGACAGGGAAAGCTACTATGAAAGCTGCAGGAAACCGTGGTCTGTCCCCTATTATTCTCGAGACAGGGAAAGCTACTATGAAAGCTGCAGGAAACCGTGGTCTGTCCCCTATTATTCTTATCCAACGCGGCAATAACCGTTCGGCATGTTTCCATGCCCAAACAATCGGAGCCGGGTTCTCAATAAATCCACAAACTAAATTACTCGGACAAAACACCCCCCCGCAAAACACCTGATGCGCCGCCTGCTATCCCTCTTCATCTCCCTCTGCCTCATCCTCACGCAGACCGCCCAAGCCTACTCGCTGGCGCGGCTGCCGTATAAATATCCCCGCAACACCAGTCAGGGTAACACCCTGCAACTGCTCGCCGCCGTGAACAGCAGCGGCAGCAGCCATCAGGAAACTCTCACCACCGACGGCATGACCGTCTAGCAAACTGGGGCGGGTTCGCAATAAATCCTCAAACCCAATTACACGGACCGTGTCCATCCGCGGCTAACAAAGGTTCATGTAAAATGCGCGCGATGCATAGCCACCTTACCCCGCAACGCGAGAAGTACTTCCTGCTCACCCTTGCCGGTATCCAGTTCAGCCATGTGCTGGACTTCATGATCATGATGCCGCTGGGACCGATCCTGATGCGCGAGTTCGGCATCGGCACCCATGAGTTCGGCCTGCTGGTCGCTTCCTACAGCTTCAGCGCCGCCATCTCCGGCCTGCTCGGCGCCACCTTCATCGACCGTTTCGAGCGCAAGCGCCTGCTACTCGTGATCTTTTCTCTGTTCGGGCTGGCGACACTGGCTTGCGCCATCGCGCCTTCCTTTATCACCCTGCTGGTCGCGCGCGGGTTGGCGGGCGTGTTCGGCGGCGTGATGGGCGCACTGGTGCAAACCATGGTGGGCGACACCATCCCGTTCGAGCGCCGCGCCAGAGCCAGCAGCATCGTATCGACGGCATTCTCCCTCTCCACGGTGGCGGGCGTTCCGCTTTCGCTGTGGCTGGCGAATCATTTTCAGTGGCGTGCACCGTTCGTCTTCATCGCCGCGCTGGTCGTGCTGTTCATGCTCATCGGCTTCCGCTTCCTGCCTGAATTGCGCCACCACATCAGTGCTGAGAAGCAGGCGCACCCGTTTGCGGCGATGTTCACCGTGCTGCGCGATGTTAATCACCTGAAGGCACTGTTGTATTCGTCACTCCTCATCTTTTCCGGATTCACGGTCATCCCCTACATCACGGTCTATGCCGTGAACAACGTCGGCATCTCGCAACATGACATTCCTTTCGTCTACTTCTGCGGCGGGGCGGCGACGTTCTTCACTGCGCGCCTCATCGGGCACTGGGCCGATCTGCGCGGCAAGGTACTGGTCTACCGCCTGATCGCTGTCGCCGCACTGTTCCCGTTGCTGGTGGTGACCCACATCGGCACAGCACCGTTGTGGATGTGGCTCATATGCACCACCTTCTTCTTCGTATTGATCTCGGGCCGCTTCATCCCGGCGATGGCCATCATCACCTCCGCCGCCCGTCCAAAATTGCGCGGCACCTTCATGTCGCTCAATGCCACCGTGCAGTCGCTCGCGATGGGGCTGGCCACGACGCTGGGCGGTTTCATCATCGCGCAGGATGACGCAGGCAGGATCATCCACTACCAGACAGTTGGCTATGTGGCTGTCGCGGCCAACCTGTTCGCGATCTGGTTCGTCTCGCGCATCGTAATGCATGACCAGCACCCCAGTCTGCCGGATGTCACGCCGAAGTAAATTCGTTTAGACTTATCGCACGGTCTTTCTTCAATCACTCACAGGAGTTCATCATGTCAGGCACACCGTTGACCCAGGCCGCATTCGACCAACTGTTCTTCGAGGCCCACACTAACAATGCATGGCAGGACAAACCCGTTGCGGATGAACTGTTGCAGCGCATCTACGACACCGTACGCATGGGCCCCACCTCGATGAACTGCTCTCCGGCGCGCATCGTGTTCGTAAAATCCCGTGCTGCAAAAGAAAAACTCAACCCCGCCCTGATGGAAGGCAACCGCGCCAAATCCCTGGCTGCACCGATCACCGCCATCATCGGGTACGACACGCATTTCTACGACCAGTTGCCCAAACTGTTCCCGAACAATCCCAAGGCGCGCGACATGTTCGCCAGCAACACTGCACTATCCGACATCACCGCCTTCCGCAACGGCACGCTTCAAGGCGCTTACCTCATCCTCGCCGCGCGCGCATTAGGTCTGGATTGCGGCCCCATGTCCGGTTTCGACAATGCCGCCGTGGACCAGCAGTTCTTTGCGGGGACCAGTGTTAAATCCAATTTCATCTGCAACCTCGGCTACGGCGACCCGAAAGGCGTCTATCCGCGCAACCCGCGCCTGGACTTTGCCGAAGCCTGCAGTATCGCCTGAATTCATGAGCAAACTGCCTCTCGACCGCATCCTGCAATCGCAGGGCTTCGGCACGCGCAAGTGGTGCCGCGAACTGGTCGAAGACGGAGAGGTAAATATCGGCGGCGAAACGGTGACGGATACGCGCAGCATGTTCGAGACCGACGGCCTCGAATTCAATGTGTATGGCGAAGCATGGAGGTTCCGCGAGCATGTGTATATCGCACTGAACAAACCTGCCGATTACGAATGCTCGCGCAAACCCAGTCATCATCCCGGCGTGCTTTCCCTGCTGCCGGAGCAGTTTGCATTGCGCGATGTTCAGCCGGTGGGCCGCCTCGATCATGACACCACCGGCTTGTTGCTGATGTCGGACGACGGCTCCTTCATCCACGCACAATCCTCGCCCAAGCATCACATCCCCAAGATCTACGTCGCCACTACGCATGATGCTGTGACACCGCAACTCGTTGCGCAACTACTGAAAGGCGTGAAGCTGCATGACGAACCTGCCCCGCTGGCGGCTATTGTGTGCAAAACGCTGGATACACACCAACTGCAGATCGTGCTGGAACAGGGAAAATACCATCAAGTGAAACGCATGCTGGCAGCAGCGGGGAACCACTGTACGGCTTTGCGCCGCACCGAGATCGGCAGCCTCAAGCTCAATGAACTAGGCCTGGCAGAAGGGGATTGGTGTTATCTGGATGAGGCACAGCAGGCTCTGCTGACAGCAAATTGATCATATGCAAACGATCGGCTTGGGTATCGGGCCGATCATCCACTTAATCATCCAAGCATAAGTTGTCGCCCAGCTTCTCACGCAAGCTGATTCGCCAACCTTACCAGCGCATCCGATTGCTCGACGACGATTGCGCCGCGCATCGTCTTGATCGCCTTCGCTGCAACCAGCTTGCGCAACAACTTGGCGATCACCTCTCGCGTCGTACCGAGATGAGCTGCCAACTCGCTCTGCGTCATGCGCAATTGTCCGCCCCCCTCCGCCCGCATCAGGATGAACTTGGCAAGACGCTCGTTCAGATTCAGGGAATGGATATCCTCCAGCTCTTCCATCAAGCGAAACACCAGCACCGAGAGCGCATGCACGGTCAGGTTCTGGATAGATGACTCGTTCTGGAACAACGTGCGATAGGTCAGCGAGGGGATCACTCCGACACAGGTGTCCGGTTCCGTCTGCACCCAGGCCGGATATCGCAGGTTGTTGAAGATACAGTTCAGCGCCAGGATGCACACCTCACCCGGATTGATGAAGTACAGCGTTGCCTCGTTGCCGCCGGGCGAGATGGAGTAGACACGCAGCCTGCCACGCACCACGACATAAGCACCGGAGACATTGTTGCCCTTGTTGATGATGGTCTGCAACTCGTTGAACTGGTTGAGCTGCATCCCGCATTCGAGCATCTGCTGCCCGCAGACGGAAAGGTCGCGAAAGACATCCAGTGTTTTCAAAGCCCGCATCGTCTCAATACTGTCCAAGCTTCACCTCCGATAGTCTTTGCGTCCATCGATCTCGCCGTATCAGTACGTACGCGATCTGCTACGTGCCAGGAGCTTGTCACTGCTCAGCGACTGCAGGAATGCGACGATGTCACCCACATCCCTGTCACTCAGCGGCGCCGCTTCGATGCGGGAGATCGTCTTGTCCTGACTCGACCAGACAATGGTCTTGTTGTCATTCGCGTCGTTGCTGACCCGTTTGCCGCGCTGCACGGTCGCCATGATACGCACTGCTTCCGCCAGACTGTCAACACTGCCGTTGTGAAAATACGGCGGGGTCAGCGCGACATTGCGCAACGACGGGATGCGCCAGATGGCCTGCTTGCTGCCTGGCACGTTGGCACCTACATCCCTGGTCAAGTTGTAACGAGCCACATACTTCGGCGAATCGAAGACGGGGAACAAGCGCATCGGCATCGGCGGCGGGTCGAAGACGCTGGCGCCGCTGAAGTTGGGCCCCGAATGACACAGCACGCATCCCACCGACTGGAACAGCGCCATCCCGCGCAATTGCGCCTCACTCAACGCCTTTTCGTCTCCACGCACAAAACGGTCATACGGCGTATCGGTCGTGATCAGTGTGCGTTCATAGGCCGCGATGGCTGCCGATATCTGCCGGATGGTGATGGGCTGGTCGGCACCGAACGCCTTGGCGAACAGTTCCCGATAGCCTGGCACGTCTTTTACCCGATCCTCCACCGCCTTCAGCGAGGGCATGCCCATCTCTTTCGGATTGAGCGGCGGGCCTTGCGCCTGATCTTCCAGCGAGGCGGCGCGCCCATCCCAGAACAGCACCGACTGAAAACCCGAATTCCACACAGTAGGCGCATTGCGGCTGCCGACCTGTCCGCCCACCCCCACTGATCCCGATCGATGATCCTCACCTGCTCCGCGACGTACATCGTGGCATGAGCTGCATGAGATCGTCCCGTCGATCGACAGTGAAGCGTCATGGAACAAGCGTTCGCCCAGGACCACCTTCTCCGGTGTCGTCGGATTCCACTCCGGTGCAGGCGCGCGCTCCGGCAACGTGCGCCAGACATAGGCTTTCTGCATACCCTCCATCCTGACCCATGACGTATCGAGACTTGTCCGCTCATGAACCGGAACAATGTGCGCCGTTTGCACTGAGATGCTCTTCTGAATGGTTTGCGTTGGAAAATTGACGAGCGTAGCGATGATCGCCAGCTTGATGGAGAACGCCACCATGCCCGAACCCAGTATCAGTGTCATAGCCCATTTTCTGGGTGGCGACAGACCGCCCAACGGCCCCAGCTCGAATTGAACCATCGCCAGCAGCACTACAAATCCGATGATCAGCATGCCGATGCTGACATTCATGAAACCGACCAACCCCGCATGCCCCATTTCGTTCCTCCTCAGGTTCGACTGATGAGCACCGAGGCTATCGGGATTCGCACGATGCTTCTGTAACAAAAGCTACAGAAGAAACACACGCGCCAAAGACGACTGCATCGAAAGAGTTGCGTAGCAATTGCTACAGATGGAAGACCGTGTCATCGCTACATTCAGCACCGCTACACTTTCGTAGCATCACACAGGAGACACACATGAAACCGATGCGCTTCTTTCTCGACACCCATGACCGTGCGCACAAGACCTTTCCGGAAAAGCTGACCCCGGAAGATTTCGAGAAGTTCTACGTGCTTTACGAAAAGGCTTGCTACGATGAATGCGTCGTCCCGATCCGAATCCACGTTGGCTACGAAGAGGGGCGCGCCTTCTGCCTGAACATGGCTGACAACGCGGAAGCCGTGCGGCGAGCACACGAGCGTGTAGGCCTTCCGTTCGATTCCATCGTCGAAGTGACGACTGCCACACCGGGCGATACCTTCTTCAGACGCACGGCCGCATAACCACCGGCATTAAACGCGCCCTCATCATCCGATAGAGGGCGCGCGATTCAATCTATCTGCCCCGTGCTCGCATAACGGCAATACGTCTCGCGGATGAACAATATCGCCACCAGACCCATCAAAGCGAAACCGGCCATGATGGCGATCCCCACCTGATAATCTCCCAAGCCGAGCGGCGCACTGCTCACGCCTGCGTGTGCCCGGTCGATGGCCCAGCCCACCAGCGGCTGCATGATGGCCGTGCCCATGAATGCCCCCACGTTCACCACACTCGTTGCCATGCCTGATAGCGCGGGAGGATTCACCTCCTTGGCGCAAGACCAGCTCAGGGTAAAACTCGGCGCACACAAGCCCATCAGCAGGAACAGCGCATAGCCTGCCACGGCAGTCAGAGGCATGCCGAACAGCAGCGGCAGCCAGCATAGACAATACCCCAGCCCCCCGGCCAGCATCACCGGCTTGCGGTGCCCCATGCGGTCGGAGAGTGTACCGATGAAGAACGCGCCGATGGCGAACCCGGCCAGCAGCAAGGTCGTATGATTGGTGGCGGCCGCACGGTCCATACCGTACACATCGCGCAAGAACGGCACGGCCCACAATCCGCCGAAGGCGAACAAAGACCCCGCCAACCCCATGTTCACCCACAGCCCGGGCCAAGTAGCGCGATTCTTCAGCACGATCAGCAGACCGTCGTACCAATGCCCGCTGTGCGGCGGGTGCGCCGTTTTGCCATCGAGTTCGCGAAGACTGGGCAACCCCGCCTCGCCCGGATGATCGCGCACCAGCCACCAGGCCAGCACGGCGATGACCAGCGACGATCCGCCCACCGTGATGAACACGGTACGCCACGAGACATAAGCCAACACCCAGGCCAGCGGTGCCGCAGCCAGCAGCGAACCCACATTGCCGATCAGGATGGTCACACCGGTCATGGTCGCAAAATGCCGGTCATGGAACCACGCCGCGTTGAGCTTGAGCAGCGCGATGAATGCGACCGACACCCCCAGACCGATCAACAGCCGACCGACCGAGGCGATGAGCATGGAATCTGCCATGCCGAACAACAACGAACCGATGCCGCCGATGATCCCGCCGATCACCACCACGCGGCGCGGCCCCTGCGTATCGACCAGGATGCCGGTCGGTATCTGCATCACCATATAGACGTAGAAATACGTTGCCGCCAAACCGCCCAGCGCCGCTGCACTGGCATGGAACGTCTGCTGCAGATCGGCCGAGATCGCCGCCGGCGCGAAGCGATGGAAGAACGAAAGCACATAGGCCAAGGCAACGATGGTAAAGGCCGTCCAGCGATGACGGAGGAGTTGGCGGGATTGGTGTGAGTTCAACATGGGGGTAGCACGCGGAAATAGCGGATAATCTTCGGATTGTATCAGGCCGTCATACCGGCGCAGGCCGGTATCCAGTCTGACAATACACTCTGCGGAGCAGACAAGAATATCGGCACAATGGATCATTGTCGTGCCGATACTCAACACACTTGCAGGATCAGAACGGGAACACTCATGGCAATCAAAGCAACCATCTTCAAAGCCAATCTGCAGATCGCGGACATGGAACGACACTATTACCAGGACCACGCACTCACACTGGCCAGACACCCATCAGAAACCGACGAGCGCATGATGGTGCGTTTGCTGGCATTCGCTCTGCATGCTCACGAATATCTGGAATTCGGCCAAGGCATGACCAACGACGACGAAGCCGACCTGTGGCAGAAAGACCTGACCGGCGCCATCGAGCTATGGATCGACGTCGGCATCCCCGACGAGAAACTCATCCGCAAAGCCTGCGGACGCGCCAGACAAGTGATGGTGTACACCTACGGCGGTCGCGTGGCCGACATGTGGTTCGCGCAGAACAGCGCCCAGTTCGAACGCCAGAAGAACCTCGCCATCATCAACCTGCCGCCGGAAAGCACCAAAGCGCTGGCCAAGCTGGCGCAACGCACGATGGACCTGCAATGCACCATCCAGGATGGGCAGGTGTGGTTGAGTGATGGAGAGACCAGCGTGCAGGTGGAGCGGACAGTGCTGAAGTAGATGCAAGCGAACAAATTGAACTGGCGCGAACTGCTTGTTGCATCTTTATCCAGGTTGAATGGATCGCCCGGAAACAGACAACCACTAATGACAGAAACCGGCTACAGCAGTCATTGAATCAAAGCGATTTGATTGGCTGTTGATCGGCCGGTGCGGACTGCATAGGTAATGCGAGTGCCTGCTTCTGAGGATCAATGGGCTGTTACAGCCAACTCATCCGCAATCATCTCCGCCTGCTTCAACACCGTCTCGGTTGCCAGCAACTGCATATCTGGCGGATAGCCGTATTGGCGCAGCGTACGCTTCACGATCACTTTCAGTTTCGCCTTCACACTTTCCTTGATCGTCCAGTCGATTGAGGCATTCTCGCGCACCCGCTGCGTCAGCACCACGGCCAACTCACGCAGCTTGTCTTGCTGCATCAATTGTTTTGCGCTGTCGTTGTTCGCCACTGCGGTATAGAACGCATATTCGAATTCGCTCAAACCCAAATGCGATGCCTCGGCGTCGGAAGCGACAATCTCCTTACTGATCTTGATCAGCTCTTCCATCACCTCGGCGGCAGTCAATACCTTGTTGTGATATTTCTTGATGGACGCCTCCAGCATTTCCATCAAGCTCTTGCTCTGCACCAAGTTCTTCTTTGCGCGCACCTTCAACTCGTCGCTGAGCAGCTTCTTCAATACCTCCAGCGCAATATTCTTATGCTTGAAGCCCTTCAGCTCCGCCAGGAAATCTTCGGACAATATCGATATGTCCGGCTTCTTGATGCCCGCCGCATCGAATATGTCGATCACCTTTTCCGACACCAGCGCCTGATCAATCACCTGCCGGATGGTGGTTTCGATCTCTTCGTTGCTACGCCCTTCGCCCGTGCCGTCGAACTTGGCCAGCCGCGCTTTCACCGCCTGGAAGAAACCGACCTCGTCCTTGGCGTCCATAGCCTGATCGTGCGGAATAGCAATGGCGAAAGCCTGCGACAGCGCCGTCACCTCGTTGATATAGCGCTTGCGCCCGTCTTCCAGCCCGAGGATGTGTTCTTCCGCCTCCAGTATCAGCGACAGCTTGCGCGAAGTCTCCGCCGCAAAATAGTCCTCGTAGGCAAAGCCGCCGTACATCGCCGAAACCACTTCCAGCTTTTCCAGCATCAGGCTCACCGCCTGCTCCTGCGCCAGAGTCGGATCGCCCTTGCCGCCCGCATCGGAATAGAACGAAAGCGCCTCTTTCAAATCGGCGGCAATGCCCAGATAGTCCACCACCAAACCGCCGGGCTTATCCTTGTACACCCGGTTCACCCGCGCAATCGCCTGCATCAGGTTGTGGCCCTTCATCGGCTTGTCGATGTAGAGCGTGTGCATGCTTGGTGCATCGAATCCGGTCAGCCACATATCGCGCACGATCACCAGCTTGAGCGGATCGTCGTCGTTCTTCATGCGTTCGGCCAGCGTGCGGCGCTGCTCCTTGGTGGTGTGGTGCTTGGCCAGCACCGGGCCATCGCTGCTGGCTGCCGTCATTACCACCTTGATCACGCCTTTGCTCAGGTCGTCGTCGTGCCATTCCGGTTTGAGCTTGACGATCTCGGCATACAACTCGGCAGCGATGCGCCGCGACATGCTCACGACCATGCCCTTGCCCGCAAACACCTGCTGCCGCGCCTCGAAGTGCGCCACGATATCTTTGGCGATGTTCTCGATACGCTGATCGCTGCCGATCAGCGCTTCCATCCTGGTCCACTTGGCCTTGGCTTTCTGCGTCTCGGTCAGCTCGCCCAGGTCCAGCTCTTCGTCCAGCTCGGCAATCAGTTTCTTGCCTTCGTCGGAAAGGCCTACCTTCGCCAAACGGCTCTCGTAATAGATGCGCACGGTCGCGCCGTCTTCCACCGCCTGTGCGATATCGTAAACATCCACGTAATTGCCGAACACCGCCGGGGTGTTCACGTCAGTCTTTTCAATCGGTGTGCCGGTAAAACCCAGATAGGTCGCATTCGGCAGCGCATCGCGCAGGTATTTGGCGAAGCCGTACACCACCTTCTTGCCGATCACATTGCCATTGGCGTCCTTGTCGTCCACCGTTTTGGCGCTGAAGCCGTATTGCGTGCGGTGCGCCTCGTCGGCGATCACCACGATATTGCGCCGAGGGGACAACTGCTCGTACACATTGCCCTCTTCCGGCTGAAATTTCTGGATGGTGGAAAAGATCACCCCGCCCGAAGCCACTTTGAGCAAGTCCTTCAACTGCTCGCGATCCGCCGCCTGCACCGGCTCCTGCCGCAGCAGTTGTTTGGATGCGGCGAAGGTGTCGAACAACTGGTCGTCCAGATCGTTGCGGTCGGTAATCACCAAGATCGTCGGGTTATCCAGCGCCAACACAATCTTGCCGGTGTAGAACACCATCGACAGCGACTTGCCCGAACCCTGCGTATGCCACACCACCCCGGCCTTCTTGTCGCCCTTGGGCTGTAGCGCCACACCGGGCAAGCCGTAGCTGGCCGGGGTTTGTTCCGCCTTCAGATCGGCCAGGCCTGTTAAATCCACCTGTGCCGCACGCAAGGTAGAAGCCACCGCAGCATTCACCGCGTAATACTGGTGATACGCTGCCAGCTTCTTCACCGTGCTGATCGTGATCACCCCGGTCTTGGGGTCTTCCTTTTTGGATTTCTCAAAAACGATGAAATGACGCAGCAAATCCAGCAGCGTCGCCTTGTTCAACATGCCGTTGATCAACACCTCCAACTGGCTCACCAGATGCGAAGCCTCTGCCTTGCCGTCTGCGCTCTTCCAGCTCATGAAGCGCGAATAGCCTGCGGACAAGGAACCCGCCTTGGCTTCCAGCCCATCAGAGATCACCGTGAATGCGTTGGCGGTAAACAGGCTGGGAATGGCCTGCTTGTAGGTTTCCAGTTGCTGATACGCCGCCTTGGTAGTGGCGTTTTCATCGACGGCGTTTTTCAGCTCGATCACCACCAGCGGTATGCCGTTCACGAACAGCACCAGATCGGGCCGCTTGTTCTGGTGGTTCTCGATCACCGTGAACTGATTGGCCACGACGAACTCATTGTTCGAAGGATTGGCAAAGTCGATCAGCCACACCCGCTCACCGCGCTCGTCGCCATCCTTGTGGGCGGATACCGGCACACCTTCGGTCAGCAAGCGATGGAAGGCCTCATTATTCGCCAGCAGTTCGGGCGAATGAATGCGCTGCACTTCCTTCAATCCCGCTTGCAGCAAAGCGGGTGACAGCTTGGGGTTGATGCGCTTCAGCGCCGCCTCTAACCGCGCGGCCAGCAAAACCTCGTCGTAGCGGCTGCGTTCCGGCCTATCGCCATCCGGTGCAATGTCCGGCGCGTGGATATAGTCGTAGCCCAGGCGCTCGAACAGCTTGATGGCAAAGTCTTCGATGGCGGATTCGGTGAGCCTGCTCAAATCATTTCCCCTTTTTGTCGGGCTGCCCCAACGCCTGCACCGACTTGTCAAAATCGGAGCTGAACAAACGATCCTGCACCACGCGATATTTCTCGAATTCCGTCAGTGCAAACGCCTTGGCCATTTCCGCCGTCACCTTGCCGGGGTTATCCAGAATTTCCCGTTCGTTGAATTGCAGGAAGGCATCGAGTTTTTTCGCCCAGTCTTCCATGCTCATCGGTATCTTGCGCAACGCCATATCTTCCGCGTAATCCAGATACATGCTCACGATACGGCTCAAGGCCGCCAGCTCGGTTTCGTTCAAATAATTCTTGGCGACCACCACATCGGTTTTCAGAATCTTGCCGACCGGCGCTTTCTCCCAACTGGTCAACCCCATGTGATCCTTGCCGCTATCCGCACGCTGCACGATCAACTCTGCCGCCGTACCGCCATGGATCGCAAAATGCAGCTTGTTCTGCACCTTGGCAAAAAACGCCTGCGTTATCCCGGCATCCTTGTTGTAATCCATGCTGGTGGCGTAGATGTCAGTGATCTTCTGGTAGAAGCGCCGCTCACTCAGGCGTATCTCGCGGATTTCTTCCAGCAAGCGCTCAAAGTACTGCTCGCCGAAGAAGCTGCCGTTTTCCAAACGCTGCCTGTCCAGCACATAGCCGCGAATGGCAAATTCGCGCAACACCCTGGTCGCCCACTGGCGAAACTGGGTAGCGCGCAGGGAATTCACCCGGTAGCCAACGGCGATAATCATGTCCAGATTGTAAAAATCGATTGTGCGACGAACAGACCTTGAGCCCTCCTGCTGAACTGTTTCCATTTTGGAAATAGTTGCCTGATCCAGCTCGGCCTCTTCCAGAATATTGGCAATATGCTTGGCAATGGCGGGTACTTGCACATCAAACAATTGCGCCATCATTTTTTGCGTGAGCCAAACCGTTTCGCCTTCAACGCGCACTTCAATGCTGTTTTCGCCCGCCTGCGATGTAAAGATCAGGAACTCGGCAGTGCTGCTGCGGATTTGCAATGTTTTGGGGGGCGTTTTTTTCATCGCGTGATACCTCCGTCAGCAACCTCAGCAGAGTGCATATTCAGTTGGCTACAAACTGTAGCCATCCGGGTATGGATGCAGACACAGCCCAATCGCTCGAACAGCCTGTTGGCGAAGTCTTCGATGGCGGATTCGGTGAGCTTGGTCATTTTGACAGTGACGATAGAAACTTAACCTGCTCAGCAGTAAGAGAACTCGCAAGTTCAGCTTTAACCACTTGAGAACAGAATTTCTCGCAAATCTGCATTTTTCGCCCTTGATCATCTAATACCAAAGGAGGCTTATCTGGGTTGTTAGTGGCCGTGCACTCTTCACAATATTTAAGTAGTTGCTTACCTTTGTGAGCCGGTCTAGTTCTTTGCTTGATTTGTGCAACGGTAATTATCTTATAGTGCTCTTTTCTCAGTATTGAATTGATAGCCGAGACGACAAGTTCAGGTGGAAGGAAATCTTCCATTTCCCAGTCTTCACCACTATTTCCTGGTGGCAAGACACCGTCATATCTTGGTAGGTCAATTTTGGTAACTTTAATATGCTTATACGTCTTTATCTTATAGCCCTGCTCCTTCCCCTCTTTATCGTTGTCAAATATGCAAAGGAATTCTGGTTTATAGGAGAGGTCTTCCGCAAAGTTATTGTAGTACTGCAAATAACCAGCAAATTTTGCCGCACCACCTGACCATACAATATTGGGCACCGGCAAATCCAAGGCAGATAGAAGCGTCGCTAAATACTTCTTATCTTCTTCACCTTCAACAATTATGTTGAAGGGCATTAACTCCCATCCATCGTTATTAGAAATCCCAAGGTGGGCCTTTATGCTTTGTGCCTTCTCGAAATCAGAGGCACATTTTTGTGGCTTTGTACTAATTTCGTAAAAGACCTTGTCTGGCTTTCTTAAATATTTTCTCTCCTCAACCGTGCCCACAAAAATATGCGTACTTTTCAGATTGCTCAGATTTACAAAATGTTGCGAGTGAGTGGTCAATATGACGGGCTGCTCTTGCTTACTCACGATTTCATTCAACACATGTGACACTTTCTTTTGTAGTCGCGGTTGGAGAAATGCTTCCGGTTCATCCACGCCCCAGATAATATTTTTTTTGGAGTTCTGTGAAATAAATTGCATTAATGAAAGAAAGACGGCTCTTTGCGCACCACTGCCCTTGGAAGCAATACCATGATTATTGCCGTCATACAGAGTAATCTCTGTCATTGTCTTTACGATATCTCGCAACTTCTCGAACTCGACAAACTTTATTCGTATTTCCTTTCCATTAAGGATGCCGTCAAAATCAGTAAGTTTTCCGAAGCACTGGTTAATACACCTTTCAATGTCAGATATTGCCGTCTGAGACAGTTCAATAAATTCGGCCAATTTTCCAAGGGGGCGCGATTGCTTTGTCCTTTTCGCATCTAGCGGCAAAAGCCCGTCCTTTTCCAATACGACTGAAATAAGTTTTGGAAGGTCGATATTGTGTGATTCAACATATAAGAATTGAAAGCTGGAAAGCATAGCCACCGCACTCTCACTTTCCACGTGCTTACCTCCAATATGGTAGGTGAATGTGCCGTCATTGAAGAACGTCACTTTCAGGGATACAGCTTTCTTCCCCTTCTTTTCAAAAGTACCTACTAATTCTGTTTTTGCTCCAGCCCCTTGCGAGCCATGGTAGATATGGTGCGGAATATCGTCCGCTGGTTTGAAAATATCATCTTGAAATGGATGATTAAAGAACACGTTTAAGGCGCGAAGAAAATTTGTCTTGCCGATATTGTTTTCACCACAAATTACCACTGGCGAATTGTCAACGAAGTCAATTTTTACATCTAGTAACGACCGGTATCTCTTAACGTGAAAGGAAGTAAATTTATGATCTTTCATATTTATCGCCTTACTGTTTAGTTGATTTCAACTCTCACCTCACCGCTCATCAGCTTGGGCAACAGGGTGTCGCGGAGGGTTTCGATGGTGCGGATTTGGCTTTTATTGAAGAGCACTCCTTCTAGAAGAGGCGTGGCCACCTTACTAAATAACTCCAATGTCTTAATGGGGGGCAATGATACTTCCATGTTCGCAGTTTCGATTGGACTCAAATTGGCTTGGGCTGTACCTTTCGCCATCTCCTCTAGGTATTGCTTCATCGACGATTGCCTAAACATCACGTACACCAATGCCCAATCGCGCTTATTTTTCGCTCGCAGTTTTGCAACCCGCTGGTTAAGTAACAGCCCTTCATCATCCACCAAACAACACCTTCCAACATTTCCAGTTAGTGACAGCAAAATATCGCCATGCTTCAAGTAACAGTAATCAGGAGCTTTTGAAGGGACTTCATTAATTCTGTCGGCTCCCGCCAATTCTAAATAGCCATCCTGAACCGCTTTAATTGTTATCAGTCGGTATGCACCAGACTCAGTGAATGTCGTACTCTTAAATGCGAATCCTGATAACACATCAACAAAATCACTGACTCTTAACGTATCCCAATCCTCCTGCGCCTCTTCCACGAACCACTGGCGGAACAGGGAAGCAGCCATGGCTTCGAGGGTTTTGTTCTGGCGGTGCAGCAGGTCGATTTTGTCGTCGAGGCTACCGAGGACGGCGGCGATGGATTCTTGTTCGTCGAATTCAGGAAAGGTAATCGATATTTCGCGAAGGGCAGCAATCGGCAATTGCATCTGCGCGCTACCAGAAGCGTGATTTTGAAAAATAGCGTGGTAGTGCTTGCTCGACAAGAGGTGGTAAAGAAATTTGGAATGGAGAGTCTTCTCGTCACAACGCAAGAACACTAGTTGCGCGTTTATGTTTGCATCTTCAAATGAAGCATCAACGTACGCAATATCACCGATGTTTGCGCGAGTCGAAACCAAAATGTCATGCTCTTTGATGTGCCCTTTTTTTAGCTCCGCATGTTTCTCAGGCGCAATGTACCGAAGATCCCCTGAAAGTATCCTACCGTTCTTAATATCCTTGTTCGATATAAACGGAATCCCAGATGTCTTAAATTCCTTTGCTGAAGGATACTTTGACGAATAATTTCCATCGCCAATAGTCAATGGAAGTTCACCTATCGTGAGCTCATTCCATTCGCTCATACCTTCACCTTCGCCAGATTCTCGACAATAGCCTTGTTCAGCTTCGCCTCTGCCAGCAACTGCGCTTCGAATTCCGCCTTCAGCGCGGCGAAGCGCTCGGCAAAGTTGAAGTCATCCTCTTCGTCCGGCAGGCCAACGTAGCGACCCGGCGTGAGCACGTAGTCCAGTTCTGCCACGCGCGAAAGCGGCACGGAAGCGCAGAAGCCTTTCACATCTTCATACGCCGCCTCGCCTGTACGCCAAGCATGGTACGTGGCAGTAATCTTCTGGATGTCCTCATCCGAGAGTTCTTTGGTGCGGCGGTTGATGAGGTGGCCGAGGTTGCGCGCGTCGATGAAGAGGATTTCACCTTTGCGCGGGTGGCTGTTGGTTCTGGCGCGATTCATGAACCACAGCGCCGCCGGTATCTGCGTATTGAGGAACAGTTTGGCGGGCAGGTTGACGATGCAATCCATGAGATTGCCGTCGGCGATGAGTGCCTTGCGAATGTCGCCTTCGCCGCTGGTCTTGCTGGTGAGTGCGCCTTTGGCGAGCACCACGCCGGCGCGGCCTGCGGGGGCGAGATGGTAGATGAAGTGCTGCAGCCAGGCGAAGTTGGCGTTGCCTGCGGGCGGTGCGCCGTATTTCCAGCGGCCATCGTTGCGCAGCAGTTCGCCGCTCCAGTCGCTCACGTTGAACGGCGGGTTGGCGATGATGAAATCGGCCTTGACGTCTTTGTGCGCATCGTTGAGGAAGGAGCCTTCGTTGTTCCATTTCACCTGCGAGGCGTCGATGCCGCGTATGGCGAGGTTCATCTTGGCCAGCCGCCATGTGGTCTGGTTGCTTTCCTGCCCGTAGATGGAGATGTCGTTGACGCGGCCCTGGTGTTCTTCGACGAACTTTTCCGATTGCACGAACATGCCGCCCGAGCCGCAGCAGGGGTCGAACACGCGGCCTTTGTAGGGCTCCAGCATCGCGACCAGCAATTCCACAATGCTGCGCGGCGTGTAGAACTGCCCGCCCTGCTTGCCTTCGGCCAGCGCGAATTCGCCGAGGAAGTATTCGAACACATGCCCCAGTACGTCGGCACTGCGCGCCTTGGCATCGCCCAGCGCGATGTTGCCCACCAGGTCGATCAGCCCGCCGAGGCTGGCAGGGTCAAGGTTTTGCCGCGCGAACACTTTGGGCAGCACGCCCTTGAGGATGGGGTTTTCCTTTTCGATGGCATCCATCGCCGCGTCGACATAACTACCGATGTCGGGTTGCTTGGCTTTCGCCAGCAAGTACGACCAGCGCGCCTCGGGCGGCACGAAGAAAATATTCTCGGCTTTGTATTCGTCCTTGTCTTCGGGATCGGCCCCGGCCATTTCGCCTTCGCCTTTTTGCAGCTTGGTGTACATCTCCTCGAACGAGTCGGAGATGTATTTCAGGAAGATCAGCCCGAGCACCACGTGCTTGTACTCGGCGGCGTCGATGTTCTTGCGCAGCTTGTCGGCGGCTTTCCAGAGTTGTTTTTCCAGCGGTTCGGTTTGGGTTTCTTTTGGTGCTTTGGCCATGATTGTTTTTCTTTGACAGGCAAACAGGATGAAGCCGGATTGTATGATATTGGAAGTAACTGTCGGGCCAAATGTCGGCCGACCAAGCGACATTCTTTTCACCGCTTGATAGCGGTCTTTCGGGAATATTGTGACACTTGCTTCGATGACCGCTTCGGCCGAACAACAGCCCCTCCCGCTCATCACTCTAACCAGCCATTCCTGTCCAACAGCAGAAGTCTGCGGCTAGTCTCTCAGCGCCGCAAAGCAGGCATCAACTCTCAGCCAGATTCCTGTAGATGAAGTTGTGCAGCAGGGTGCGTTCGATCCCTTCCGGCTGGTGGAACTCCAGGCCGCACAGGAGTGCCTTTTCGCCGATCGCTTCGCTGTCGTTGCCGACATTGCGCAGGGTCGCCGGCACGATGATCAGTTGTTCCACCCCATCGACTGGCAGGCGGAAGCTCAACTCGACCGCCTCCCCCACCGCTCCAAACTCGGTCTTCGTGCGGATGCGCGCGCCGGAGATGCTCATGTCCTCGATGGTCGCGGATGTCTTGCGCTCGCCGGGGCCGTGCTTGATCGAACATACCAGCCTGACCTTGATGCGCAATGCGCTGCGCATGTTGATGGTGCTGACCTGCGCAGGGAATGAGAGGTGCAGATAGGGGTAGGGTTGCAGGCAGACATTGACCACGTCCGCCGTAAATTCGTAGGTCTTGGTACCGGAGAAGCCGCGCACCAGATAACTTTCGCCCTTCTTGACGAAGAGCAGCTTCTCGTCGTGCATCGGATGCGAGACCAGCACGCTCTTCTTGTTCAGGTAGCCGATGAGCTTGACGAAATGGTGCAGTTTGTCCGGCGAGAAATCCTGCAACTGGACCACGTCGCCGATGCCGATCTTGACCGATTGCAGGTCGCAATGTTCGGTTTTTTTACCTGATGTTGCAGCTTCGCTCATACGATCACTCTTTGTTCAAACCAGTCCGTTTATCATCAGGAGAGTGCCACTGAAATCATCTTCTGCAGCTCGCCCCTGTCGTACAGGTCTTTCATGATGTCGGAACCGCCGATCAATTCGCCCTTGATGTAGAGCTGCGGAAAGGTGGGGAAGTCGGCATAGAACTTCAGGTTCTCATACACCTCCTGGTTCGCCAGCACGTTCACCGCGACATATTTGGCGACGCCGCAGGCCTTGAGCACCTCGGCTGCGCGACCCGAGAAGCCGCATTGCGGGAATTGCGGTGTGCCCTTCATATAGAGCACGATGGGGTTGGCAGTGACGGTCTGCCCGATCTTTTCCAGTGCGATTTGTTTTGCATCCATGTTCTTCTCCGATGAATATTCAGGCTTGTGCGGCCCACTGTTGCGGGGTCATGGTCTTCATCGACAAGGCGTGGATCTGATCCATCTTGTCGCCCAACACCTGGTACACGAGCTTGTGCTGCTGCAGCAAGCCCTTGCCCTCGAATGCCTTGCTCACGATCACAGCCTCGAAATGGCGTCCATCGCCCTCGACCTGGATATGCTCGCAATCCAGCCCTTGCTGGATATAAGCCTTGACGTTGTCCGGTGTCACTTGCATACCTATTCTCACTTCACGCTGAAACGTTACCGCTCGTGATTATCCCTTATTCCCAAGACAAATAGGTGGTTGCGAAGACTCTGTTCGGATCGCTACTCATGGTTCGAGGCGCAATGGGTGAGAAATGCGCGATCCGGATGCGAATCGCGATGGAAAACGGTTCAGGAAACGGAGGCCTCATTCAGCAATTGTTTGACCCAGGCCTGCTGAAACACCCGCTTGCGTTTTTGCCCCAGCAACTTGCGGATGTGCGGCATGGCCTGGTCGTAGTTCAGCACGCCAGCCCCGGTGATCGCATCGCAGCGCAAGATATGGAAGCCGAGTTCGGTTTCGAGTACACCGCTCACCTCGCCCGCTTTTAATTCGAACAATGCCTTGTCCAGTTCCGGAAATAATTTCCCGCGCGGCAGGTCGCCCAGCTTGCCACCATCAAGTGCAGTGGGGCATTCAGAGTGTTTGAGCGCCTGCTCTTCAAAGCGCTGCGGCTCTTTTAGCAGCCGCGCCGCGATCTTATCCAAACGCTGGCGTGCAGCTTCGCGCGTGTTTTCCGGGATGCTGTCGTTGATGGTGATAAGGATGTGGCGCACCAAGCGCGTCTCGGGACGGCGAAATTGTTCCGGATGGTATTGGTAGTACAGCTCCACATCCATGTCGCTGACACTATCGGCTCGCGTGCCGACTATTTCCAGAATAGCCTCGACTTTCATCTCGCGCTCCAGAGCGTCCGCGTAGCTGGCTGCGTCGAGTCCGTTGCGCTCCAGATCGGCGCCAAACTCTTCTTCGTTTGCGTAGCGGCCGCCGATCTCCTGCAACGCTGCCTGCACTGAGGCAGGCGGCACCATGACAGCACGCGCTTCAGGTGACGCCAATACGCGTGCTTCAAGTTTGAATTGTTGTTGCGCCAGCTCTTGCACGCGCTCGAACTCATCCGTCAGCAAAGCGGCAGTCGCCTTGCCGTAGAGTTTTTGCGCGGCCTTGAGCGCGAGGTAGGCCACACCGGTTTCAATGAGCTGCGGCATCTTTGCTCTCTTCATCGTCATAGATACGCGTCGCTTCCAGCGCCGCCTCGGGCACTTGCAATACCTGATCGTGAAAGATCACGTGGTACTGCACGCCGTTGCTTTCATCGCGAAAGACTTTCAGTATCTCGCCTTCCATTCCCGGCGTGACGCGCACTTCGCCGCGCACTGCCAGCGTGATCTTGCTGCGCACCTTTTCGCGACTCTCATATTTGCTGGGTATCCACGGCTCGTCGATGCCGATGAGTTCTTCTTCGCGAAAGCCGACGATCTTGTTCTGTTCAAGGATGTTGACGGTGTAGATCAACTGGTCCTGTAAAAATGTGCCAACGTTGGTGACGAAACCCGTGGAGCCGCGACGGATCAGCAGCGTGCCGATAGGCACGCCGGGATAGGTGCCGTCATTGCGCACATTGCGAATGATGCGGACTTCGTCGCCGAATTCGTATTTAGGCAGCATCTTTCTTTGTCACCGTGATGGAACTGATCGGCACGAACTTCACTTG
>Ga0265314_10002013_pt1 | contig 21586 bp, 17 predicted proteins | sample 4126metaG_FD_203106 | JGI IMG/M metagenome (GOLD analysis project Ga0265314, IMG submission 203106) | Rhizosphere microbial communities from Carex aquatilis grown in University of Washington, Seatle, WA, United States - 4-1-26 metaG | ecosystem: Host-associated > Plants > Roots > Rhizosphere >... | reverse complement strand
CAGCGTTTTGCACTTTTCGAGCCTCTCGCTGCCGGATACCGGGTTCCGAGGACTCGTTTTCTGGCAGTTTGCGTTTCACTGCGCTCAGTTGAGTGGGATATCTTCGAGTCATCTGCTCGTCGAGGTTGGGGACCTTCACAGGCGGTACGGCGTCTCACTATAATGAAAACTGTCCACACCGCGAAGTGGGGCTGATCTGACGCCGCCCAGCCGTTGCGGGTTGGCCTAACAAGTACCTGGCTTGAATCTTGAACATGTTGCCTTCATTCCATGATGACTATGCCGTCGGCTACGAGGTCGATTGCGAAGGTCGACAAATCAAGCTGCACATCAAGCCAGACGCTTCGGTTGCGAAACAAGCTGGTGTGAGCACTGTCGTTTTCACTGGGGTTGAGGGTTATAACTTTGAGAACGATGCTTTTGGAAACATCATTCTTGATCTCGAGGCCATGACGACGACAGCGTTCGTGTCGCAGTACCGAGAGGAGCTTGCAGAGTCGTACCGTATCTCCGGTGCGCCGGGTGCATGGGCATCTGATCTTGACGCCGCTCCCCTTATGCTCTCCGAACAGGGCATACAAGCATTCGTGCTGTCGTCTTCGTACGGGCTGTCGGGTTGGGTGCTCGCAAGGGAGGCTTTCGTGGTGCCCCGAAATGCCGTTGTGCCGTCTGCCAGCATTCCGGGCGCGGTCGGCGGCTAAACGGGATGTAGGCGAAGGGTTCAGTCCTCGCCACAGGCTAGAAAGCCCCCACTAACGGGCAAGCTGCGCAGGCATGGACGCCTGCCCAACACACTACTTCAAGCTATACCCTCGCGTCGACACCGCCGAGCAAACGATTTCCGACCTATGTCCGCGAGTCGCGAAAACATCACGAACCAGTTGGCAAACCCCTTCGTGGCCACGCTCGTGGAACACCAGGATCGATGGTCCCGCCCCGCTTAGCGCGCACCCGAGCAGACCCGGCGCCCGCAGCTTGGTGATCTCCTCCAGACCCGGCACCAGCTTGTAGCGATAGGGTTGATGCATTCGGTCTTCCAGGGCCGTTGGAAATACGTCCCGGGCTCCTGTCGCCAAGGCGGCGATCAGCAGCGCGCTGCGCTGCACGTTGAATACGGTGTCCGCGCGCGAATAGGTTTCGGGCAATACACGCCGCGCTTCCGATGTCGGCAACATGAAGTCCGGCACAACCACGGCGACGTTGTAGTGCGAGTCAAGTTCGAGGCGAACCGCCCGGGCGACTCCTTCCGAGTCGATGGCACTCGCCACGATCGAGCCCAGCACGCACGCCGCGACGTTATCGGGATGCCCCTCGATCTGCGCCGCCTCGTCCAGAACGCGGTGCGCGTCCCAGCCGAGCCCCAGAACCTCATTGGCGATGACCACCCCGGCGGTCAGCGCCGCCGCGCTCGACCCCAGCCCCTTGCCGATGGGGATGTCGTTGGCGATTTCCAGGTCGATCGGCGGCATCGCCGCGCCAGTGTCGGCAGCCACCCGCAAAGCTGTCTGCCAGATGAAGTTATCCTCGCCTGTGGAGATGGATCCCACGTCCCGTCCGCTGGCACAAATGGTCAGAGTCTGGGCGGGGCTGAACCGGCATTCCAGGTATAGGCTCAGGGCCAGGGCCAGGGCGTCAAAACCAGGGCCAAGGTTCGCGCTGGACGCGGGTACACGGACAGTTTTCCGCGCGGAAGGCATGAATCCAACTATTCTGGCACGCTTCCGTCTAAAATAGAGGATATGGCCTCAAGTACTACGGCGAGCCCCCTAGCCGGGTCCGTCGAAATGCCCCCCTGGAAAAATCTCTTAAATCATGCTGCTGCGCTAGTTGTGGCCTTCCTATTCATCTGCGCGGGCGTCTACAAGGCAATCGATCCGTACAAGTTCGCCAACCTTGCCAAGAATCTCCTGGTGCCGTACGACCTGACACTACCTCTGGCCCTGCTCCTGGCGGTCGCCGAGACCACGGCCGGTGTAATGATCCTGGTTCCGCGATTCCGCCGCTGGGGAGCCACCCTGGCGGGTCTCCTGCTGCTCGCGTTCATGACCTACATCGGATGGAATTACAAAGCTCTGATCGGCCGCGATTGCAGCTGTTTCCCCACGCTCACCTTGTTGGGCATCACCATCGACATGCGGCGTTCCGTGGGTCCCGGGTTTTTCTACGGCGACTTGGCATTTATGGCCGCCGCCGCGATCGCTGGAATCTGGGCCAAGCGTTCTCAAGGGCTTCGTACCGCTGCAGTGATCCTAGGCGCGGTAGCGGTCTTCACCGGCGTCAGTTTCGGTTCGGCTTACAGTAAACTAACCGGGCTCAAGGCGCCCGATTCGATCATGGTCGACGGCCAGCCGATGTCCTTGCAGCAAGGCCGAGTGTTTCTGTTCTTCTACGACCCGGAGTGCGGGACCTGCTTCGCGGTCGGAAAGAGCATGGCTCCCCTCAAGTTCAAGAGCGACATCACCGTGGTCGGAGTTCCCACGCGAGTGCCGCAGTTTGCGGCCTCCTACATGAAGGACAGCGGCTTCCAGGCCAAAACGTCTTCGGATTCCGCAAAGCTGCGCGATATCTTCAAGTTCGATAATCCCCCGTACGCCGCGCTGATCGAACGAGGCCGGCAAACCGGCGTGATCATGCCCACGCAGTTCAACGAAGAAGACCCGTCTAAACATATTGAACTGCTGAAGCAGATGGGCGTTCTCGAATAAGTGTCCATCCGGAGTTTTCTCGGATTTCCCGACCAGCACGCCGCCACCGCGGACACGGAAACCGTCCGCAAGGTGATCGAGGCGCTGGATAAGATGGACCCGGCGCGCGCCCGCTTTATCGCCGCATTCGGATACATTCTGAGCCGCGTCGCCAACGCGGATCTCAAGATCAGCCCCGAAGAAACCCACGCCATGGAACGGATCATCATGGAACGCGGTGGGCTGCCCGAGGAGCAGGCGTTGATCGTGATCCAGACCGCCAAGACCCGCACGCAGCTCTTCGGCGGCACCGAGAATTTCCTGGTGACACGCGAATTCAGCCGGATCGCCACCCGCGAGGAAAAGCTAGCCCTCCTCGATTGCCTGTTCGCCGTGGCAGCGGCGGAAGACGGCATCTCAACGACCGAAGACAACGAGATCCGCCAGATCGTCAACGAGCTCGGGCTGGGTCATCCCGACTTTATTGCGGTCCGGTCGCGTTGGAAGGACCAGCTCACCGTCTTCAAGCAGAACTAATTGTTGTGGCGCACGCACTCTTGCGTGCCCCGTCGCCACTCCTGGCGACGCCTGCTAGTCGAGGCGTCGAGAAGAGTCTCGACGCGGCAAACATGAGTGTTTGCGCCACGGCTATGCAGCGTTGATCCCAAATTCAACCAAAATCTCGTCGTGGCTGATCACCGTTTCTACGTGGCGATCCCGGTTCTCAGCTTCCACCAGCGCGGATCGCTCGTGAACCGAAAGCGGCTCATCGTCCTCGGAAGCCGTCAGCAGTGCGATCTCGACAAGGCTAGCCATAGCTCAATCTTAATGCTATGCCGCCTCAGGCACCGGCTTCTCGCACAGCAAATCCAAGAACGCCTGCGCCACCGGCTGAAATCGCTTCCTCTTGCGATGGATGATCCCCAATGGCCGGTACAAGCTTGCTCCCGCAATCCGAATCGCCGCCAGACGCTTTTGCCGGATATCCTCGCGCATCACGCGATGCGGCATGATGCTCACCCCCACCCGGTGCGCGACGGCTTCCTTGATCATCTCCATGTTGTCGAAGTGAACCGATACATTCACTTCCACCCCTTTCTCCTTGAGAAAGCGGTCCACAGCGCCCCGGATCGGAAGTTCCTCATCGAACCCGACAAAGTCCACGCCGTTCAGGTCCTGGATTGGAATCGCACCGTGGATCGCTGCCGCCTTCTTCGCCAGCGGATGGTCCGGCGCCGTAGCCAGCACCATCTCCTCCTGCCTCCAGGGGATCACCTTGATCTCGCGCGTGGCATGCGGGTAGCTGACCAGCCCCAGGTCGGCTTGGTCGGCGAGAACGGCAGCGTAGACTTTAGCCGGCTGCAAATACTGGACTTCGAGACCCGCCTCCGGGTGCCTCTGGGCGAACCGTTTTTCGAGCTCGACCATTTCGCTCAAACCCACCGAGTAAATTGACGCGACCCGAACCGCGCCCGCGGATTCGTGTTTCAGGACCTTCAGGGCCTCTTCCAGCTCAACCCGGCGCCGCAGAACATCCCGGCAAAACTCGGCGTAAAGCTGCCCAGCCGGGGTCACCAGCAGGGGACGCCGGGACCGGTCCAGCAGTGTCGCGCCCAAGGTCCGCTCCAGTTCCTGCACCTGCTGGCTGGCAGCCGATTGGCTCAGTCCATTCATGGCTGCAGCCCGGCTGAAACTCCGGGTCTGCGCGATGTCCCTGAAAAGCTTGAGACTAGCCTGATCCACGTAACGATTATATATTAGCTATTCTAATATTACAACACTACAGTTCCTGTTGACGTAATAGTGTCCTCAGTAGTACTCTAGTTTATGGTCAAGCAAGGGCTGTACGACCCCCGCTATGAACACGATGCCTGCGGGATGGGATTTATCGTTAACCTCAACGGTGAAAAGTCCCACGACATCGTCCGCAAAGGCATCGAAATCCTCATCAACCTGACCCACCGCGGCGCCTGCGGCTGCGATCCGGAGACGGGCGACGGCGCCGGCATCACCATCCAGATACCTCATGAGTTCTTCGCACGAGAGTGTTCCGCCCTGGGCTTCTCCCTTTCCGAACCGGGGACCTACGGCGTGGGCATGATCTTCCTGCCCGTCGAGCCCAAGCAGCGCCTCATCTGCGAAGGCATCGTCGAGCGCGTCGCGAAGGAAGAAGGACTCACTGTGCTCGGATGGCGCGACACTCCGGTCCGCGGGGACGCCATCGGCCGGACTGCGCGCGCATCGCAGCCCTACATCGAGCAAGTGTTCCTGCGGGGCGGCGCCGACATGACTCAGGATCAGCTCGAGCGCAAGCTCTACGTGGTCCGGCGGCGGGCGGAATCCGACATCCTCGAGACGGATCTTTCCGAGAAGCACTTTTTCTACGTCCCCTCGATGTCCTCGCGCCTGATCGTTTACAAGGGCCTGCTGCTGGCCCCCCAGATCCCCGACTTCTACAAAGAACTGCGCGACCCTGAGACGCGCAGCTCCTTGAGCATGGTCCACCAGCGGTTTTCGACCAACACCTTTCCAAGCTGGAAGCTGGCGCATCCGTATCGGTATGTTTGCCACAACGGCGAGATCAACACCGTGCGCGGGAACGTCAACTGGATGAACGCGCGTGAGTCGACGCTTAAATCGGACCTGTTCGGCGACGACATCTCCAAGGTTTTTCCGGTCATCCTTCCGGACTTGAGCGATACCGGCTCGCTCGATAGCGCCGTGGAGTTCCTGACGCTGGGCGGCCGCAGCCTGCCGCACGTGATGGCCATGCTGATTCCCGAAGCCTGGGACGCCGATTCCACCATGCCCCAGGAAAAGCGCGATTTCTACGAGTATCACGCTTCCCTGATGGAGCCGTGGGATGGCCCTGCCGCGGTTGCCTTTACCGATGGCAAATGGCTCGGCGCGACGCTCGATCGTAATGGTCTGCGTCCGGCGCGGTACCTGGTGACCAAAGACGGGCAGTTGATCGTTGCGTCGGAAACCGGCGTGCTGCCCATCAAGCCCGAGAACGTTTCTCTCAAAGGCCGCCTGCAGCCCGGCAAGATGCTGCTGGTGAATCTGGAAGAGCATCGTATTGTTCCGGACGAGGAGATCAAGCACACGCTGGCCACCCAGCAGCCCTACGGCCAGTGGCTGAGGCGCAACCAGATCACCATCGATGCCCTGCCCGATCCTTCGCGGGTCCATGGATTTGAGCCGAAGACCATCCTGCAGCGGCAGCGTGCGTTCGGATACACCGAGGAAGACCTGCGAATTCTGATCGCTCCCATGGCCGAGAAGGGCGAGGAGCCGATCGGATCGATGGGTACCGACACGCCGCTGGCCTGCCTCTCCGACCGGCCGCAGCCGCTATTCAACTACTTCAAGCAGATGTTCGCGCAGGTTACCAACCCCGCGATCGATCCGATCCGCGAAGAGCTGGTGATGTCGCTCACCAGCTATATCGGAACCGAGCGTAACATCCTGGAAGAAACCGCACTGCACTGCCACACGCTGAAGCTGGATCATCCCATCCTCACCAACTTCGACCTGGAACGGCTGCGCCGCGTGAACTGGGGCGATTTTCTAGCTACCACACTGCCTACGCTGTACGATCCCGCTGGCGGGGCTGAGGCCCTGGAAGACGCGCTGGACGAGCTTTGCATGCGAGCGAGCCGTGCCATTCGCGACGGCCAACGCTTGCTGATTCTTTCCGATCGCGGCATCGACCAGGACAAAGCGCCTATTCCGAGCCTGCTGGCGCTGACCGCGGTCCACAATCATCTGGTGCGGGAGCGGAAACGCACGCAGGTGGCCCTGATCATCGAATCGGGCGAGCCACGTGAAGTGATGCACTTTGCTCTGCTCACCGGCTATGGCGCGAGTGCGATCAATCCCTACCTGGCGATCGAAACGCTGGAGGACATGTCGCAAAAAGGACTGCTGGCGGTAGACTTCCCGACAGCGCTCAAGAACTACAAGAAGGCCATCAACAAAGGACTGCTCAAGGTCTTCTCGAAGATGGGTATCTCGACGCTGCAAAGCTATCGCGGCGCGCAGATTTTCGAGGCTATCGGCCTCAACAGCGACCTGATCGACCGGTACTTCACCGGAACCGCATCGCGCATCGAAGGCGTGGGCCTGGATGTTCTGGCGCGCGAAGCGCAGACCAAGCACGCGCACGCGTTCCGCCCGACCACCGATTCAGAAACGGAGCTGGACGTCGGAGGCAGCTATCAATTTCGAGTGAACGGTGAATACCACCTGTTGAATCCGCTGACGGTTTCCAAGCTCCAGCATTCGGTTTATCAGGGCCGCGAAGAAGGCTATTCCACCTTCCAGGAATACGCCGCGCTCATTGACCAACAGAATAAGGACCTATGCACTCTGCGCGGGCTGATGGTCTTCCACGAACCGCGGCGAGGCGTCAAGCTCGAAGAAGTCGAGCCAGCCAGCGAAATCGTCAAGCGCTTCGCCACCGGCGCGATGTCATTCGGCTCGATCAGCAAGGAAGCTCACGAGACACTGGCGATCGCCATGAACCGGATCGGCGGCCGTTCCAATACCGGAGAAGGCGGCGAGGACGAAGAGCGCTTCAAGCTCGACGCCAACGGTGATTCGCGCCGCAGTTCCATCAAGCAAGTGGCCTCGGGGCGTTTTGGAGTTACCACCAACTATTTGGTCAACGCCGACGATCTGCAGATCAAAATCTCGCAAGGCGCCAAGCCCGGCGAGGGCGGCCAGCTTCCCGGCCACAAAGTGGACGAGGTCATCGCGAAGGTGCGCTTCTCGGTTCCCGGCGTCGGATTGATTTCGCCGCCGCCGCACCACGATATCTACTCGATCGAAGATCTCGCACAGTTGATCTACGACTTGAAAAACGTCAATCCCAAGGCCAGAATTTCGGTCAAGCTGGTTTCGGAATCGGGCGTCGGCACGGTGGCCGCGGGCGTGGCGAAAGCACATGCCGACGTGGTCCTGATCGCGGGCCACGACGGCGGCACCGGCGCATCGCCGCTGACTTCGCTGAAACACGCTGGCACACCTTGGGAGCTCGGGCTCGCAGAAACGCAGCAGGTATTGGTCCTGAACGACCTGCGCAGCCGCATCACCGTGCAAGCCGATGGCAAGCTCAAAACCGGCCGCGACGTGGCTATCGCCGCGCTGCTGGGCGCCGAAGAGTTCGGATTCTCCACTGCGCCGCTGGTCGCCCTGGGGTGCATCATGATGCGCAAGTGCCACCTGAACACTTGCCCCGTGGGCATCGCCACGCAGGATCCGGTTCTACGCAAGAAGTTTACCGGCAAGCCCGAGCACGTCATCAATTACTTCTTCTTCGTGGCCGAGCAACTTCGCGAGATCATGGCCAAGCTTGGTTTCCGTCGCGTGGACGAGATGATCGGCCGCTCCGACATGCTCGACATGCGGCCCGGTATCGACCATTGGAAAGCCAAGGGTCTGGATTATTCGCAGTTGCTGTACCATCCCGAAGCTCCTTCGCGGGTCGGACGGCGCTGCATGATCGCGCAGGATCACGGCCTCGAAGACGCACTGGACGCCAAACTGATCGATCACGCGCGGCCGGCGCTCGATCATGCGACGCCGGTCGAGATTTCGCTGCCCATCCGCAATGTCCATCGCACGGTGGGCGCGATGCTCTCGGGCGAGATCGCCCGCAAGTACGGCTCGGCGGGCCTGGAGCCCGGTACCATCCACTGCAAATTTTCCGGCACGGCGGGGCAAAGCCTGGGAGCTTTCCTGGCCCGCGGCGTCACGCTAGAGCTCGAAGGCGACGCCAACGACTATGTCGGCAAAGGGCTCTCGGGCGGCAAGATCATCGTCTATCCTCCCAAAGCGTCGACGTTCAAACCCGAGCAGAATATTCTGGTCGGCAACGTGGTCCTTTACGGAGCGACCTCCGGCGAGGCTTTCTTCAACGGCCGTGCGGGCGAGCGCTTCGCGGTGCGCAACTCCGGCGCGACTGCCGTGGTCGAAGGTCTGGGCGATCATGGCTGCGAGTACATGACTCGCGGCTTGGTAATCTGCCTGGCCGATACCGGCAAGAATTTCGCCGCCGGCATGTCGGGCGGGATTGCCTACGTGCTGGATGAAACCGGCGAGTTCGGCAAGACGCGCTGCAACCGCGCGAGCGTCGATCTCGAAAAGGTCGATGTCCCCGAGGACGTCGAAACACTGCGCTATTGGATCGCGCGCCACGCCGAGGAGACCGGCAGCGTGCGCGCCAATTGGATTCTCGACAACTTCAACGAACTGATGCCGAAATTTGTAAAAGTTTTCCCGCACGAATATAAACGCGTGCTGGGTATTCAACGCCAGAAGGCGGCCACTCATGGGTAAAAACACCGGGTTCATGGAGTACACGCGCGAGCTACCGGAGCGCCGTCCGGTAGAAGAGCGCGTCAAGGACTGGCTCGAAATCTACAAGGACTTTCCGCTCGAGAAAGTCCGCACGCAGGGCGCCCGCTGCATGGATTGCGGCGTGCCCTTCTGCCACACTGGCTGCCCGCTGAACAACATCATTCCCGATTGGAATGACCTGGTCTATCGCGACCGCTGGCACGCGGCCGTGAAGGTGCTGCATTCGACGAACAACTTCCCGGAGTTCACCGGCCGCATCTGCCCCGCCCCGTGCGAGGCTGCTTGCGTGCTCGGCATCAACGAACCGCCGGTGACCATCAAGGTGATCGAGCGGACCATCATCGATCACGCCTTCGCGGAAGGCTGGATCGTGCCAGAACCTCCCGCGATGCGCACGGGTAAACGCGTGGCCGTGGTTGGATCGGGTCCCGCGGGCTTGGCCGCCGCGCAGCAATTGGCTCGCGCCGGTCACTGGGTCACGGTGTTCGAGAAGAGCGACCGCATCGGCGGCCTGCTGCGTTACGGTATCCCCAATTTCAAAATGGAGAAGCAAGGGATCGACCGGCGCATGGAGCAGATGGAAGCCGAAGGCGTCGAGTTCATCACCAAGGCGAACATCACTTCGCTGGATGATTTGACGCGCGAGTACCAGGCCGTTGTCCTGGCGATGGGCGCAGAGCAGCCGCGCGATCTTCCCGTCCCCGGCCGCGAGCTGAAGGGCATCCATTTCGCGATGGATTTCCTGACGCAGCAGAACAAGCGCAACGAGGGCGACACCGAAGACAGATCGAAAGCCATTCTGGCGACCGGCAAGCCGGTGATCATCATCGGCGGCGGCGATACGGGTGCCGACTGTTTGGGAACTTCCCACCGTCAAAAAGCCGCGAGCGTTCACCAGTTCGAGATTCTTCCCAAGCCTCCCGAAGAGCGTGCGCCGGCGACCCCCTGGCCGATGTGGCCGCTGCAACTGCGCACGGAAAGCTCGCACGAAGAGGGCGGCCTGCGCGAATGGGCCGTGGCGACGGTAAAGTTCGAAGGCGACGCGCAGGGCAACGTGAAGAAGCTCCACGGAATCCGTGTGGGCGCCGCTCCGAAGTTCGCGCCTCTGCATGGATCCGAGTTCACGCTCGACGCCGAGCTGGTGCTGCTCGCCATGGGTTTCACCGGACCAGTGAAATCCGGCTTGCTTGAGCAAGCCGGGATCAAATGCGACCAGCGCGGAAACATTGCGACGGAGAACTACCAGTCGTCGATCCCCGGCGTCTTCGCGGCAGGCGACGCACGTCGCGGACAGTCTCTGGTCGTTTGGGCAATCGCGGAAGGTCGCAAGGCCGCGGAAGCCGCGAATGAGTATTTAGCGAAAACGTCTTAGCCGCAAATAAACGCAGATGAACGCAAATGGGCTACATTCCCAAAGACGCCAAATGGTATCTCGCTCGTCTCGTGGAGCAAATCACGGTCGAGGGTGATCCTCGCAACGTTGTCCATACAAACTTGATCTTAGTGCGCGCGGATTCTCCCGAGGAAGCTTCCCAGAAGGCTCTTGCTTTGGGCGCTCAGAGAGAGATAGCTTACGAAAACCCACACGGTCTTAAGGTAAAGACAACGTTTCGAGGACCGAACGACCTCGGTGTAATTCACGATCCTCTAGAACACGGAGCAGAATTAGAATTCACCGAAGAGCTGAATATGGATGAGGCCACCATCAATAAACGAATCTCCCGAAAAGAGGACCTCAGCGTGTTCGCCCCCATCCAATCGTCAGGTGGACCGGACTACAGGTGTAGCAATTTATTTGCGTTTATTCGCGTTCATTTGCGGCTAGGGACCCGGGCGTCGTAAACGAATCGGTCACGGTAAGTTCACCCACGCGCAATCGCGCGATCGTCAGGTCGTCGATCGAGACCGATTTCAACTTCGCTTTACCAACTACCAGCCTGCCGATTGCCAGACTGCCAATCGCTAACGCACCCACCGCAAACGCACCGACCGCGAGAGCGCCCAGGGCATTCGCGCCCACGGCAGCTCGGCCAACTGTAATCTGTCGAAACTTGTTAGTACGAAACATAGAAGATACCTGTCCAGATTATCCCCGATTCCCTCAGATGTTACAGTTTCCTTATGGCTGATCATATCGGTGATCAGGGTGAAGTCACCCGCCTGCTAGGGGATCTCGGGCGCGGCGATAAAGACGCCGTTAACCAGCTCTTGCCGCTGGTCTATGACGAGCTGCATCGCCTGGCCCGCTCCTACTTCCGCCGCGAGCGAGGCGAGCACACGCTGCAACCCACCGCCCTGGTTCACGAAGCCTACATCCGCCTGGTCGACCAGCGTGCGCCGCTCGAAAGCCGCGGACATTTTCTTGCGGTAGCCGCTACCCAGATGCGACGCATCCTGCTCGATTACGCACGCAAGCATCACGCGGCCCGGCGCGGCGGCGCGGGTCAGAAAGTGCTGCTCGAAGACACCATGGCGATCTCGCACCAGAAGCCGGTGGACATCATCGCGCTGGATGCCGCTTTGCAGAAGCTCGCCGCTCTCGACGGCGACCAATCCCAGGTGGTCGAGCTGCGATTCTTCGGAGGATTGTCGGTGGAGGAAACCGCGGAGGTCATGGGCAACTCGCCCGCCACGGTCAAGCGCGCCTGGAGCTCCGCCCGCGCGTTCCTGCATCGCGAAATCACGGGAGGCTCTCTTGACGCCCGAGCGATGGGCGCAGATTCGTCAGATCTTTGACGGCGCGCTGGAGCGATCCGAAGTAGACCGTGCTGCTTACCTTCGGGTGGTCTGCGCCCGCGATGACGATATGCGCCGCGAAGTCGAAAGCCTGCTTGCGAGCCACGACTCGGCGGGCGACTTCCTCGACAAGCCCGCGGCCAGTTTCGCCGGGACGACGCAAACCCTGATCAGCTCCGGAATCGACCTTCAGGAGTATCCGCCGGGCCATCGTGTCGGAGCCTACGAGTTGCAGAAGTGCATTGGTCGCGGCGGCATGGGATCGGTATGGCTCGCCACGCGTTCCGATAACGAATTCAAGAAGCAAGTCGCTATAAAGCTGGTGAAGCGCGGCATGGACACGCAGGAAATCCTGCGCCGCTTCCGCCTGGAGCGCCAGCTGCTCGCCGGCCTGACCCATCCCAACATCGCCGCGTTGATCGATGGCGGATCCACGCCCGACGGCCTTCCCTACCTCGTGATGGAGTACGTCGACGGGATTCGCATCGATCGTTACTGCGAACAGCACAAGAGCACCATCACCGAACGCCTCAAGCTATTCCGCGACGTCTGCGCCGCCGTGCAATACGCCCATGGAAACCTGGTGGTCCACCGCGATCTCAAGGCCGGCAACATTTTGGTCACGGCCGACGGAATTCCCAAGCTTCTCGATTTCGGCATCGCCAAGCTCATCCGCAACGAATTCGATACCCTGGCCGCGGCTGAGACACGCCCCGAGCTCCGCCCCATGACGCTCGATTACGCCAGTCCCGAGCAGGTTCGCGGCGAGCCGATCACCACCGCCACGGACGTCTATTCGTTGGGCGTGCTTCTCTATAAGCTGCTCACCGGGAAATCGCCCTACGGTCTGGCCGCGCGATCGGATAGCGCGCTGCGCAAAGCCATCTGCGAGCAGGAGCCTCTGAAGCCCAGCGCCGTCGTCCTGACCGACGAGAAGGCCGTGATCCCGGAGGCCACGCAGAAAATCGACCTGACGCACGAGGAAACGCGCGACAAGGCTCGCCGCCGTCTCAAGAAGAAGCTCGCTGGCGATCTCGACATGATCGTTTTGATGGCTCTGCGCAAGGAGCCTTTGCGCCGTTACGCATCCGTCGAGCAGTTTTCCGGGGACATTCGCAGGTATCTCGAAGGCCGTCCCGTCATCGCCCGCAGCGATACCTTCGGCTACCGGGCCGCCAGATTCCTTCGCCGCAATGCCGTGGCTGTCGCCGCGGCGACCATCGCTGCTGTGACGCTCTTCGGCGCGACGATTTTCGAACAGCGGTCCGCCGCACGTGCCGCGCAGCAGGATGCGGTGGCGGAAGAGCGACTCAAAGTCGTCGAAGCCGAATCCCTACACCAGCAGGGCGATCTGATGGACGCTTATTTCCATTTGGCCGAATCGAAAAGCGGCCCGGCTGCTCTTGAGACCTATCGCAGCGCGCTAACTTCGGCCCGCGAATTCGAGCGCACCCATGCCGGTCTGCCGGCTGCCGCGCGATTCTTGACTCGCGCGGAGATCCAAGTCGGCAACCTCGCGCCTGACGAGGCCCTGGACCTCTTCACCGACGCTCGTTCCCGATTGGATGCGTTCGCCGAGACAGATACGGTGGATTACTTCGCAACCCTGGAAGGATTGGGCCGCGCACAGTTCCGGCGCCGCGACCTGCTGGCGGCTCTTGCCAGCTTCAGCCGGGCATTGCAAATCGCCGAACGTCAATCGTCGGGTAGTAAGGAGTTCAACCAGGCGTCGGCAAACTTTTGGGTGGGCACGGTCCTCGCGCAAAATGGCGAAAATGAAGCCGCCGCCGCGAAACTTCGAAAAGCATTCGAACTATATCGCGACCTCGCTGGCGCCCATGTAAACAGCGTGGACGATTCCCCCGCGGGATACCGAAAGGCGCTAGAGGATTTGGCCGCCCAGGCGTCGCCCGATCTTCGCCACGCCATCGAGACACAATTGCGCGAGTCCACTCCTGGTTGAGTTGATACCATGAAGTCTCATTGATGCCCTCATTGCGCGTCGCGTTCTTCACCGATTCGTTCGATGGAGCCAATGGGGTCGCCACCTTCTGCCAACAGTTCGCCGGTTTTGCTCAGCGGCAAGAAATTCCGTTCCTTTGCGTCCGCCCTGGTCCCCGCACGCGGGCGGTCCAAGACCGGTCCCTGACGACCTTAGAGCTAAAAAGAAGCCTGGCGGCATTCCCAATCGACTACGACTTCCGCTGCGACCCTCTTCTGAGCCGGTACAAGAACTGGGTCACGGATCAACTCCGATTGTTCCGAGCCGACCTGGTGCACATTACCGGGCCCGGGGATTTCGGGATCCTGGGGTTTTGGGCTGCTCATTCCCTGGGGATTCCGCTGGTGGCGTCCTGGCACACGAATCTGCACGAGTACGCGGGCCGCCGTCTGGACAAGCTTTGCTCTCGCCTGCCAACTGGCTGGCGGAATCGCATCGTCCGTACGGGAGAAGATCTGAGCTTGGATGCGCTCATGCGATTTTATCGTTTGCCGCGCTTCACGCTGGCTCCCAATGAATCGATGATGCAACTGCTGAGGGACCGCGTGCACAGGCCCGCCTACTTCCTGCCGCACGGAGTCGATACGGACTTTTTTTCCCCTACCCGCCGTAACCGGCAGGACAATTCGTTTCGAATCGGGTATGTGGGCCGTTTCACTCCCGAAAAGAACGTCCGATTATTCGTCGACTTGGAGCAGAGACTGCTCGCCGCGGGCCGTAAGGATTCTCGATTGGTGTTGATCGGAGAAGGAACCGAGAAGGATTGGCTGAAGAGCAATCTCCGGCGCGCCGAGTTCCCAGGGATTCTCCGCGGGGAAGTGCTCGCGGAAGCATTTGCAAATATGGACGTGTTCGTATTTCCCTCCCAAACAGATACCTTCGGCTTAGTCCTGCTGGAAGCGATGGCATCCGGAGTCCCGGTGGTGGTGAGTCCCGAGGCCGCGGTCCGCGTGGAGGTGCAGGACGGCGTTACGGGATTTGTAGCGCAGGATGTCGGCGGCTTCGCCGAAAGCGTTCTTCGCCTAATGGAGAGCGAAACGCTGCGTCGGGACATGAGCTGCGCAGCTCGCGAATTCGCATGTTCGCGGGATTGGTCTGGAGTGTTCCAGCAGGTATACCGAACTTATGAGCTTGGCCTGAAGGAATGCGGTTACTGCGCCGGGATAATCGGGGCGTAAGCCTTAAAACTTGCAACCTCTTCGGCCCGACGCGAATCTAAACGGCAAATTTCCTATGGCCTACACTTACGGATCGTTGGTTTTCACCCCCGTTATCAAGGCACTTCAGGAACGTTACGGCAGCCGCCGCCAGTATGCGAAGCGGGAAACCTCCGGCCTTCCCGATCACGGACTCGGTTCGAATGAGACGGAGTTTCTAGCCGAAGCTGACAGCTTCTACATGGCCAGTGTCGGCGCCACGGGCTGGCCGTACGTCCAGCATCGAGGCGGCCCCAAGGGATTCCTGAAAGTCCTTGACGAACACACCGTCGCCTTCGCCGACTTCCGCGGCAACAAGCAGTTCATCAGCGCCGGAAACCTGATCACCGATGACCGCGTGAGTGGATTATCCCCGCCAAGCCCGCCTCAAACTGCTGGGTCACGTAAAAATCCTCGAAGGGACCGAAGCGCAGGACTGGATCCGGAAACTCCACGACCCGGGCTACGGTGCGGTGGTCGAGAGGGTGTTTCTCATCCATGTCGACGCGTTCGACTGGAACTGCCAACAGCACATCACTCCGCGCTTCACCGAAGAGCAAATCCGCGGCGCACTCTCTTCGATTGAAGAGCGCATGCACACACTGGAGCAGGAGAACGAGCAGCTCCGAGCCGAGATCGAGCGATTAAAGGCGAGTCGCTCGTCCGCGTAAACTATTTCGTCTCCGCCGATTCGTTGGACGAGCCTGCGAACAGCCGTTTTCCGTCGGTGAAGGTGACGCTAGACACGTTCGCTGTCGCCGAGCCGTTGCGCGCTTGCCATCCGTCGACCAGCAGCACGGTGCCCGCGGGAAGGTCGCCCTTCTTCCATCCGCGCCGGATCAGCGCATTTGCGGCTCCGGTTTCCAGAGCCCAGTTCACCACCTTGCCGTCCTTCTCGACGTCCAGATAAATCCAGGAATGCGGATTGGAGAACTTCATCTCCGTGACCTTGCCCGTCAGTTTGACCGGCTTGTTCACGTCGAACTCTGCTGTGAACGAGTGGTGTGCCAGCGCTATCCCCGCCGTCATGGTTACAAAAAACGTAATCATGCCGAGGATTCCACTCAACTTCCTGATCGTCATCGCGCTATTTCTCCTTCTTCTGCTTGGCCCGATATTCATCTCTCACGTCTTTGAGATGCTGCAGATCTCCATTGTCCTCATGACAGGCGACCTCCAGCAGCTCGTCGTTCGCCCGGTTCAGCGGAATCTCGATAGTCCACGGCTTGGTGTAAACGATCGGATCTGTGACCGTGGCGCGATAGGTGATCTTGCCATCAGCGGTTGGAATGAATCGCTCGACGATGTGTTCGGCGTGGCTCAACACATCTCCGACTTCGTTCAGCCAAGTCTTGCCGTTGAAATTGGTCGTGTCCACCACCAGGACGTCGCCTTCCCAATGGCCCACCGAATCGCCTTGCCACAACCGAATATTGTCCGGATTATGCGCGCGTCCATCTAAAGGCCCATTAATTAAAGGAATGATGCGCCATGACATCCGCTCGAACAGCATCACCACGTATCCGGGCGGCTGTAGGATCTGCATCGGAGAAGGCACATACATCGACCGCGGAACGCCAGCCACAAAACAGTGCGCCGTCGGATCGTCGTATCCGCGATAAAATTCCTCCCGATTAATTCGCTCGGCCCTGGCCCAGGGCTGATAAGGAAGCATCCGATCCGGTGGATCGATCACCACGCCCCGTGTGCTCGGCGTGAGGCGGAATTCCGACTTGCGCTGCTCCAGCCCGTAGTTCGCGCCTCCGGCATTCGACTGATAGTACCCCGTCAGGTCCGGTTTCCCATCGGCTGTTCGTCGAAGATCCGTGCCCGTCTTCACCTCGGGAAGGGCCCCGCTAGGGGGCATGACGGCCGGTTTTCCCAGCGGCGACGGAGGGGCACCCGGATTCGGGTACCACGTACGCGGATCTCGCTCGAAATCGCCGTTGGCTTCCTCCTTTTCCGCCTGGCACTGGTATTCCATGAGCCGCTTCATGTTTTTCTGCCGCGCCAGCGGCATGCTGATCTTCCACGACTTCGTGAAGACCTTGGGATCCTGAATGGTGGCTTCGTACTGGATGGTGTCGGCGTCGAGCAGCGTGTAGCGCTCGGTCACGTTCATCGCATCGCTATGGTAATTGCCGGCCAGGTCGAACCATGTCTTATCGTTTTGGCCCTTAACCTCCACCACCAGAGTGTTGCCGTCCCAGTGTCCGCGCGAATCGCCCATCCACGAGTCGATCCCCTCGTGAGGAGCTGCCTTCCCGTTGGTGTAGATGAGCCGGTAAACCTGAGACCACTCGAAGGTGATCGCGACGTGCTCGGCGGTTTGGAAAATTTGGAACGGATACTCCATGTACATGATCCGCGGGACGCCCGGAAAGTAGCATTTCCCCAGCGGATCGGCGGTCAGCCGGTTGGTGAAATTCTCCTGCCTCTTCGTGGCTGCCGAGGGTTGATACGGAATTGTCCCGCCGTCGACGACGCTCTTCAGATCGGCGGCCGCTTTGCCGCGGACCTGCCAGATCCCTTGCAGGTTGGGCTTGCCGTCAGCCGTGCGTGGGAGCTGGATTTGCTGGGCGGACAGGACAACAGCGGAAAATGCGAAAAGCGCCTTCATGGACCAGGAGAACATGTGGAATCGCCTCAATTTGCGCGCCGGTTGCAACAGGGAAGCGCTTAGGTCAAGCAATTACGATGATACACGACACGCCCCGTGGAGCGGGCTTTAGCCTGCAAGCGGGGCTTCAGCCACGCTACCGCCTACATCTGAATCGCGTGGACTTCGGCACTTTCCCGCAACGCCGCTCCCAGCCGAGCCAAGTCCAGCGAAAGCTCGCTTACCAGGCTCACTCTTGCCGCAAAGAAGCCGCCGGATCCACGCGGATGGCTCGCCGCACTGGCGACCAGCAAGCTGCCATCGCGACTGCTAACAGCCCAGCGGGAACCAAGCCAAATACTGCAGCGTCGTGCGGCGCTACCTCAAACAGGCGGCTGGCCAGCAGGCGGGCCGCGAAGTAGGCGACGGCCATGCCCGCGGTCACTCCCAGCACCATCGGCCGTGCGCTCTGCCCGACCACCAATCGTAGAATGTTTTTCGCGCTGGCGCCCAGCGCGATGCGTATTCCGATTTCCCGCGTGCGCCGATTCACGGCATAAGAAACCACTCCGTATAGACCGATCGCGGAAAGCAGCACGGCCACCGTCGCAAATAGCCCCAGTAGAAAACCGTAGAAACGGGGCTGCGCGACCGTGGCAGACACGATACTCGTCAAGGTTCGCACAGTGGAGATGGGCTGATCCGGATCAACCGACGAGACGGCAGCTCGCAGTTCCGCGCCGACATCCGCCGTTTGCCCCTTGGTGCGCACCACCAGGTTCATGGTTCGCGCCACATCTTGAGAGAACGGCATATACATCTCTGGATCGGGAGGCCGGCCCAGAGAAAAATACCGAGCCCCGCCCACGACTCCCACGATCTCTCGTACCACGGTCTTGCCTTCATCCAAGATGATTCGTTTGCCAACCGGATTCTGGCCGGGGAAAAAGCTCCGCGCGAACGGCTCGTTGATCAAGACCACCGGCAGACTCAGCGCGGTATCCTGGCGGCCGAGCAATCGTCCTTGCAGCAGCGGCGTGCCCATGGTCCGGAAGTAATCGCCCGAAACACGTTGATAAATGGAGAAGTCAGCGGAGCCTGGACCCGTGCCGCCCGCGTATTTCTTTCCTTCGATGCGGAAGAGATTATCATTCTCCACACCGGTCATCGGCAGTTCAGAAATGGCACCCACGGATTCCACGGCGGGCAAGGCCGCGACGCGCTCAAACAATTGTCCGAGTTGTGCGATGCGTAACTGTGGCTGGCGAGCACTGGTTTGCGGAAAACTGACCGCCGCCGTGATGTTGTTCTCCGAACGAAATCCCGGATCGACGTGCGTTAGCTTCCAGAGGCTCTTCAAAGCCAGGCCCGCGGAGATCAACAGCACCAGCGAGATCGCTAGTTCCGCCGCCACCAGCAGGTCAGCGCCGCCCACGCGGAGGCTGCCTCGCGAAGTTCCTTTAAGCGTCGACTGCACCTGGTCGCGCGCGGCGTGCCACGCCGGCGCGAGACCGAACAACAGACCTGTGAGAATCGAAAGAAGCAAGGCGAACCCGAGGACCGTGCCGTCCACGCCGATTTCATCCAGGCGTGGCAGATCGGCCGGACCGGCCGAGCGAAGCGCAGCGACGCACCACGACGCTAGCAGAATCGCGGCAGCTCCTCCCAGCAGGGCCAGCACCAGACTCTCGGTCAGAAACTGCCGCACCAGTCGGCCGCGGCTGGCGCCTAGGGCGGCGCGGATGGCCACCTCCTTGCGCCGCCCCGTTGCACGAACCAACAACAGGTTTGCCACGTTGGCGCACGCGATCAGCAGCACCAAACCAACAGCGCACAGCAGAATCAGAAGAACGTCCTTCACCGGACCGATCAAAACATCGTTAAGCGGCTGGAGCTTCACCGACCAGCCTTTGTCCGATTCCGGATACTGCTCGCCGAGGCGCTGAGCAATCGCGTCCAGATCTGCCTGCGCCTGGGTGACGGTAACACCGGGCTTGATTTTCGCGATCACACGCAAGAAGTGGCTGTGCCGGTTGGTCATTCCGGGATTCAGCATCGGCAGGGGAACCATCACCTCCACATTCATCAGAAGCGGCACATCCGGCATCACGCCGGCTACCACGACCGAATTACCGTCCAGCCGAAGCGTCTTCCCGATCACGGATGGTGAGCCCCCGAAATGCTGCTGCCAAAAGCCGCGTCCGAGAATCACCACTTGCGGCAGCGTTTCCCGCTCATCTGCTTCCACGAAGCTGCGGCCGGCGAGCGGCTTTAAGCCTAGCGCGTCGTAAAAATTCGACGAAATGATTCCTTCTTTTATCTGCTCCGGTTGCTGCTCACCCGTCAGCGCCACATTCGAAGTCCACACCTCCATGGCGGCCAGCTGCTCAAATGTGCGGTTTTGCGCGCGGTAATCGGCGAACGGCGGAGGCCCGATTCCAGCAATCTCGGTTCCCTGCGTCTTGCCCCAACCCCAGACCAGCTTGCCGGGGTCGCCGAACGGGAGCGGTCTCAACAGCACCGCATTGAGAACACTGAAAATCGCTGTATTCGCGCCGATCCCCAGCGCAAGCGTCAGCACCGCAGTCAGGGCGAATCCGGGACTACGTCTCAGCCCACGTAACGTGTACCGGAGGTCTTGAAACTCCATGGGACTCCTGGTTGCATTCTACCTTCCACGCAGAAGTCCTTTCTTTGCGAATATCTCTCTGCTCGGGGTGTCCGGAATCGGGACAGAGGTGACGCGTTATCAGGACAGGGGCGACCTGACTGCCTACATCCGAATCGCGGGGACTTCGACACTCCCCTGTAAAGCCGCCCCCAGCTTAACCAAGTCCGGCGAAAGGTCGCGGAACGCGATTTCCACGTTGCTGGACGGCTGTGGCCTGTGGATCAAGTAACCCTGTACCAGGTCGCATCCCGCATCCGCCAGGGCGTCCATCTGGTTTTCGCTTTCCACGCCCTCCGCGATCACCGTCAGCCCCAGGCCGTGGGCCAAATCCACAATCGCGCGAATCAGCGGCAACGTTCCTTGCGAACGGCTCGTGATCCCGTGGACAAACGACTGATCGATCTTCACGCGGCTCACCGGCAGCTTCTGCAAGTAGGAAAGCGACGAGTAGCCCGTACCGAAGTCGTCGATCGCCACCGAAACTCCCAGTTCGCGCAGAGCTTGTAGCCGATGCATACAGTTTTCCAGGTCATACATCAGCGCTGTTTCCGTTAGCTCCAACTCCAGGCAGTGTGGACTCAGCCCGCTTCGCTCCAGCGCGGAGTGGACTCCCTCCATGAAGCCTGTCTGTCCCAGTTGCCGCGCGGATATATTAACCGCGATACGGTCGATAGGAAATCCAGCCTTGAGCCACGTTGCGGTCTGACGGCACGCCTGTTCCAGGGCCCAGGCGCCGATGGGGACGATCAGCCCGCTCTCCTCGGCCACCGGAACGAACGTTGCCGGAAAAACCTGACCGAGGTGCGGATTGTTCCAGCGCAGCAGCGCCTCGGCCCCCGTCAGACGCCGATCCAGATTGGTCTGCGCCTGATAGTGAAGTTCGAACTCTCCGTTCTCCACGGCACTTTCCAGCGCCTTTTCGACCGACATCCGCCGCAGCAGAGTCTCGCCCAACTCGGGCACGTACGTCTGCCAGCCATTCTTGCCGCGCCCCTTAGCGTGATACATGGCGAGGTCGGCATTTCGTAGCAGCGTTGCGGGATCCTCACCGTGCTCGGGATAGAGACTCAATCCGATGCTGGCCGATACGGTGATCTGGTGATCCAGAATCGTCAGCGGCGCCCGCAGAGCCTCGGCGATCCGGCGCAGCACGTGCTCTGCTCCGTCCACGCCGTCCACGGGGTACAGGAGGACGGTAAATTCATCGCCTCCCATTCGAGAGAGTGTGTCGCTCTTCCGCAGACAAGCGTTTATTCTTCTCGCCACTTCCAGTAATAGCTCGTCACCGACGCGATGACCCAGCAGATCGTTCACCTGCTTAAAGCGGTCCAGGTC
>Ga0265314_10002012_pt1 | contig 21586 bp, 24 predicted proteins | sample 4126metaG_FD_203106 | JGI IMG/M metagenome (GOLD analysis project Ga0265314, IMG submission 203106) | Rhizosphere microbial communities from Carex aquatilis grown in University of Washington, Seatle, WA, United States - 4-1-26 metaG | ecosystem: Host-associated > Plants > Roots > Rhizosphere >... | reverse complement strand
TATCTGCGTCTGTCGCCGGAAACCATCGAAATAGGCATCCCGGATAGAGAATTCGCCAACGTGCTCCAGGTGATCGACGTCTTGACGGGTTAGAACGCGGCCGTCTTCAGCGAAGCACTGCACAGCAACCATACGTGCGCTGGCGAATCGAATACGCCAGGATTGGGCTGTCCAGCGATCGGATTCGACGTCGAACTCTAGGCCTGTAACAGCGAGTTCCCCCTCGATGGCCTGGCGAACTACGGCGTCGATCATGGGAGGCACCAGATCCCTGCCGCCGCCATCACGAAAACGTGCGACATCGGCATACCTGCGGAAAGTGGCGATATGCTCTTGCGAAAGCGTAAAGCCCCCTTCCAGATAGTCGCGACACGTAGTCGCCTCTCGCCATTTCGGGATCAGATGCCCATGATTCTCGAAACGGATCTGTAATCCGGCCCTCACAATCGTACCTTGTCACTGTATAAAAATACAGTGTACCGCAGTTGCGAGCGCGTACCTCGACGTCGGATTGCCGACCCCAACTGTGATGCGGCTGAAGCGGATCTGGCCTGCGCCTGTCAGATCTAAGTCACTGATCTTAAATGGTATAGTCCAAAATTGAGTTCGGGAGGGCGAGGAACAGGGTCTTAGCATGTCGATCCGTAATCACTCTTACCGGTCTTCAAATCGAGGCCCAGGAAGCACCGATAGCCTGTCTTGCGCCAATAGACGCAGTGCAGATGCCCCCTGCGTCGCTCCCGGTATTCCGGGTCATCCGTGCACGCTTTGGCCTTTTTGACGTCGGGGCCAATGTAGCTGAACAGATCTTGCGCCGTCTGTCCTTCGAAGCGAAACGCCAGCTGGCGATCGTTCGGGGTTGGCGGCACCATGTCTGCCACAGAGCCGCCGTACACCTGGTAGTTGCCCATCAAAGGACGGGGCTCTGCGGTTTCGGCACGGTTCTGCGCGCCGACGGCCGAGATTGCCGCCATTGCACAGGCGGCGAGCGTCAAGGGTCGGATCATCGCCTCCTCCATAGCTCGACGTGGAAGTGGTCGTTGTGGCCGATGCAGCTTGTCACGCGCGGTCCGACCGCCTTCTGCACGGCTATGTCGTTGAAATACACGAGCTTCACCTCGTGATGCTGGGCGAACAGCCGGATCAGATTGGTCGTCGCCACCTGGTCGTATACCGGATCCCGATAGGAGACGCGCGCGGCCGGACCGGTCAGGTGGTCCTTGCGCACTGGACGGCAATCCATTTCGATCCCGCGTTGGTGGGTGGCGTGCCCATCGTAGGGAAACCCGCCATCGATGCTGATGTTGCCGATGCCGAACTTGCGATCGCATACGGCCAGCCATTCACGTTCGACTTGAAAGATCACGGACAATAGGTCAGGGTGCGCATATTGGGCCAGATGGCCTGTACCAGGCACGCCTCCCTTGTTGCCGTAGACGTAGTAGCCGGCCTCCTCGGGGGCCTGTGGCAGCATGAAGTAGCCGCGCCGGTCCTTGGGCTGAACAGGAACACCGTCCATGACCGCCCCTCACGCGCAAGACTTCTTGGCGGCCAGATCCCAGCCGCCGGCGGTGCTTCCGCCGCAGCCGCCGCCGATCTTCTGTTGGGTGTAGGTCCATTTGATCTTCGAGAAGCACAGGCCGAATTCGTCCTGAAGGACTCCGCCGTCGCGCATAACCTGGTCGACGTGCGAGAGCATGACGTTCTCCAGTTCGACGGCGTAGTACTTCACCGGTTTGCCATCGCTGTCCGCGCGCATGAACTCCAGCTTGGCCTTCGGGATCGTCTTACCCATCGCGCAGTTCTGCATCAGGACCGGGGAGGCGATATCGACCAGTTTGGCCAGCGACAGCGTGCGGTGCTCGCAGTGTCCTGCCGTGTGGCCGCCCGCGGTCGAAACGCTCGAGCTGCGCGGTTGCACAACGCCCCAGTGCGCCGATGTGATCTCGATCCAACCCGAATGTCCTGAATCGGACGATTCACCCTTGATGCCGTCGATCTGCAGATATGCGTCGATTGCCATGCTCGGTCTCCTGATGGGTACGTGACACCATTGTCTTCCTGTCCAGCTTGGAAGCCATTGGTGGAGCACAAGGAGGAGGCCATTCGAGTACGCGGGTGACCATAGGGGCCGGAAAGGTTGACCTGCAGCAGATCATGCACCGGGATTGATAATAAGGTGGCAACTCTGTTGCCACGACTGAGCGCGATCTGGAGGACCCATGATGCTGGCCACGTATTTCATCGATATCTCATGTCATGCCGAGCAATGCACGAGCTCGTATCCATACGGCACCGCACGGCGGGCTTCCGAGGTGTACTTCGGGGCGACGTGGACCGAGTGCTACGCTGCCGCCAGGTCCCAAGGGTGGCTCATCGATGAAACGCGCCCGAACCTTCACCATTGCCTGTGTCCGCAATGCGCAACCGAATTGAGATTTGGCCGCGTGCTGCATTGAATCCGGCCGCGCCGCTCCCCTGGCCGGTCAGCTGCTGCCGCCGTCCTGTTGGTGGCGCGGCCGGAAGGTCCGCGCCTTGGCGCGCACGCGCTGCACTTCCGGGGCCAGCGGGGCCACGTTGACCACGGAATGGCCGGACGCCTTCGGGGCATAGTGGTTGCCGGCGGTGTCGTCGCTCGCGTGGCCCATGAGGGCGGCCACTTCGGCCTTCGTATTACCCGACATCTTGGCGTCGGCGGAGAACTGGTGCCGCATGGAGTACAGCGACGGATATTTCTTGCGCTTCCCGAAGCATGCCCGGGTTGCGGCGTACATGTAGTCGCTCACCGCCTTTTGCAGGTGGGCGAAGCCTATCTCGTTCGCGTAGCCTTCCAGCAGCTGGACCATGTCGCGCAGCACGTCAAGATCCTGCGCAGGCAGGTTGGTCAGGTCCAGGGAGCGCTCCTCTCCGTTGCCGCGTCCATTCGTGGCTTTCGCGTTCCTGATCCGGAGGATCTGCTTGCCTCGCCGTTCTCCCAAGCGCGCGAACTCCCACTCGCCCGGCCTCAAACCCGTAATCCGTGTCGCCTCGAGCCAGGTGCGTAGCGTGCCCGCATAGCGATGTTTGCCCACGTGCCGGTCCAGGTAAGACGCCAGCTTCTCGTAGTCTGATCGCTTAACCCCCTTTTGCTTCCGGGAAGAGGTTTGGGTGCCGTACTTGAGCGCGCCTTCCGACGATGTGGCGTTCAGCAGCTGAACTGCGGCCTGCAGCTCTTCCTTGTCGAGCTTGTTGTTCGATTCCGACGCCAGCTGTTCGAAATGGAAGCGCAACGAGTTCTTGTACTGCTTCCAAGTATTGCGGGCGATCGTGGGCTTACGGGTGATGAGGTGCTCGACAACGGTGAGCGGTGGAACCGAAAAGGGGGAGTCGTGGCCGTACGCACGGGCAGCTCTGGAGCGGATTCCCATGGCCTTTATGGCGTAATTTTTTTCTGTTTTCTCAAGTCGAGTCGGTATCATAATCTTTATTGGGCTCCCCACGTTACTCCGAGCTGCAAACCCCTCGAAGTAACCGTATCACATACTATAGTCGGTTGCCAAGTGACTTGTTTTGGATACCGGAACACGGTTTGCCGAAAACTGATTCACGACCCGCCATCTGAATTCACATTGTTGCCATCGGAACATTGTTTCGCTGTTGTCACATTGACTCATCGGCGGATCCGGATTCTTGCCCTGGTGTCGCCCCGTTGGGTCAATGTGACCGCGTGGATATCTTCAGCTGCCGCAACTGGGTCAAGTTGACCCAATCAACCTTCCGTCGGCCGTTTCCTCATGGAATTGAAGTCACAGTGACTCATCTGGGACTGTGTTGTGTTGTAAGGAGAGAAAAACAGGTCACCGTGACGCAACTTGCTTTGACACAACCCCCCGATTGCGGTTACATTGGCGCTTACTTTGGTTGGTCTATAATCGTGGCCAATCTAAACAAGGCGCTAAGACATATGAAACTACGAGGCTTCAGTTGCGTTTTTACCGCGATGATCGTTACTGGCTGTGCAAGTGCACCGTCTGCAACGGACAATTCTCTTGAGAAAGATCCTGCATTCCAGATGCTTGCGCGATCGGCTCGTAACATCGAGCAATCGCTCACCCAGCTGGCCGAGGCAGAACAGTACGACAAGATGAAAGTCCAACCCGGCCAGCCGCGCATCTTCGAGCAGATTCGAGGGATGGAACAGGTTGTTACGATGCCGTGGCAGGGAACGCTGGAACAGGCCGCCGTCAAACTGGCGACTTTCGCCGGCTTCGAGGTGAAGTTCTACGGCAAGGCTCCGGTCACGCCTATCTTGGTGCAGATCGGCCGCGATCCTGCCACCGTTTCGGATCATCTCCGCAATCTGGGAATTCAAGCCGGCAACCGTGCCGACCTCATCGTCGATCCCAGCAAGAAAATCGTAGGTATCAAATATGGCAACGGCGGCCTTTAATATGCGTGGCGTCGTGATGGCCGTACTGGCGAGCGCGGTGACCGCCGCATCCGCTGGCACCTCGAATCCTCCGCCCACGCTCGACTCCATCCTCAACGATAGCAACCGCGCGGCCGCCGAGTCCAAGGCCATCAGCGGTATCGCCCGCGCTCGCCTGGAAGCATTGAAGGAGGCGGCACTTGGCTATGGTGTCCGCAGCGGTCTCGCGCGCAGGTCGTTTGAGATCGGCCAGGTGATCCAGCAGCATGAACGGATGCTGGACAGTATTTACAATTTCGCCGCCATGGTGTTGGACAAGAATGTGCTGCCCCCCGTCCTGCTCCAGGCGCAGAACAGCTTGAACCAGACAGGCACGGACACTATTCGCACGGTGGACGCCACCTATCGGATCGAACGCCAGGCCCAGTTCGTGACCGTGCCGCCGAACTGGCGCGACTACCTGATGCGCGACTTCAAGTACACGTCGGAGCTGCCGGCGTCGTCGCTGCTTCCGAACTCCGATGCCGAAAAAGTCGTGTGGCAGCAAGGCGTGGCGGACGGCTGGAAGGTTGGCACGCAGCAGGCCAACCAGATCTTCGATCAATCGCTCGCGCGGCTGGAACGCGACTATAAGGGCATGATCCTTTACAAGAGCCTCCTGGCCAAGGGCATGATCAGCAAGCCGTACGTGGCCGAGGCCGACCTGGGCGTTACCGGCGACGGCAATAGCGTCAACATCAACGATCGCGTCCTGAGAATTACCGCCAAGCCGCAACTGGAAGTCAATCCGGCCGCTTGGAAGTCGACCGTGGTGCCGGCCAAATGAGCGAATCCAGAAAGGACCGGTTGCGGGACTGGCTCGTCGGCAGCGAGCCCGTACGCTATACGCAGGAGGAACTGAACCGCCTGCTGATACACGCCGAAGAGGTCGGTGCGTCCGACATCTATATCAAGAGCGGCCGCCCGGTCGTGGCCCGCGCCCAAGGCAAGCTGGTTCGTCTTACGAACCGTCGCCTCGAGCACAACGAGGTGGTCACGATCACCTGCGACATGTACGGCGGCGCGAATGCGGACCTGCAGCTTCGCACCGGCAATCCGATCGACCAGGCCTACTCGATCAAGGTCTCCCGGGACCATAGTCTGCGCTTCCGCTGGTGCGCGACCGGCACCCTGGTGAACGCGAACTTCGGCATCGCGATCGTGCTGCGGGAGATCCCGGGGGAACCCCGGAAGCTCGACAAAGGCGAGCTGCACCCGAAACTACTTGCGGGATTGTTCCCTAGCGACGGCCTGGTGTTCGTCACCGGGGCGACCGGCTCTGGCAAAAGCACGCTGCTGGCATCGATCATCCGCGAGATCGCGGAGCGGCCGGATGCCGATAGCCACATCCTGACCATGGAAGCGCCGATCGAATTCGTGTACGACAAGGTGCAAACGGTCTCGTGCGAAATCGACCAGTCCGCGGTGCCCGACCATCTGAACTCCTTCGCCGAGGCCATCCGCAACTCGTTGCGGCGCGACCCTGATGTCATCCTGGTCGGCGAGAGCCGCGATGCGGAAACAATCAAGGCGGGCATCCTGGCCGGACAGACCGGTCATGCCCTGTACACCACACTGCACAGCAACAACGTCGCGACCACCTTCCTGCGCATCATCCAGGCCGTGCCCGTGGACGAGGTGCTTTCCATCATGGGCAGCCTGATCGATTCCCTGCGCGTCATCGTGTCGCAGCGTCTGGTTCCAACCTTGGATGGCCGCCGCTGCGCCGTGCGCGAATTCCTCGTGTTCGACGACGCCATGCGCCGCGAGCTGCTGACCGTGGCGACGAAGAACATCAGTCTGCTGCCATCGGCCGCAGCGCGCCTTGTCGTCCAGCACGGCCAGACGATGGCACAAGCCGCACGCCAGCTGGCGGCCGCCGGACGCATCGATCCCATCTACGCGGACCTCATCGAGGCGGAGACGGCGTCGGCCAACCTGAACCCGGAGGCTCAGGATGGCTAAGAAAAACGTCTGGCGCGACACCGCCCGGACCGCCCGGTTCTTCATGTTCGATGCGAAGGCAGGTGTTCCCTTCCTGGTGTTCCTTGCGCACATCAGCTGGTGGACCCTGATCTTCTCGGTGGTCTCGTTCATCTTGTTCGGCTCGCTGGAGCGCTTCGGCATCTCGCTCGGGGTGGCATTGCGCATGCTCCGCGCCTGGATCGCTGGCCCCATCCGCTACGGCGTGGCCTGGTGGCACAAGCCACAGAAAAAATACTAATTGAGGAGGAACATCATGCAAGAACCCATTTACGTTGGCGTGGACGACGGTTTTCGCCAGACCAAGATTGTCACCTCGACCGGTGTCAGCCTCGCGATCCCAAGCGTGGCCCGGGTCGGATTCACGCTGACCACGATCGGCAAGGACGATGCCGGCACCGGCGGCTACGAGTCGGCCGGTCGCCAATTCACGGTCGACGCGGAGATCGATGGCGAGGACACCCGCTTCGACGATTACGCGTTCAACGAGATCAATCGCGTGCTGGTCAATCATGCGCTGCAGCTGGCTGGTCTGGGCGGCCGCGAGATCCGGCTCGCGACAGGCCTTCCATTCCAGACGTTCTATTCGCCGGGCACCAGTGAGCCGAACCAGGCGCTGATCAACCAGAAGATGCGGAACCTGGAAATCGAGGTGAAGCCGCTGAACGGCCAGGCTGCGCCGAAGATCGTCAGGCAGCAGGTGGCGGCGCAGGGCCTCGCCGCGGTCATCGACTACTTCACGGACGACGCCGGCAATCTGCGTCAGAACGTGGACGTCAGCGCGCCGATCGCGGTGCTCGACATCGGCGGCCGCACGACCGACACCGTCACGGTGTACGGCGGCGGCAAGCTGGACCACGTGAACTCCGGCACCGCCAACATCGGCATCAGCAATGTGTACGACCACATGGAGAACGAGCTCAAGCGCAAATTCTCGGTAGGGAAGATCCGCCTGGCGACGCTGGACCACGTCGCCCGCCAACGCAAGATTCGGCTGCGCGGCATCGACCACGACGTGGGCGACATCGTCGACGCCGCGGTGGCCGAGATCGGGGACCAGGTGCTGCGCGAGGCCAAGCGTCGCATCGGCGACGCGGCCGAGATGCAGTCGGTCATCTTGGTCGGCGGCGGGGCCGCGCTGATGCGCGCGGTGGTGACCGAGGCGTATCCGCACTGCGTGGTCCCAGATGCTCCGGAACTCGCGAATGCGCGTGGCATGCGCAAGTACCTGCAGTACATGGTCGAGGAGTGATCCATGCCGCGCGAAGAAGGAAGCTCGTGGGAACGGTTCGGCCGGCGCTTCAACCTCCGGCTGTCGCTCAAGCGGCCGGAAGAGAAGGCGCTGATGGACGAGTACGACAGGCGCTCTGAATTGTTGGGCAAGGACGACAAGGAATTTCTGAAAAACTGCCTAGTCGCCGGCTTCCGAATCCTTGTAAATGAAGGGATTTCCAACAATCATATTGCGTTATCCTCAAATGAAAGTAATAATACGGGAAAACAACAAACGGTCGCCGCATCGGCCAACGTAAGTAGCGATGCGGAACCTGTGCGGTTGACGGCACCCGTTAGCGCGCCTGTCCAAGCCGAAGCTACTGCGCCGGCCGTGCCGGCGAAGTCGGTCCTTGGTGGCCTCATGCGACACACGTAAGTGAGCGAGATATCGATGAAGAAGTTTTTAACCCTGTTCCTGTTCGCGCTGCCCCTGTCGGCTATGGCTGGCTTCGAGGTTGTCGCGATGCCGCCCCATCCGGTGCCCATGGGTAAGCAGGCCACCGTGCCCGGCGCGGTGACGCTGTCGGCCGTGTCCTATCTGGGCGAACCGCAGGGCGATATCGAGATGCGGCGCGGTTTCGGCCGTGACGTCAAGCTGGTCGACGCGCTCCAGCAGATCGCCCCGACCGCCTGGCACGCCGCCATCAGCCCGGACCTGGCTGGAAAGTTCGACAAGGACCGCTTGGTGACGTGGCGCGGCGGCCGGTACTGGCCCGAGGTGCTCGATTCGCTCGCGACCGAACAAGGCTTGCTGGTGACCGTTGACTGGAACCGCCGCTATCTGACGGTGAATCCCAAGGTAGTGGTCGCACCAGTGGCGGCACGCACAGTCCTGGCGTCGACGGTCGAGAAGAACGAACCCGTGTGGGTGGTGAAGCCGGGCTCGTTCCTGCGCGCCGTGCTGAACGAATACGCCGCGCGCGCGGGCTGGTCCGTCGAATACAACTACAAGGATCCGCAGACCCTGGAAGAGAAGGATCTGCGCCTTGGCGGCGGCATGCGCGTCGAAGGCGACTTCAAGAAATTTGTCAAGGAGCTGTTCGCGTCCCTGCCGGAGAGCGCAAAGATCCGCGCCGAGCTGTGGTCCGAGAACGACCCGCCAACTGTCTACGTTTTCCGAAAAGGTGTTGAACGATGAACGCAATCCGCCCGACCGCCGCCGCATTGGCAGTATGTGTCGCCGCCTCCCTCGCCGGATGCGGCACCGTCCGCGAAGCGCGCGACGAGGTCACCGCACAGCAACCGATCGCGCGCAAGGCCATGTCCGAGCCGCTGGCTTTCGCCGATGCCCCGACCGTCGTGGAGCGCAAGGGCCGGATGTTGACAGCCACCGCCGTCACCTACCAGAAGAACACCGGCGCATGGCTGCGCACCGTCATGGTCGACGTGAACGCCGGTAGTCCAACCGCGCTGTCGCAGATCGTGGCGCAATTCGCGGCCAAAGGCGTGAACGTGACCTCGGATCTCCCGCTCGACAACATCACCTTCGTCGGCCGCGTGAACCGCACCGACGCGGAATCGGCGCTGCGCATGGTTCTGGGCAGCTCGGGTCTGGACTATGACGTCGACGACCAGCGCCGGATCGTGACGATCAAGCCGATTTCCGCTCGCACCTGGTACATCAACCTGGGCAACCGCCGCAGCGCGTTTTCTACAGCGGGAACGCAGGGGACCGTCGGCGGCAACACGTCGCAGTCGGGCGGCGCGGACGGACAGTCGGGTCAGGGCCAGGGCCAGCAGGGCATGCAGTCCGGCCAAGGCGGGCAAGGCGGCGGTCTGGCCCAAAACAACGGCAACACGTCGGGCATGCAAGGAACCGGTTCCGGTCAGTCGAACCAGAACGGCTCGCAGATCTCCTCCACGTCGGGTACGGAAAGTTCCGGCAACATCGGGTCGTCGAACAACGAGGACTTCTGGGGCTCGCTGTCGCGGGAGCTGACCAGCCGGCTGCAGGTGCTGGTGCCGGTGCCGAAAGGCGCGGTCAACCGCGGCAACGCCATGGCCGCGGGCGGGGCGCTGCCGGCGCTGCCGGGGCTGCCGATGCCTGCCGGCTTGCCTACCCAGCTCAACCCGGCGTTGCAGGCCCCTGCGATGCCGACCGGCCAGCCGGGCGAGGGAGCCAGCGCGGTCGCCGACCTGTACGTCTCCAAGAAGATCGGCACCTTCGCGCTCAATCCCGAAACTGGCGCGATCACCGTCCAGGCTCCGCACTGGGTGCTGTCCGAGCTGGACACGTACTTCACCCGCACGGCCAAGATGTTCAACACGCTCGTCTCGTTTGAAGGACGCCTGGTGCTCGTTTCGAACGGTCGCAACAAGAAGGAAGCCTTCGACATCCAGCGCTTCGCCCAGTTCGCCTCCGGGCGGTATGGTGCGATCATTTCGAACAACGGCCTGGGCGGCGTGACGGTCGGCTTCCAGCCCGGCACCACCATCCCGACGGTATCGGCCGGGAACCAGGACGTCGGCGGAGCGCTGCTGGGCATCGTCTCGGCCAAGGACGGGCTGCAGATCTTCAACGACTACCTCGAAGAGTACACCGATACACTGATCATCCAGAAGCCGCGCCTGGCGACCACCTCGGGCGTGCCGGGCACCTATTCCAACTTCAACCGCGACTATTACACGCTGGTCTCCCAAAGCGCGACCTCGGGCAACACGGGCGCGGCGGTGCAGGCGACGACCACGACCCTGAACCCGATCGATTTCGGTACCGAGCTACAGGTGTATCCGCGCTTCGACATAGCGACCGGGATGATGCGCACGGCGATCAAGCTGCGTAGTGTGGTCAAGGAAGGCGAGAAGCCGATCCAGCAGCAGCTCACCGTGGGCAACGGCGTGCAGTCGGTCACCCAGAGCATCCCGCTGCCGCGTGAGCTGAAACTCGGTGGCGAGGTGCTGCTGCGCGACGGCGACCTGATCATCGTTGGCGGGCAGACGGAAGACGCGCTCCAGACCAACGAGAACGGGGTGCCGGGCCCGGATGGTCCGATCGGTGGCGTGCTCGGCACGAAGCGTTCGACGCGCTCCGGCGGCACGTACTATTTCGCCCTCAAGGTCACCATCCGCGAGCTGTGATCGTCGCCATGCGCAAACCTCACGCCCATAACGGCTTCACCCTGGTGGAGCTCCTGGTTGTCGCCGCCGTGTTGTCGATCATCGCGGTGGCGATGGCACCAGTTTTCGGTTCGATCGCCACGTCCTGGGCCAGGGCGCAGACTGAGAAATCGAAGCTCTATAACGGATACCTCGGCGACGCCTTGGTCTCCTACGCCCAGGAGAATCTTGCGGCGGGTGCCGCTGGCACGCTCCCCGCGCCGTACACCGGCGGCGGTTACACGTCGACCGTGTTCAACCCGTCGGACGTGTCTGCGACGGGGATCGCGCTCAAGCAGAAGCTGACCCAGCAGAATGTGCCGATCACCGAGATCAATGACGATGGGACGGCCGGCGCGAACGTGCGCGTCTATCAGCGGGTGGCCGGACTCACCCAGCAGATGCCGATGTACTTCCAGTCGGGTCCGCTCGTGACGCTGACCTACCAATACGGCGCGATCTACATGACCGATTGCCCGAAGTCGAGCAGCGCGTGCAATCCGACCGCCGCGACGGGTGTGCCGGGCACCAGCCCGGCCCTCACCGCGCTGAACTACAACACGTGGACCACGACAGGCACCGACGGCGTTCCCTACATGTTCTCGTCGCTGCCGGTGCAGCGCTCGATGCTCACCAAGACCACGAACAACCTCGACAAGCTGCGCGACTACTTCGTCTCCTACTACAGGGCATCGCAGCAGAAGGCGGCCGCCGCCGACACCACGAACTGGTACCCATCGGGGGCAACCTCGCTGGCAGGACAGACCCCGGGAACCAACCAGGGCTGCAGGGACGGCTGGTACAACCTGGCGACGGATACGACCATCCTGCAGACGGTCGGCCTCACCAGCACCGAACTCGGGTCCACCGCATGGGGCGGCGCGATCCAGTACTGCCGGGATTACGACCCGACCGGTACGAAGGGCGCGAACACCGCGCCGTTCTACGGCGCGTTCCGGATCCTCGGCAGTGTGTCCTCCGGCAGCGCGCCGGATTCCGTGGCAACAGGGAATAACGTCGTGCTGAGCTTCTAAGCATAACTAGCATTTTTTTCCACAACTAAGCCTACGGGCGTTTTGAAAGGCAACAAGGTCATGAAAAGCAATTCGTACATCAAGCGGACGGCACAGGCCGGCTTCACCCTGGTGGAGCTGCTGGTGGTGGTGGTCATCCTGGCGATCCTGATCGCCGCATTCGGCTCGAACATCAAGGACGCGTTCACGCCGAGCAAGAGCACGTCGCTGCTGCGCTCCGCCGACCAGATCGTAACTGCACTGAACCTGGCATCGCGCAGCTGCGGCGTCTCGTCCGCCATTACCGGCAATGCGCTGCCGGCGGCGTCGAAGACGGTGTCGGACGTGATCTTCGGCGGCGTGTCCAACGTGGCTTCGGCATACACGGCGTGCTACAACAACTCGCAGGCCAAGGCGCTGACGGAAGTCGCGCAGCCGACCGCGACCGCGGGCGTTTATTCGGCCCTGGGCTTCAACATCACGCTCGCCGGCGGCGGCTCCAGCCCGCTGTCGATCACCTACGCCAGCGTCCCGGACGAAATCGTGCTGGCCATGGCGCAGAAGTACGCGCCGACGCTGACCGCTCTCGCCACCAGCGACACGACCGGCTCGGTAATCCAGTACGGCACGGCTACGAGCGGCGCTCGCAGCGTCACGGTGCTGAAGCAGTAAGGGCCAAGCGATGTACGTGGCTGCTGTCATCGCTGTGGCTGTCCTGGTCGGCTTCCTGTCCGACCGGGTCGCCGATCAGTTCGATCGGCTGGCCACCGCCTACTTCTCGAAAGCGAAGGTGCAGCAGATGGTGCGCCTGTCGGAAGCAGTGGCCGAGTACGCGCAGAACTACCGCACCCTGCCGGCCTCACTGGCGACCCTTTCGAGCACGCCAGGCTACGAGTACACCTCCGGCTTGATGAACAACTGGCAGGGCTACGGCGTCAGCGGCAACCTGGCCGATTCGATGTGGACCTTCCGTCGTGCCGTCCTGTTCACCAACGATCCAGTCAGGGGCACGACTGCGGCGAGCTACCTGGGCGCGAACAGCTGCGGCACCGGCGGCTACAACGCGGCCACGAATGCCTGGTGCGGCACCACCGACAGCATGTGGTACCGGATCGAGACGCGGGAGTCCTTCAACGACCAGCTGGCGACCGAACAGGGCCGACTGCACCGTCTCGACCAGAAGTTCGCCAACTACTACAACACGAACGGGGCCTATCCGTCCGTCGACGCCGGCAACGTGGCCCTGGCCGCGGACAGCATCACGTCGCTGGCCGCGCTGGTCGGCTACAGCGGCACTGCGGGCAGCTGCACCGGGCAGTACCAGTACCTCGGCATTCCGATCGACTGTGGCGACATGTTCAACCAATGGGGCAACAAGATTGCCTACCAGTTCGTGAGCAACAGCCACATCATCCTGGTGAGCGAAACACCAATTTTGAATTCGTCCGGCGTGCCGATCCTGGTCGCGAACGACCGGACCTGATCATCGAGAGAACCAGATGCAAACCATGAGCAACGTCGTGGCCTACAAGGCCAAGCTCGATCCGAAGCGCCTGTCCGAGAGCTGGGGATGGAAGAGCCCGACCGACGAGATCCTGCAGCTTGCGACGAAGGCGGGGCAGGCGCAAACCCTGAAGACCGGCGAAATCCTGGTGGAATGGAACATCTTGACTGCTGCGCGCCGCGACCAGCTGCTGCATGCGAAACCTGCGGACATGAAGTTCCTCGAGTACTGCTCGGACCAGGAGCCCGGCAGCGTGCTGCCGCATGTCGAGATGATCCTGACCCTGCAGCACGCTTATCCCTACTATGACAGGCTGTCGATGCTGACGCATTACGACGCCGCCATGGAAGACAGCAAGGTACACAAGGCCTGCGACGAGCTCAACGCCGTCCTTATGCTCGTGGAAAGCGAGATCCCGGTCCTGGTGTTCTCGCAGTTCCAGACCATGCTCAAATATTCGGTCGAGGGGCCGGCCGCTAGGCGCACCGATCCGATCCATATGTTCCTTCGCGGTATCGCGCCGCAGCTGGCTGTCGGCGCGGCGGACGACGTTGCGACCCTGTTGAAGATGAACGACAGCGCCGAAGGCGGCCAGGAGCAGATCGAAGGCGAGATCCGCGCGTGGAACGTGCGCGACGTCGCCGCGGTCACCAGCGAAGAGGAGCGTCAGCTGGTCCGAGTGCTCGACCATGCGCTGAACGTGGGCGCGTCCGACGTGTGGCTCAAGCCCTTCCGCAACGGGACGAGCGAAATCCGCATCCGCAAGTGGGGCCGGCTGATCGAGCCGTTCAAGAACACGAGCGGGGAGTTCGCGCACGCGAACGGCGATGCTCGAAAGGTCGCCAAGACGTTCCTGAGCGCGCCGATGACGAACAAGGCCGTGAACCTGCTGCTGCAGAAGGCGGCAGCGAACAATGCCGGCACCAAGCTGCTCAAGCCAGCGGACGGCCAGATCAACTATCGCTCGCCGACCGCATCCGCGTTCATGCGCCTGAACTTCGTCCCGCTGAACCACCTCGGCGAGATCAAGGACCTGCGCTCGGTGTCCATTCGTCTGTTCCAGAACAAGGAGCAGTCCATCCGCCTCGTCGACCTGAACATTCCGCCGGAGCTCATCGAGATCATCCGCGACGCGGTGGTGATGCCCCAGGGCCTGATCCTGGTGTCCGGCCCGGTGAACAACGGCAAGTCGACCACGATCGCCGGTGCCGTCGGCGAGTACGTCGCCGAATATGGCGACGAGATGAAGATACTGTCGGTCGAGGACCCCATCGAACGGCACCTGACGGGCGTGATGCACGTCCAAGCTTCGCCGCGGCTGCCGGAGAAAGAACGCTTCGCTGTGACGCTGCGCGCCTACAAGCGGCACGACATCGACGCGGTGATCGTCGGCGAGATCCGCGACTCCGAGAGTGCGGAGTTCGTGGTCCGCTTCAGCAACACCGGTCACCTCGCGTTCACCACCACGCACGCGAGCGATTCCATGCGAGCGATCGAGATGATCGCGCAGGAGCTGCCGCAGTCGCTTCACTATCTGCTGGCCGAAGCGTTGTCGCTCTCGATCGCCCAGCGCCTGGTCAAGCGCATCTGCCCGAAATGCCGAATCATGCACAGCGATCCTACCGACGAGGAGCGCCGCCTGTTCGAGAAGAACAAGGCGATGACCGGCGACGTCGACGCGGTCATGCCTGACAAGCTGCCGCGCGCTAACCCAAAGGGTTGCGACCCGAGCAACCCGGACGCCAATCCCGGTTGCGACGAAGGCTATGACGGCGAAATTCCGGTGCTGGAGATCCTGCAATTCACCCGTGAGGTGAAAGACGCGGCGTATGCGCTGCTGAACCGCGAGGATGTGCGGGATCAAAAGCGGGTAATCCGGTCCAAGACGCTCACCCTGCTGCAGTCCGGGCTAAAGCTCGTCGAGGCTGGCCAGGTCGAGCTCAAGTCCATCCTCTTCTTCGGTTAAGGGAACGCGCATGATGACGTTAAACGAGGTCTGGGAAGCCGCCGGTTCGCTGGCTAGCCAGTTCCGCGCCCAGGTCGAGATCCAGGACGCCGTCGGCACCATGGCGTCCGCGCAGCCGCAGTACGCCGAGTTCTGGGAAGAGGCCAAAGCCAGCGTCGAAGCCGGCAACCCGCTGTCGGTGTCGCTCGCGACGATGTGGCCGGATTCGCTGGTCGGCGCGGTCAAGGCGGCGGAGGAGTCGGGCACGATGGAGGAAGTGTTCTCGCGCGTGACCGATGCCGTCGGGATCCAGCTCGAGCTGCGCAAGACCATGATGAAGCTGGCCTACCCGGTGGGCATCACCGTGGTGGCCGTTCTCGCTTTCATCGTGGTGATGACGATCGCGGTGCCGATGACGACCAGGTCGCTGGGCCTGAAGGCGGACGGCAATTTCATGACCAGCCTGGCGTTCGCGATGGAGGCGTTCTTCCTGAAGTCCTGGGTGCTCGTGCTCGCAGGCGTAGCGGCCGGCGTCGTGTTCGGCGTGAAGTGGATCCAGAGTGAAGAAGGCCGCAAGGCCATGATGGAGCTGGGTCTCAAGGTACCCATCGTCGGAGAGGGGCTGCACCTGCTCTCCTTCGGCATCTGGGCAAAGTACATGAGCTTGATGTTCTCGGCCGGCATTGCACTGGATCGAAGCATCAGCCTGACGGTGGGCACGTTGCCGGATTCGCGCCAAGTGGGCTTCGAAGCCTTCGTGCGCGACATCTCGATCAACAACTATCCGGTGAGCTACGCGGCGAACGTAGCGAACTTCTCGGACGACGATGCGCGCCACCAGTGGCCGCTCTTCATCCGGCGCGCTTTCCTCGTCGGCGACAAGACGGGGCGGATCGACGACCAGATGAACGTGGTCGCACCCGAGCTCATCAAGGCTGGCGTGCGCCGGATTGAGCGTGGCGTCGAAGTCGGCAAGGTGCTGGCCACTGCGGTGGCGGGCATGCTGATCTCGCTCGTCCTGTTCGCGGTCTACTCGCCGACGTTTTCCGCGATCCGCAATCTCCACTAGAAAAGGTAGGCAATGAAGAATTCTAAGATGTTCGTGGTGGAGAACGTGCAGGACCTGAAATCGATCACGACCCGTAAGGTCATGGTCGGTGGCGGACACCTGATCTTCGCCACCACGCAGGCACGCGCCGAGCCGCCGAAGGGCTTTGTCGCGCAGCGTCCGCGCGAAGCAGGGATGGGGCTGCTGGCGGCGTTCAAGAAGAACACGCCGAAAGTGTATGTGCACGTGCACCCCGCGCTGGTTGGCGTCGACAAGACCAGGTTCGCCCTGCTGCTCGACTCCTACATCGCCTGGGGTATCAGCTGGGCGCGGCACGCGCGTGGCCAGACAAAAGGCACAGTGGCACTCATTGGCGGGATCGAGCACGAGGGTCGTCCGAGCCACATCGACGTGCTGGTCTTCGAGAACGGCCGGCTGGTGGCCCTGTACGACCAGGAGCTGCCGGAGCGGGACGACTTCCGCTTTCAGGCTAGCGCCGAAGCGATCGTCGCCAAGATCCGTTCCGATTACGCTGGCGTCAAGATCAAGCAGGCGGCACCGCTGTCGAACTGGGGCCTGGAAGGCGTCGAATACATCGGCGAGGCAGGCGTCGGCCAGCCCAAGTACGCGCCCATCACGCGCAGCTTGAATTCGCACATGGAGTTCGTGGTCCCGGCGGCATTGGCCGCCATCGGCATCGTCTACAACTTCGGCGCGATCGGCATGGCCTGGACCGACTGGGGCAGCGCGCAAGGCAGCTTCAATGAAGCCGTGAACGACCCCGCGCTGCGCGAGACCGGCGGGATCGATTCCGCCTACATCGACGTGATGAACCAGCGCCGGATCTTCATGGAGACGCCGCGTAAGCAAGACGTTTTGCCGGACAAGGTGCTGCAGATCGTCCGTGGCATCGGCGTGCTGCCGGGCGTGCAGATCATCGAGCTGCGCCTCCCCGCACCCAGCGTGACCGTCCAGATCCCGGGCCAAAGTCCGGCTGCACCAATCATCAACGCCGACGGCGGCAAGAACCACGACTTGATCACTGCCGACCGTGGCGCGGACGCGCAGATCCGTATCTCGATGCCGAAGTCGGCCGCCTCGGCGATCGACCAGGCGCGCGAGGTCTTGGGCCAGCTGGCCGGCGGCACCGGCATGTCCCTGCGCCTGACGCAGGACGGTGTGGCGGAGGATAAGGACCGCCGCGTCTTCACTATCGAAGGATTCATTCATGGCTAATGCAAAGGTCAACAAGGTGGTCTGGGCCGCGTCCGCCGTGGTGGCGACGATGTTCATCTACCAGGGCACCGTGGCGATGAAATCGCTGCGCGCCAAGGTTCAGGAGCAAACCGAGCAGACCGAAACCGTGGTGCGCTGGAAGCAGTCCTACAAGGCCTTGGCGGCCACCCGCGAGAAGTGGGACCGCAGCTTTCAGCGCAGCGACGCAATCCAAGACCTGGTGGGCCTTGCGTCGCATCTCGGACTGGAGCGTTACGGGCTGCAGACGGACCGCGACAACATGCACCTGCTGAAAATCGAGCAGGTCCAGCAGAACAACCTGCCGATCGGGCTGACCAAGTTCTGTCTCGCGACCGGCAGCGGCAACGGGAACAACTTCCTGGTGGCTGCGGAGAACTACGAGAAGCTGCTGACCGGCGTCGACCACCTGGCGAAGCGTGCCGACATCTCGCTCGGCACGATCTCGCTGGAAGGCGACAAGGCCTTCCCGATTGCAAAGCTGGGCGAGTTTTGCGTCCTGCTGCGCAACGGATAACCAAGGGGATTTTGATGAAAAAAGCGATGTCGAGCCGGGACTCCTCCGTCCTGTTCTATGGCGGCGTCATGGGCATCCTGTGCGCGATTTGGGCCTCCGGCAACTGGGTGAACCAGAAGTTCGATGCGCTCGAGGTGATGAAGTTGAAGCGGGTTCAATCCCAGCAAGTCAGCACCGACACGAAGGCGTTCTATCCGGTGTGGGTGAAACAGAAGGCGGCCATCATGGCGGAGCGCCAGGCAGACGGGAGCCTGGACTCGCTTTTCAAGCGGCCGGAAGAGGCCAAGCCCGTTGAGCTGCCGGTGCCGCCGGCACCGCCCGAGCCGGACTACGTCCAGCTCGTGCAGCAGAGCGCTTTCGTCAACGCGATCGCCGACAACGGCGCGGTGATCAATGGCCGCTTCTACTCGGTGGGCGACAAGGTCGACGACCTGACGTTCTACCCGGCTGGCAAGGGCGCGGTCGCGCCCAACCTGGTAAGCGTGAAGCCCGATGCGGTCACAGTCAGTATCGGCAAAAAGAATGTCGTGCTGCGCATGGCTGCGATGAACTAACGAGAAAGAGCTAGTCGATGGAATTTTTGGAGAATCTGCGCTACGACCGGCCAGTTCTTTTTCGCATTCTTGTAGTGACGACGTCCCTGGTGGTGATGGGCAGCGCATTCGCCGCGCTGCCGGAGAACGACTTCTTCCGGACCATCGGCGTGACCAAGGCGCAGAAGCGCTGCGGCGCGTTGTATCGCGCGGCCTTCTGGCACACGCGGGCGGTCCTGCATCAGGAGTCCGATGGCATGAAGCCGCGAGTGGTGTATGGAAACATGGTCGGCATCGACAAGAACGGCCAGCTGGTGATCCTGACGCCGCACGGCGACAAGTTCGTCCATTCGACCGTGCGCCTGGCCGACACCGCGCTGGTGGATCTGTACGGCGCGGCCGCGTCAGTGGCCAAGGAAAGCACCGCTGATGCGCGGTTCGATATCTACAACGATGACGAGGTGGTGGTGTGGGTTCGCTCCGCGCCATTCAACGTAAAACTGATTGAAGAGGGGCACGCGAAGCCCGATCCGCGGCCGCCGACGAACATCGTCGACAAGGCGTTCGCGGCCTATTACTGGCGTATCTGGAAGGGAGATTGAAATGAACGAAAAACTGCAAAAAATTTGGGCAAAATGTGCTTTAACGCTTTCTCGCCAATCCAGTCGCAGCGCGTCGACGTGCGCGGTGGCCGGCCTGGCGGCCGTGCTGGCCCTGCCGGCGGCCGCGGGGCCCGTCGACTGGGCGCATCAGAACGGCTCGGTGCAGAGCAACGGAGCCGTGACGGTAAAGTCGCTCAGCGGCGGCTCGTACAGCGCGACGGGGAACCCCAGCGGCGCGGTGGCCAAGGCCAACCAGAACGCCGCTACCCAGCCTCCGACGGTGATTATTCAAGCGACGTCTAGTAACCTGCCATTCAACTTTAAGGACGACTGCTATTTCTTCTTGCCGCCGATGGGTCTCGGTTATGCGCAACAAACGATGTATCGCGTCGGACTCGGGAAGATAGATGCCACAGGAAACTTTACCGGTATCGCTAGTGGGAACCAATATTCTGTAGCGACATTAATCGGAACCAGCACTGGATCAAGCGCCAATGGTAGCGCGGTGTCGGGCGGTATTCCAACTACAACCCCGAGTACTTTTTGGGCCAATAGCGATCCGGCAGGCAATCCCTATATTGCGGTCGGCATAGCGATACCGGTACGCACGCCAGCGAAATGCTACCCCTGATGGGGTCGCCAATCCGGTCGCAGCGCGCCGGCGTGCGCCGCGGCTGGCCTGGTCGCGGCGCTGGCCCTGCCGGCAGCGGCTGGACCGATCGACTGGGCGCACCAGAAAGCTGGCGCGGTGCAGAGCAACGGAGCCGTCACGGTGAAGTCGCTCAGCGGCGGCTCGTATAGCGCGACAGGGAATCCCAGCGGCGCGGTAGCCAAGGCGAATCAGAACGCCGCGATACAGCCACCTACGGTGATCATTCAGGCCACAGCTGGGGGAGGCTACATGATCGCGACAACGCTCGCTCGGTACACCGGAAATCTCGGTGGGGTGGCCGGCGCTACGGCGAAGTGTGTTGCGGAGTTTGGATCTGGATGGCGATTTGCAACTACCGGCATGCGCTTTGCGCTCGGCAGCAATGGTTCAGTCGTTGGCTCCTGGATCCAAGACGCTAACTCGGTCGGTTCTAATGATTGTTCCGGTTGGACTACTACGAGTGGTACTGGCCCGATAGCTAACGGTTTAACTGCAGCATCGAATAATCTTTACGCGAACAACTGCTCAAGTCCCCAGGCAATTGTTTGCGCGAGTTTCTAACGACCTCGCCAATCCGGTCGTAATGCCCCGGCGTGTGGCGCGGCCGCCCTTGCGGCCGTGCTGGCCCTGCCGGCGGCCGCCGGGCCCGTCGACTGGGCGCACCAGAACGGCTCGGTGCAGAGCAACGGAGCCGTGACTGTAAAGTCGCTCAGCGGCGGCTCCTACAGCGCGACAGGGAACCCTACGGGCGCGGTGGCGAAGGCCAACCAGAATGCTATTGCACAACCGCCAACCGTCATCATCCAAGCCACTTCCGGTACCGCCTTCAATTACCAATCCGATTGCTTCATCATGACCATTGCGGGAACTGGGCCATGGATCGGTGCTGGAAAGATGGATGCTGCAAACAAGTTCACGGGAGTGATTGCCATGACCGGAACGTACGCTGCGACTGGTGCTTCAAATGTCATCCTCTCAATGCTTACAGGTGGGGCGACCTATTCCATGTCGGCACAGGCCGGGTATCAGACTGGGACAAGCTATCAATGGTGTGGATCAAACACCGCTTGCTCTGGCATCACGACAGGCTTTTATAACAGTGGTGGCGGTACTTACACCAGCTACATAATTGGCGTGTCTGGCATCCAGACAACCACGCCCAACAAATGCTACCCATGATTGTCCAGCCACTTCACTACGCGATAGCTCAACGGTATAAATCGTTTATATATTTATGGATAGCATTTAGTAACGGGAATCAGTGACGTTGACAAATTTTGCACCACGGTCAGCTGCGTTCCTGCACTAGAAGGAAATGAAGGCGTATAGGCGCAGGCTACATTGTTCCCACAGTTGACCGTCTGAATATTCGTCGAACCTCCGACTGCCATGCCTGTCATCATCGAAAGGATGTACGTCCCGGTTGCGCTTCCGCTCGCAACTGCAGAGCCTAGTATTCCGGTGAATGTGTTGGCAGTAGCATTGTATTTTCCGGCTCCGAACGCGTACGAATTTGCCTGCCCGGTATAGGTATCGAATTTGAGAATATAGCAGTCCGTGGTCCAGTTGAAGATTGGCCCGGACGTTGCCTGGATAACGACAGTAGGGGGTTGTGTAGCGGCGTTCTGATTCGCCTTTGCCACCGCGCCGCTGGGGTTGCCCGTCGCGCTATACGAGCCGCCGCTGAGCGACTTCACCGTCACGGCTCCGTTGCTCT
>Ga0265314_10002011_pt1 | contig 21587 bp, 15 predicted proteins | sample 4126metaG_FD_203106 | JGI IMG/M metagenome (GOLD analysis project Ga0265314, IMG submission 203106) | Rhizosphere microbial communities from Carex aquatilis grown in University of Washington, Seatle, WA, United States - 4-1-26 metaG | ecosystem: Host-associated > Plants > Roots > Rhizosphere >... | reverse complement strand
GACCTGGGCTTTAATCAGTTCGAGCACCTCGCCCAGCGCTTCGCGGTAAGCCAGCGTCTGGCTGAGTTGCGCGGCTTCCGGCGGCGGCTGAAGCTGCCCGTAAAACCCGTGCAGCGACTTGAGGTAGTTCTGGCGCTCAAGTTCCCAAAGCACCTGGCGGATGTGCTTTTCGGTGTCCTTCAGTTCCTGCTCGCGGTCCTCGAGCTCCTGGCGCAAGATCTCCAGATGCTCAAACTTGGTGAGTTCCGTGGTGATGGGCGGTAATGGCATGGAAATAGCCCTTTTCCTCAGCGTGACACGCTCCTTAATAACTACCATGCCCAAGGGGCGCCTGCAACCGCTTTGAAACTTCACGGGCCTTGACGCCCGCGCTTTGTGCATTATCTAACTCATTGCAATTTGCCTGCTTAGAATGGTAAACTTAGCTTCGCCAGGGTTTTCCGGTGAACGCTGAAAGGACCAACGCGTGAATCCCCGCGATGTCGTCTATTTCATTTTGAAATATGCGATCTGGATCGGTGTTATTGTGGGTGGTTTTTACGCGATCCGGCACACCAAGTCCGTGCGCACCGACTCCACCGACGACACCGCGCATCCGTATGAAGGCGGCCATCCGTACTGGCTGCAAGCCGAGACGCCCACGTCCGCCAATCTGGCCGTCAACATCGCCGTGGCCTACCACCAGCCCGACCAGATCGACCGCGACCGCATCGCCTGGGTCGCCGCGACCGAAGGTCAGCGCATCTCGATCATCAAGCGCACCGATCGGGAAGGCTTCGTGGTCATGGTTGATGGGAAAGAAGGCCAGTTTCAGCCCGCCACTATCAAAAACGAGATGGCTGAGATCCGCGTGCCCAAGGGCTGCGTGTTTCTGCTCGCACGCGGGCCGGTGAAGGATTCCTTGGAATTCGGCCCGATTCCACTGCGCTACGTGTTCGGCAAGCTTTAACCCGTCGGCTGGGAGTGCGTAATGAAGATCGGCCCCATCGATATCGGGATTTCCTCGCTCGCGTACCTGGCGGCGGTAATCATTCTTTCCGTTTTGGCGCTGCGCCTCTGGATCGCCAATTCGGCCCAGCGCGCCGAAGGTCGCTACTCGCTCACGATTCGCGAAGCTTTGAACGACGACAAAGAGAACAACCTTGAGATCGTCGAAAACCAGTGCAAGGCGCTGCTCCAGGATCTGCCCAACAACGCGCCCGCGTGGCTGCATCTTGGCGTGGTTCAGTATACGCGTCAGAAGTACTCCGCGGCGGAAGAGAGCTTCGGCAAGGCTGGCAGCCTGACCACCGCCACGCCGGAACAGCGCGCGCAAGGTTATGTCGGCGCCGCCTGCGCGAAGTTTATCCAGGCCGCCCCGAAGGACCGCGCGCAGACCATTCCGGCGGTGCAGGAACTGCTGAAGAAGGCCCTTGAAATCGCGCCTGAAAATGCGGACGCGCTGGCCGCCATGGGCACCGTGCAACTCTGGCTGGCCAAGGCGCCGCAGGACTACGATGCCGCGCTCGACACGCTCAAGAAGGCCGAGGACGCCAAGTCTCCGCCGAGCCGCGTGGGCGAATCGCGCCTGCAGGCGGCCCTAGGCGTTGCGCTAGTCAGCCTCGATAAACCCCGCCCCGACGAGGCCGAAAAACATTTCACGCGAGCGCTTGCGGGCGATCCGGGTTGGAAGGATGCAGAGACCTACCGGCGCCTGGCCTCGATCGCGATCTTCGCCCAGGACGCGATGAGCATCGATGAACGCCGCAAGCTGATCGATAAATACAAAAACGACACCAAGCTGATGGGTGAATACGAACCGATCGCGCTGAACGTGATGGGCCAGTCGCTTTTGCGCATGAAGCACGAAATGCCCGAACGCGATTTTCTTAACGGGCCGTACAAAGGCGCGATCGAAGTCTTCACGTTCGCCATCGCCCGGCATGCCGGCAAGCCTGAAGGCTACCTGAATCTGCTGGGGCTTTACCAGCAGCGCATCTTCGGCGAACCGCTGAGCCCCGATGAACACAAGCGCCAGACCGCGGCGCTGTTGCCGCGCCTGCCGGCCGCCTGGCTCGATGCGCGCCTGCGGGATCTGCCCCTGACCAACCCCTGGCGCGGCGGGGCCAACATCACGCTCTCCGATACCGAAAACAAAGTGAAAGAGGAAATCAAAAGTCTGCTGACGGTCAGCGGCGAGTTGGTGCGCAAAGTTCAAAGTGTGGCCGGACTCCTCGACAAGGACCAGAAACGCAGTGTGGCGGTGTACAATTTCAACAGCTTGTACCTGCTGCGCGCGCTGGAAGAGGACGCCTCGCGGCGCGCCAAGCTGCTCGAAGACATGACCAACGTGGCCGCCGGGATGGGGGACGACCCCGCGGTTAACCGCCTCAACGGACGCCTGGCTCTTTTGCGGCGCGACTACAAAGCCGCCTACGAAGCCTTCTCCAAAGCCGCGCAGACCGACAACGGCGCCGACCTCGCCGCGCTGATCAAAGCCTTTGAAAAAACGCCGGAAATCTTCGATCCGCGCCCGCACAAATCGGTCCTGCTGGGCAAGGCGCCGCTGATTGGCGCGTCGGCATTTCATCCCGGCTATGCCGGCCCGCTGACCTTCGAGATCAAGATCGACGGCCATCTCGAGCCCGTCAACCAGACCGGCACGCAGGGCTTCCTGCGCGATCCGGTGAGCTATTTCACGGACGGCGAGCACAAGGTCGAAGTCAAAGTTTCCGATGCGCTGGGGCATGCGGCGTCCAAGGATTTCAGCTTCTTCATCGATAAGCAACCACCCGTGCTCAAGATTTCGCCCGAGCGCGAAGCGCCGGGCCCGCGTCCGGTCATCGAAGTGAACATCGAAGACACCGGCTCGGGCGTGGACCTGGAATCGATCAAGGTCTCGATGACTGCGATTGGCGGGGCCACTCCCTTTAAGGACATCGTGCTGATCAACAAGGGCGCCTTCACCAGAGACCTGCCGGCGGTGGGCGCCAAGTCCGGCGATAAGGTCGAAGGCCCCAAATTTAAGCTCTCTTCACATATGGATCTGAGCCCCGGGGCGTACGTGCTCGACTTCTCGTTCGCCGATCGCGCTGGGAACGCGGGCACGCGCAAAATCAACTTTGAGGTCAAATAGGACCGCCCATGCAATGTCCGCACTGTAGTAAAGAAATCGATATCAACCGCGAGTTTTGCCCGGGCTGTGGCAAGCGGGTCAACGTCGCCTTCAGCGAAATCGCGGCTTCGGTGCAGGACGATGCGGCCATGCGGCGCCGGCGCCTGATCGAAGAATCCTTGCGCTGGGGCACGCTGGTGCTCGTAATCGCCGTGACCGTGATCTGGGCCTTGAACGACCACTTAAATCGCCCGCTGACCTTTGATGGCGCCGACATCCCGGCGCTCGATGTGCCCCCGCCAAAGCCAGGCAAGGCGGAATTGCTGCTCAAGCCGGAAGTGGGGCAGGTCGAGTTCCAGGCTCCTGCGCCCGGACTGCCGCGCGTGTTCGCGTACCGCCTCCCGCCGGTCCGCGATAGCGTCCGCGACGCCAATGGCTTCCCCAAGGAATGCGTTGACGCGGTCCGCAAGGGCCTCGCTTACCTGTCCAAGAATCAGTTGCAGGACGGTTCCTGGAGCAGCGAAGGCCGCAAAGAGCAGCCCGCGGCGAATCAGGATGAGTGGAAGTGGGGCAAGTACCGCCTCGGGCCGACCGGCATGACCGCGCTGGTCGTACTGGCTTTCCTGGGCGAAGGTGAAACCTGGCTGCCCAACGATGCGGGCAAGGTCTCCGACAACGGCAAGAAGATTCAGAAAGCCGTCGAATTCCTGATCAAATCGCAGGACGAAACCAACGGCCGTTTTGGTCCGCTGCAGGGCCAATTCATTTACAACCATTGCATGGCCACGCTGGCGGTGGTGGAAGCCGCGGGTATGACCGGCGATCCCTTCCTGCGCGAATCGGCGCAAAAGGGGCTCGATCTGATTCAGCGCCTGATGCAGGCCGGCCCCAACGGCGCGCTGGGCGTGGAAGATAAAGTCAACGAGCCCGAAGACATTATGCCCATGGGCTGGGCGGTCCAGGCCCTGGCGGCCGGGCAGGAAGCCAACTTCAGCGTCAAGCCCGAGGTCCTCGAGAAGGCGCTTGGGTTCTTCCAGAAGATCACTGACAAGACCAAGGGTGAAGTGGCCTTCAACACGGTCGATACCACCCACTTCGGCAGCCAGTCCCCGACGGCATTGCTCTGCCGCATCCGGTTGGGCGAGTCGGCCCAGAGCCCCGATTTGAAGATCGTAACCAAGAATACGATGCAGAATCAGTACCAGCCCAAGGTCGACCCGCAAGGGAAGTGGGGCAACGGTTGGCGTGAAGGCCAAGTCGGTGCCGACGACAAGGGCCGCGCCCAGGCTTTCCAGCCCTACCGCCTGTACTACGCCTCCTCGGCGCTATTCATGGTCGGCGGCGACGACTGGAAGGCGTTCTCGGGGGCGCTGTTCGCCGCGTATCCCAAGCTTCAGAACAACGACGGCGGGTGGTATGGCAACGACACGCGCTCGCTGCAATCCGGGCCTATTTTCTCCACGGCTCTGTCCATCTTGGCCTTGCAGTCCTGCTATCGCCAGCAATAGGACCCAAGGTGCACATTTTTTCGCCGGTTTATTGAGATCCCAATTTTGAGAAGTCCAGCGGCTTGTACAAAGTCCGTACAGATTGTATTGAACATGTGCAAAAAGGTCGGCAAGTTAACCTTGCAAGCTACGTTTAAGAGACATCGGCACCCATGTTGCCGCGGTCCTCGGTAAACTGGGACTAGGCATCAGCATCCAGGAGAGCCACGCTTGGCGCAGCGCCCCTCAAACAGCTCTCGCAGAAGTCCCGCCGTCGGTGCCGCGGGAACCAGCACATCCAATCGCCAGAAACCCGCCGTTCCCGAGACCCCGAAACCGAGTTCCGCGTCGAACCGCCTGCAACCGGCGAGCACCCCGGCTTCGAAGGGTTCGCAGCGCATGGCACCCGTTGCGCCTGCGAAGGAGTCCAACCGCGCACTGGTGCCTGCAGCGCCCGCGCCCAAGCCATCCGCACGCAGCCTGACGCCCGCGCAGCCATCCAAGGGTTCGCAGCGCCTGGCACCGGCCGAAGCACCCGCTCAAAAGCCGTCCAGTCGCGGAATGACACCCGCCGCGCCGGTCGGCCAAAAGCCTTCGAATCGCAACCTGACCCCAGCCGCCCCGGTCGTTCCGGCGGCCTCGATCCCGGTCGATCCGCCCACGCCGCCCCTGGCCACGCTGCCAGTCTCGGACCAGCGCCGCGGCTCGCGTATCATCCGCAAGGATTCCCGCGCCAACATTCCGGCCGTCGCGCCCAAGCCCGCTCCTGCGGCGTCCGCCAAGCCTTCCAAGCTCGCGCAAGAAGAAGCCACCGAGCCGCTCGAACCGGTGACCGAAGAACTTCTCGACGATCCGCCCGAACAGGACGCCACCCACCAGGTGGTTGCGCCGGAATCCCGGGTCGGCCCGGCCAAGAGTTCCAACCGCGCACTGACGCCCGCCGCGCCAAAAGCCAAGAAAGTTGAAGAACCCGAGCCGGTCGAAGAAGAAGTTGAAGAAGAGGAGGAAGCGCTCGGCGAAGTCGAAGAAGAAGCCGACATTCCCGAGACCAAGGCCAAGGCTTCGCCGCTCAGCCAGCGCGCCGAACGCAAAGAGTACTCCAAGAAAAGCGAAGCCTCGAAGGCCCGGCCTTCCAGCCGCATCGACCGAGTAGTTTCCAAGCGCGACGCCAAGAGTTCCTCGATCCGCCTGAAGGGCAAAGAGAAGGACGCGCCCCAGAAAGAGGAAGAAGACGAATCGGACGCCACGCTCCCGGTGGTGGATGAAGGCACGTCCAAGTCCAAGCTTTCGTCCACGTCGCGCCGCTCGCAGCGCAATTCGGTGCGCGGCGAAGCGCCGGCCAAGAAGAGCAGCCTAAAGAAGTGGCACATCGCGGTGCTGATTGCGGTGCCGATTCTGCTGATCGCGCTGGTGATTGCGTGGGGCCCGATCTCGCGCTCGATGTTGCTCTCCGATCTGGACAACGGTGGCAGCCTGGACGCGCGCAAAAACGCCGCCGCGTCGATTACCGAACGCTTTCCCGACCGCGGCACGGCAGTCTTCGGTGCGCGTTTGCTGACGGGCGCGCCGGAAACCCAGAAGGCCTGCGTCTATGGCCTGGGGTTGGTCATCGCCAGTAAGGAAAAGGACCCGCGGACGTACGCGTTGAAGGCCTTCCAGGACGCGCTCGCCGCGCCGGAAGCCACGCCTGAAATTCGCAAAGAAATCATCGATGCAATCTCCGGTCTCGCCGCCGATTCCAAGGATGCGGAAGTCCAGGGCCTCTTCGGGGTGCTGCTGCTGGAACGCCTCGACGCAGAAAACGATCCCGAACTCAAAGCCGCGCTGGTCCGCGCGCTTGGGCGCTGCCCCGCGCCGGGCGTATGTGTGCGCCTGATCAAGCTGGCCAAGTCCGACCAGGGCGCGCTGCGCGATGCGGCGCTCGCCGGGATTGAAGCCACCGCCACGCCGGACGCCGCCGCGCTGCTGTTGCAATGCATGACCGACGCCAACGACGAAAAGCTCGCCCGTGTCACGCTGGCCGGCTTCAACAAGGTCAGCGTCAAGGCGCCCACGGGCCAGCTCGTGCCGCTGCTCGACGGCCAGCCGGAAAACGTGGTCGTGGAAATCGTCAAGGCACTGGCCATTCGCAAAAACGAACGCGAAGCGGTCAAAGGTGTCGTGAAGGCCGCGTCCGCAGGCACGCCGAAAGTCAAACTGCTGGCGGTCGAAGCACTGGTCAGCCTGCCCGTGGCGAACGAAGACCTGCCCGCGCTTTCCGGTCTGCCCAACGACGCCAATGAAGACGTGCGCATGGCCTTCGCCAAGATTCTGGGACAGATGCACGACGACAATTCCTACAAGCTGCTCTGCGCGTCATTCGAACAGATCAAGGACGAGCGCACCGTGGGGGTCTACGCGGCGGCACTGGGCACACGTACGCGCGGCAAGAATAAAGACCGTGCCGCGCTGGCGCTGGGCATTCACCTGCTGGAAAAGTTCCCCGGCGCGGCCCCGGCTATTGGCGCGGCCATGGCGCAGATGACGCTGGTCTCCGGCGCGCCTGCGAATCGCGAAGCCGAACGTAAAGGCTGGGGTGCGGACAAGTGGAAGGCTTGGTACGCCAACTTGCTCAAGCGCGATGAGATGGTCGCAGCGCAGCTCAAGATTTTTGATGACGCGCAGAAGCTCAAGGATCCCAAGAACCGCGATCAATTCGAAGGGCTCTATAAAAAGACCCAGAAGGCGCAGGATACGCTCAGCGATATCGCCAAGACCATGTGCAAAGACGACCCGGAAGACGAAGCCGAGTTGTCCAAGAAGGTCGATAATTATCAGGTGACGGTCTATTACTTCGAAAAGAACGCGCCGCTGAATCTGAAAGATTAATTCGCGACGACTCCAAGTTGAACCGGCCCCGCCTGGCTCAGGCGGGGCCTTTCTTTTAGAGCCATTCCAGGTGCAGGAACGCCGAGAGCGACTTGGCGTCGTGGATCTTCCCGCTGCGCACAGCGCGGCGGACTTCCCGCGGGGTCATCGGGACGACCTCGATAAACTCGTCCTCATCGCCCTTGGCCTTCTGTGGCGTGAGGTCCCAGGCTTTGAAGAGCACGATGCGTTCGCTACAGAAGCCCGGGGCGGTGTAGACCTCGCCGAGCTGCTTCCATTTGCTCGCGGCGAAGCCGATCTCTTCCATTAGTTCGCGCTTGGCGCAGGGCAGGGGGCGCTCGCCCTTTTCCAGCGTGCCCGCGGGAATCTCGAGCAGGTCCGAATTCACGGACGGACGGAACTGCTTGATCATCAGGATGCGCCCCTTTGCATCAAAGGGCACCATCGCCACCGCGCCGGGGTGCAGGATCACCTGGCGCGTGAAAGGCCCGTTGGGACCGCGCCAAGTCTGGTTGCAGAGCGTGAAAACACGGGCTTTGAGGACCTCTTTGGACTTCAAAAGCTGGAAAGACATGCGCGCTCCTTAAAATTGTTGGGCCGTGCGTAACGCCCGTTTAACAGCCTGTCAACGTGCGGGAAAAGGGAACGGGTATTTTCTTCTTTTATGGGCTAGGGCGGGGGGGTAGGACCTGCGCTCGATTCCGAATCCATCCCAGGAGCCGCGCGTGATCTCCAGCTATTATTACACTCCGGAAGGCACGCTGAAGCAGAACCTCAGCGAAGATGAGATGCGCGCAATCGTTAAATCGAAGCAGGGACTGTTGTGGGTCGATCTCTTCCGGCCGGGGCCGGACGAACTCTTCATGCTCGACGAAGTCTTCGCGTTCCATCCGCTGGCCATCGAAGACTGCCAGCACATCAGCCGCATGCCCAAAGTCGACGACTACGGCAGCCACTTGTTCGTGGTGTTCCTCGCACCCAATCCGAAGTGCCATTCCTTCAGCGTCCCGAAGCCCGGCGACAAACCCGTGCGCATGTCGGCAAGCGCACCGGCGCCGTCCAAGGAAATCGACGTGCCGCATCCGGAAGAAGAAGAGCCGTTGCACGAGATCGATCTATTCCTCGGGGTCAATTTTGTAGTGACCTACCATGTCGCGCCGCTGCCTTTCATGCAGCTCATTGCCGACCGGGCCAAGCGCGAGCCAAAGCGGATCATGGGCCGCGCATCCTCGTTTCTCGCCCACGACATCCTCGACGCCGCCGTCGACCAGTTCTTCGTGATGGTCGAAACGATCCAGGTGGAGGTCGAAGAACTGGAAGAGAACATCACTTCGCGCGGGCTGCAGCCCATGCTAACGCAGCTTTTGCGGCTGAAAGGCCGGTTGCTGGGCCTGCGGCGCCAGATCGGCGACCACCGCGAGATGCTCTCGCACCTGATCCGTGGGAACTATGAAGTCATGCACCCCAAGTCGATCATTTATTACCGCGACGTGCTCGACCATCTAAACCGCATCGAAGACGACCTCGACGTGTGCCGCGAGTCCCTCGATAGCACGCGCGACGCCTACCTGGCCCTGACCGATGTGCGCACAAATGAGACCCTGAAATTCTTCACGATCGTGTTCACGATCTCGATCCCAATCACAATTATGACGGGTTGGTTCGGGATGAACTTTCAAAACCTGCCCTGGATCGGCGAAGAATGGGGCTGGTGGGTCGCGACGCTGATCATGTGTGGCTCGTCGCTGGGGCTGTATCTCTGGTTCAGATTCAAAAAGCTGATCTAAGAAGCTCTGCTTTAAAGCCTGCAGTTCCGAAGCACCCGGGCTCAAATAAAAACGGCGACCGCAAGCGACCGCCGTTTTTATTCCGGATGCGAAACTTATTTAGAAGCCAAAGCCCAGGCCCAAGCCAAAGCTGCTGTGGTGGCTGCTGCGGTTGCCGTAGTAGAAATTCAGCGAACCGGAGTACGGGCTCGAGTAGTACGGCGAGTACCGCGGGTAACCGTAGTACGGCGCCGCGTAGTAGGGCGTGTAGTAAGTCGGCCCTGGCGTGGTGTACACGACAGGCGGGGCCTGCTGCACGATCACGGGCTGCTGCTGTATGACCACCGGCGCTTCCGTGCGCGGTTGCGCGTATTCAAACGTCGCGGCCGGTTGGCCGACCTTCTGGGCCTGGCGCAGCGCAACGAGCTGGCCGCCGCCCTTGCGCTCGCCCTTCTCGAAGATGCTGACGTACAGGCCTTCGAAGTCCGCGGTATCCACGCGGCTCAGGATGAGCAGCGACTTCTCGCCGGCGCGCACGTTAAAAGCCTGGCCTTGGTTGCCCTGATAGCGTACGGCATAGCCGCCTGGCGGCAGGCCGAGGCTCAGGCCGCCATGGGGCGTGATCACCAGCTTCTGATTTGCGGGCGGAGGCATGAGGGTAAGTACGCGCGCCTGCAGGTCGATATCGTAGCCCCAGGCTTTGTCGTCCACGTTTTCCAGATTGAGCGTACCTGTCGCGGCGGCTTCAACGGGCGCTTGAACCGGGGCTTGGGCTGGCGCGGGTTGTACGGGAGCAGTGGCCGGTGCGGTCGCGGTCGACTTGCGCAACATCGCCGCGATCACCTTTTCGGAGATCCCTGCTTCCTTCAGTTTAATGATGTCATCGGTGGAGAGCGTGTAGCCGGCGCTGCGATCCACCGCGGCCAGCAGGACTTCATCGCCCAGCCCCTGCTTCTTGAGTCCAATGATCTGCTCGGCGGTCTCGGCGTGCGCGGACTGCATGTAGCCCGCCCCGAAAACCAATGCCAGAGAAAGGAAGAGTCTCAACATGTTCATGGGTGCTTCTCCGTGGCCTTCACTCTTGCAATTCTAGTTCATTTAGGGCGGCGGTCAATCCTGTGCTACCGCATGTAGAGAAGACGGTTAGCGGGGCCAGTTTCTTCGAAAAACAGGGCGTGCACGAGTGCGCTGAGGCCCAGGCACTCACCTGTGCATTAATTCGACAGCAATTGTTCAGAATGTGGAGCTTTTTCCGAAGAAACTAGCGTTTAATGGGGACGGGAATGCAGGAACAGGAGTCCGTTTGAGATGTCTTCCACCACCGCCGCACAGCAACTTTTGATGAGCTCCGGCCAGGGCGGCCCCAGCGCCGACCAGGTCATGGAGCTAGTCGAACGTTATCGCGGCGAGCTGCTGAACCAGGCGTTTGCGATCCTGGGCAAGATGGAAGACGCGGAAGATGTAGTACAGGAAACCTTCTGTGAAGTGCTGCGTGGCAAGGCGCGCCTTAAAGAGGTGCGTTCGCTCGGGGCGTGGCTGCGCACGATCAATAAATCCAATGCGCTGAACCGCCGCCGCGACTCGCGCCGCTATTCGGACCGCCTGCAGAAGAGCGCGCCGGATCGGCTCGTAACGACTGGCGGCTTCAGCGCCCTTGAGCTTCGCGAAAGCCTGGCCAAGGCCATCGAGACGTTGCCCGAACCGCAGCGCGCCGTGGTGGTGCTGCGCTACTGGGAAAACCTGTCTTACGAAGACATTGCCGTGCGGCTGGGCATCCCCAAGGGCAGCGCAGGACGACTCTTGTACGACGCTTCGCTCAGCCTTTTCGACGTCCTAAAGCCCTACCTCCAGGCCGGCGCCGTGAAACCGGGCGCCGAAGACGTGGAGCACACCGGAGAGTTGTCATGAATCAAACTATGGAATGCGAAGACGTGATGGCTTGTTCAGGCGCGTATCTGGATCGCTCGCTTGAAGCCAATGACCGCAACTCGATCGATTCGCACCTGCGCGAATGCCCCGCCTGTCGCGAGGGCCTGGAACGCTTTGCCGCGGTGCATGGACTGATGCAGGGCACACTTGGAGCACAACCGATGAGCGACAAATTCCGCCGCAGCACCAGCGATCTGGCGATTCAGGAAGCGGAAGCGCCTGAATCCGCCGAAGCCATGGAAGCGGAGCTGGCCCAGGACGAATCGATGGCCGAAGTTGGCGCAGAAGAGGAAGCCGCGCTTTCCGTGCCGCTTTCGGCCCGCCTGGGCGGCGCGCCCTGGTGGTTCGTCTCCGTGGCGCTGCACGCGCTGGTGCTGGCTTTTGCCGCGCTGGTGTACCAGACGCTGTCGGACGACCGCCTGGCCGACATCATTACCGTCACCAAGCTTGAGAAGCCGGTCGATCCTCTGCAGCCGGAAGAAGACAAGCCCAAGGAACGCGATGTCCTTGAAGCCAAGCAGGAGGTCAAGCCCAACGACCCGACGGCCGAACAATCGAACATCGTGGTGCCGCCGGACTTGCAGGCTCAGGTTTCCGACCACTTCGAAACGAATAACCCGGAACTCGAAAACCAGAACTCGGCGTTCGGCAATCCGGAATCCACCAGCTTCCACAGCGCCGAAGGCAACGATGGCGACGCGGGCGGCGGCGGTAATGAAGGGGCGCTTTCCGATGATGTGATCGGCGTGGCCGGCGCGGGCTCCAAAGGCACCGGCGGCGGCGCGGGCGGCGGCAACGGCACGGGCTTCGGCACCGGCAATGGTTCGGGCGGCGGTTCGTTCGGGCAGCGCTCCGGCGCGGGCCGCGCGACGCTCGTGAAGCGCAATGGAGGCAGCAAAGTCACGGAATCGGCGGTCGACAAGGGCCTGGAATGGCTCGCACGCAACCAGGAAGCCGACGGCCACTGGGATGGCCAGAAGCATGGCGGCAAGGGCGGCGGCGTGGAAATCGACGCGGCCATGACCGGATATGCGCTGCTGGCCTTCCTGGGCGCCGGGCACACGGAAAAAGTCGGCAAGTATCGCGACGTCGTACGCAAGGGCGTCGCCTGGCTGATCAAGGAACAGGGCCAGCACGGCCGCTGGGGCGCCAACAACTACGCCCACGGCATCGCCAGCATGGCCATCGCCGAATCCGCCGCGATGTCCAAGATCGCCGAAACCAAGAAGGCCGCGCAGAAAGCCATCGAAGGCGTCGAATACGGCCAGATCAAGGGCGCCAATGAATCCGACCGCCAGGCGTGGGACTACGGCCCAGGCGGCAAGACCAACGACTCTTCGGTCATGGCTTGGAACGTGATGGCGCTGAAGTCCGGCAAAGTCGGCGGGCTGGTCGTCGATCACGCGGCGTTCGAAGGCACGATCACCTGGCTGAACGCGGGCCAGGACCTCAAGGGCCTCAAGCCCACCGATCCGCTGCCGGGCAGCGATTGGGAAGGCGGGATGATGTCCTACCGCGGTACGCTCGAAGCGCCCAACAAGGGCGCCGGTAGCCACGCGGTGATGGCCGCTGCGGGTCTCTGCCGTATCTTCATCGAAGGGCAGAACCTCGACGCACCCGGTGTTGCCGGCCCCTGCAATATCATCCTCAACAAGAAGAATCACCTGATCCCGGAGAAGTACCCGTACAACATGTACTTCGGTTACTACGCGGCGCTGCTGATGTTCCAAAAGGGCGGCGATCACTGGAAGGCCTGGAACGAAGGCATGAAGAAGGCGCTGATCGATGGCCAGGCCAAGGGCGGCAACGACGACGGCTCGTGGGATCCGACCGGCGCGGTGCCCTACACCAGCCGCGTGATGTCCACTGCGCTGTGCGTGCTCTCCCTCGAGGTCTACTACCGCTACCTGCGCCTCGAACAGAAGAAGTAACCACCAGCCCAGGGGAGGCTCCCTCCCGTTCTTCCCCTGGCGCATGGACGGGGGCCGGTTCCGGGTTAAGGTGGGGAAATGACCGCGGCACCGGCCCCGCAGCATTCCCCGCCCGATAATTTTCAGCGCTGGCTGGTTTTCGCCCTGCTGTTGCCCGCGCTGATCGGCACGCTGATCGCGCTAACGTACCGCGGAACGCCTGCCACACAATCCGGCGTGACGTCTGAAAACCCGCCCGCCTCACCGCACGAAGCCAAAGTCGACTTCGCCCCGCCGGCGCCGAAGACCGATGAGATATTCTGGCCTGCGGAAGTCGGCAATCCCCAGGGCGCTTGGACTGGACGCCTCGCGCGCATCGATGCACACCTCGCGATCCTCACCGTGCGTGGCAGCGCGGAAGCCCGCGGCACTGCGCATGGACAGCTCCTGCGCGAAGAAGTCGGCCGCCTGGTCAAGAGCGTGCGCGCGCACCTGAAGCCCGACAATTCATCCGCTGCCGAAAATACCTTCCAGCAACTGCTCGACGGTGCGCGCCGCATGAAGCAATACCTCGACGCGGATGTGATCGTGGAACTCGAAGCCTGTGCGAAGGCCTCAGGTGTCAACGCCGATGAACTGCTGCTCGCGCAACTGTTCGGCGACGTCAACCGCGCGCTCAAGCTGACCAGCTTCTGCACGGTCTTTGCGGCATTCGGGCCCGCGACGAGCGACGGCGGCCTGCTGATCGGACGCAACTTCGATTACTCGGGCAAGGGCCTCGACGGTGGCGTGCCGCTGATCCTACAGGAAATCCCCACGGGGCCGGACGCTGGGCGGCCCTTCGTGACGATCGGCTATGCGGGCATTTTGAACGGCTGGACCGCGCTCAATGCCGATGGGCTGTTTGCGTCCAACAACACACTCTTTTATGGCAAGGACTCGCTCGACGGCATCGCGACCTGTTTTCTGCTGCGTAAGATCGTCGAACGCGCGCGCAACGTTGAAGACGGCGTTGCGCTCATCGAAAAAGGCCCGCGGGCGTGCACCACTGGGATGCTCGTTGCGGGCAAAAACAAGGCCGGCTCGTGGGACGCGCGCTTCGTGGAATTCGACTCGGAAAAAACCGCCATCGTTGAACCGCAGGCGGGGCGTGTGCTCTCGTCGAACTCCTGCCAGAAGCTCAGCGTCGGGGGCTACATCGCCAGCGCCGAACCCAACTGTTCGCGTTGGAAGTCGCTCAAGGAGATTCTTGAAGGCGGCGGTCCGCTCAATTGGGCCGACACCCAGCGCAATCCGATCGCGGCGAAGGGCGTGTACCTCGGCATTAACCTGCATTGCGCATACCTGAACGTGCCCGCGCAGCGCTTTCGGCTCGCGGTGTCGCCGGGAGATGGCACGCCGGCGGCGACCCATGCGTTCCGCGAATTCCAAATCGAAGCCGACCGAGTCGTCGAGGTGCAGCCATGAGGGCGCGCGCCGGACTGGTTCTGTTGCACGGCCTGTTCCTTTTGAGCGCAATTGCCGGAAGGTTGGGCGCCCAAGAAGACGTCTTTAATCACCCGCAGACTGAAGAGTGGAACGCGCCACAATGCGTCTGCCCGGAAGCCGAAGGCGGGTTGGTCGATGTCTGCGGCAAGGTTTGGGGTTGGCGCCTGCATAAAACGCGCATCCGCGAAGCGCAGGCGGCTTTTGAAGAACCCTGGTTGGAGGCGGATCGCGAGAAGCTGGCGCAGGCGATCCACGAGACCAAGCCGCATTGCGTAGATGGCGCGCAGTTGCTGGCCCTTGTGGGCGGCACGACCGTTTGGCGTGTATCACGCGGCGCGGAGCTCTGGCTCTACGACGGCAAGCAGTGGTCTACGCAAAGCGCCGGTTCGCCGCAGTCGCACTTTGATGGCAGCGCCGTGGATTTGGGCGGCGGTGCGTGGTTGTTTGGGACCTCACGCGGTGCGCAGATTTTGCAAAAGGGAAAGTGGCGCGCGTACGAGTTGCTTCCCGAAACACTCCTTCGAAAAAATGGCCCGAGGATGCTCGATGCGGCGCGCGATCAGGCGGGCCAGGTCTATGCTTATTTCCCGGACCTGGGTTCACTTTGGGCCGTGGATCCGGCAGGCGCTGACGACTTTCCCGCGCTGCGCGAAATTCCCGTGCGCGACACCTTGGAGAGCGCAGGCGTCTGGTTCGTGTACCTGCACCCGGACGGCACCAAGGCCAAGCCTGCGCTTGTGGCGGACAACATGGAATTGAGCGAAGCGGATTTAAAGGGCGTCCAGAACGCGCGTCCCGAGGAGTTCGCAGCTCTGCTTAAAAAGCTGGACTCGGATGATTTCGAAGTCCGCAAAGTGGCGCAGGAACAACTCACTGAGGATGTGCGTGCGCGTACCTGGCGTTTTTCATCGCGCCTGCTTGAGCTGAAAGGCGCGGACCTGAGCGTCGAGACGTTGAAGGCCATTCAGCAGGTCGCGCTGGAACACGTTGCTGCGGCCGAGCCGGGCCGCTGCGTGGAATTTTCGAAGCTGCTGGTGCAACTTAATCTGCTGAAAGCAGACGTACTCAAGAATTTTGACGGCACCTACCAGAAACTCTGGCTGCTGCTTGAAAATTCGGGGATCTGGGACCGGGTCACGCGAGTGGGCTTCCAGCGCGATCAGCACGAACGCGGCATGGGCGCGGCGCAGATTCGGGAACGCTTCGACGATCCGCAGCGCTTTGCGCATTCGGTCGCGGGACGCATCGACCATGCCTATCGCTTTTCGACGCCGGAAATCGCCGCGGCCTTCAACCAGAACAATGTGCTGGAGTGGGAAGAGAAGCTGGATCGCTGCCTCTGGATCGGCGTCGGAAACGAAATCTGGCGGGCGACCAACGAGCCCGATGAACTGCGCGGCATTCTGTTTCCACGGACATGCCTGGCGCTGGATGCGTTTCTAGGCCGGGACGATCAAGGCCGCTTGCTTGTGCTGGGAGCCTTTAAGGCGGAAACGACAAAAGAAAATGAAGAAGCGCAGTACGGAATTTGGGCGCTGAGCGGCCCGAAGCCGGAAAAGGTTGAGCAGAATAAAAAGTAGTACAGTTTTTAAGGCCTATTTAACCAGCCAGCCTGCCAGCGTCCCGGCGCCCAACGCCAATAGAAACAGGGCCCATGAAAAGCGCTTCGTCGCCACCAGCCAGCCGCCTTTAAGAGCCAGCGCCAGGCCGACGCCCAGGGTCACGCCAACATGCGCGTGCTCCGGTTGTTTGGACATGCCCAGCAACTGAGGCGCTTGAAGTACAATCGTCGTCAGCCCCGCGGTCAGCAACACCAGACCCATGAACTTTAACGCAAAGTGCTTGCGCCGCTGCGTGATCAGGTGCAACTGTTGCGAGGCCGTGATGAGGACCGATTCAACCGATTCCAGCGGTGAGAACTGCGAGGAGTGCGCACCCTGCTTCATATTAAGTAGAACAAATTGCCCGGTCAGGCGGTCACCACAAAGTGCTTATCAGGGCGTAGCTTCGATACAAAATCCCCAATAATGCACCTGTGAATATCGCGGCCAGAGCCCAGTCGATCCGGGTGTAGGGCTCGGGCGGAGTCAGGTCGCGTTTTAAGAGCAGCGTCAGTGCAACGCCCAGCCCCAGGATCAGCGCGCCATACGCCGTCTGCTCAATGAAATGTTCGCGTGCTTTCGCGCCATAAAAAAGCGGCTTGTCGTCCGCCGGCGCGTTGAGCAGCGGCCGGCCCGAGGCTTCGTACCAGAAATTGAAGCTCAGGGCGAAGACGCACGCCCACAGACTGCGTCGCTGTGCGGCGGTCATTGGCGCTTACTTGCCTTCGTCCTTCGTTTTGATGTACGAAATCATGTTTGCGAGCATGCGGTATGCGCCGGGCACGCCCGCGGCCAACTGGCGGTGCCATGCGTATGACGTGTAAATAAACGCGCCTTTGCCCACCGCGGCGACGAGCAGGCCGCCCTTGAGTTCCGGGTGGCCCTTGTCGTTCGACGAAAGCAGCGCGTGGTATTCCGGACCCCAAGTCTTGGGGAAGTACACCCCGCGCTCCTGCACCCAACCGTCAAAATCGCTCGGGTACAGACTGCAGGGCTTGTTGAGCAGCGGATGCTTGGGTTCGAGGAATTTCACGGGGGCGTTTTCGTCGGTCACGCGATCGAATGAAAGGGTGATGGGGAAGGGCGCGATCTCACCGCCGCCGCCGTGCCCTTTAAAGAATCCACGCCCGCGAGCCGCTTCATTCTCCGGATTCCAGTCGAAGTCCTTGTGGTACAGGCACACGACCACGCCGCCATTCTCCATGAATTTCTTGAGGCGCTGCTTGTTCGCGAGCACGTCGGGCCGGTATTGCGTCGCGCGCAGGTCGAGAATCAGCGTGTGGAATGAATTGTCGAGGTCCGCGTTGGCCAGATCTTCGGCCGAAACTTCGGCGAGGTTCAGGCCTTTGAATTCCGGATCCTGCGACAGGAGGTGCAGCGCATCGCGCGTCGCGTTGTCATACGTTTTGATCAGGCCCACGTTCAGCGGCATGGCCAGCTTTAACGGCACGCGCCGGAAGCGCGCCTGAACGTTGTCGAACACCGCGCTCGCTTCGTACAGGTTCACTTCGGCGACCAAGTCGTGCTCGGCAAGCTTTTCCGCGGTCACGTGAAAGATGAAGTCCTGCGTGCGTACTTCGCTCGGACGCGTGAATTCGAGCTGCTTGATCTCAGAATCCGCGGTGCTGAAGGCTTTATTGTCGAGCTGCCGCGCGTTGAGCGTCCACGGCGTGCGGCGGTAATTCGTGACGACCAGCTTGGAGCGGCAAAGCAGGAGCGCGTTGGGTTCGATGTCCGGGCTCAGGAAGACCAGCACCGGCTCGTGGTTGAAGTGTGCTTCGAAAGGCGGCGCCAGCGCCAACGGCACTTCCACCTGCGGCGGGTGCACCGCCGTGGGCGTGTCGTCCGCATTGCCGGTGCCGATCTTGAGATCCGATTCGAGGCGCAGCGGCGCGCGGCGTTCGGTGCGCAGCCAGGCGAATTTTCCCGCCGGCAGCGTGGGCCATGCTTCGGGGGCCGCTTTGACCTTTACTGTCGCTTCGAAATTCTGGCCCGGCGCGAGCGGTGCTTTGGGCAACTCAAGCACGCCGACTTCCCAGTTAGGTTCGGAGACCAATTTCCACGCGCTTAACGTCACGGTCTGCGTGCCGGTATTGGCGATGCGCACCGTGATGCTTGCTTCTTCGCCCGGGGTGACCCAGGGCACATCGCATGTGGCCTCAAAGCGCATGCCAGCGGCTTCGGCCAGGGCCGCCTGCAGGTGGCCACCTGCGCGTGCGACTCGCGTCCCAAGTTCCAGCCAGGCTGAGAACTCATTTTGGTCCTTGGGCTTCGGCAATTTTAGAAATTCTTCGAGTTGCTGCGCCGCATTCAGCGCCGCGTCGCGCAGAGCCGCGAGCAGCGCCGGCTCGCAATAGGTGGGCGCGCGTAATTGCCAGAGCGGGCCGGCCAGTTCCGGATTCTCAGGCGCAAAGGTTAGTGGCCGCAGGTGATGGTTCTTGGGCAGGTTTAGCGGTTCGAGGCCGTCGAGCATCGACGCTTCCTTCTCGACCTTCGGGAGATTCGTTTTGAGCAGCCGGAAGTAGCGCAGCGCCTTCTCGCCCGCGGCCACATGGGCTTCCATCCCCTGCGTAGCGTGCTGAAAAAGCGCCCACACGCCGACTTCGGCGGGGCTTACGCCCGAAATCGGATCGCGCGCGGAAACGTCAATGCTCAGCGTCGCGCCTTCCGGCACGCGCTGGCGCAGGTACAGCTTTGACGGCTTCCAGATCGTCAGGCCTTCCTTGGCGGGATCGAGCTGCTCCGGAAATTTCGTCGGATCGCCCGCGGCATCGAACGCGAGGGACAAGACGCGCGCCAGCGCCACGTGGTGCCCGTGGTCGGTCCCCTGTGGATCGTGGTTGGTGAAGAGAATCTGCGGGCGCACTTTGCGGATCACGCGCACCAGTCGCTCGACCGCCGTGTCTTTGTTCCAGACTTGCAGCGCTTCGTCAGGATTGTCCGTATAACCGAAGTCGGCCAGATTTAAGTACCACACTTTTGCGCCGAGAATCCCAGCCGCGGTCTCGGTCTCGCGGGAACGCAGCGCCGCCAGTTCCGCGCCCTGCTCGGGGCCGCTCTCATTCTGCCCGCCTTCGCCGCGCGTGCCGAGGCACATGTGGACTTCCACGCCCGCGACACGCCGCAGCCAGGAGATCGTCGCGCCGTCTTCGTCGTCGGGATGCGCGGCCACGGAGAGCGCGCACAAGCCGGTCGTCCCGGCTAGCGCTTCCAAGCGCACCTTGTCGAGCCCGCGTTCGACGGGCGGCTCCTGCGCGCGCAAATTCGCGGCAAGCAACGCGAGCGCGCAAAATAAAAATGCCGGCAGGGCGGGGGCAGTGTGTTTTGTTTTCATGGCCCGCGCAAGCATACGCCGCGCGGGTCCGGCTCGCAACGAGGCGGGAATTTCGCGGGCTATTTCGGCGCGCGCCAGGATTGCCGCGCCGTAAGCCAGCTCCCGAGCGCAATCGCCAGCAGGCTCAAGCCCATCAGGCACATGCTCAGCGCGGATGCCGCGGTAATCGTCGCGTTGCTGCGGTTCAGCATCTCGATGGCCTTGCTCACGGGCATCGATTGCGGACTGTAGAGGAGTTCGCTGGCCACGTACTCGCCCGCGGCTGTGACGAAGCACAACAGGCCCGCCGCGATCAGCGTGGGTAATAATAAAGGAAGTGTGATGCGCAGCAGCGTGCGTGCGGCCCCGGCGCCCAGGCCCTGCGCTGCGCGTTCCAAGTCGCCGCCCGCGTTCACCGCCGCGCGGACTGGCCGCACCGCCAACGGCAGCGTCCGAATCGCATACGCCAGAATCAAGATCGCGCCCGTTCCGCCCAGACCCACGCCGCCCGTCAGCCACGACGGCGCGTTAAACGCGGTCAGCAGTGCAATCGCGACCACGCTGCCCGGCAGCGCAATCGCCAGCATCACCGCGGCTTCGCCGGGGAATGCGGCCCAGCGCGGCGCGCGCCGTAGCGAGAGCGCAAATAGCAGCGCAATCGCTATGCAACTGAACGCGGCTGCCGCACCATAGCCCGCGCTGCGAATCAGCGCGGCCCAGTTTTCCGGCTGCAGCGCGCGGAAGCCCTCAAACGATGGGGCAAGCGCGATCCCGTGCTCCGTCCAGACGCGCGGATCGAGGAATGCGCCCGCAATCACGATGCAGGGAGGTGCCAAGAGGGGCACTGCGACGAGCAGCGATAAAAAAATCCGGGCCAACGCGCCGCTCTTCGTCGCCGGCGTTAGTGCGCGGCCTGCGGCGCCCTTCAAACCCGCTGCGGCTTCCGGTCCGCCGGGCGCCAAACGCTGCATATAAAGGAAGGGCGGCAGCGCCGCGAGCGAGAGCAGCGCCAGCACAATCGTCAGCCCCGTGGCCAGGCCCCAGTCGTCCGTGTGCTCGCTGGCAATTTCGACCGTCAGGTAGCTGCCGCTCGTATCGAGAATGTAGGGACCGCTGAACGAAGCGTTGGAAGCCATGTACGTGAGGAGTGCGGCGGCGAGCAACGGCGCGCGCAGCGCGGGCCAGACCGCGGTGCGAAACGTGCCCCAGGCATTTGCGCCGAGATTGCGCGCGGCTTCTTCATGCGCGGCGTCCAAGCCTTCCAGCGCCGCGAGCGCGAAGGTGAACGTGAACACGCCGAATGAATACACGTGCAGCAGCGTCACCGCCCAAAACGGATCGGGCCGCCAGCCTTGTGGCAGCCAACTCCAGGCAAAGCCCGCCGGGCCGAGCAAGCGATAGAAGGCAAGCGTCCCAACCAGCGGCGGCATTAGAAGGGGCGCGTAGCCGCACAGCGCGAAGATGCGCCGACCGGGGAATTCCCGGCGGCCCCACAACAGCGCCAGCCCCAGGCCCCACGCACCGCCGAACAGGACCGTGACCGCGGTGAGTTTCAACGTGCCCCACAGCGCCGCGCGCGTCGAAACATCCTGCAAAGCGAAGCGCAAGCCCGCGCTCGACGGCTGCGCGGACGGGTCCCAGCCCATTTGTTTGGCGCGGAAAGCGGAGATCGGCGTCGCGGCGCCTTCCCACAAGAGGGCCAGCAGGGGGTAGCCCAGGTAGACCACGAGCGGAATCGAGACCGCCAGCGGCAGCCACCAGCGGAAGGAGCGCGCATGCATAAGCGCCGCGAGTCTCACGGCTTTCACGCCGCGCGCAAGGGTGGGGCGGGCACTTGTTGCCTGTTGCGGTAGGCGAACTATATTGTTTGAATATAGATTCTAAAAGCCGGGTGGGAAATCGTGATGGCCGCAGAATTCATTCTTCCCATCGTTTTCTTCGGTGGGCCACTGTTGGCCGTGCTGGTTTATCTGTCCTACGTTTTATTATTTCGCCTGCAGATCCGGTATGTGGAACTGCTCTTCACACTCTTAATTTCAATGTTTCCCTTCGGCGCAGTGCTGACCCGGCTGAGCGACAACCCGGATAAATTCACGACGAAAGAATATGTGAGCATGATCGTGGCGGCACT
>Ga0265314_10002010_pt1 | contig 21589 bp, 22 predicted proteins | sample 4126metaG_FD_203106 | JGI IMG/M metagenome (GOLD analysis project Ga0265314, IMG submission 203106) | Rhizosphere microbial communities from Carex aquatilis grown in University of Washington, Seatle, WA, United States - 4-1-26 metaG | ecosystem: Host-associated > Plants > Roots > Rhizosphere >... | reverse complement strand
TTCATTTCAGATCCGGTGGCGGGAGCGAATTATTCCTTGAATCCGGACGACAAAACCGCGATCAAGCTGCCGATTCCGCAACTTACAACGATGCCGACGATGCCTTCCGGGGCGCGTAGTGAGACTCGCGTCATGGTGCAGCGCGTTGGCGGCGTCGCGACAGCTTCCGGGGGCGGCCCGCATGTAATGTTCTACAGCAAAACCGATGGCGGGACGGCTCCCGCGCCGCCTGCTGTCGAGCAACTCGGCACCAAAGTAGTGGAGGGAGTCCAGGCGGAAGGCACCCGCACTACGGTCACGATTCCCGCGGGACAGATCGGCAACGACAAGCCGATTCAGATCGTGGACGAAGTGTGGCGCTCACCTGACTTGCAGGTGATCGTGCATTCGGAGCACAACGATCCACGGATGGGCAGCACAGTCTACTCGCTGCAGAACATTTCGCGCAACGATCCCTCGCCCACACTGTTTCAGGTGCCGCCCGACTATACGCTGAAAGACGCGCCGACGTTTCAAAAGACCCTTCCGGCTCTGCCGTAAGCGAAACCCGGGCGCGAGGAGCCGCGTAGAATGTACATATGCGTCCGTGGTGTCTCTGCCTTATCGGCTTGCTTTTGTATCCGCTGTCGGCGCCGGCGCAGTCCGCTTCCCAGCCCTATCCGCTGACGAATCTGACGATCAAGGGCAATAAACGTTACACTCCTGTGCAGATTATAGGGGCGTCGGGGCTCAAAATCGGCCAGTCGGTCAGTAAAGATAATTTCGATGCGGCACGGGCGCGGCTACTCGGTACGGGGGCGTTTGAGAGCGTCGGTTACGAATTCAAGCCCAATGTTGCGAATAACGGATACGACGCGACGTTTGAATTAGCGGAAGTCGCGCTCCTCTATTCGTACCGCTTTGAGGATCTTCCGGCATCCGACGCTACCCTGCGCACGGCACTGGCAAGGCAGGAGATTCTGATGGGTGACGTAATTCCAGCGACTCGCGAGGTTCTGGACCGCTACCAGCAAGCGCTCACCAAAGCGCTGGACGGCAAGGTCACTGTGGAAGGCAAGCTGAACTACGACCTGCCCGGTGAGCCCACGGTTCTGTTCCGCCCGGCAGGCGACAGGCCGCGCATCTCCGAAGTTCACATCACAGGTAACGAATCGGTTCCCGCCAAAGAACTGCTGAATAAGTTTGCCGATGTCGCGGTCGGCACGGAGTTCACAGAGCCCGCACTGCGCCGTCTGCTAGATGCCAGCATCCGCCCCATGTACGATGCGCACGGTAAGGTGAGCGTGGCTTTTACGAAGATCGTCGCGGAGCCGTCAAAGGAGGCGGAAGTAATCGGCGTCTCGGTGACGGTGACTGTCGAAGAAGGCCCAGCGTATAAGCTAGGTGCGGTGCGCTTCACCGGCGCCGCAGCGCGCCAAGCCAAGGAGCTTGAGGACTTGGTCAAGTGGCGCAAGGACGAGACTGTGAACTTCGACGAGATCAAGACCGGGCTCGATCGCATCGTGAAACGCTTTAAGGGGACTGGATATTTACACGCGACCGCGCGCGCCGATCGAACCTACGACGACAAAGAGCACACCGTCGATCTGGCAGTGAATGTCGACGCGGGTGCACTGTTCAATTACGGCAAGCTGCAGATCCGCGGACTGGATGTGCTGAGCGAACCGGCGATCCGCAAGATGTGGGGTGAGCGAGAGGGCAAGCCCTTCGACACCGGCTATCCCGACGCGTTTCTGAAGCAAGTGAAAGACCAGGGAATTTTCGACAACCTGGGTGAGACCAGTTCGCAGACCAAGGTCAACGAGGACGCAAAGACCATCGATGTGACCTTGATTTTCCTGGGCTCGAAGGCGCCCGAACCAGGCCGGAAAAAATTGGGCGTGCAGCCCTAGAGGCCCCTGGAGCGCTTGGTTTGGCGCCCCTTGCTATCCTAGTTTGCAGTGTCGTCACCGCTCAATTTTCACCTGGAACATTACGACGGGCCGCTGGACCTGCTGCTGGACTTGATCCGTAAGCAGGAAATCAACATCTACGACATCCCCATCGCCCAGATTACTTCGCAGTATCTGGAGTACATGCAGAAGGCGCTGGAGATGGACGTGGAATTGAGCGCCGAGTTCATCTACATGGCGGCGACGCTGATCCAGATCAAGTCGAAAACGCTGCTACCGCGCGATCCGGCGCTGCAGGAGATCTCGCCCGAAGAAGATCCTCGCAAAGAACTAGTCGACCGCCTGCTGGAGCATGAGCGCTTCAAAAGCGCCGCGGAAATGCTGCATCAGAAACGCGTCGTCGAAGAAGCCGTGTGGTCGAATCCGCAAATCGAGCAGTTTCGCGCCGAAGACGACGGTACTCCCGGGCTGGCGGTCACGCTACACGACCTTGTGAAAACTTTTCAGGGGGTTCTGGAGCGCGCTAAGACCCGTCCGGTGTATGAAATCACCAACGAAGAGGTGTCGGTGCCGGACATGATCCGTTACGTACGCACGATTTTCGAGAATGACAGCGGGAACAAGGTAGTCTCGGCGCGCGATTTGTTCGAGCGGCAGCGCAGCCGGCGCGCGATGATCTGCCTGTTCCTGGCATTACTGGAATTGGTGAAACTGCAGGCGGTCGGGCTGACGCAGGCCGATGCCTTCGGCGAGATTGGACTGAAGCGCCTCAAGGGATTCGAGGCGGTATTTTCGTCGGATACCAACATGGCTGCGATTGAAGAAGGATATTTGTAGAACCAATTTATGGACGAAATTGACGCTTCACAATTGACGGAGGAACGGCCCGTAGAGAACTCGGACGCGCAACTGAAGGCGATCCTGGAGGCTATCGTCTACGTCACGGATGAACCACTCTCGGCGCAGCAGATGGCAGCGGCGCTCGAACGGCCGATTGACGTGGTCAAGCGGTTGCTCGATGAATTGGTGGTGGAATTCGCCGCGCCGGGGCACGGCTTGAGCATTCGCGAGGTCGCGGGCGGCTACAAGATGGCCACCAAGGCCGAGCACCACGAAGCCGTGCGCGCGTTCGTGAAGAAATTGACGCCGCCGTTGAAGCTGTCGCTGGCGGCGCTTGAAACGCTGGCCGTGATTGCCTACAAGCAGCCGGTCACAACTCCGGAGATCATGGACATCCGGGGCGTGCAGGGCGCCAGCGTATTGCAGACGCTGCTCGACCGCAAGCTGATCGCGGAGGCGGGGCGCAAGAATGTGGTGGGCAAGCCAATCCTCTACAAAACCACCAAAGAGTTTCTGGTGCAGTTCGGATTGAAAGACTTGACGGAGCTGCCGACGCTTAAGGAATTCGAAGAGTTGGGGCGGCTATCGGTAAGTGAAACGGAACATGAAGCGCCAACGCTCGAAGCGCCACCGGCGGAAAATGCCTGAAGAACGTCTGCAAAAAATCCTCTCGCAAGCGGGAGTAACGAGCCGCCGCAAAGCCGAAGAGCTGATCGTCGAAGGCCGCGTGACGGTGAATGGCAAGACCATCACTGAACTGGGCTCGAAGGCCGACATCGACAACGACCATATTAAGGTCGACGGCCGCCTCCTGCGCGCGCCGAAACACTTGACCTATATCGCGCTTAATAAACCGAAGGAGTGCATGACCACGGTGTCCGATCCCGAGGGACGCCAGACTGTCATGCATCTGATGCGCGGCATCCGGGAGCGTGTTTTCCCCGTCGGACGCCTGGATTATCACAGCGAAGGCCTGCTGCTGCTGACCAATGACGGCGAGTTCGCGCATCGCCTCACAGCCCCTGCGAATCACGTCACTAAAACTTACGTCGTGAAGGTGAACGGAGCGCTCACCGAAGCGCAGGAAAAGCAGTTCCGCGAAGGCATTCCGATGCACGGCCGGAAGACCGCTCCCGCCGAGCTAAAGCGGATCAAGCAAGGCACCAATCCCTGGTATGAAGTGAAGATCACCGAGGGCCGGCAGAACCAGATCCGTATCATGTTTAAACATTTCGGCAAACTGGTGGAAAAGCTGCGCCGCGTGAAGATCGGGTTCCTGGAACTAGACATCGCGCCGGCACGCTACCGTTCGCTGACGCCCAAGGAAGTAGAAAAATTCCGCAAGCTGCTGAAGCTCGACAAAACTAGCGAGTGACGGCCTGCTTCAATTGGGTCATGTACTCTTCGTACGGGCCCTTGAAGTCTTCAACCTTGCCGTGATCGAAGTGCCAGATGCGTGTGGCGACTTCATCGATTACATCGTGATCGTGCGTGACTAACAGCACGGTACCGTCGTACTTCTGAAGCGCAATATTCAGCGCGTTGATCGATTCCAGATCCAGGTGATTGGTAGGTTCGTCCAGCACCAGGAAGTTGGGTTTTTCCAGCATCAGCTTGCAAAAGATGATGCGGGCAGCCTCGCCGCCGGAGAGCGCGTCGGTCTTCTTCAACGCGTCGTCACCAGAGAATAACATCTGCCCGAGTAATCCGCGCAACTCTTCCTGCGCAGCCTGCTCGTCGAAGCTGTGCAGGAATTCGAGCAGAGTGAAGCCCTTGGGGATGGACTCGCGATGGTCCTGTGCGAAGTAGCCGATTGAGACTTCATGGCCCCATTCCGCCGTGCCAGAGTCGGCGAAGCCCGGTTCGACGATGGAGCGCAGCATGGTGGTTTTCCCCGCTCCGTTGCGGCCCATCAGGGCGATCTTTTCACCACGGCTAATGCTGGCGGTGAAATTGGTGATCACCTTGGTCTCGTCATAAGCTTTGGACAGAGTCTTGATTTCGAGAGGATGACGGCCCGACGGACGCTTCATCTCAAAACGGATGAAGGGGCGCGCGATGTTGGAACGAGCGAGGTCAGACGTCTGCAGGCGCTCGACTTCCTTGCGGCGCGAGGTCACCTGCGAAGAACGCGTTCCCGCCGCGAAGCGCTGGATGAATTCGTTCAACTGCTCAATTTTCTTTTCGCGCTGCGCGTTTTGCGACTCGATGCGGGAACGGATCTGCGTCTTCTGCAGCACCATGTCGTCGTAGCCGCCGGTGTAGGTGATGATGGTTTCGTAATCGATGTCGGCGATGTGCGTGCAAACCTCGTTGAGGAAGTGGCGGTCATGCGAGATCACGATCAGGCAGCCGTCGTAGCGCACCAAGTAATCCTGCAGCCAGTGCACTGAATCAAGATCGAGGTTGTTAGTAGGTTCGTCGAGCAGCAGCACGCCTGGAGTTCCGAACAGCGCCTGCGCCAATAGTACACGAACTTTCTGTCCGCCCTGCAATTCGCTCATCTTACGTTCGTGCAGGGATTCGGGAATGTCGAGTCCGTCGAGCAAAACCGCGGCGTCGGTCTCGGCGGTGTAGCCGCCCTCGTCGCCGACGATGCCTTCGAGCTCACCCAGCCGCATGCCATCTTCGTCGGTGAGGGTTTCGGAATCTTTCTCGTAGAGAGCCTCGCGCTCCTGCAGCGCCGCCCATAAAACTTTGTTACCCATGATGACCGAATCCACAACGCGGAAAGCATCGAAAGCAAACTGGTCCTGGCTCAGGACGCCCATCTTCTTGGGCCGCGTGATGGAGCCCTTGGTGGGCTCGATCTCGCCAGTAATGATCTTCATGAGCGTGGACTTGCCGGCCCCATTCGGGCCAGTGACCGCATAGCGGCGACCCGCTTGGAATGTCGTACTCACATCCTCAAACAGGATGCGGGCGCCGTAGCGCATGGAAATGTTGTTGATGGATAGCATGCTTGGGATCTACAGAGTCGAACCGCAAGCGGAGCGGTCGTCTTCAGTATAGCAATGTTATAATTATTCATCGGGATGAATAATTACTCATGCAAATTCCTGTAGGCATCGTGGGCTTTCGCGGATACAGCGGGGCTGAACTGGCCGGCATCCTTCGAAGGCATCCGCAAGTGGAACCGGTGCTGCTGGAGCATCGCGACGCGGAGGACCAACCGCGCCCCCTGGGACATCCCGGGCCGCGGCGTGTACCCTTTTCCTCGCAGACAGTGCATGCCGAGGGCCTGGCGGTGGTGTTCCTGGCTACGCCCGCCGAAGTCTCGCTGGAGCTCACGTTGCCCCTGCTTGAAACTGGCGCCAAAGTGATCGATCTGAGCGGGGCGTTCCGCTTGGGTACCGTGGAGAACTATAAGCGCTGGTACAAAGAACCGCATAATCATCCCGAACTGCTGGCGGAAGCCGCTTACGGGCTGCCGGAGTTTTGCCGCTCGCGAATTCCTGGGGCCCGGCTGGTATCGAATCCGGGGTGCTACCCCACGGCGGCGAACCTGGCGATCAAACCGTTGGTGGACGCGGGCGTGGTGGTCCGCGAAGCCGGGATTGTATGCGACGCCAAATCCGGCGTGAGCGGGGCCGGACGCAAGCCGTCGCTTAAAACAAGTTTCTGCGAAGTCACCGAGAATTACTCGGTCTATTCGGTGCTCAATCACCGGCACGTACCGGAAGTGCTGCGGACATCGGGTTTGGAAGAAAGCGAGCTGAGCTTCACTGCGCAGTTGCTGCCCATAGACCGCGGGATCCTTGAAACCATCTATTTTCGTGCAAAAAACGTGAGTTCAGCCGCCGATTTACTGGCGATCTATCAGAAGACCTATGCCGACGAACCCTTCGTCCGGCTCTACGCAGTGGGGCAAGCGCCAGATTTGCGAGCGGTATCGCGCACGAACTTCTGCGATATCGGGGTCCATCACGACGCGAATACGGGCCGCGCGGTGGTGATTGCCGCCATCGACAATCTGGTAAAAGGAGCGGCCGGGCAAGCGGTGCAGAACATGAATCTGCTGCTGGGATTCCCGGAAACCGCGGGCCTCCTATGAGAGCGCCCGCGTGAAACTCCTGATTAAACTGGGCGGCACGCTGCTCGATGCCGTGGAGTCCCGCGAGCGACTGGCGCGTGAAATCGCCGCGCTGGCCGAGCGTGAGCAAGTAGTCGTGGTTCACGGCGGGGGCAAACAAATGACCCGCTTTCTGGCCGAACGTGGCGTCGAGAGCCGTTTCGTGAATGGCTTGCGCGTAACCACTGCTGACGTGATCGACGCCGTCGTCAAAGTCTTCGCGGGAAGCGTCAACGCGCAACTGGTGACAGCGCTGCGGGCGGCGGGCGCGCGGCCAGTCGGGTTGAGTGGCTTGAGCGCGGGGTTGGTGGACGCCGTACAACTCGATCCTGAGCTCGGCCAGGTGGGCAAGCCGGTGGCTTCTGACGGACGGCTGCTGGATCTTCTGGTCAAGGAATTCTACTTGCCGGTGGTCGCGTGCGTGGCTGGCGACCGGAATGGCTCCATATTTAACGTAAATGGTGACCAAATGGCAGTGGCTTGCGCGCAAGGTTTTGCTGCAGATCGGCTGATTTTCCTCACAGACGTTGAAGGCGTGCGCGATGCGGAGGGCAAGATCTGCACTCAGCTCACGGCTGAACAGGGATTGACGTTGATCTCGTCCGGCGTTGCTACAGGAGGCATGCAAGCCAAGATCGAGGCTGCTATAACTGCATTGCGTAATGGCGTGCAACAAGTGCTGATCGCGCCCGGTGCTCACCCCGGCATCCTCGGTCAGTTACTGGCGGGTTCGCGCATCGGCACCAAGTTCATTCTTGGATAAGCTGCACTCATTCTAGTGATACGCAAAGAATAAGCGAATTCTTTGTGAGATTGTTTCAATCATTCCTCCACTATGCTCTAGCAAGTCCAGGCCGTGCAGCCACGGCTTGCACCTAATTGGGATTCGCTCGAAGTTCAGGCAACCCGCCTTGACGTAACCGGTTAGCGAAGGCGTACGGGGAGGGTAAATGAAGGCGCGAACTGTAGACATCCGGGAATCTGCCGGCAGAATTCTGTGTTGCACAATCTTCCGTCCTAGCGGCCGCAAGCTACTGGGTAAGGGTCACGTCTTGAACGATGAAGACGTGCGCTTGCTCGAAACCGAAGGGCTCGCGCAAGTATGGGTGACGGAACTGGAGGAGGGCGAGGTAGGAGAAGACGAGGCCGTCAGCCAAGCCGCCCAGGAAATGGGGTGCGGATGCCTGGAAATCCGGCTCGCGGCGGGGGGGCGGGCGAATCTGTTTGCCACCGAAGACTGCTGCGTATTGATCGACGACGAATTGCTGCGGGAGATTAACTGCCTGGCGAGCGTGGTCATCGCCACCACTCCGAATTTCAGTTTCGCGCGGGCCGGCCAGCGGATCGCGACGGTAAAGAGCGCTCCCTTTGCGGTGGCGCAATCGCAGCTCGATGCGGTGATAAAAATCGTGAAGGAGCGCGGACCGATTCTGCAAGCCAGACCCGTACGAAACCCCACCATCGGAGTTCTGTATTCAGACCCGGTGCACGGAGACCGCGCGCGGCAATTGTTCGAAGGCATCCTGCGCCAACGGCTGGAGCGTTTCGGAGTCGCTCCCAGTTTCGTGCTGGCCTGCACGGAGGAGGAAGACGCCACCGCGCGGAACTTGCAACACTTGCTGCGGGCCAGGCCAACTGTAGTCCTGGTGGGCTCGACCACGGCTCCCGCCGGCCCGGACGATGTCATTGGCCGAGCGATGACCCGGATCGGCTGTCAGCTAGAACGCTTTCTAGCGCCGGTCGAGCCGGGCAATTTATTCATGCTGGGCTACAAGGATGAGATCCCGGTGGTTTCCGCGCCAGGCTGCTTTCGCTCTGCCAAGCCAAATGTCGTCGATCTGGTTTTGCCTCCCATGCTGGCGCGCTATCGCGTTTCCGGCTGGGAGGTGGCGTGCCTGGGACACGGCGGGCTTCTGGGCTAAAATACCTTTCTAGACTCAGACAGTTACAGGGGAAATCCCGGGTGCGCTTGCGATTTCCACCTCCGGCTCGGTAGAATCAATGAGTTTGAGCGTCCCGCGGCTTCTTGGCGGAGTGACGTTCGTCGCCAAACCGGCGAAAGACACGTGGAGGTTTCATGTCCGTAGAGCAGAAGGTCAAGCAAATCATCGTCGAGCAACTCGGCGTGGATGAAGCGCAAGTCGATCCCACCGCGAGTTTCGTTGATGACCTGGGCGCCGATTCGCTCGACATCGTCGAGCTGGTGATGGCGTTTGAGGAAGCATTCGACCTCGACATTCCCGACGAGGACGCGGAGAAGATCGCCACCGTCAAGAACGCCGTCGACTATATCGAGTCGAAAAAGAAGTAGGGCCGGCCGTTTTTGGGGAGTCCCAATTTGTCACGCAGAGTTGTAGTCACTGGAGTCGGCATGCTGACTTCGGTTGGCATTGGCACGGAACCAGTCTGGGAAGCCATCAAGCGTGGTGAGAACGGAATTGCGCCCATCACCGCATTTGATCCTACTCACTTTAATTGCCGCATAGCGGGCGAAGTGAAGAACTTCGACCCGGCGCTGTACATCGAGAAAAAAGAAATCAAGAAAATGGGGCGCTTCATTCAATTCGCCATCGCGGCGAGTGAATTCGCGTATCAGGCTTCGGGCTTCAAGGTAGCCAACAACGAGGAGGCTGAGCGCACCGGCGTCTATATCGGCAGTGGCATCGGTGGATTCGAAGTGATCGAGCGCGAACACAGGATTCTGCTTGAAAAAGGGCCGTCGCGCATCTCGCCGTTTTTTATTCCGGCGACGATCATCAACTTGGCATCGGGATATGTTTCGATCCGGACCGGTGCCAAGGGACCGAATTCGGCTTCGGCCACAGCCTGCACCACCAGCGCCCATTCGATTGGCGATTCTTTCCGCATCATTCAATACGGCGATGCCGATGTCATGATCTGCGGCGGCACGGAGGCCGCGATCACGCCTATGGGGATCGGCGGTTTCGCCGCAATGCGCGCGCTATCGCAGCGCAATGACGATCCGGCGCACGCCTGCCGTCCATGGGACAAAGACCGCGATGGCTTCATCGTGGGCGAAGGCGCGGGAATCCTAGTGCTCGAGGAATACGAACACGCCAAACGCCGCGGCGCGAATATTCTGGCGGAAGTTGCCGGGTATGGGATGTCCGGCGACGCGCATCACATCACTTCGCCATCGGAAGACGGCGACGGGGCGTATCGCGTGATGCGCAACTGCCTACGCGATGCCGGCATTCAACCGCACCAGATCGATTACATTAACGCCCACGGCACTTCAACACCCGTAGGGGATCGCATCGAAACGCTCGCGATTAAGCGGGTTTTTGGCGAGCACGCCTGCAAGGTCGCGGTGAGTTCGACGAAGTCCATGACGGGACACCTGCTGGGCGGCGCCGGGGGACTCGAAGCGGGCATCACTGTGATGGCGATTCGCGATCAGATCGCACCACCCACCATCAACCTGGATCATCCGGATCCGGAATGCGATCTGGATTACATTCCCGGAAAAGCCCGGCCAATGAAGATCGACTACGCGCTGTCGAACTCCTTCGGGTTCGGCGGCACCAACGGTTGTTTGATTTTCAAACGGCCCGAGTCGTAATAGAACATGAAGATTATCGTCGCGATCAAGCAGGTTCCGTTGCGCGACTCGCCCTTGCATCCCGATTCATCGGGGAAATGGATCGACGAGGGGGACCTGAGTTTCGAAATTAATGAGCCCGACGCCTATGCGCTCGAAGAGGCTCTGCAGTTGAAGGAAAAACACGGCGGCGAGGTGGTGGTCCTATGCGCCGGTCCAGAGCGCGCCGCGCAGACGATTCGCGAAGCGCTGGCCAAGGGCGCGGATCGGGCCATTCACATTGCGGCTGATGACATGGGGTCACTCGACACGTTGGGAGTGGCAAAGCTTCTGGCCGCAGCCGTCGCGCCGGAAAAGCCGGATCTGATTCTGACGGGCCTGCAATCGGACGACCTGGGCTCCGGCCAAACCGGCGTCGTAATGGCGGAGTTGCTAGGCGCTCCGCACTCGACCATCATCATGCAGGTGGAGGCGCGCGAGGGAAGCATCCGCGTCAAGCGCGAACTCGAGAACGGCTGGTTCCAACACATCGAGATGCCACTGCCGGCTGTGCTGACCATGCAGAGCGGCTCCAATAAGCTACGCTACGCGACGTTGATGGGGATCAAGAAGGCCAAAAGCAAAGAGATCCGGCGGGTGACCCCTGTTGATTTGGGTTTCGCAGCGGCGGCGGTGGCAACCATCGAAAAAGTGTACGTACCGCAGAAGAGCAAGCAGACGCAGATCTTCGAAGGCGACGCGAAGACGGCCGCCGCTCAACTGGTCGAGAAATTGAAGTTCGAAGTGCGGGTGCTATGAGTATCCTGGTGGTTCTCGAACAGCAGGGTGGCCAGTGGCATCGCATGTCCTGGGAGACGCTCGCCGCGGGCCAACAGTTGGGCGTGGCGCTCGGGCAGCCTGTGGAAGCGGCAGTGGTCGGCAAAGGTATCGGCACACTGGCGAACGAGGCGGCCACTAAAAAGCTCACGAAAGTCTGGGCGGTAGAGCACGATCTGCTGGAGTCCTACACGGCGGATGGATACACCGCGGCGGTCGAAGAGTTGGTCCGGAAAACGCAGCCCAGCGTGGTGCTCTTTCCGCACACCTATCAGGTGCGCGATTTCGCGCCCAAGCTGGCGACGCGGTTTTCGCAAGTGCTGGTGAGCGACGTGATCGCCGCGCGCGTTGACGCCGGAGCGTTGACATTGGTCCGCCAGTTTTTCCAAGGCAAGTTGAGTGGGGACGTACGCGTGAGTGGCGCGGGCCCGGTGTTCGCTTCGTTGCAGGCGGGCGCGTGGCGCGCGGATGCCTTAGAGAGCGGCTCGGCGGCGGTGGAAGCGTTTGCCCCGGCACTCAGCGCGGATAAAATCCGGCAGAAGCCCGAAGCCCCGTTCCGCGAGGCAGCCCGCGCGGTGGACCTTACAGCGGCGGAAATCATCGTCTCGGTGGGGCGCGGCATCAAGGAACAGTCGAACCTGCCGGTCGTGGAGGACCTAGCGAAGGCATTTGGCGCGGAACTGGCGGCGTCGCGGCCGATCTGCGATGCAGGATGGCTTCCCATGGAGCGGCAAGTGGGTAGTTCAGGACAAACGGTGGCGCCCAAGGTGTACATTGCCGTCGGCATCTCGGGCGCAATTCAGCACCTGGTAGGGATGAAAGGCGCGAAGACTATCGTCGCAATCAACAAAGATCCCAACGCGCCGATCTTCGAGGTCGCGGATTACGGGATTGTCGGCGACCTGTTCGAAATCGCACCGGCGCTTGCAGCCGAAGTGCGAAAAGCGAAGAGCGCGTAGCTACTCGCCCTTGAGCGACCGCTCCATCAGGTCGCGGATGGCAGCGCGCGGGTCTTTGCCGCGATGGAGCACAGCGTCCATCTGGCAGATGATGGGCAAGTCCACCGCGTATCTTGCGCCCAAGGCGACGGCGGCGCCACAGGTCTCCACGCCCTCGGCGATCATCGGCGTTGACGCAGTGATCTCCGCCAAGCTTTTCCCCCGCGCGAGTTCGATGCCGACCCGGCGGTTGCGGCTCAGTTCACCGCCGCATGTCAGCACCAAATCCCCGAGTCCCGCGAGTCCCGCCAGCGTGGATGGCTGTCCGCCCATGGCGACCGCCAGACGCGTGATCTCAGCGAGTCCGCGTGTGATCAAAGCGGCTTGCGTGTTATTCCCGAGCCCCAATCCCTGCACGACACCGGCGGCGATGGCGATCACGTTCTTGAGCGCTCCGCCGATTTCAACTCCGATCAAATCGTTGTTGGTGTAAAGCCTAAAGGTGCGTCCCGAGAAAGCAGTCTGGACCACAGCAGCCGTGGCCGCGTGCGCCGATGCAACCACCACGGTCGTGGGCTCCCCACCCGCGACTTCACGGGCGAAGGTGGGGCCGGAAAGCACCGCGATTCGCGGCTCGAATTTCGGCGCGACTACTTCGCAGAGTACCTGGGACATGCGTAACAGAGTGCCGCTTTCCAGGCCCTTCGTCGCGCTTACAAAAATCGTCTCAGGGTTGAGCGAGGGTAGAATTCGTTCGTACAAGGAACGCGCGTAGTGTGAGGGCACGGCGCCCAGTAAGATACCAGCGCCATCGATCACCGCGTGCAAGTCGGAGACGACCTCAACGTTGTCCGGAAGACGAAGCCCGGGCAGAAACACGTCATTTTCGCGAGACTTGGCCATGCGCGCGGCGAGATCCGGCTCGAACACCCACAGTCGCAGCCGTTCAAAACGCGGCGCCAGCACGATCGCGAGCGCCGTGCCCCAACTGCCGCCGCCAAGGATCGATAGAGTCACTTTCGTCCCCATGAAAACACGTTTTCGGTACCAGCGCGCAAACGCAACCAATTGGACTTGTGGCGGTACACGATGAATGCTCCCGCGATGAAAGCTGCGATGGTCACTTGGACGGGCGGATGGAGGATGATCCACACTCCGAAGGGGAACGTCGCGGCGGCCAGAATGGAGGCCGCAGAGATATAGCGCGTGACCGCCACAGTGACGACGAACAACAGCAGCACGGCGGCCAACGGAAGCGGCGTCAGATACGCGAAGGCTCCGATGAAAGTCGCTACGGCTTTGCCACCCTGGAATTTGAGAAATACGGGGAAGGCGTGGCCGGCCATCACAGCGAGCGCGGCGAGACTGGTCCATTCAGGAGCGTCGTCAGTGAGTTTTGCAGCCAGCCAAACAGCGATGAAGCCCTTGGCAATGTCGAGCGCCAAAGTCGCCAGCCCGGCGGCGCGGCCGGTGGTGCGCAGTACATTGGTGGCTCCGATGTTTCCACTTCCGGATTCACGCACATCGGTTCCGCGCGTGAGTTTCACCAACAGAAATCCGAACGGAATTCCGCCCAGTAGGTAGGCAATGACAACCGCTATGAGTCCCTGCATAATTTAGGCCAAAGGAAACCCTGCGAGTTGCGTATAGCGGCCACCCGCGGAAAGATACAAGAAGAATTGCGTCGCACGGAAGGAACCAAAATCGAAACCGTAACCCAATGGGAAGGATTCGAGCGTTTGATGCAGGCGCTCGAGCGCCACAGTTTCACGAATGCGTGCCAGCGTCAAATGCGGAGAGTAGTCGCGCGTCTCGACAGGAACACCCAATTCCGCCACCGCGTCTTCCGTAACCCGCGCCAAGGTGCGCAGCACTTCGCCGCCGTCGACACCCGCCCAGAAAACGCGCGGCCGGCGTTGGTTCGGAAACCAGCCTAAACCCTTCACCGCTATTTCGATAGATCCCACCGCCCGCACAGAAGTCAGTGCGCCCTTCATCTCTTCTAGCCGTGCTTCTGGCCACTCGCCGATGAATTTCGTAGTGACGTGCAGATTTTCGACCGGGCTCCAGGAGATCTTCGCAGTCAGCCGCAGACGTTCCACAAAGGAGCGCAGCGCCTCGGTCAAATCAGTGGGGATATCGATCGCGGTGAACAATCGCATGCGAAACTAACTAGTGTAGTATGCGCGCTGCCTTCGTGAATAAACTCGCTATTTTAGCCACTGTGGTTCCTGCCTTTTTGTCTGCCGCCGACGTATGGGACGCCAAGCCTTTTCAGGATTGGACCGACAAGGACGTACAAAAACTAGTCAGTAATTCACCATGGGCGCGGCAAGCAAGAGCGGTATTGGGGGATGCAACTCCTGTCGCCGCGGGAAGAAATAAACCACCGGCGGTCGGCGATGCGTCGTCGAACGACTCGGGCGTGCCCAAGGGACGCGAGCCCGGCGGAGCGGCACGCATGGGCAGCGCTCCCAGCGATTTCGATCAGGGCCCGCAGAGCCTGCAGCAAATCCCGGTAGTCGTCCGCTGGCAGAGTGCCCTGCCGCTAAGGCAGGCGCAGATGCGTGGGAAGTTTGGCAAAGAAGCGGCGACTTCACAGGAAGCGCAGAAATTCTTGACGGATGAGCCTTCGATCTATGTGGTAGGGATCGCTGGGTTGGCCGGATCTATCGTAAGTGCGGGCGGCGGCGATCAGGCCAAGCAGACCATCGCGGAAAAATCCACGCTAGCCGTGAAAGGCAAAGAACCGCTACACCCGGTCGGTGTGGATTTCGTGCCGAACGGTTCTGCTGTCGACGTATTGATTGCGTTCCCGCGCTCCATGCACATCACGCTGGAGGATCAAGAGGTCGAAGTGACGAGCGAGATTGGACGGGCCACTGTTCGCTACAAATTCAAGTTGAAGGACATGGTAGTACGGGGGAAGCTCGAACTCTAGTGCGTCTTCCGCGATCCTTCTACGCGCGACCGACAGTAGAGGTTGCGCGCGACCTGCTCGGCAAAGTCATTCGCCACGGCGCCTCCTCGGCCCGGATCGTCGAAACGGAAGCGTACCTGGGCACAAATGATGCAGCGGCACACTCGGCGCGCGGCCTAACTCCGCGCACCAGCGTGATATTCGGGCCTCCCGGCCGCGCCTATGTGTACCTGATTTACGGTATGCACTATTGCCTGAATGTTGTAGCGGAGCGCGAGGGCGTCGCGGGCTGCGTGCTGCTTCGCGCCCTGGAGCCTTTAGCGGGCATCATGCACCTCTCGAACGGCCCAGGCAAGCTCACCCGCGCGTTGGGAATCACGCTGGAACACTATGGAGCGGACCTGACACAGGGACCGCTTGCGATACACACTCCAAAGAGCGGCGAAAACTTCGCCATCGCGACATCGCCCCGCATTGGGATCAATAAAGCAGCGGACTTGCCATTGCGCTTCTTCATCTCGGGCAACCGCTTTGTCAGCCGCGAGCCCCGCCGCTGACAATCAGAATCTCGCCCGATACGTAATCCGATAACGGCGAGCAAAAGAACAGGACAGCGCCAGCTGCTTCTTCGGTAGTCCCCAGCCGCCCTAGCGGACAAGCAGCCTTGGCCGCTTCGAGAAACGCAGGCGGAGCTCCCACCGGAATCTGCCGGCCGGCCATTTCGATCGTGGGCGGCGCATTTCTATCGATGGGCTGGATCAGGCGCGTATCAATCAGTCCGAAGCCCACTGAATTCACGTTCACGTTGTAGCGTCCCCACTCTTTGGCAAGCACCTTGGTGAGCCCGTTGATGCCGGACTTCCCTGCTCCGTAGCCAGCCTGCCCCGCGATACCGTCGACGCCCGAAATCGACGTGATGTTCACCACCTTGCGCATGACGCGGCGTCCCTCGGCGGATTCGCGCTTGGCGGCGTCGCGCAGGAAGCTAGACGCGGCGCGGAGGATCCGGAAAGGCGCCACCAGATGGATATTCAGCATGGCCTGGAATTGCTCGTCGGTCATCTTCTGAATGACGTTGTCCCAGACATAGCCGGCGTTGTTGACGATGATGTCGAGGGAGCCGAAGGCGGAAATAGTGGCGTCCACGACCTTCTGGGGGAAGTCCGTCGCCGTGAGATCTCCAGCCAACCAGTGCGCGCGCCCACCTGTCTCGGCGGCTGACTCCCGCAGCGGCGCTTCGTCAATGTCGGTGAACATCACCGACGCTCCGCATGCCGCGAGTTTCTGGGCCACTGCGAGTCCTATGCCGCGCCCCGATCCGGTGACCAGCGCCGCTTTGCCCTCGAGGGTGAATGGAGCCTGTATGACTTCTTTCATAAGCTTCTATCAGAACATGCCGAAGCGCAATGCTATAATGAGGAGTCTTTCGGGGCGTGGCTCAGCCTGGTAGAGCGCCTGGTTCGGGACCAGGAGGTCCAGAGTTCAAATCTCTGCGCCCCGACCACCTTTCTTAGAAACAATCAGTTCCACAGTTTCTAACCAGTACCGGCAACAAATTTGAGGTACTGGCATGTCTTTTGACGACTACGTTTGGACCGCAACGTCTCCCTGAAAACGCTCCTTTGGCATAAAGATATGCAACGGGCGTTCGGTCCCTACCTGAAAACTGACTCCTCGCAAGTCTTCCGTGAATCGGCAATGGCGGCGGTGAGGTTCCACCTCGAACGAGGCGTGAAGCCCGTCCGTCAACTCCTGGCTCACGGGCGTCGGTGCGTACGGCATCTGGCTATGGAGAAGCCGCGATTGAATTGTTAGCGTGCGAACGGGAGATTCTAGCTACCCTTACCCGGACGTGACAACCAGTCATGCTCAAGAGTCCCTTCGATCTCTTCTGTGGGGACGTGCACCTAACCGAGCGGGATCTTCAACCACTGCGCCACAACTACCAAGCTAATTAAAGCTGCCCAAACAACCGCAACCGTAAAGTCGTTTCGTATTCGCACGCGTGGCCTCGACGTATTACGAAGAACTGAGTCGCGAGCTTGAAAAGAGTTTCAAAAATTTGCGTATACAGCCTAGACGGTAAGGCTGAGTCGAGCCGCGGAGGTTACCGTGGCCGCTGAAGTTGATTACCGATAATGAGTAATAACGGGACCGAAGGCAACCTTTGCGAGCGGGAACTACTTTTACGCTTTGGGCATACGTCACATCTTGCCTTCGTAGCAAAAAAGTCAGAGGTTGGAATCCTCTAGGGCGTACCACACAACCCTTTCTGTCTCAGCTCCAGAATTATGCATGCGACCGCAGAGGGATTGGCGATGCAATCGCGCAACCACGCCAGCGATCGGCTGGGGAATTTTTCTCCCGGCCTCATAGCGCCGCCTTCGGTTCCGTACGGCCATTAATAAAGATACAACTCATCTATTTTCAGTCATCTACGTTCCGCGTTGAGAGAGTACTTCTACAGGGTGGCGAAGGATCTGAAAAATGAAAACCAAAATCATGGCGGTAGTTTTGATGGCTGGCGCATCAGCCTTTGCTCAAAGCCAATTCGAGCCAGTTTCTAGCCATTATTGCGCCGGCGGCGCAAGCAGCCGCATTCGCTGCCTGAGTTGTCTTAAGCCACTAAAGAAAATTTGCCTAACGACGATTAGCAGTGTAGGGTAGTGCGCCGCCGAGTTGCCAGCAAGCTACCGGAAGGGACCTGTATGCCAGCGATCGAGCACGTAATCTATGCAAGCGTTGCAACCAGGCAACTGGAGGCGCCTCAATTGGCCGAATTGCTCGAGAAGGCCCGGTCTGCGAATGAAATTGCCCGTCTGACCGGCATACTATTGCACTCCGATACCGACGGCAGTTTCTTTCAGGTGCTTGAAGGCACGTCTGAGGCTATTGATCAGCTGCTGAAAAAGCTTCACGCAGATAAGCGTCATTCCCATTTGACGATCATTATTCGCGAACCCATCGCGGAGCGGGACTTCGCGGACTGGACCATGGGCTTCGCCAGCATGTCTCAGGAAAAATTAAGAAAGATCCCGGGACTAAACGACTTCTTCAAAGAAGGTTCCAGCTTCACGAAACTTGACTCCGGGCGCGCGAAGAAGCTTTTGGAGGCATTTAGGGTAGGCCGTTGGCGGCCGGAGCAGCTAGGTGCCAAGTGTCCCGCAGCCTGAGCATCGAGTCACCGGACGTCCGGGACGAGGGGGTGTCCGATCCGGACTTCAGTTTCGCCTTTCAGCCGATCGTCGATGTAATCACACGCGAAGTCTTCTCGTACGAGGCACTGATCCGCGGCGCTACCAATGAGCCGGCAGCTCAAGTATTGGGGAAGGTTTCAACAGACCGGCTGTATGCGTTCGATCAGAAGGCACGTGCCCGTGCGATTTATGTTGCCAGCCGGTTAGGAATCAAGTGCCATCTCAATCTTAATTTTCTTCCGCGAAGCCTCGAAGCGTCACCGAGGGCGATTGAGAGCACCTTGGAGGCCGCCGAACGGTCCAACTTGCCGCCCAACCGCATCATCATTGAAGTCGTTGAGGGCGACATTATCGAGGACCACTCAAATTTCGCTCGTTTGATCAACCAGTACCGCGGCCTTGGACTAAAAGTGGCAATCGATGATTTTGGCGCGGGGTATTCCGGCCTCAACTTGCTTGCGGAATTTCAACCCGACCAAGTGAAGCTGGACATGAAGCTTATTGCCGGGATAGAACGTCACGGCCCGCGCCAGGCAATCGTCCGCGCAATTAGCCAAATCTGTTCCGATCTGGGGATCGATATTATCGCCGAAGGGATCGAGACTGAAGACGAATATGCGTGGCTGGCCAGTCAAGGCATACACCTGTTTCAAGGATATTTCTTTGCAAAGCCTAGCTTCGAGTCGTTCCCGCCAGTCCATTACCCTACATAATCGGAGTTTGCGGCCGACGAGGTCTGGCACTCGCACGGTCTACGCGGTTCTAAGCCAAGAGACAAGAGCTGTGGCCCCTGAGCGCCCGAAGCGAGTCGATCTTCCGCCACAGCAAGGCAATATGTACCTGGAGAGGGACAGTTTAATATGCTGAAGATCATCTATGCCAGCGCGGCAATCAAACGGGTGATCTTCGTAGCGCCCATCTGATGGGATTTATTTTTCAAGGAACTCCTTTAGTTTTTTCAGGAAGTCCGTCCAGCCGGATTTCGTGTCGGCGAACTCGTCGTCCCAGGCTGCTTCGGGGCCGAAGCCGGACTGAACCAGACGGAGGCGCGTGACTTCTCCTCCCAGTGATTCGATGTAGTAATCGACACACATTTTCTGAACAACGCCTGTGTCCACCGGGCCTTTGTGGCCGTAGGTGAGGGAACGTTCGCTCGCAGTGCCGAAATGCTTACCGGGCTCCCAGGCGACGATGGTGGTTCTACCCTCCATCCCCGGGCCCCAGGAAAAGAAATATTCTCCGCCGATGCGCGGATCGACTCGGGCTTCGGGGGCGAACCATTTCGCAATCCGTTCGGGGTCGGTAATGGCTCGGAAGACTTCTTCGGGGGTCGCTTTTACATCGATGACGGTCTCATGGGATCTGCTCATATTTCACTCCAGATTTGCGGATTCGCTGGCGGACTCTTCCAGCCTGACGGCGGGATAAACGGCGGAGAGCAGGCGGAAGCGGCGCCCTCCTTCGGCCCGCTCGTTATGATATTTCGCCGCGAGGTGCGCAATGGAGGCGGTCATCTCTTCGGCGAAGGCGGCGCGGGATTCAGCGCTAGCGAAGCGGATCTCGGTTTCCAGGGTAAGCGTGGCGACACGTTTTCCGGCGCGGCGGGCGCGGATGCAGAATGAGGCCAGCTCGCGAATCATGCGCGCAGCTGTAGAAGCGAGATAAGCGGCGGAGAAACGGTCGGCAATGACGCGATCGCCGGTCTGTGGAGCGGCGATCAGGAATTCGCGGGCCACGGCGCGTACCACGCGTTCCATGCAATTGCCTTTACGGCGTTCCTCAATCAACTCCAGAAAGCCTTCGCGCTCAAGTTCGCGCAGATGGTAGTTGAGTTTTTGCCGAGGCACGCCGAGGCGGCGGGCGAGTCCGGCGGCGGAATCGGGCTCAGTTAATTGTTCGAGGAGACGAAGTCGGCCGGGCTGGAGTAAGACGCCTGCTTTTTCGGGGCTCTGTACGATCTGCAACGTCGCCAGCATAGATCGATTTAAACACCGGAACACTCTACTGTCAAGACAAATATTCTTGTCGGAGATGTGAAGATTCCCGGTTGGGGCAAAGAGCTACTTCCCACAGTCTGTCTAGGGAATAAGCATGACTCGCGCTTGCCAGAATGCCGCCTTCTGATCTGCTGGATTCAGAATAGTGACCTGGCACACATATTCCCCCGGAGCTATTTTGTTCAGGGGCAGGCTGAACCTGAGCGGTACCGCTTTCGACTTCGCGTCCAGTCCAGCGACAACCGGCAGCGGCGGAGTTTCGAAAGCTTTGGCGGAACCACGGTAAAAGGTAACAAAGGCAACCAGCGGCGTCGTTGTCTCGGCGCCGCGTTCGTAGGCTTGAAGATACACGTACATGTCGCGACTGCGGCTAAAGACGCGGGTCACGCTGGGAATGAGCTTCTGTCCGTCATCGGTTAAAGGATTGACGCTCTCTGCCTTCGCTTTATCTTTGGCGTTAAACAGTGCATCTTTCAACTCCACTCGCTGGCTGCTCAAAATCACGGAGCTGATGGGGATGCGTTTCTCTTCCTTGTTCAGGTTGGGGATGACGAAGGCGCTCTGATAGGTGCCAATGCGCCCGGTCTCGTCGTCGCGCGCGAGGAATTTGATCACATACTTTCCGGGGAGCAGCGTGAACCCTGCGTCGTACTCGATGGGGCGTTTCGCTAGCTCGGCGGCTGTCTCGCCCGATAACTTTATGTCGACTTTGTCGCGCACGTTGGTGACGGTGGCGCCGAAGTCGTCCTTGATCTCGCCGACGAAATCGATGCGGGTGTGCTCGGCGCCGCCGCGGCGTGCGAGTGCGAGTTCGCGGCCTGGAATCTTAACGGTGATAGGAACAAAATACTCGGCGCGATTCAATTGGAAGAAATCCACTTCCATGGCGATGGTGAGTTCGGTGATGGGATCACCGAGCATGAGGGCGTCTTCCAACTGCCGCTCTTTGTCGGCGCTTGTGAATTTGTTGAACTGCTTGCCGCTAAAATAGCCTTGACGGTAATCCAAAGTGGCGCCGACACCGTTGTTGAGCGAAATCTTTACGCGCCGAAACTTTCCATCGAGCGTCGTATTGCTGGCGTAATAGCCCAGGATGTAATAGCTGCCAATGGATTTCTGCGCCTGGACGATGCCGGCGGAGAGGTCATTGCTATCGAGGAAGGCCTTGCCGCCAGTATCGCGCGCCAGCGCAAACAACGTGTCCTGCGACTGCTGGAAATTCGCTGAAAACGCTTGCGCCGACGCGCCGTTGTACATGCCGGCGCCGCCGGGCGAACCCTTGGTGGCGTCGCCTAGCGGCGCTTGCGCCACCAGGCCGCGAGAGTCGATGGGCCAGAAGGAGACTCCGGCTCGGA
>Ga0265314_10002009_pt1 | contig 21592 bp, 12 predicted proteins | sample 4126metaG_FD_203106 | JGI IMG/M metagenome (GOLD analysis project Ga0265314, IMG submission 203106) | Rhizosphere microbial communities from Carex aquatilis grown in University of Washington, Seatle, WA, United States - 4-1-26 metaG | ecosystem: Host-associated > Plants > Roots > Rhizosphere >... | reverse complement strand
GCGGGTCTGGTCGAGCAGGCTGGCGAATTCCCTGCGCGCGGCTTCCAGATCCAGCTCAGGCTCCTGAATCAGATTGAGTTTAAGCAGCTTCTCAAAGAGTTCGCCTGTCTTGGGTGGGGTCAGAAGCGCTTCGTCGACCTTATCGTCGATCACGGCGCCCTTGGTGGTCAGCGTCGCGGGCAATTCCGGTGGAACTTCGACCTGGATCGTGACGGGCGTTGGCGCAGGCGTCGGCGCGTCGGCGCAGGGGACCTCCGCGGCCCAGACGGTAAGGCACGCCGCGACCCAGAGGGCACGCGTAGACCACGGAGCGGTACGCCGCAGATTCATTTCTTCCCCAAAAGCCGCGCGCGGTGCTTGTCGAGCAGCGCCTTGAACTCGGGCTCGTTGCGATACACATCCAAATCCACGTCCTGGTCGATCCATTCGAGAATGTGGGTGTCCTGCGAGGCTTCGAGGGCCTTGGTGAACTGCGGATAGAAAAGCCCGCGCTGCTGGCTGGCCGCATAGAACCACGCGCGCATGACTTCGTAGAAGATTTTGTCGCCGCGCGGTTCCTGAACCAGTTCGAAGAGCCGCAAGCCTTCTTCGCGCTGACCGGTCAGGACCAGGTAGCCCGCTTCGAGCACCTTGAGGTTCCAGCTTTCCGGATTGAGCTTGAGGGCCTTGTGGATTGAATCCAGCGCGTCGGGGATGCGCCCGTCGCACTTCTGGAGGATCGCGAGGTTGTAGAGCGTGGCGGCGCCGCTGGGATCGCCGGGATCGATCATCGCTGCGGCCAGTTCCATGTAGCGCACAGCGCCATGGGGATCTTTCAAAGCGCGGTGGCAGAAGGCCAGATCGGTCAGGATGCCCAGTTCCATCGATTTGGGTGCGTGCGCGAAGGCCACCAGGAGCAGCTTGCGCTCGCGTTCATGATCGCCCGTCCCCGCGTAATCCTTGGCCAGGTAGACCAGCGCGTCGGCGGACACGGATGGGGGTACATCGCGCTCGCGGAGCAGATCCAGGACCGCATCGCGTGCGGCGGCGCGGTCTTTGGTCACATCGGCGCGCAGCCAGATGATGCGCAGCTTCAAATCGGAGCGGAACGGCAGCTCTTTGAGCGTCTCTTCGTAGAACTTCAGGGCTTCATCGAGGCGGTTCTCCCCGGCACGGTGCATCCCGGCGATTTCCACCAGGTGCGCGTAGAGCTCAGCCATGCTGGCGGACTGGCCCAGGTGGAGCGCTTCGACGTCGGCGGGCGTGGCGCGTCCGGAATCGTAGAGGTAATGGCGGTCGGGAAGCTCTGTGCCGCCGGCGGTGGTCTCGATGTTGATGCGGGTCTCGTCGTCATCCCAGCGCACGAAGGCATGCCGGGGCACGAAGACCACCTTGATGGGCAGGTCAAGGGCATCGCCTACGACCGCGTAGAGGGTGGCGGTGGAGAGGCAGTTGCCTTGCCCGCGCAGCAGGCTTGCCGCCAGCGTGGCGTCGCGCCAATAGAGGTTGGAGAGGTAGCTGACCTTGCGTTCGGCGAGCAGGACGGTGTTGAGCGCGGCGATCTTCTCCTTGGGCGTCTTCGCGGGGGCTAGGGCGGTCTTGGCTTTCTCCACGAGCGCGGCGAAGGCTTTGCGCGCAGCGGCCAGGTCGAGCTCGGGTTCCTGGACCAGGTTGAGCTGCAGGACCTTCTCGAAGAGTTCGCCCTGCTTCTCGGGCGGGGCGATGACCACGCCGCCGATCTTGAGCGGTTCGGGGTCGGTGAGCACATTGGCCAGCGGGTGTGGCTCGACGACATCGGCGCCGAAGGCAGGCATTGCCAGGATTAAGGCGCACAGCAGCGCCGGCCAAAATGGACGAGCGGGGCAGGCGGGGCTTGAGGTGCGGCAGGGGCCGGGCATGGAGGTCTCCAGAGACCGAGCGCGGGAAAGGGCACTCTTACTAACGGCTCAGCGGAGCAATTCGTGCAAAGGGGGCCCAGAAGCCCGCGAAAAAAAGTGCACCTTGGTGCAATAGGTCGGACGAAGCCTGCGAAAAGTATTGCCCTGCATATGATAGACGAGGAGTACCCCAGGTCCTGCCAAGGGGAATTGAGGATTCCGAGGTTACTTGCCTGCGCTCCTTATTCTCTTCTGAGTTTACTTCACGGGGTAACCGCAGGCCGCGAAAAAATGTGCACCTTGGTGCAGAGATGCCCAAAAAGGTCTGTCGGGCCGGGGTTTTGTCGCGACTTACGCCAATGCACCAGTTCAGGGGTCCTCCAGTGGTACACTCACAAAATAATTGGCCTATGTTGAACACACTAGATATAAAATTATTTTAAAACATGCACAATTGATAGCTGTGGTTCATGTAAGTCGTTGAAGCGGTCTTGGTGTCTCCCCACGTTTGGGCAGCGCGAATAATTCTGCAAAAGTGTGCACGTTGTGCTTCTCTCCGGATCAGGGTTTCTCTTCATAACCGTCAATGATCACACCAGGCGCTAAAGGATCCTCCCAAGATTTGCGGGCAGCTTTGGTTGTACAGCCGCATAAACTCAGTAAACAAAGCATGAGCGTCAGCACCCCTAAGCGCAAGTTAAATTGGTGGCCTTGGGCTGGAGCTAGCACGAATCCTCCGAAGTTTAATTCCGCATCCATCCAGATTGACGGCAGACAAAGTGTGGCACTAAGCAAATTGTCAGACAGTCGGAGCCCGCACTGACGAGAACACAATACACGAAATTATTTTATACCATAATAAAATATACTGTCAATAAAACAGAGCAAAATTTCCTATTGGTACACTCAATAAACCGGCTCGGCTTTCCAATAAATATCTGCACGGATTGCACGATGTGTAGAATTTTTCGGTTATAACGCATGTAAGTGCATAGTCTTAGGAGATCGTCTCTTTGTCGCCAATTGCGACAGAGCACAATGTGGGGTAAACTCTTTCACCTAGCTCTGGGGTAGAGCTATTTCTTTATATTAACTGCTTTCGGGGGTGGTGGAATGAGCGGTTCCAGAAGCGAATCCGAGATCCTTGCGCTCGGCTATTTTGAGAAGCAACGCGATGGACGCTGGGGCAAAGACGCCCGGCATCCGGAATGCGCCTGCGCTGAAGGCCTGACGACTGAACTTCCCACTGCAAAAGAGACCAACTGCCTGACCTGCGCCAATTGGAACGGTCGAGTCGGTTGCGTGTTGGGCTATAATTTGAATCTCGATTCGAATCCCGAAGGCCGCAAGCCGATCGAAGTCGCCAAGGACCAGGCCAAGGCTTGGGCCGAAGTCGGGCAATTCGACCGCGCCATCGCGCGCATGGAACGCTTCATCAAGAAGAACGTCGAGCTGCCCGAAGGCTATCTGGCGCTCGCGCAACTTTACGAACACCCGGCCTACCGCGGCAAAGACAAGCGCCGCGCGGTGATCCTCTATCAGCGCTACGTGCAGCTCAAGAGCGACGAAGTGGTCTCGAGCCCCGAGATCGAGCGCGCCTTGAAGCGCATGGACCTGTTGCAGCGCCAGTCGCTGCGCTTAAGCGAAGCCGAAGGCGCGCTGCCGTACCTGACCTTCACTTCATTCCACCATGCCACGCCGGTGACGCATTTCTCCTATGGCGTGATCAACCAGAACGGGATCATGCTGGTGCCCGTGGGCGAAGCCGACCCGCACACCGGGACGACGTCGATCGAGATGTGCCCGACGTACGAAAAAGCCGGCCGAATCTGGAAGCGCCTGGGCGGCGAAGGCGCGCGCACGCAGGACATCGAGCTGGCGCGCCGCGAACTTGAGCGCGTGCAGGCGATGACGCCGAACGAGCTGGCGAACAATTCGAAGACCTGCACGATTCTACTCTTCCATGCGATCCGCAAGGTCGATGTGTTCGACGACCCGAAGCGCAAGGCGCGCGTGGTCAAGATCAGTTCGGGGGTTTGGGGCCACGAGTTGATTTTCTCGGAAGCGAACAAGGGCGTCGCCGAGCAGGCCGCGGAGATTCTGCGCAGCCTGTGCATGAGCGAGCCGCCGTCCACGCACGCGGACGTCGCGCAGGCGTAAGGCAGAACCGCAGTCAGTTCGCGTTTCCAAACAGGTTTGGATTTCGGCAACCCCGCTTGCCGTTCCCCACAATAAGCAATAAAACCCCACATTTGCCAAGCTCCGTCGTTTTGCAGGACGGAGTGGGCGGGTGGGGGCATGAGCCAACCAGAACAACGCGTAGGCGAATTCCAGCTTGAATCGAAGCTGGGCGAAGGCGGCATGGGGGTCGTCTTCAAGGCCCGCCAGGTGGCGCTGGATCGCTTTGTCGCGTTGAAATTTCTGTCGCGCCAGGTCTTCGGCGGCGGGCGCAACGTCGAACGCTTCTACCGCGAAGCCCGCGCCGCGGCCAAACTCGTCCATCCCAACATCGTCCAGATTTACACCATCGGCGAACACGAGGGCAACCCGTACTTCGCGATGGAGTACGTGGAAGGCGCGGACCTCGCGCGCCTGTTCCTAGGCCCTCCGCTGACGATCCCCGAGACCGTCGAGGTCACGCGTTCGGTCTGCAAGGCGCTCGAGATCGCCGCGGCCAACGGGATCATCCACCGCGACATCAAGCCCGCGAACATCATGATTACGCGCACGGGCCAGGTGAAGGTCATGGACTTCGGCCTGGCCAAGGCGCGCGAGTCCGGCCACGAACTGACCGTCGAAGGCCAGATCGTCGGCACGCCGACGTACATGTCGCCCGAGCAGGCGATGAGCAAACAGGTCGACACGCGCTCGGACATTTATTCGCTGGGCTGCGTGTTTTACGAATGCCTGGCGGGCAAGCCGCCGTTCCGCGCCGACAATCTGGCCGCGCTGATCTTCAAGCACCTGAACGAAGACCCGGAAGTCCCGACGGGCGCCGAGCCGATTCCATCCAGCGTGATGGCGGTGCTGGCGCGGATGCTGGCGAAGTCCACGGACGAGCGCTACCAGAAGCCGTCCGAACTCCTGTTTGATTTGAACGCGCTGGGCCTGAACCTGGCGTTGGCAGAGTCGAGCCTGGCCGCGCGCGTCGAAGCCGAAGTGACCAACCCGATTCCGTACAACGAGCGCGCCGGGAGCAAAGGCGGTTCGCCGCATCCCGGGGAGAATTCCCGCGCCGCGATGGGGCCGCCGTCGCCTTCGCCGGCGACGCTGGTGTACACGCAGCCGGAGACCAACGCGGGCGTCAATCCGCCCACGGTGATCCGCAGCGGCCCGCCCCGGGAAGCCGTCGAGAGCCTCAAGCGCGTCGACGGGCACCACGCCGCGCCGACGCCCGCGCCGGCCAAGCCCCCTTCGGGCGAGATGACGGTGGAAGTTCCCGAGAGCGAATCGCGGCGCATCCTGCGCGAGCTGCGTCAGAAGGAATCGGAGAGCGGTACGCCGCCGGCGGTGCGGCCACCTTCGGCGGAGATGACGGTTGAAGTCCCCGAACACGAATCGCGCCGCATTCTGAGAGAGCTTCAGGAATCCGAAGCGAAGAAAAACAATACGCCGCCACCGGATGCACCCCCGCCCGCCGCGCCGGAAGCGCCGGTGGATGTGTCTGAGCCCGCTCCAGCGCCGGCTGCCGAGGCACCCGCCGCGGCAGCGCCACCATCAGTGACCGAGTCGCAACGGATTCCAATCAATTCGCCGCCGACGGTAATCGAGGACGCGCCCGTTTTCGCCACGCGCCCGCCCGAGCCGCCGGTGGAAGAGATGCCGGCGCACAAGACCGGGCCCTTCCGCAAGCCGTCGGGCACGTATCCGCCGGCCAAGCCGGTGCCGCAGACGCCGGACGCGAAGGCGACAGATTCGATCAAGCGTTCGACGCGCTTCAACTTCGACAAATCGAGAGAGACGCCGCCGGGCGGCACGAAGAAGCCCGAGACCAGTCTGCAGGCGATTTTGGCGGCCAAGGGCGCGAACAAGGCCGCGGCGGGGCCGATCTGGTATCGCAAGCTGCCCGATGGGCGCTGGAGTTACCACGTCGACGAAGGGCATTGCACGCGCGCCGAAGGCCTGGCGGCGGAAGCGCTTCCCGGACGCGATCTGCCCGCGGGTCCGCTGGGCGATTGTCCGCTCTGCGCGAACTGGGCGCGCGGGCCGGGCTGCGCGCTGGCGTCGACGGAATACCTCGCGCGGTCCAGCCCCAGCCGGGGACTGGCGCTGTTGGAAGAGCAGGCCGCGATCTGGTGCGCGGCGCGGCGCTTCGACAAGGCCATCGGGCTGATTGAAGAGTACATCAAGGAAAGACCAGACGAAGCCGCGGGCTTTCGCGCGCTGGCCCGCGTGTACGACCACCCGGATTACCCAGGCAAGGATGCGATGCGCGCGATCATCCTGTATCAGCGCTTCGTCGAGCTTTCGCAGGCGAGCGGGCAGGGCGGTTCGCTGGAAGTGCGCCTGATCCAGGAACGCGTCGAAGCAATCAAGTCCGGGCGCGGTTCCTTCGCGCGGAAAAGCAAGGCGGCGAGTTCCGCGTACGCGTCGTCGGGGCTGTACACGTTTCAGTGCATCTACCGGCACGAGAAGGCCGCGTTCTATGCGTTCGGGATTCAGGGCAAGGAACGCCTGCTGCTGGCGAAGGCCGGCGAGATCGATCCCGAGACCGGCGAGAACGTGAACGACATCGCCGGCGGCGGTTTGGGCACGCGCATTTTGCGCCCGCTCAAGTCCGGCAAAGCGCGCAACGACGAGAAGCAGGCCGTGCGCAAACGCCTTGAGACGCTGGAACTACAGGACCCCGACACGGTGATCCGCGAAACGTCGCACACGGTCTCAATTGAGTTCCCGCGCGTGGAGAACGTCGAAGCGATCCACGATTCGGTCAGCGACCGGCGCGTGATGCGGTTGAAGGTCGCCGGGCACTGGCACGAGCTGATCTTCCCAAAATCGCAGACCTTTGAGGCCGAACGCTGCGCCCTTTTGGTTCGTCGAATTACAGGGAAGTAGAAGTCATTTAAAGAGATACTGCGCTTAGGTACTTCGCCGGTCGAGTTTTCACTCGCGGTCCTTGCCCAACTCGCTCGTATAATGTGCCCATGCGGCTGCTCCATTGTGCGGATCTCCACTTGGGCCGGCGGCGCCTCGACGGGCGTCTGCCGGATTCCGATTTCAGCGCGGCGTTCGCGCGCATCGTCGCGCGCGCGATCGAGTGGCCCGCCGACGCGCTGCTGATCGCGGGCGATCTTTTCGAGACGGCGCAGGTGCCGCCATCGGCGCTGCGCCAGGCCGCGCAGGCACTCGTGCCGTTGGCGAAAGCGCGCATTCCAGTGCTCGCGATCGAAGGCAACCGCGACCGCCCGGCTTCCGACGGCGTCTCGTGGCTGCGTTATCTTGCCGAAGAAGGCCTGCTCACTTTTTTGCATACGGACTTCGACGCGGAAATTCCTTCTCCGCAGCCGTGCGATTCAAAGCGCAACGCGGGCGGGTTCATCGATCTGGGCGGCGTGCGGTTTGTGGGCGCGGGATATCCCGGCGCGGGTGCGGTGCGCAAACTGGCGGCGCTGAACGCGGCGCTGCCGGCGTCGCGCTTGCCTGCGGTGCTCTTGGTCCACACGCCGGCGGAGGGCCTCGCGCCGGGCGCTGCGGATGCGGAAAGTCTGGCGCGTCTGCGCAACGCGTTTGCGTATGTGGCGCTGGGCCATGGGCACCATCCGTTCCTCGTTCCCGACGAAGCGGGCCGCCCGTGGGCGGTGAATCCGGGTTCGCCCGAAAATGTGCGGCTGGCGGAGAGCGCATTCCCGGGTCCGCGCGGCTGGGCGGAAGTGGAACTCGAGCCGGAAGCGTTGCCGGGCCTGGTGCTCGCGAATTGCCTGGTGCGCGAGGCTTCGCGGCGCCCGGTGCTGAACGCGGAAGTCGATCTCTCGCCCTTCGGCAACAAATACAAAGGCGGCGCGGAAGCCATTGCGGCGGCGGGGCTGAAGGCCATCAAGGCGCTCAAGGCCGCGCCGGAGTCCATCGTACGGCTGGCCTTGCGCGGCGACTTGAACGTGAGTCGCGTGGTCATCGAGACGGCGACGCTGCAAACGCGCTTGGCCGGCGAAGCGCAGGTCGCGGGCGTGGATCTGGATGTGAGCGGCCTGCGCCTGTTCATCGGGCGCTCGGGCGCACCGAAGCCCATCGAGGTGCTGCCGCCGGAGGAAGTCGAGCGCGCGGTGCTGGCCGAATTGCTCGCCGCCGACGCGCCGCCGGGCCTGGAAGCGCGCGCGGACGAAACTAGCGCGCTGTACCGGAATTTGCGCGAGCGCGTGGCTGCGGGGGCCTCGATGGATGCGCTGTGCGAAGCGCTGGATGCTTCACCGCTGACCGAGCGCGTCCGCGACGCGCGCACGCACGAGTTGGGCTGACCATGCGCGTACGCTCCCTGCGGCTCTGCAATGTAAAGTCCTTCGGCACCGGCCCGACCGGGCGCGGCTGGCGCGTGGAACTCGAACCGGGCTTGAACCGCATCTGTGGGCCCAACGGCGTGGGCAAGACGACGCTGATCGAGGCCCTGGGTTACGCGCTCTTTGACGCGCGGCCCGACGGCGCGCCGCGACTGGACCTGGACGTGCTCCTGCTGCGCCACGGTGCGGACGCCGGCGAAATCGAAGTGCTCTTTGACGCGGCGGGCGAGACCTGGCGCGTCACGCGTACGCTGGGCGCGGCGCTAGAGCCCGGCTGGAAACTTTTTTCGAACGATCCGGAACCCAGCGCATCGGGCGACGACGCCGTGCGCGCGCGGCTGGGCGAGCTCCTGGGCGCGAAGAAGTCCGGCGACGACGCGCTCGCGGGGACCTTCCGGCGTCTGATTGCGGTGCGGCAGGGCAAGCTGCTCGAACCGCTGGACTCGGGGCCGAGCGAAGCGCGCCGGCACTTCGCGCCGCTTCTGGATCTCGAAGTTTACGCGACGTGCCAGGAAGCATTCAAAGACGCGGCGGCGCACTTGCGCGAGCAGCAGGCGCGCGCGGAAGGCCAGGCGCGCGCGGCGCGCGGGTTGGTCGATAACCTCGCGCAGGCCGGCGCCCAGGGCGCGGCGCTGGAACAGCGCCTGGCCGAGTGCGAAGCGGCGCTCTCAAATGCGCGCGCCGCGCTGGCGCGCGCGGGGCAAGAGCAGGCGCAGTGGGAAGCGCGCGAGCGCACGATTCACATTGAGACGCAGAAGCTGAACGCCGCGCGCAAGGACGTCGAGTCCGGCGAAGCGGCGCTGACGGCCAAGCGCGAATTGCTGGACCGTGCGGAGAAGGCGCATGCGGTCCTTGAAGCGCACGCCAAGGCCCACGCCGCGCACCAGGAAGCGGAAGCGGTCCTGAAGCAGGCCGCGGACCGGCGCGAAGAGACGATCCAGCGGCAGGAACGCATCGCGACCCTGCGCGCCGAGCAGCAGCAGGCCGCGGCGAAAGCCGACTTGAGCGCCGAACGCGCCAAGACCGCGCGCGCAGAAGTCGAACTGCTGGCCGTGAGCATCGCCGCGGCGAAGGGCCTGCAGGGCGAGCGGCGCAAGGAACTCGAACGCGCCGAATCCGAAGGCGAGAAGACGTTAGCCACGCCAGGTCTGGGCCCTGAACACGAAGCGGCGCTGGAACGGCTGCTCCAATGGGCGGCGGGACTGGAACATGCGGCGTTAAGCGCGTCGCGCTGTGGACAGAGCACGGCCGAACTGAACCGCGAGCTGGCGGGCTTCGACGCGGGCGCGGTGGTGCAGGCCAACGGCGTGCGCGATGCCTTCAAGCCCACCCTCGACGCCGCGCGCAAGGAATTCGCCGAGCTGGACGCCAAGCGCAAAGTGCGGCGCGAGTTGGTCAAAAGCCTTGAGGACGCGCGGCATTGCCCACTCTTGAACGAGCGCTGCAAGCAGTTCGACCCGGGGCGCGCGGTGCTGGCGGAAGTGAAGCTGGATGAACTCTTCGAGCATTCAAAAGCGCGGCTGGTGGGCATCGAGAAGCAGTATGAGGGCCTGGAACGCGCGGCCAACGAAGCGCACAAGGTGGTCGAAGGCGCGGAAGCGAAGCTGCGGCGCGCGGAAGCGGCGCTCTCTGAACTCGGCTACCAGATCGAGGTGAGCAACGACGCCGCAGGGCGCTCGGCGTTCCTTTATTTGGCCAAGCAGACACAAACGCAGGTGCTTCTGCCGGCATTGCCAGACCTGCCCGATCCGGCCAAGGAACCCTGGGTCGCGCTGGCCGCGGCGCAGGGCGTGGCGGAGTCGTTCGCGGCTTTTGCGCGCGCGATTGTGCAGACGGCGCAGACGTGGAAGCGCGCCGCCGACGAGCGCCGCAAGCTGCAGGACGAATTGCGGCAGCGCGGCACGGGGCACCGCGCCACACTCGCCGCAGAAGAGAAGACGATAGGTGAGCGCATCGAGGAACTTGAGCGCCGCCGCCAGGCTTGCGAACAGTTCGAACTGGCCGCGCGTGAAGACTGGGCCGCGAAGAATCGCGCCGCCGACAATTTTGCCGAAGCCACGCGCGGCGGGCTCTCTGTGGAAGACATGGAAGGCCGCACCGCGCAGGCGCAGCGCCAGAAAGAAGCGAGCGAAGCCGGCTACCTGGCCTACGTCGCCGCCGAGCCGGACGCGCGCCGGCTCTCCAGCGCGCGGGCGGAGTCCGCGATCGCATACAGCCGCCTGCAGGAAGCGCGAACGGCCGCGGCGCAGGCGCTCTCGGCTCGCGAAGCCGCGCTGACGACCTACGACGCGGAAGTGCATGCGCGCGCACGCGCGGCGCTGGAGAAGAGCGCGGTGCAGGTCCGCACGCTGGAATCGGAGTTGTTGTCGGGCCAGGCGCGGCTGGCGCGCTTAAAAGAGGAAGCCGCGGCGGTCGCGAAGGCCGTCACGGAAGCCGGTGCGAGCGCCGAGCGCGCGGAGCGGCTCGACGCGCAGCGCGTGCTGCTCGAGCATGCGCGCAAGACGCTGCATGAAGCCGGCCCGCGCATCGCCGAGCGGCTCGTGCATGCGGTCACGGCGCGCGCGCAGTCGATCTACAATGCGCTTTCGCCCGACGAACCGGGCTTGCTGGACTGGCACGCGGACTTCGAATTGCGCGTCGCGACGTACGGGGGCCTGCGGCGCTTCGCGATGCTTTCCGGCGGGCAGAAGGCCAAGGCCGCGCTCGCACTGCATCTCGCGCTGGTGCGGCAGTTCAGCCGCGCGGGCTTGCTGATTCTCGACGAGCCGACCTACGGCCTGGACGAGGACGCGCGCGGGCGGCTGGCACAGGCGCTGGTGGAAGCGCAGCGCGCGGTGGACTTCGAACAGTTGATCGTGGTCTCGCACGACGACGCCTTCGATGGGCTCGTCGAGCACGCGGTGCGGCTGGAGTACTCCCCGAGCTTGGGGACCCAGGTACGTTGATTCGCGCCTGCGCCGGGTATCTGATATAATTAAGTGTGAGTTTGGAGAGTGAGCCATGCCTACTTATGTCTACCAAGTGGTACCGGACGCGGGCGACGGGTGCGCGCATTGCCGCGCCGCGTTTGAAATCGTGCAGCGCATGAGCGAAGAAGCGCTGACGAAATGTCCCCAATGCGGCGTGCAGGTCGAACGCATCATTCAACGGCCGATGGTCAGCGACGGCGTGAAGCTTAAAGGCCCCAGCAATAGTCAGTTGGAGAAGGCGGGCTTCACGCAGTTCAAGCGCAACGGCAAGGGCACGTACGAAAAGACCTTCGGCAGCGGCCCGAGCCACCTGCACGGGGATTAAGATGGTCAGCGGTTATTGAAGTCCTTCCTTATATAGGCCGGACGCGGCCTCTTATGAGCACGCGGTTAGCATACTTAACATCTTCATAAATCGAGAGTTGCACTCAGCTTGCACATGTGCAAGTTTGCCTAACGTAAGCCTTGACCAAGGCCCTTCTAACCGTTATCTTTACTGACCCAACCAAGTCTTGTTTTGGTCAGCACCTGGAGGAATGGCGGATGCCTGTTCCCGTTTCGCAGATGTGGGCAGTGGCGTCGTACGTGGTGAAGCAGAAGGCCATGGGTCGCAAGCGCTACCCGCTGGTGCTGATGCTCGAGCCGCTTTTTAGGTGCAACCTGGCTTGCGCCGGCTGCGGCAAGATCCAGTACCCCGGCCACATCCTCAAGAAGCAACTGACCCCCGAGCAGTGCTTTACCGCGGTTGAAGAATGCGGCGTGCCGATGGTCGCGATCCCGGGCGGCGAACCGATGCTGCACCCGCAGATCGGCGAAATCGTCGCGGGCCTGGTCGCGCGCAAGAAATATGTCTACGTCTGCACGAACGCGATTCTGCTCAAGCAGCGCCTGGAAGAAGGCGTCTTCAAGCCGTCGAAGTTCCTGGCGTTCTCGATTCACATGGACGGCCCGAAGCAGGAACACGATTTTGCCGTGTGCCGCGAAGGCACCTACGACACCGCGGTCGAAGGGATCAAGGAAGCGGTCAAGCGCGGCTTCCGCGTGACCACGAACACGACCCTGTTCGAAGGCGCCGATCCGACGCACTACCACAAGTTCTTCGACGACATGATGGACCTGAAGGTCGAAGGCATGATGGTCAGCCCCGGCTACAGCTACCAGAAGGCGCCCGACCAGGAGCACTTCCTGAAGCGCCAGAAGTCGAACGACCTGTTCCGCGGGATCTTCGGCAATCCGAAGAAGACCTGGAAATTCAACCAGAGCCCGCTGTTCATCGAATTCCTGATGGGCAAGATCGACTTCGAATGCACGCCCTGGGGCAACGTGACGTACAACGTCTTCGGCTGGCAGCGCCCCTGCTACCTGCTGCACGAAGGCTACGTTCAGAGCTTCAAAGAACTGATGGACGAGACGAACTGGGACAACTACGGGCGCCGCTCGGGCAACGAGAAGTGCAAGGACTGCATGGTCCACTGCGGCTACGAGCCGTCGAGCGTCGACTGGACGTTTGGTTCGCTGAAGGGTTTCGCACGCACGGTCCGCGCGACGGTCGGCGGGATCCAGACGCCGGTGGCGGACGAGAAGCCGGTCTTCGTCGCAGCCAACCGCCCGAACATCTCCAAGCTGCCCGCGAAGGACAAAGCGGCCGCAGCCGACTAAATCCAATTCAAAGTTTGATGAAACGAACCGGCGCGAGCACTCGCGCCGGTTTTGTTTTAGGCAAAGCCAACGCTCAAATCAGCCCGAGCCGCTTGCGCACGATCCACTCGGCGGTCAGCAGCAGCATGAAGATCACGAACAGCGACCAGTGGTTCCAGAGTTCGGTGGGTTCGCGCACCGTCTTGCTGAAGCCGGTGTTGTGGCGGAGCAGTTCGGCGAACGCTTCGGTGGCGTGCTCGGGCGAGTAATACGTCCCGTCGCTGGCGACCGCGAGGCGTTCCAGCAGCTTGAGGTTAGCCTTGGGATTGTCGTTCTCGACGTCGAGCACGTCGACGCGGAAGCCGATCGAATCGCTGCCGAGCGCAGCGCCGCCTTCATCGAAGGCTTCGACCTTGAAATTATAATTGCCGGGCACCTGCGGGAACTGGCGCGTCGCGAATTCGCCCAGTCCCTGGCCCATGTCCCAGGTTTTCTTGGCGCCGCCTTCCAGTTCCAGCGTCGCGGTCACGCGCGCGTTCTGGATTTTGCCTTTTACGGCTTCGGTTTCCTGAATGTGCGCGATCAGGTTGACTTCGTCGCCGAGCATCGCCTGCAGGCGGTCGGTCTCGACGAAGACGACTTTGTCCGCGTCGCGGTAATCGCTGCGCGTGAGCCACGCGACGAGCGAGCGCCAGAAGCGCCGGTGGGCGTCGTCCTGGCCGGCCTTGAGGACCCACTGCCAGGTCGCGTCGCCGGTAAAGACGGCGCTGCGCCCTTTGCCGTATTCCTGCACGACCAGCAGCGGATGTTCGCCGGCCTTGACGAGCGTGCGCGCGGCGGGCTTGACCATGAGCACGTTGTTGACGCCGGGCATCGGCGGCAGCTTGCGCCAGAGTTCCAGCGATGCGACCGCGTCTTCGCTCAAGCGGGTCGCGGGATGCGTGGCGCCGTCGGGCGTGAGTTCGAGCGGCAGAAACTTTTCGGTCTCGCCGTCGCCCGCGCCCATTTCCACGGGAAAGACTTCGGCCAGCGGCGAGCGCTGCCAGCCGCCGAGGCCCAGGTTGTTCTTGCCACCGAGCATCAGCACCGAGCCGCCATCGTTGACGAATTTGACCAGGCGTTCGAGCTGTTCGGAGGTGAAGCGTTTGGCGGGCAGATCGCCGAGCATGATCAGGCGCAGATCGCGCCAGACTTCCTCGGTGTCCGGCAAAAGCGACGCGTCGGGGCCTTCATCGGGTGAACGCGCGAAAGAATAGAAAGCCTTGAGGTTGACGTTGGGCGCGGTTTCCAGCGCCCCGCGCAGCGAGCCGAATTCCTTGCGCAACTGGCCTTCGACGTACCAGATGCCCAGGCGCGATTTGTAGACGCGGAAGTAGGCGCTCTTCTGGTTGTTGTTGATGTTGGCTTCCTTGGGCAGCGCGGGCATGGATGCCACGACGCGGTGCACGCCCAGCGCCTGCGGCGTGTAGGTAAGCGTGCGGCGCAGGACCTGGTCGCCGGCGGGCAGGTCGAGCAGCTCTTCCTTGATCTTCTCGTTGTTGATCGTGACAGTAAGCGGAACTTTGAAAGGCTCGGGCAGGTGCGCTTCGATTTCGACGCGGATTTCGATCTGCGATTTAACGAAAGCGCGCTCGGGGACTTCGAGAACCTTGACGGCGATTTCGCGGTAGTCCTGCGGTGTGGCTTCCTGGCCGACGCCAATGGCCAGGATCGGCACGCCGGCGGACTTCAAGGCGCGTGCGGCGGGGAGGGGATCGCGCGGCGTGTTATGGCGGCCGTCGCTGATCAAAAGCAGGCCTGCACAGGACGAGCCGCCGGATTCCGAGGCGACGCGGTCGAGCAGCGTGGCGAGGTCGGTGGCTCGGCCGTCGGGGCGCATGGCCCCGTCGAAAGCTTCCTCGCCCGGCAGATGCGGCGTCTCGCGCGGGACGGCGTCGAAGGTCAGGCGTCGGACTTCAAAGCGCCGGCCGAGTTCCGCGAGTTCGTCCTGGTGCGAAGCGAAGAGATGCCCGGCGAATTCCCAGCGCGATTGCCCCAGGGGCGCGTCGCGCAGGTTCATGCTCGCGGAGGAATCGACGACGAGATAACACAGGCCGCGCTCGCGTAGCACCTTGGCCTGCACCAGCACCGGACGCGTGAGGCACAACACGATCACCAGCGCGGCCAGCGAGCGCAGCGACCAGAGCAGCATGCGCTGCCAGAATTTGAGCGGACGCGTGCTGCGCAGGTACGCGACAAACGCGCCGCCAAGCACAAACACAACCAGCAGGCACACGAACCACCATGGCACGAAGGGCTCGAAGCTCAGCGCGGCTTCGCCCTGAGGCTCGACGGTGTAGGAGGAGTCGCGTTCCATGAGGTGCCTATGTTAAAGACAGAGCGGAGCCCCAGAAAGTGACGGAATTCAGATGAGAAAGCGGCGCGGGTGGACTTCCCGGCGTGCTTGACCGGACCCGGCTTGCCCATACTATGGTGCGCCAAGGAACAAGATGTGAATCGCCAACCAGCCTCCCTCCCCCTGGGCCTGTATGCGGGCCTGCGAGCCGCCCCAGGCGCATTTGTCGGCCCATGGCGCGCCATGCCGGGCTGTTGTTGTTGCACCTGCTGATCATTTCAGCCGGTGGCGGGCCTTAAAGCGGCCCACAACAAATCAAACCCGCAAAAGGACGCGCTGCACATGGAATTGCTCGAACGTATTCTCTTAATTACCGCGATGATCTTCGCGGCGAAGATGTTGTTGATCATGAGTTTCCTGCTCGTGGTCGCGGTCTTCACCGTGCTCCTGCGTCCCAAGACGGTCGCCGAAGTTTTCTCGGACCTTGCCGCGATCCGCAACGATCCGGCGAACGAAGGCTGGCTGACGGCGCTCTGCTATCCGGGCTTCTGGGCCCTGTCGCTGCACCGCTTGGTCGCGCATCCGCTCTATAAGATCGGCCTGCGCACGCTGGCGCGGCTGGTTAATTTCCTCGCGCGCTTCCTGACGGCCTGCGATATCCATCCCGGGGCGCAGTTCGGGCGCGGCATTTTCATCGACCACGCCATCGGCACGGTGATCGGCGAGACTGCGATCGTCGGCGACAACGTGACGATGCTGCACCAGGTCACGCTGGGCGGCACGGGCAAAGAGACAGGCAAGCGCCATCCGACCGTCGAAGACGGCGTGCTGCTCTCCGCGGGCAGCAAAGTGCTCGGAAATATCGTGATCGGGCGCGATTCGAAGATCGGGGCGGGCTCGGTGGTGGTGAAAGCCGTGCCACCGGAGTCCACCGTCGTGGGCGTGCCGGGCCGCGTGGTGGCGTCGGGCGGCAAGAAGCTGCCGTCGAAGACACTCGACACGACCACGCTGCCCGATCCGGTCGTCGAGAAGCTGATGCAGTTGCAGGAGGAAATCGGCATGTGGGAGAAGGACAAAAAGAGCGAGCCCGCCGGCAAGGCCGACGTGCTGGCCGAGATCGTCGCGTACAAGCAAACCGAAGTTGCCGCCGCGAGCAAGGCCAAGTCGATCGATGTGTTGCGCGCGGAAGCCGGCAAACGTGGCGCGTCGCGCAGCTTCTTTAACGCGCTCTCCAAGCCGGGCGTCAACCTGATCGCGGAAGTAAAGAAGGCCAGCCCTTCGGGCGGCTTGTTGCGCGCGGACTTCGATCCGGTCGTGATCGCGAAAACCTACCAAGACGCGGGCGCGTCGGCGCTCTCGGTACTGACGGACGAAAAGTACTTTCAGGGCTCGCTGGAGTACCTCGCCGCGGTGCGCGCGGCGACGCACCTGCCGATCCTGCGCAAGGATTTCACCATCGACGAATACCAGATCGTCGAAGCCGCGCGCGCCGGCGCCGACGCGGTCCTGTTGATCGCGGCCTGCCTGACGGACCGGCAGTTGCGCCGCTTCCGCGAAGCCGCCGAAGGCGAAGGCCTGGACGCGCTGGTCGAAGTGCACGGCGAAGAGGAATTGCTGCGCGCGCGGCGATCCGGCGCCAAGATTGTGGGCATCAACAACCGCAACCTGCGCACGCTGCTCACCGACCTGGACACGACCTTCCGACTGCTGGGTTCGTGGCGCAAAGACGAGCGCAATGGTTCACTCTTGGTCAGCGAATCGGGGATCAAGTCGGCGGACCAGATTCAAATGCTGCAGCGCGTGGGAGTGAATGCGGTGCTGATCGGCGAGACGTTCATGCGCGCGCCGGATATCGGCGGCAAAGTGCGCGAACTGATGAGCGGCGTCGAAGCGGCGGGCTACGACATCTAGCCGTGGAAAACTCAGGGAATAATTTTAGGCAGGCGCCCGGACGAACGGCTGCCGGGCGCGCCGCCAACGGCGGGGAACGAACCCGTCTTCGAAGCCGCGCGGCGGCCGAAGAACGCGGTCGTGGACTGGCGCATCAATTCGGCGGCCTTCGAAATGCGCGGCAGACTCTGCATTGTCTGGCGGGACTTGGCGCGCAGGTCTTCATCTTCCAGGTATGCGTTCAAGAGCCGCGCGACCGACGGGACGCGTTCGTCCAGGTCGATCGGCGCGTAGGTCTCGATGCACGACGGCGCGCCATAGGCCGCGGTCGCAGCCAGCGTCTCGGCTTCGCGTTCGACTTTTTCGCGCGCCATCGAATAGACCGGGCCCTGGAAAAAGCGCAGCGAAGCCAGGAACACCGTGCGCGGATCGCCCAGCACGCGCCCGCTGAGCAGAAAGCTCAGTTCCTGGTCAGAAGCCAACTGATTGATATTGATCAGCGCGACGTTGTAGGCGCTGCCGCAGGTCTTCGCTTTAAACTGGTCGATCAGCGGCGCGGCGTCTTCCAGATTGTTGGCCCACTGAAAAAGCGTGTCCTTGCTCATCGGCTGCTTGAGGAATTCGCGGCTGATTCGCGCGAGAATTTGCTGCTCGGCGGGCAACGCTCCGATTTCGAATCCAAAAATGGCGTATTTGAAGGGCTGCATGATGCGTGTGCTTCCTGACCAAAGCTGTACTCATTATGCCACAAGCGAGCGGGTCTTGTCTACGTATACTCATGCAAATCTCATTCCTTTGAATCGTCTAAGGTAAGGCCCCAACGGGACCTGAAATTGCGTGCATTGTGCGACATTCTCCGGTCAATTAATGTCAGGGAAGGGCGCACGTGTGCAAAAAAATTCTGCCCAAGTCAACTTTTTGGCAGTCGAGATTGCCATGGCGCTCACGCGCCTCCTCACGTAGCGTGAAGCCTTAAGCCAAGCTCACGCCAAAAAAGGACGGCCATGTCCAACATTGAACTCAAGCGTATGCAACCCGGCGATTGGGCCGAAGTCGCCGACCTGATCTACGTTTCGACCAATTACTGGTACGAAGCGCACGGGCATAACGCGATTTTTTCCGGCGGCCCGGAAGCCACGCGCCTGTTCTGCAAAGTTTACGAAGACCTGGACCCCGGGCATTGCGTGATCGCGCGCAACCCGGAGACCGGCCGGATCATGGGCTCGTGCTTCATGCACCCGCGGGAGACGCACGTTTCATTGGGCATCATGAACGTGCATCCGGTGTATTTTGGGCGCGGCATCGCGCGCAAGCTGCTCAATTACATCATCGAATTCGCCGAGCAGGAAAAGAAGCCAGTGCGGCTGGTCTCGAGCGCGATGAATCTGGATTCGTTCTCGCTCTACACGCGCGCGGGCTTCGTGCCGCGGGCAACGTACCAGGATTTGCTTGTGCCGGTGCCGAAGGACGGTCTGCCCGCGTTTGCAGGCGGAGGCAAGGTGCGCGCGGCGAAGCCGGAGGACGTCGAAGCCATCGCCGCGGTCGAACTGACCGTCAGCGGGATCTCGCGCAAGAAGGACTACCGCTACTTCATCGAAAATCGCGACGGCCACTGGAGCGGCTCGGTGCTGGAAGGCGCGGGCGGCGCGCTCGACGGGTTCCTGTTCTCGCTCGGCCATAAGCTGATCAATATGGTGGGCCCCGGCGTGGCGAAAACCGAAGCCGGCGCCGCGGCGCTCTTGCACGCGCAGCTCAACCAGCACAAGGGCCGCACGCCGCTGGTGCTCGCGCCGGTCGAATGCGGCGAATTGGTCCAGACGCTCTACGGATGGGGCGCGAAGAACTGCGAGACGCATCTGGCGCAGGTGCGCGGCGCTTGCGCGGGCTTTAAAGGTGTGACGATGCCCTGCTTCCTGCCGGAGACGGCGTAATAACTAATGCGCGCCGCCGGATTCGGCCTTGCCCGCGTCGCCTTCGGCTTTCGGCCACGGCGTCGGCATGTGGTGATGCTCGCGGCCCATATAAAAATTCAGCCACGAACTCGTCCGGTCCAATTCCCAATCGCGCGTCACCAACGGCATCTCGTTCAGCCACTCTTCCTTGCCGACCGCCTTCAAGCGGTCGTACGCGCGCACGTAAATGCATTGCTTCTCGGGATGAACCTCGCACATCCCCTGATACGTCCCGCCGCAGGGCCCGTTGCGGATAAACTTGCCGCACTGGCTTTCGGGGCAAAGCTGTGCGAGATCGGGCAGCGCGCAGTCGCCGCATTCGCGGCAGTCGTTGGTCAGTTCCTTGGAGTACTTTTCGCCGAGCGTGACGAGGTGCTTTAAGGACGGCACACCGTCGATGCCGCGCGCGAGCTTCTGTGCGCCCGCATACAGTACGCCCTTGGGATCGAAGAGCGCTTCGTGGACCAGATCCATGAGCCGGAAGCCCAGGTGCAGTCCGTTCGCGCCGGTCAATTTGCGGTCCACCGGCGTGTCGGTGTTCAAGCCCGACTCGGGATCGCGCTCGAAAAAGTAGAACTCGTTTTCCTGTTTGAATTGCAGTTCGCGCGCGAAGGTGCGCCAGTCTTCCTCAAGTTCGCGGCTCACTTCGATGATGTACTTCACGTCTTCAAAGCTGATGTTGAAGCCGCCGATGTGCGCGCCGCGGTAATCCAGGCCGCGCAGAATCGCGAGCTGTTGCGCGGCGAATTCCAGAAAGCGCCGCTTGCCCTTGTCCTTCTCGCGGGCCCACTCTTCGCAGCGCCCGAGCAGCTCCTTCGTGATCACGCAGCCGGGGACCATGTTCTTGTGCATGGCCTGCGCGACGGGTTTGCTGAGCACGTACACGTTGCCCATCAGCGGCGTGTTCTTGAGCACCGGGTCGCGGCGCATGAAGCGCACAAGTTCGTCCTGCTTGCGCGCGTCGTAGCCGAGCTGCGAGACGATGAACTGCGCGCCAAAGCGGACCTTGCGGTGCAGCTTGTAGTACTGCGTCATCAATTCCGATTCGAGCTGCTTGAACGGCGAGACCACCGCGCCGATGTAGAAGTTCGTGGCCGGCGTCTTGCCGCCGGGCGAACGTTTGTCGGGCAGGCCTTCGTTCAGCGCGCGCAAGAGATCGCACAGGCCCACGGAATCGAGGTCGAAGGTCGGCTTGGCCTGGCCCTTGAAGCCTTCAATCGGTGCGTCGCCGGTCAGCGTGAGCAGGTTGCGGATGCCCAGGCGCTCGAGCTGGAACGCGCGCGAGACCATGAAATTGCGGTTCTTGTCTTTGCACGAGAAATGGATCATCGACTCCATGCCCATCTCGTGGAGTTCATGGCCCAGCACGTCCGGCGAGATGCGCGAATTGCCGCCGACGTTGTCGGTCAGCGACATGCAGTCGATCAGCTCGGGGAGCTTTTGGACTTTCTTGGCGAAGTCGAGGATCCACTCGACGTTCTTGCCGCGCGGGCCGCGTCCCGGCACGAGTTCGAAGCTGACCGCGAAGCCATCGGGCTCTTCAAGCTTGCGTTGCAGGCGTGTTTTGGGCGCGGCCTTTATGGGCGGCGCGGAAGGCGCGGCAGCGGGCGCGGGGCCGGGCGAAGTGGAGGCCGGAGCGGACATAGCGCTGCTTATATTACTTCCGCCGCGCTCCGCCGCAGGTGCGAAATCGAGCGGGAGGTGGGGCAAGCGCGCGGTGGCGCATGGCCCGATGCAAGCTAAGTTATTGTCCATAAGCTTGGCAGTGCCAGCTGCCGTGGTGTTTCTCGGCCGGAAAGGGGAAACGCATAAACTACCATGTCCTCTGGCGGTAGCTTCGGAAGCTCAGCAAGGCCTTCGGCTACAGGACTAAACGTCTGCACCCGTATCAGCTCCGGCACTCTACCGCCGTGCATATGCTCCAGAACGGGGCCGATGTGTGGTATTTACAACAGTTCCTTGGGCATTGGGAGCTGGACACGACGAAAATCTACCTACGCTTGATGCCCGGACGCCTCAAGAAAGATTATGAGAAGGCGCTGCGGGAGATTGCAGTAAGACATACCGATTGACGCGTTACCGATTTGAGATACCGTTCACCTGTTGGGCTGTTTACATTACAACAAATCTATTGCACGTACTCGAAAATTCGTTACCGTATATTCATTAGAAGAGGACTCAACCATGGCATCTGCTGTTATTGCGCGAAACGAAAAGGCGAGCGATGCCGAAAAGGCCAGTAACGCCGTTCTTCGAGCTCTCCGGAAATACAGAGCTTCTCCGTTTCTTGAGCTCGCTGCATTAACAGGTCTTCGCCGAGAAATTTTGAAAAGGACAATTGAATCTTTACGCGCACAAAAAATCGTGTCTGTTTCGCACCCTGACAACGTATTCGAACAGGTGGTCCTTCTTTTAAAAGATGCCCCTAAATAATTCTCGGTGCACGTGGAATACGATTTGG
>Ga0265314_10002008_pt1 | contig 21601 bp, 18 predicted proteins | sample 4126metaG_FD_203106 | JGI IMG/M metagenome (GOLD analysis project Ga0265314, IMG submission 203106) | Rhizosphere microbial communities from Carex aquatilis grown in University of Washington, Seatle, WA, United States - 4-1-26 metaG | ecosystem: Host-associated > Plants > Roots > Rhizosphere >... | reverse complement strand
GCATGAAGTGGCTCCTGAGCACCTACACGATGCGGCTCAACCACCGGCATCGGCTCTTCGGGCACATCTTCAGCGGCCGGTATAAGGCCTTGCTGGTGGACGGCAGCGGCAGCGGATACCTGAAGACTGTCTGCGACTACGTGCATTTCAATCCGGTTCGCGCCCGGCTGGTTCCCCCCGAGGAGCGATTGTTGAGCTACCCTTGGAGCAGCCTGGGCTGGTACCTCGCGGCCAAAGCGCACCGACCGGGCTGGATCCGGGTGGACCGGTTGTTGGGGGAGCATGGGATAGGCGAGGATACGGCGGAGGGCCGCCGCGAGTTCGAACGCCGAATGGAGCAGCGCCGGAGCGAGGAAGAGAATCAGGCCTCGCTGGCACCGCTGCGCCGGGGTTGGTATATCGGCAGCGATGACTTCAAGAACCGGATGCTGGCAATGATGGAGGGAAGGCTGGGTCCCGGCCACGCAGGAGAGCTTCGGCAGGCCAGCGCGGAGGCGAAAGCCGAACTGATCCTCACCGAAGAACTGGGGCGTCTGGGCTGGACCGAGCAGGAGTTGGCTGAGCGCCGGAAGAACGACCCGGAGAAGCTGGTCATCGGGGCGCGTTTGAGGCGGGAGACGACGCTGACGCTGGGGCGCATCGCGCGGCGGCTGAGTTTGGGAACGTCGAAGAGCGCGAACGCGAATCTGCATCGGTGGATGCGGCCACAAGCGGCCGGAGCCGCGGCTGCCGTCCAAACGCCAAAAGGAAAACGACCGGAGAAGCCGTGAAGACTGAACAATACTATGGTCTGACCCCTTTGATTTTGCCCAAAGCACAAGCTTCACGTATCAAGGCCATCTCGCCGATAACGGTTCGCCCGCTACTGGCAGCTACGACTTACGATTCACTCTCTTTAGCAGTCTCACTGGTGGAACGGCGGCGACAAGTCCTCTCACTAATTCACTCACCTCGGTGAACAACGGGGTCTTCACCGTCGCGCTTGACTTCGGCGATCTATTCATGGGAACAAATTATTGGCTCGATATAGCCGTGAGGACCAATGGCACGGCTGAGTTCACGACCTTGACTCCCCGCCAAGCGATTACCGCCTCTCCTTATGCTCTCTATGCGAACATTGCCGGGTCTGTTCCCAGCAACTCGATTTCGAGCCTGCAACTTGCTCCGCTCGCTGTGAGCACCGCGAATATCCAGGACGGCGCGGTCACCGACGCAAAGATGTCGGCAACCTCGAAGATCCCACGCGCTTTGGAGAACAATTTGGTGATCCTTCGCGGGGCGGTCAACGCCTCCGGAACCGCGTTGGGCGGCTCGGGCTACACAGTTGCATTGGCCGGGGAAAACAGCCGAACCATCACCTATACAACTCCCTTCTCAGGCCCCCCGGTCGTCCTGGTGAGCCAGCATGGCACAAGCGGCAACGCCATTGTTGATCTCGTTTCCTCGAGTGCGACCGGTTTTACCACAGCGGCAAACGGAGCGTCCGGTTTTGATTTTGTGGCCATTGGACCCCAATAAGGAGCATCGATGAGAATAGTCACAGCGTTTTCCTTATTGGTCCTAGCCGGACACCTGTCCGTTCCTGCACAGGATTACACCGTTGATTCTTCCAAGATCGCAGGGGGAGGAGAAACAAGCCAGGGAGGAACATTTTCAGTTACCGGTACTATTGGTCAAGCCGATGCGACAAGCCCCCTGAGAGGCGGCAGCTATTCATTGGCGGGCGGTTTCTGGAGCTTGATTGCCGTTGTCCAAACAGCCGGGGCACCCCGTCTAGCCATCGCGCGTTCCGGTACCAGTACTATCATCGCCTGGCCAGCCTCGGATCAGACGTTTGTGCTCCAGGAGAACAACAGTCTGATAGCCACGAATTGGTTCAACTATTCAGGGACCTTGACGACTGAAGGGACTAACCAGAGTGCCACCATCTCTTCGTCGTTCGGGAACAAGTTCTTTCGCCTGATCTCGCGTTGAAGCGAGGCTCTAGAACCAAGCCTGGAGCGATCGGCCACCTTGGTTCCCAACGCTGGAGCGCTTGGGGTATTCTCGATTGGCCCCTCCGCGGGCAGAGAGGCATTGCGGGCTTAACGCCGAGATGGCAAGGCGGCGAGAGGTGAGGCGGCGGTCATAGCACTGCAGAGCCGCAAACCGACCACGAACGCTTGCAGGTGCAGCATTGGGTGGAGATTAAGAGCAGGATTACGAGTAGGAGTAGGAACTTGACGAGAGGAGAGGGACGATCACGAAGGACACTAAGAACACGGAGGGAATGAAGGGGCGGGAAATGAAGTCCGCGCCGGGATCGCAGAGTACGCGGAGAGGTCTCTCTTTGCATGAGTCACAGGCTGGGTTAACGCAGAGAGACGCCAAGCCCCCGAGGAACATCAAGCGTGGTAGGAGCGATGGGGACGGATGCGAAGTTACGAAGCCGGTTAACTCAGTTTTTGTGCGTCCAGCAGATCCTTCAGTCGGGCGCTTTTAAGCTTGTTGGTAATCAAATCTTTCCGACTGATGATTTTTGCCGCTATTCCGTCAATCAGGTCGTCGATCCTGTTTTGGAAGCAGGGATCGAACTCGCATCCGGAGATTTCGGTAAGCAGCTCAATGCGTGTCGGCTCAATTCCCATCCGGACAATGCGGCCTTTATCCAGAAAGAGATCTTCGGAGAGTTGCGGCGTTTCAAAGCCGAATTCTCGGATCAATCGGACTAGTTTCGCGGCGTTTTCAGGGGAAACCGCCACCCAAAAATCGATATCCGCCGTGCTTCGGTAATAGCCATGATAGCAGACGGCGTAGCCGCCGATGAGGAGGTACTCAACGCGGTGGGAATTCAACAACCTCAAAAAATCGCGAAAGTCCGCGGGCAGTCGGATCGTAGCCATAAGCGATTTGACGGCTTAGCTCGAGCGCCTCGAAGCGCTCGTCGGGGGTGCGGGATCTCCAGTATGCTTCATCGACCTGATCCGCTTCTTTGAGAGTCACCACGGTAAACGCACCCCGATCAACTCTTGCTTGTTGCAGAAGACTGTCTGACATGCCCCGATTGTAATGGATTGCCAGGGATTTGAGAAGGGCTATCGACCGCGTCTAAACTCGGGGAAACGCAGCAGAAGAAGCGGTGAAAAAGGCGTCAGCCTGATGTTTACTCCTGGTTTTGCGGACTGGAGCCGCCTTGGGTTTCCGGCATCCAGACTTGCATGGGACAGGTTCCGCGATTGGCGTTTGCGTAATAGGGCACCGCCGTCACTTGAACCGGCTCGGAAACCACGTGGCTCGCCGAGGTCTTAAAAACCCCGGTGGCCTCAGCACGAAGAACAGTCACGCCGCCCAAGAGGTTGGGCTGGTATTCCGGCGTGAATTCGGTTCCCGGCGGGATGACCAGGTTTTGAACGGCTCCGCCGTTGTCGGTGCCTTCGAAACAAAAGACCAGCGGGCCGCGCATCAGGGCGACCCGGCCTCTGGCGGCTTCCACTTGGGGATTGGCTTTGACGCGTCGGACCGGCATGTCGAAGGTCAATTGCACCACGTCGCTGGGGGCCCATCGGCGATGCAGGGTGGCGTAGCCGCGAGTTATCTGGGGGTTTCCGACGGGCTTCCCGTTGACTTTGATGAGCAGCGCGCCATCCGTCGGACGCTTCTCTGGTTGATAAAGGTCTTCCGGGGAAGACGGCCCCTGGCACCAGCCGGGAACGCGAATGTGCAAGTCAAATTCGCCGGCCTGGGAAGGCTCCACGTTGATCCTGACACCACCTTGCCAAGGATAATCGGTGGTTTGCGCCAGGACGATCTTGCGGCTGCCAAACTGAACCCGCGCTTTGCTACCGACGAATAGATTGACGTAGATGCCCGAGTTGTCCTGCGAATAGATGTAGCCGGGCATCGCGCCCATCAGCTTCAGGAACATGGGTGGGCAGCAGGGGCACCCATTCCAGGACCAGCGTGAGTTGCCGTGGGGCGCCAGCAATGGATTGACATAGGTGTAGGAATTGCCCGCGAGGGAAACGCCCGCCAGCGCGCCGTTGTAAAGTTCGAGCTCGAGAGCGTCCACATAGCGAGAGTCCCCTGTAAGGAGGTTCAGGTTACGGTCGAAGAAGCCCGCAGCGACCGCTCCGCAGGTTTCCAGGTAACCGTCGTTGGGAAGGACGTAGTTTTTGCCAAAAGCCTCGCCTTCGGCGGTGGCGCCAATGCCGCCGGTGACATACATTTTTTTCTGGGTCATGTTATTCCACAAACGGGCGGCGGCTTCGCAATAATCATCGCGGCCATTGATGCCGGCGAGAGCAGTGACCCCGGCGCACAGCAGCGCGGCTCGGACAGCATGACCCTCGATGGTCGTCTGCTCCAAGACTGGTTGGTGGTCCTGGTTGTAGGCACCGTAGGTGGGCTGGTCCTTGCGGGGATGGCCCCGCGCCTCGACCCAGTACTGGGCCAAGGCCAGGTAGCGTCCTTCATCAATCCGGACCGGCAGGTTACGCTTGAGTTCCGGATGCTCACGAAACAACAGGTACAGGTTCCCGAAGGCCTCCTCGACAATGGCGTGGTTGGGAACGAGCTCATGCTTGGGCGCGGGCCCGACCTGATCGCAGGTGTAATTGGCTAACTTGACCGCGAGTTGGAGCAAACTGGTCTTTCCGGTCGCGCGGTAATAGTGGACGGCCGCCTCGCACATCGCGCCGACATTGTACATTTCGTGTTGATATCCGTCGTTTCCGCCGTTCAAGCCCCATCGCTGATCGGGATGCTGCAATTGGGTCCAGGTGTTCAGATATCCGTTCGGGTCCCTGGCTTGGGCCGCGGCGAAATGAGTGATGTAGCTGTCGATCCGGGTTTCCAGAGCGCGATCAGGCTTCGCGGCCAGGAAATCCGCGGAACCCCGGATCATTTCGTAAACCAGGCCGTCATACCAAGGCGGACCAGCGTGGCCGTCTGACTTTCCATCGCGGACGCGGTCGAAATTGTTGAACGCTCCACCCCGGTCGTTTTCGAACTTGGTAAAGCAATCCGGGATGGTTACCTCCTGCCAAACTGCCTGCTTCGGTGACCAAAACGAATCCTGGATGGTCACGGCCTGAATCGGCACGGGCGTCAATTGATTGGAGCGGGAATTGCCGGCTTGGGCAGTGTCGCCAAGCAGACAACCGATTGTTCCCAAGACTGCGCCTAGGAAGGGGCTTTTCATATTGTGACCGCATGATCGCGAACTCAGTGGGCGCCTGCAAGGCTTCTGTCCGGGCAGAGAGGATCCGGGGATCCGTGACCCGTATCGTGACGCGCGACAAATAACCGCTGGCTCAACAATGATTGTCGGATTTCCGCGTCGGCGGCTGTTTACTAGGAGAGATGAAAACGAAGTCTGATGCGCAACTTCTTCGCGATCGGTGACGGGGAGCGCGATGCCCTGCTGACAAGGACCTGTCTCCAGAGGAACGTCGCCAGTGGCTGGATGCCTTCAAGAGCTCGGCTCCCGACAATGCGTTAGCCAACCATCTCTGCGCGCTGGAGTACTTCAACTCGGGCAAGAGCGATCAAGCGGTGGGAGAACTCGTTCGGATTAACCAGCTCACCCAGGACCGAGCCGCGCTCAGCGGGCTGGCCCAGGAGATCACCCCGATCATGGAGACCATGTCCGACCAGGAATGGATCAACTTCAACGATCGGTTGATGATCTTCGGCGAGGAACCCGCCATGCGGTGGTTGGTAGCCAAGCATGGGGGCAACTGATCAAGCCGGCCGCTTGGCGGGGTCGTGCCACCGGGTTTCTTGCTTCCAGGCCAAGGGCGCCTGAGCTCTTAAAGGCGCCCTATGGAAGGGTGGGTGTATACCCCATTCGGTTGCGGTCTAAAATCCGTAGATTCAACGGACGCAGCCAAACCTCTCATCCAGTGCTCCGGGGAAGATCCGATTGGCGGGCTGGTGGTCGGAAGACTCTCAGACTGGGGGGCGGCCCTTGCTGGTGAGTTGGCGGAATCTCAGCGAAGTGGGTGGCTGAGGCCTGTGGCAGGTCGATTGTGGATTTCCCAGAAAGCTTAGCTCGGGAACTGGATTCTGTGCCAGGAGATGAGGGCGCCAAAGGCCCGGAGGAGAATGGCACTCTAGTGGCGGAGACCGGCGTGGCGCGCGGGGTGGGGTCGCATTGGCTGGCGTGGGTACCCGTGACGGTGCTGCTCCTGGTTCTGATATTAGCTCGGGGCAGCTCGTGGGGTACGCCCGAATGGCGCTTCCTGGTGCTGGGGTGCAACTTCGTATTTTCGACCCTGGCGAGCGTCTTGGTTGCGTATCTGGCAGGGAGGAGTTTCTTAGTGCGCGGGGCTCCCGGGGTGCTGCTGCTGGGTTGCGGGGTAATCGCGTGGGGTGCAGCTGGGGTGGTAGCGAATCTTACGAGTCGTGGCGACGCGAACCTCGACGTGACGATTCATAACTGCGGGGTATGGGTTTCAGCGTTGTTACATCTCGTGGGAGTGGTTTTCCTTTTGCAGCCAGGCTACAAGGTACGAACGCCCGGGCTGTGGCTGGGGGCTGGGTATATTGGTGCGCTTGGGGCGGTGGTGCTGGGGGCAATCTGGGCGGCGGAAGGGCACCTGCCGGTGTTTTTCATTGTTGGGCAGGGGGGAACTACCGTGCGGCAACTCGTGCTGGGCACGGCCATGGCGATGTTCATTCTGGCAACGGCGCTAATAGCGATGTCGAGCTGGGGAACGAGGTCGGCCTTTGCGGCGTGGTACGTCGGGGCGCTGGGCGCGATCACGGTTGGGCTCGCAGGGATTTTGATTCAGTCAACGATGGGCGGGTTAGTGCCGTGGGTTGGGCGGACGGCGATGTGGCTTGCGGGGGTGTATATGGCGCTGGCGGCGGTAGCTTCGGCGCGAGAGGCGAGCGTGTGGGGGATGGGCTTGGAGGAGGCGTTGAGGCGGAGTGAAGCGCGGCTGGCGTCGGACCTGGAGGCGATGACGCGGCTGCACCAGGTGGGCACCTTATTCGTGCGCGAGGGCAACCTGGAGGCGGCGCTGGGAGAGATTGTTGAGACGGCGATCGCTATAAGCAGGGCAGATTTCGGGAACATCCAGCTTCTGGACGAAGACAGGAAGAGTTTGCGAATGGCGGCCAATCGAGGTTTTGGGCCGTGCTGGCTTGATCATTGGGCGCAGGTCAATGCCGGGAAGGGGGCGTGCGGCAGGGCCCTCGAGCGCGGAGAACGGGTCATAGTGGAGGATGTGGAGCAGAGCGCGATTTTTGCTGGAACGGCCGACCTGGAGGTGCATCTGGAGGCGGGGGTGCGGGCCGTGCAATCCACGCCGCTGATGAGCCGACAGGGGAAGCCCCTGGGGATGTTATCGACGCATTGGCGGCGGCGGTGTGTGTTGGACAAGCGTGTCCTGGCGTTGCTAGACCTGCTGGCCAGGCAGGCGGCGGATATCATTGAGCGCGCACAGGCGGAGAGGGCGCTGCGTGAAAGCGAGGAGCGCTACCGGGCTGTGTCGTCCGTGGTGACGGACATCGTGTGGCGGACGGACGCGGCTGGTGACTACGCCGAACCGCAGGGCTCGTGGGAGAAATACACCGGCCAGACGTGGGAGCAACACCGCGACAGCGGCTGGGTAAACGCGGTGCATCCGGACGACCGGAAACGCGTAGCGGAGATTTGGCGGGGCGCGTGCGACACGGGGAGTGCTTACGAGTCGCGTGGCCGCTTGTGGCACGCGCCCACGCAGTCGTGGCGGTACTATGTGGGGCGCGCGATGCCGCTGTTGAACCGTGACGGCAGCGTGCGGGAGTGGGTCGGCTGCGTCGCGGATGTGCACGAGCAGAAGATGGCCGAGGAGAAGCTCGAACAATTGGTGGCGGAGCGGACGGCGGAGCTGCGGGAATTAGTGGGTGAGCTTGAGCACTTCTCCTACACGATTACACACGATATGCGAGCACCGCTGCGAGCGATGAGGGCGTTTGCAGAGATTCTCAAAGAGAGCGCCGACTCGCGGTTGGGGGAGGAGGGGAGGAGCCTGGTGGGGCGAATCATCACAGGAGCAGAGCGAATGGATGCTTTGATTGCGGATGCGCTCAGCTACAGCAAGGCGGTACGGAACGAACTGCCGCTGGGGCCGGTGGATGTTGGGCCGTTGCTGCGAGGCATGCTGGACACGTACCCCGAGTTCCAGGCCGCCAAGGCAGACATTACGATTGTCGGGACGCTGCCTCTGGTGATGGGGAACCAGGCGGGCTTGACACAGTGTTTTTCGAACCTGTTAGGGAACGCAGTCAAGTTTGTGCAGCCGGGCTCGAGGGCGAAGGTTCGCGTTAGGGGCGAAGCGCGGGACGGCTGGGTGCGGCTGTGGGTGGAAGACGACGGAATCGGGATTTCGAAGGAGATGCTGCCGCGGGTCTTCGAGATGTTCGCGCGGGGCTCGAGCTCCCACGCAGGAACGGGCATTGGGCTGGCCCTGGTGCGGAAGGTCGTGGAGAGGATGGGCGGGCGGGTCGGCGTTGAGTCCGAGCTTGGCCAGGGGACGCAGTTCTGGGTGGAGCTGAAGGCGGGGGATTTGAGGCATGCCGCAGTCGAGGAGCTGCCAGCATTCTCGGTCGGCTGAGATCGCGATGGGGATAGATGGTGTGCCAATAGATGCTATGGGGAATACGAAGGGAATTGTCTTGTACGTCGAGGACGAGGAAAGCGACAGGTTCCTCATGCAGTCTGCCTTTACCCAGGCGGGGCTGGGAGGACTCCACATGGTGGGCGACGGCAGGCTCGCGGTAGATTACCTGTCCGGCTCGGGCATTTACGCAGAGCGGGATGTACATCCGCTACCGAGGGTGGTCTTGCTGGATTTGAATCTGCCAGAGATCCGCGGTTTCGATGTTTTGAAATGGATCAGGGCGCACCCGGCGCATACCGGGCTGCCGGTGGTGGTTTTCACCTCCTCGCAGCGCGAAGACGACCGGGCGCGCGCGAAGCTGCTTGGAGCGAATGATTTCTTTCTGAAGCCGAATTCGTTGAGGGGATTTGCAGAGGTAGCGCGGAGGCTAAGCGATCGGTATTTGGGTGGCAGCTCCGCGGTGCGAGAACCCACCGGAGAGACCGGGGCAGAGTAAACCCGCGGCAGCCTCTCCGGCAGTCCGGCCCAACTCACTTGTTAGGCTGAGGTCAGGCCAGGTCGTAGCGATCCAGATTCATAACCTTGTTCCACGCCGCAACGAAGTCTTGCAGGAACTTGGTCTGGGAGTCCTGACATCCGTAGACCTCCGCAAAGGCCCGGAGTTGGGAGTCTGAACCGAAGATTAGGTCGACGCGCGTGCCGGTCCAGTTGAGCTGGCCCGATTTGCGATCGCGCCCTTCAAACAGGTCGGCGTCCTGCGAGACCGGCTTCCACTCCGTGCCCATGTCGAGCAGGTTCACGAAGAAGTCGTTGGTCAGCGCTTCCGGGCGTTTGGTGAAAACGCCGTGTTTTGTTCCTCCGGAGTTGGTGTTGAGGACGCGCATGCCGCCCACGAGCACTGTCATTTCAGGAGCGGTGAGCGTTAGCAGTTGTGCCTTGTCGATGAGCAGCGCTTCCACTGACACGGTGTATTTGCCTTTGAGGTAGTTGCGGAAGCCGTCGGCGATGGGCTCGAGCACCGCGAACGAGGCCGCGTCGGTCTGCTCCGCCGAGGCGTCCATGCGTCCGGGTGTGAAGGGGACGGTGACTTGGTGACCGGCGTTCTTCGCGGCTTTTTCGATGCCGGCGCAGCCGCCCAAAACGATTAGGTCAGCCAGTGAGACCTTCTTGCCGTCCGACCGGGCCGCGTTAAACGCGCTCTGGATGGCTTCCAACTTCTGGAGCACCATGGAGAGTTGGGCGGGCTGGTTGACTTCCCAATCCTTTTGCGGCGCCAGGCGGATGCGGGCGCCGTTCGCTCCGCCGCGTTTGTCGGAGCCACGGAATGTTGACGCAGAGGCCCACGCGGCGGAAACCAGTTGCGAGATGGACAGGCCGGACGCGAGGATTTTTTCCTTCAGGGAGGCGATGTCCTCCGCGCCGATCAGTTTGTGGTTCACCGCCGGAATGGGGTCCTGCCAGATGAGGTCCTCGGCGGGAACTTCCGGGCCGAGATAACGCGCGCGCGGGCCCATATCGCGATGCGTCAGCTTGAACCAGGCTCGGGCGAACGCCTCGGCGAACTGATCCGGGTGATCGAGGAAGCGGCGGGAGATTTTTTCGTAGGCCGGGTCGAATCGCAGGGCGAGGTCGGTGGTAAGCAAGGAAGGTGCGATACGTTTGGATGGGTCGTGCGCGGCGGGAACGGTGCCGGCACCCGCGCCATCCTTCGGTCTCCACTGCTGCGCGCCGGCTGGGCTCTTGGTGAGCTCCCATTCGTAGCCGAAGAGGTGTCGGAAGAAATCATGGCTCCACTTGGTGGGGGTGGTGGTCCAGGTGACTTCCAGACCGCTGGTGATGGCTTCACCGCCTCTGCCGCTACCAAAGCTGCTCTTCCAGCCCAAGCCCTGTTGTTCGAGACCGGCAGCTTCGGGCTCGGGACCCACGTGGGAGGCAGGGCCGGCGCCATGGGTCTTGCCGAAGGTATGGCCGCCGGCGATGAGCGCTACCGTTTCCTCATCGTTCATGGCCATGCGGGCGAAAGTCTCGCGGATGTCGCGCCCCGCGGCGACGGGATCGGGATTGCCGTTGGGGCCTTCGGGATTGACGTAAATCAGCCCCATTTGCACGGCGGCGAGGGGGTTCTCCAGGTTGCGGTCGCCGGAGTAGCGTTTGTCACCCAGCCAGGTGGCCTCGGCACCCCAATAGACGTCGTGATCCGGTTCCCAGGTGTCCTCGCGCCCGCCGCCGAAACCGAAGGTCTTGAAGCCCATCGTTTCCAGGGCGACGTTGCCGGTGAGGATCATCAGGTCGGCCCAGGAAATCTTGCGGCCGTATTTCTGCTTGATCGGCCAGAGCAGACGACGCGCCTTGTCCAAGCTGACGTTGTCGGGCCAACTGTTGAGCGGCGCGAAACGCTGTTGGCCTCTGCCGCCGCCGCCGCGACCGTCGCCGGTGCGATAGGTGCCGGCGCTGTGCCAGGCCATGCGGATGAACAGCGGTCCGTAGTGGCCGAAGTCCGCGGGCCACCAATCCTGGGAGTCGGTCATGAGCGCCGCGAGATCTTTTTTCACCGCCGCCAGGTCCAGGCTCTTGAACTCTTTCGCGTAGTCGAAGTCATCGCCCAGGGGATTGGACTTGGAGGAATGCTGGTGCAGGAGTTCGACCTTCAACTGGTTGGGCCACCAGTCGCGATTGGACGTGCCGGCGCCGGCGCTGTGTTGGAAGGGGCATTTTGCTTCGGTTGACATAGAATCTGGGTTTGAGATTTGGAGTATTAAACCGAGTTAATGTTGTAAGTGACAGTTTATGATCGCCTGTTAGCCAAGAATGAAGTTCAACGACGGCAACTGCGCTCGTCGCGAGCCAGATGTTTCTGGACCGCTCGATTCCTCGCCCGGCGGGACGGGGGGCGGTTCAGGCTTATATGCGGCCTTTATAGTGCTTTGTCGGTCGCTTTTCCAGAGCGTTGTTTGGGAGCAGGATGGTTAGTGATCCGAACGCGGTCAGGGCGTGGCGGGACGGGGATTAAGAGCAGAAGTAGGATTAGGACTGGGACTAAGGCTGCGAGGATGGAGCCCGAACGGGCGGCGGGCGAAAGACGGGTGGGTTGATGGCATGAACTCAGCCCAAAAGGGGCCTTGATTTGCCGAGCGTTAGACGATACCGTCTAACCGATGAAATCCGTGACCGTTAGAGAGTTTTATCATAATGCCGGGATCGTGGACGGATTGACTGAAGGGAAACAATTGCTCGTGACAGCGAACGGGAAGCCAAAGTTTGTGGTAAGCAAAGGCGCAAAGCCCAGAATGACTCGCAAGCTGGCGGAGACCCGGGCTGTGGGCGACCCCAAAGGCTCGAGTTTCGACGGGGCGGCGTTCCTCGCGTCCCTCAAGAAATGAAGGTGTACGCCGACACCTCGTGGTGGCTCGGATACAAGTGCCGCCGCGACAAGCACCACCTGGCAGCGCTAAGCCTTTTTGATCGCGATCCCGACACTGAAGTGCTTTGGACTCCCTGGCATCGGGTCGAGGTCTTCAACGGTTTCTGTCAGGCTGAGCGGGCGGGTCTCCTAGGCAGTGGGGAGTCGCGTCGAGCTATTCGTCTCCTGGAGCAAGAAGTCAGGATCGGCTATTGGCCTCACGTCGAGTTTGATTGGACTGACGCGGTACGCACGGCGTGTGAGCTCCGTGCGGAACACTCGCTAGAGTTGGTGGTTCGGTCCATGGACCTCTTCCATGTGGCAATTGCCATCGAAGTGGGCGCAGAGGCCATATTATCGTTCGATTCTGAGCAAATTGCGCTCGCGGAGGCCGCCGGAGTGGCAGTCGTAAGCCTGAAATCGCCTTCCGGATGAGAGCCGAACCCCGTCGACGCGTGACCAACGGAATTCGTCACGCCATTGCCTGCTCCAGATGGGCGCGGAGGGCGAGTCCAGTGTGGGATTTTCGACAAGCGGCGACCGTCTCCGGAGTGCCGGCAACCATCAACTGGCCGCCTTGGTGGCCGCCCTCAGGCCCAAGGTCGAGAATCCAATCCGCGCATTTGACGACGTCGAGATGATGCTCGATCACCAGGACCGAATGCCTAGCATTCACCAGCCGTTGGAGACAATCTAACAGGCGTTGGATATCGGCGAGATGCAGGCCGGTGGTAGGTTCGTCCAGAATGTAGAGGTTGTGGCGGCCGCGGCGCATTTTGCCCAACTCCGCCGCAAGTTTGACCCGCTGAGCTTCGCCACCGGAAAGAATCGTGGCGGCATGGCCGAGTTCAAGATAGCCCAGGCCAAGCTCGTGCAATATCTCCAGCTTGCGAACGATCGCGCGTTGATCGGCGAAGAATGCCACGCTTTCCTCGATGGAGAGTTTGAGCACCTCGGCGATGTTTCGCCCACGCCAGGTCACTTCCAGAGTCTCTTCGCGGTAGCGGCGACCCTTGCACGCGGGACAGGTCACCTCTACGTCCGGCATGAAGGATAGCTGCGTGACGATCGCCCCGTCGCCCGCGCATTCCTCGCAGCGTCCGCCCTTGACGTTGAAGCTGAATCGGGCCGGACCGAAGCCGCGCGCCTTGGCCTCTTCGGTTTGGGCAAAGAGCTCGCGGATCGAATCGTAGATCCCGACATAGGTCGCCGGATTGGAGCGCGGGGATCGGCCGATGGGGGATTGATCGATGTTGATGACGTCGTCGACTGACTCGTGGCCCTCGAAACCATCATGCCCACCGGAGAGGATGCGGCTGTCGTAGCGCAGGGATGCGAGCTTTTTGAAAATGATTTCGTGAACGAGAGAGCTTTTTCCGGATCCGGAAGCTCCCGTCACACAAACCAACATTCCCAACGGAACGTCGACGTCCAGGTTTTTCAGGTTATTGTGGCGCGCTCCGCGAATCCGCAGGCGGCGGTGGCCGGCGGGACGTCGTTGTTCGGGAGTTGGGATTCGCTTGTCGCCGCGGAGGAAGGCGCCCGTGAGTGATCGCGGATTGGTCAAGACCGCGGACGGGGGCCCTTGCGCCACGACTTCGCCGCCGTGGATGCCTGGGCCGGGGCCGATTTCGACCAGCCAATCAGCAGCACGGATGGTTTCCTCATCGTGTTCGACCACGATCACGGTGTTACCCAAATCTCGCAATCGCTCAAGGGTCCGGATCATTTTCACGTTGTCCTTGGCGTGCAGGCCGATGCTTGGTTCGTCGAGAACGTAGAGCATGCCCATCAATCCCGAGCCGATCTGGGTGGAGAGGCGGATGCGCTGGGATTCTCCGCCCGAGAGTGTACCCGATCGGCGGTTCAGGTTGAGATAGTCCAATCCAATGCCGCTGAGGAGCTCCAGCCGCCCGTCAATCTCGCGCACCACCGTGGCAGCAACGGCCGTCTTATCCGCAGCGATATCCAGTGTTGCCAGCCACTTTTGCAGGTCCCGCAAATGGAACTCGCCTACCTGGGGAAGACTTTTGCCAGCGATGCGCACCAGACTGCGTGTTTTCCGCAATCGCCCGCCGCCGCAGTCGGGACAATCGTAATCGACCATCACCTTCTGGAGGTAAGCCTCCATGCCGTCCATGCTGCGGCCCTGCTTGCGGTACCAATGGTAATGGCGCTCGATTTGGCGCACGACTCCTTGAAAGGCCATCTTCTTGCCCACGTGCTGTCCTCCCTGGCGTGCGCCTTCCGGCAGAATAATCTCGATCTTTTCTCCCTTGCTGCCATGGAAAATCAGGTCCTTAACCCGGTCGGAAAGATCCGCGAAGGGGACGTCGAGGCGGAAGTCATAATGCTTTGCCAGACTGTGGAGCCAGCGCCCTCCCCAGGCGTTCTTATCGTGATTGAAGGCCTCCTTGACGATCGCGCCGTCGGCCAGGGTGCGGCTGGGATCCGGCACCAGGAGCGTGGAGTGCACGCGCTTGGAGGTGCCGAGTCCGGCGCACGTGCGACACGCACCGGCGGGGTCGTTGAAGGTAAAGTCACCATGATGCAGGCTGACTGAGATCAGGTGATGTTCGGCGCAACCGAAATCCTTCCAAAAACTCTTCGACGTGGCTCGAGAGACGCCTTCGGGATGGAATGACAGAAATCCGTCACCAACCTTTAAACCGTGTTCCAGCGAGGCGAGCACGTGGCGATCGATGCCGGGTTCAATGACGAATCGATCAATAATCGCTTCGACCCAAGGATGCTCTTCTTCGCTCAGCTCCAAATGGGTTCCGAGATCCTTCTGGACTCCATCCACGCGCACGCGTCGATACCCTTGGAGGCGGACCTGTTCAAACACATATTCCCAATCCTCCCCGAAGATTTCGAACACGGGCGCTCGGACTTCGACTTCGGTCCCGCGGGGAAGGAGCAGCAGACGCTCAAGCATTTGCTGCGGGGATCGGGTGGCGACCGGTTGCTCGCAACGCGGGCAATGGGGCGTGCCGAGCGTCGCGTAGAGCATGCGCAGGTAGTCCCAGAGGTCGGTCATGGTGCCGACGGTCGAACGCGGGTTGCTCCCGACCGTTTTCTGGTCAATCGAGATCACGGGCGAGAGGCCGTGAACAAAGTCAACGTCGGGCTTGCGCAATTGGTTCACAAAGCGCTTGGCGTAGGCGGACATGGAAGCCAATAGCCGCCGCTGTCCCTCCGCATAGAGGGTGTCGAACGCCAACGATGATTTGCCCGAGCCGGAGACCCCGGTGATGACGACCAGTTTATCACGAGGCAACTCGACCGTGATGTTGCGCAGGTTGTTTTCCCGAGCTCCTTGGATCAGGAGCGTGGTTCGCATTGGCTCCTGGCTCATTACCCCTCTTCGCAAAGATAGGCCGGCTCCTCTGCCTCGACTCGGCTCATTTTAGTGAGTCCGAAAGGTGCGGAAAACTTCCCGATCCGCCCCTTGCGTTCCAGCCACTCACAGGCCGATTCCAAGTGCCAAGGATATAATTGAGAGTGGGCGAAATGGTCCGCGAGCTCGCTGAGGGGAACCAGGCGTTTCTCTTTGCGCAAGTAACGCAAGACCGGGAGCAATCGCGTTTCCGCGTTCTTCTCCAGATATCCATCCAGCGCCGCCAACGTCTTCTTGAGGCTTTCGGCAGTGCGAGGTGCGGCCAGGAGATCCAGGTAAACTTTGCGCATGGGCGCCGGGGCCAATTCCAGTCCCCGGTGAATCACCAGCCCCTCATATACTTCGCCCGATGCGATCACCTCTGCCGCGGCGACGCAATGGGCCCCGCCGAGCAATTCCTGAAAGACCAGGTCAAGGTCGCGCTGGTGTTCGAGGAGCTGGGCCGCGTGGCGGTTGGAATGAATCAACCAGGTGGTGGCGATGCAGAGCTCGCGCTCCTGGTCGTGGCGCGCCAGGGTGTCGGCGTCCTCGAACCATTTTTGCAGGGAGGGATCGTCGCAGTAAACGAGACTGCGGCGCGCGAAGAAACTGTAACAGAACGCGGTCCGAGCCGATCCTTCGACCATGCGTTTGAAGCGGCTGCGGGGAATAAGTTCGATGTGCAGGTTGACGCCCTCCTCAACCATGCTGCGAAACACGCGCGGGTCCTCTCCATCGGCTCGCAGACGTTTGGTCACGCCGTCCTTCTCGATGAGCCAAAGGGAGATTGCGTCCCGGCGCCAGACGGTCTCCTCAGAAAGGCTGCCCACCAGCACCGCGGCTAAGAGATTGGGGTCGGCTCGGACGCGCTCGAGGAACAGTTGCAGCGCCTTTTCAAAGCGAGCCAGCTTTTCGCGAATGGATTCGGTCATGGTAATCCGTTGCCACGGGCGGTGGTAATTTGGATTGGTTCATGCAGCCTGTAAATAACGATAATAAGGCTGGATGGTGGGCGACGCCTCCGGCCTGCTCGGTGCTTCTGGGTAGCGCGGTCAAGGCGTGGCTGGTGCTGAGCGGAAGGTGGTTGCTCGGCACAGCACGGCTACCGCGGGCGAGCCACTCGCTTACGCCGTCAATCAAGGCGATCTGGCGCCGACCTTTTGCCTGTCCCTGACGCCTTCCTGGGCGTCAATAGGTCTCCGCCTCTTCGACGTGGCACAGACCGCACCAGGAGGCATCGTTCACACAGGTAGCGGTGCGAGAGGCGTCGAAAAAGCCCGCGGTCAGAAGCTGTTTGTTTTTCATGCCGTAGCCTGCGAAATGCCGCTTACCCTTGCGGTGCTTCGCGCAAATGCCGCGGCCGCAAAAGACGCAGACAGCCTTCGCCTCGTTGTCACAATGCCAGCATTTCATAAAGAGAGGGTGATGCCCCAGAATTAGCCCCTCGAGCGACCGGCGCAAGTCAGAACACGTTTTGCTGGGGTGGCCGTTCGGACCCTGTTACCGACGGTTTCTCTTCCCGTTCGTTTCTCCACTCAGCGGCAGCAATGACTTTTCTTTGGCCATCCGGCGTTAAGAGTTCATCCCGACTTGGGGTTTTAGCCGAGTTCCCGTTCTCACGAACTCCGGGCGTGGCTGGTCACTGTAATCCTGCAAGATAACCCTGCAAGAGGATTCCATTTGCGTTTTTCTCGTTGGTCTAGGATAAGATGCAACCATGCTGGTGAGATTTCTTGGGAGACGGCTAGCGCCGTCGAGGCGTGCCGATCAAGGTCAAGGTCAAGGCGGAAGCAGGGTGGGGGATGCCGCCTTTGTGGTTTCGCTAAATGTGGTTTGCTTGTTTACCCACGTCATGAAACGCTGCTCATTTCTCCTCCAGATCATTGTGATCGCCGGTTTGGCAGGTTCAGTGGCGCTCGCCGAGGGCGCTCCGCTTGCCGCCGTCCAAAACAGCCTCCTGTCGGTCCCGGCGGCTAAGCTTGCCGGGACAAACGGCATGGTCTCGTCGGTCATGGCCGAGACGTTGCACGGTGGCCGCGCGACGCTGGTCAGCGCGCAGGAATGGATGCGGCAGTATGGGGGGAGGATCTACAATTCGCGCAATCGAGGCCAGGCTCTCGCCGTTCGACCGGATGGCAGCATCGTGGTGACCGGCTATTCCGATGCCGCAGATACCGGCTACGACTTCATTACGCTCGCCTACGCAGCCGATGGGACGGCGCTGTGGACCAACCGCTACGACAGTCCGACCCATGGCGACGATGCGCCTTACTTTGTGGCGACGTCCGAGAGCGGCGACGTCTGGGTGGCGGGCCATTCGGCACACGACCCGACCAATTCGGTCGTCGGGGACGCCTTGGTCATCAGGTATGCGAGCAACGGTCTTCCGCTTTGGACGAACCTCTACAGCAGCTTCGACACGAACAGCGTTTACGCGACGGCGCTGGCTGTGGATGGCGCGGGCAATGCCTACGTCAAAGCAAGCTCCTCCTATTTTCCGCCTGTCGGCTCGGGCCGGCCGGTGGAAGACGCCCTCATGAAGTATGACCCGAGCGGCGAGGTTGCCTGGACCAGGCATTATTTCAGCTCGGACCCGGATTCGGGCGACGGCCCGCACGATGTCGGGGCCATGGCTGTGGACGGCGCCGGCAACCTCTATGTCGCGGGCACGAGCGGCGGGGAGCACTACCTTGCGGGAACCTCCATCGTGAAGTGGGGGGCAGACGGCGGCGGGATCTGGACGAACCATCACGCGCTCGAGCCCATGTCCTTTCCGCGATCGGTCTTGCCGTGTGGGGACGGGGGCTTGATCGTGACCAGCGAAGGCTGGAGTGGTTCGACGTTGATTTACACGGTGTTGAAGTGTTCGACCAATGGCGCCTCAGTGTGGACGAACACGTTGAATGGTCCGGTGTACGAGGGCGGGAACGTTCCCGCGACGGTGCCCGATCCGGCCGGAAACGTGTTCCTGATAGGCGGCAGTCCCGACGCCATTTCCAGCGGGCTCTATCAGATTCTGAAGCTCAGCCGGGACGGCATCCCGCTCTGGACCAATCTGCACGCGGACTTCGGCCTCACGAATTCCATGATCTCCGGTGCGGTGGCGGACAGCGCCGGCAACCTCTATCTCACCGCCTTCGCAACGGCGCCGGGACGGGGAGACAGGGATTGGGTGACCGTCAGATACTCGGGCGACGGCCGCGCGCTCTGGACGAACCGGTTCGATGGGGCAGTGGGCAGGGAAGATATGCCATTTGGCCTGGCCGTGGATGGCGCAGGCGGGGTGTATGTCACCGGCGAAAGCGAGAACGCCTACGGCTCAGACCTGGTCACCGTGAAGTATGCGGACCTGTTGTATTACACGCCGCCAAAGGATTTCACGGGCTCGGACACGATCACCTATACGCTGACCGACAAGCTGGGAAACAGCGCCACCGGCAGCGTGGAGGTGGTGGTCGCTCCGGGCGCGTTCCAGTTCAACCTGGGGCGCGCGGTAACCCGCATCACGCCTGGTGGTTTCCAGTTGCAGTTGGATGGCGTACCCTCCAGCAGCGCAGTGGTGCTTGAATCCTCGGCCGACTTGATGCATTGGCAACCGGTCGCAACGAACACACCGAGTGCCGGCACGGTTCAGTTCCTGGATCCTTCCGCCGCGGGTCTGACCCAGCGGTTCTACCGCGCGGGCCAGCCACAATAGCCCGGATCGGGAAGTCCCGTTCGCGGGGCGGGCCTTAGGCGGGGTTGGTCACAAGCGAACGCCGCCCTGATCGCCCTTGGACGAGAAGATGAGGCCAATTGGGGTTTAGCGATTCGGGCCGACCGCTGTGTGGTAAGTTGGGGCGCTGGCACCATCAACAACTGGGTTCGGAGGACCTCGCCTCCACTAACCGGATTCGGTTGCCGAGCGGCAGCATCTCTGGCGACGGTCGGGACGGGACGGTAACGGACACGGATGGCATAGCCGGGGCGAGGCGCCGGTTCTACCGGGTCCGGCTATTCTAATGCGGGGGTTTCGGTGACCGGAAAGCCCCTTCTGGGGCTCGACACAATTGGGCAGAAGTAAGGGGTACCCCTTATGGAGGAAGGCCATAACTCAACGATAGTCTGGGGGTGACGGTAAATAACACGGCACGTTGTGCCTTGCCAGGGCCGTTCACATCAGGAGAAAGAATTAACTATGAAACATGGTGCTAATGAAACCACTGCCACTGCTCTGCTCGACGAGCCGGCGCCCAAATCCAGTTCCGTAAAACCGAACGCCGAAAAACAGGAGATGCAGAAGAAGATGGAAGCCGCCGGCACGCCGGGGCCCGCGCACAAAGCGCTCGAACCTCTCGTGGGGAATTGGAAGGCGGAGGTGAAGTGTTGGGCGGAGCCGGGCGGCTCGCCTGACGTTACCCAGGGGACGGCGAAAACAAGCTGGACCTTAAACGGACATTTCCTGGAAGAAGAATTCCACGGCGAAATGATGGGCAAGCCGTTTACCGGGCGAAGCCTTATGGGTTACGACAACATTAAGCAGACATACAATACGGTATGGGTGAGCGACACGCAGACCTCGATCTTCACGAGCGAGGGCAAAGCTGAGACCGGCAACAAAGTCATCACGCTGGAAGGCAAGGGGAATTGCCCGGCGACGGGTCGGAAAGATATTCCGATGAAAACCGTCTTCCGCATAGTCAGTCCGAACGAGCACGTCTTTGAAATGTTCAACGACGGCGCCAAAATGATGGAAATTACGTATACCCGGAAGTGAGGGGCGTTCGATAGCACAAGCACAGCAGCCCAAATGGTTGCTGTGCATTTTTCATCGCGCAGGCAGCAAAAAACCAAAACAACACGGATGCAATCTCCGGAAAAAAGGGCACTCCCACATCCGCCAATTGGCTCGCAAGTCCAGTGGCTCGCGCTGCGGAAGAAACTGCTGGCGCACGAAAAGGCGCTCACCAAACAGCGTGATCGCGTCTGCGCCGAGCGACGTCGGTTGCCCATGGTGAAGATCGAAAAGCCATACGTGTTTGAGACGCCGGATGGAAAAAAGACGCTGGGTGAGCTGTTCGACGGACGCAGCCAATGCATCGTTTATCATTTCATGTTCGGTCCTGGCCCGAAGTGGAAGGAAGGGTGCCCGAGCTGCTCATTTCTCGCGGATCATATTGACGGCGTCAACCTGCACCTGCCGCATCACGACGTCACGCTGCTGGTGGTTTCGAGGGCGCCGCTGGGCAAGATCAAGCCGTTCCAGAAGCGCATGGGCTGGCGCTTCGAATGGGTGTCATCGTTCAAGAACGACTTCAACTTTGACTTTCACGTTTCGTTCACCAAACGGGAAATCGCGGATGGTAAAATCTACTATAATTACGAAATGACGAAGGGAGGCGACGAACAGCCCGGCATCAGTGTGTTCTATAAGGACGAGAGCGGCGACGTCTTCCACACCTATTCCTCATACGGGCGTGGAGGGGACCTGCTCATCGGAGCGTATAACTACCTGGACCTGGCGCCTCTCGGCCGGCACGAGGCGAAAGGCCATGGGATGGATTGGGTGCGGCACCATGACAGGTATCCTGTGAGCTCAAGAAAGCCCATGCTGGCAACGTTTTGTTTGGCTGCGCTCAACGGCATCGAGGCGTAGCCGGTCGAGGTGGAGGTGAATGCGGGGTGGGGGATACGGTTATGCCCCATCAGGCTGAGTGTCAAACCAGGCTTGGCTCTGGCATGGTGCGCGTGGTCTGAAAACGCCAGTGCCAGCCATAGGTTGGCATCGGCCAATGATACGGTTTGGGGACGGTCTTGGGCAGCTTCGCGGTAACGACCAGATGCTCTGGTCAACTAGTCAGCCGGAGGCCGGTGTGTAAAGCAACGTTTGGCGCACACGACCCGAAGCCCGCAAGCCCGCCGCACGCCACCCTCCCGTCCGCGAACCCGATTGTTTCAGCTTCTCCACGTAGGGACGCCCTCCACCGCCAGCGTGGTGCTGCTCGCTGCGATGCGTCGGCCACAAGGCAACAGCCTCACCGCGGGTCGCTTTGAACTCTGAAACGGCCATGCAAGGTCGAGGCTTGGCCCCTTTGTTTTGGAAAGAGCGGTTTGGAAGGCAACCAGATTATACACAGCGTCATAACTAAATACGCATGTTAAGCCACAGTGCACAACTTCCTAAGGGATTCATTAGGCCGTTTCCAATATTCGAACTGACTTTCAACTGCCTCAACCACCCCCGCCAATGTGGGG
>Ga0265314_10002004_pt1 | contig 21613 bp, 19 predicted proteins | sample 4126metaG_FD_203106 | JGI IMG/M metagenome (GOLD analysis project Ga0265314, IMG submission 203106) | Rhizosphere microbial communities from Carex aquatilis grown in University of Washington, Seatle, WA, United States - 4-1-26 metaG | ecosystem: Host-associated > Plants > Roots > Rhizosphere >... | reverse complement strand
CGCCGAAGGAACCCAGGGAAGCGGTGTTTTTCTCTCAGTCGCTCAATTTCCCGGTTTACATATTCCACAATCATTTCCCCAAAAATTGACACCCCGCCAAACCCAGTTACATTGACGCCACTCATCCATATGTATCATCGCCTTCAGTCTCGAAGCTGACGGGGGCGGTCTATTCAAGCTCATTGAAGGAGTGGCGCATGAAACCGTCCACCTGCTGGCCCCGTCTGTCGGAGTTGGTCTTTGCGTGCAGGAAGTCACTTCGCCCGCGGGCCGTTCGAAGATTCTGCCGTGGTGCGTGCATCGAGGCGCTCGAACCCCGCCGGCTCCTCTCGGTCACCCTCGGCTACGCCGGCCCCGGCACCGGCCTGCTCCTCACCGAATCCGCCCCCGGCGCCGACTCCGTCACCATCTCCCAGGTGAGCGACACCGACCTGCGCATCAACCTGCTCAATGGCGCCGTCTTCTCAGGCCTTACGCCGACGTTCGCGCCCGGCCTTTCCTTTCAGTCGGGCAATCCCACAACCTCCACCTTCGCCGACATCAACATCAGCGCCATCAATTCCATCAGCACCCTCCAATCCCGGCTTGATGGCGATGTGCTCGATCTCGGCTCAATCACAAATGTCAGCGGCGGCATCAGCAACATCGACCTCGCCGCCGGCGCGATCAGTGTGGACGTCCTGGCGTCCATCAGCACGACCGCCGCCGAAGCCGGCGCCGGCGACATCACCCTCCGCGCCGACACACAATTGACAATCAACTCCTCGGCGTTCCTTCAAGCCGGGAATGGATCGATCAACCTCTTCGGCAACCAGGATGGCCGCTCCGGCAACTTTTTCGGCATCTTTATCAGCGGCGCCAGAGTCACGACTTCCGGCGCCGGAAATATCTCCCTGCATGGCACCGGTTCCAATGACATCACCACCGGCACCCATGCCGGCGTCTTCCTCACCGGTGCTGCCGACATTGAGGCTGACGGCTCCGGCGGCGTCTCCATCGCTGGAGCCGGCGGCATGGGCACGGGCAACGACTTGGGCGTCAGTATTGACGCGACGCTCGTCATTTCTTCCGGCCGGCCGCTGAACATCACCGGCGTCGGCGACACCGGCATCTCCGTCACAGACGGCGCCCAGCTCCAGGGATCCGGCACCGTCAGCCTCGCCGCCGACTCCATGTCCTTTGACCCCACCGTTACGCTCCAGGCCAACCGTCTCATCATCGCACCGCTCACCCCTGGTCTGCCGATAGACATCGGCGGCGCGTTGCTGCCCGGCACGCTTTCCCTCTTCAATTTCCCTGGAACGCTCCTGAGCAACGTGCTCCAACTCGGCAGCGCCAGCACCGGCCCGATCACCATTAGCGCCCCTTCTTCCTTCGGCAGTGTGCCCCCCGTCACCCTCGTGCTGGTTTCCTCCTCAAACATCACCGAGCAGCCGGCTGGAACGATCCAAGGAAATAGCTTCCTGGCTGTCCGTGCGGGCGGGCAGGTTGCGCTGAACTCGCCCGGCAATCTGCTGGGCAATATTGCCGCGGATGCCCTTGGCGCCGTATCCATCTCGTCGGTTACGTCGATTGCAGTGGAGTCCGTTGACGGCATTGACGGCATCAGCGCCGGCGGAAATGTCTCGCTGAGCGCATCATCCATCACCCTCGTCAGTCCAATCACCACCCCCGCAACCGTCGATCTTTCCGCCGGGCAGATCGCACAACTTGGCTTTTCCCCCATCACCGCCGACGCCCTCCGCCTTACGGGCGGCACGATGACCCTCGCCAGCCCCAATGCAGTCAACACGCTTGCCGCCAAAGCCACCGGGCCCGTCAATTTCAGCAACAACACCGATCTGCTCATCGGCGCCGTCCACAACACCGCCGGCATCACACTCTTCAATTCAAGCCTGACCCTCTCCACACCCGGCGATCTCATCATCGACGCCCCCATCAACGCCGGCACAGGTGTCTTTTCCTTTAACGCCGGTGGCACGGTCTACAACTACGGCCAGCTCGGCCCCATCGCCTACTCCAATTCGGCCACCCTCCACGGAATCGAAAACACTGCCGCGACCGGCCTCACCCTCGCCACCTTCACCGATTCCGGCGGCGTCCTCCCGATCTCCAGCTATTCCGCCACCGTCAACTGGGGTGATGGCACACCCGCGCAACTCGATACCGCCATCACCTTCAACCCCCTCAATGGCCGCTTCACCGTTACCGGTTCGCACACCTATGCCACGCTGGGCACTTATCAGCCGACAGTCGTCATCCACCGCGGCGGCGCTCCGAACTCCAATACCATCACCGATTCGGTCGCCATCGACGGCATCCCGCTGACCACCAAATCCGCCTCGCTTACGTTCGTCGAAGGAAAGCCGGCCACCGTGACCGTTGGAAGCTTCTCCACCAAAAATACCGCCGCCCGGGCTTCGGACTTCACCGCCGACATTGACTGGTTGGGCGACGGACATCCGACCTCCGGAACCATCATCAAAGATGGCCCCGGCAAGTTTCACGTCACCGGCACATTCACGTATTTTCAGCTCTCCCCCACCGGAACCGCGTATGCCATCATCGCCACGATTCACCGCACCGGAGCCAGCGACACCGTGATTCACAGCCGCGCCGGCGTCGCCGATGCGCCGCTGGACCTGCTCACCCCGCTGTCCCCTACCGCTGCGGTCAATCAGAGTACGAATTTCCCGCTGGCGACTTTCCGCGACCAGAACTCCGGCGCCTCAAGCCCCTCGCAATACGCTGGAACTATCGATTGGGGAGACGGAACCTCGTCGGTGCTCACGTTTGCCTTCGAAAGCTCGACGCCAAACGTCGGCAGCTTTTTTCAGATCAGCGCGAGCCACACCTATACCACGCACAAGAGTTTCAAGGCGACGATTAAATTCCATGACCTCGACAGCCCGACCAAGACCTACACGCTCACGGAATTGATTGCGGTATCATGAGCGCTTCAGGACGACTGCTTTGTGTGAAAGGCTCTGCGTGCCACAGGTGAAAGACTATTACCGCCTACTGGGGATTGGGCCGGATGCGTCGGCGGACGACATTCGCGCGGCTTTTCTCGAGAAAGCGCAGGCCGCCCATCCGGATCGCGTCGGCTCGCGGGAGCAGATGCAGGAGCTCTGCGAAGCGGTCGAGATTCTCGCCGACCCGGATCGCCGGCAGCTATATGACCGTCTCCGCGCCGAGCCCCTGAATGCTACGTTGAACGCAGAGTGGGAGCCGGTCGCCGCCGCCGCGACCGCGCGGGCGGGGAGCTTTCAGCCGGGGAAGGGGGACTTGCGGCAGTGGCTCAGTGAAGCGGCGACGGACGTGCAGAAAACCGCGGGCGGGCGGACGCTGGCGGGCCTTGCGGGCGGGTTTGTATTCGGAGTGGTTCTGGGAGCCGCTCTCGGTTATTTTATGCACCTGAACATTGGCGTTTGCGTGCTCATCGGCGCTATTACCGGCGCGGCCGCCGGGGCGCTTGGAGCCGCGAGCAACAATTGATTCACCACCATGTCGTCATTCGGTCCGTCACCCTGAGCGCGGTTTTTACGGCAAATAAGGCCGTCTGAATTGCCGATAACAAAAAGACGTGCCTTCGCTGGAACGGATTTTGATCCACAAGCCGCGGGGCGGCTTTTTGAGAATTACGCAGTTTTTTGGGAGACAGATCATGAAAGCAACGCACCTTCACTTTCGCCTGTGGGCCGCGACAATCCTCACGCTGGCGCTTTGTTCGCCCAGCCTTGCTCAAACTGAGCCGGATTCGGATGATCCGCCCGTGCTCAAGTCGCTGGTCACCGCCACGGGTCCCGCGCACGTGGCGCTTGGCGATCGGGCGATGCTGGACGTGCCCGCCGGCTGCCGTTTTATTGATGCCGCCCACGCGGCGCAATTCGTGGAATTGACCCACAACCTGAGCAACGGGGAACTGGGCATCGTCATCCCGCCCAAGGGCCAGGACATCGACTGGTGGATCAGTTTCAATTTCGACGAGAGCGGCTACGTCAAGGACAATGAAACGCTCGACGCCAGCACGGTCAACAAGATTCTCCAGTCACTTCAGAAGAACACGGAGGCGGCCAATGCCCAGCGTATCAGCCGCGGATGGGACACGCTGAATGTCGGCGGCTGGAGCCAGCAACCGTTTTATGATCCGACGACCCACAGCCTGACCTGGGGCGTCCTGGTGAATTCAACGCGCGGCAGTTCGGTGAATTACGATGCCCGCGTGCTGGGCCGCCGCGGGGTGATGCGGGTCGGGCTTGTGATGCACCAGGAATCCGCAAATGCCACCATCCCCACGTTTAACAAGGTTGTGACCGGTGTCGCGTTCAACGCCGGCGACACCTATGCGGAATTTCGCCCCGGCGACAAGATCGCGCAATATGGCCTGGTCGGCCTGATCACCGGCGGGGCGGCGGTGGTCGCCTTCAAGCTCTGGAAGCCGTTGCTGGCTTTTGGGGCGGTGATCGTGGGTGGAATTGGCACGATATTCAAGAAGATCAAGAACGCGATCACCGGCCGGCAAAACTGATTCGCCCGGCCGCCTCCGAGGGCCGCTGGCCCCAGGGTTCTCATGACCGATTTCCAGTTCCTGCTTCTGGCGCTCACGGTGATTTACCTGAGTGAGTGCCTGCTTTGGGTGAAGCGCGGCTCGCTGGTGTTTCGGCGATGGTTCAGCGGCTTTTCGCCCGCGAATCCGTCGCCCGGGATTGGCGCCCGGCACACGGGGATCGTGATCGTCAACCCGCTGCCGCCGTTTGGCGAAGCGTTTGTCTCGCACGCGTGGCCGCTGTCATTCTGGGGAGGCAACGGGGATGCGGCCACACCCGCGGGAGTCTGCGCGGGGACGAGCCAGACCATTAACGGCAGCGACCGGCCGGAATATACCTTCGCGTTCATCCCCTTTTCCGACATTTATAAGGTGGGCCGTGATGATGATCAGCTGCAGATCAACGGCCGGAAGTTCGCCGCCTGCAATTCCGAACGACTCGCCCGGTGCATGGAAGCGCTGCTGAAGGAATTGTTGCTCACGCCCGCGGCGGAGCGGCCGGCGGCGATTCACGCGGTGGTGCGACATTCGTTTTCCACGCATCGCATCCGCCGGCAACTGCAGCGGCTGCGCTTTTTTTCCGGGTCGCTCCGGCTCAACGCGCACATGCTGCTGCTGGTGATTTTCGGGGCGATTCCACTGACCATCGGCAACCTGATGCTGCGGCAATACCTGCTTCCGTCGCTGGTCATGCTCGCGGGCCTGATGCTCATCCAGGGTTTCACGTTCTTTTATGCGCACCGCCGGCTTTTTCCGGAGGCCGTCGGGGCTCGCTGGCGCGGCACGATCACCATGACGCTCACGCCCACCGCCACCATCCGCGCCTGCGATCTGCTCTCGAAGGAACTGCTGGCGCGTTTTCATCCGCTCGCGGTGGCGGCGGTCCTCTGCCCGGAGAAACAGAGGCGGGCGATCACGCGTACTGTCCTCCTGGACCTCCGCACGCCGATGGAGCCGGCCTGCTTCAGCGATGATCCGCGGGCCAGGCAGGCGGTCGCCGGGTTTCATGAGCTGCTGTCGCAGACGGCCCGGGAGTTTCTGCACGAGCGGGGTGAGGATGTGGATGCGCTGATCGCTCCGCCCGCGCGGATGGACCCGAGCTGCCGCACATTCTGTCCGCGCTGCGAGAACCAATATGTGATCGCCGAGGGAACATGCCACCACTGTGGAGGGGTTCCGCTGCGGGCGTTTTCCGAATTGCCGCTCGTTTAACCAAAACGTGGCAACGCAAGACGGGGAGAGGGATTTACAAGGTCAGCTTCGGAAGAAAAGCTTCGATCTCCGTGCGATTCTTTTCAAGCCACGGGGGCAGCATGAGCTTTTTGCCCAGTTCGCCTGCCGGCTGGTCGGCGGTGAAGCCGGGCGTATCCGTTGCGATTTCGAAGAGCACGCCGCCTGGCTCGCGGTAATAAATGGAATGGAAATACTGGCGATCCATGACCGGCGAGACATTCAGCCGGGCCGTGGCGATTTTATCGCGCCAGGCGCGCTGCTGAGGATCATCAGGTGTGCGGAAGGCGATGTGATGCACGGCGCCGGCCCCCACCGTGCCGTGCCGCGCGTCCGGCACGCACACCACATCGACGATTCCCGCGACGCCCGAGCCGGCGACGGCCTGATAACGGTAGCGATTCTGATCACTGCCTTTGGCGGAAAATCCCATCAGGTCGGTGAGCACCTTGGCGGTGTTTTCATAACCTTCCTCGGCGAGCGTCGCACTGTGAAACGCCCGGATGGCCTGGTCCGCCGGAACATTGCCACCGGTCCACGGCGTTCCCTTTGGCTCGCGGACGCCGATGATCTCCAGGCGCAACCCGTCGGGATCGGCAAAGCCCAGCACCTTTTCGCCGAAGCGCTCCGCCTCCTCGGTCACCGGCACGCCCTTCTCCGCGAGGCGTTTGCGCCAGAAATCCAGCGAACCGGCCGGCGCGGCAAACGCCGACACCGTCACCTGCGGCGGGCCGATCCGCCCGCGCATCGCCCCCGGCCAGGCGAAAAACGTCATGATGGTCCCCGGCCGGCCCAGTTCATCGCCGTAATAGAGGTGATAGCTGCCCGGGTCATCAAAGTTGACCGTGAGCTTCACCAGCCTCAGGCCGAGGATGCCGGCATAAAAATCGATGTTCTTTTGTGCATCGCCGGTGATGGCGGTGATGTGGTGAATACCGCTGAGGCTTTCGGGCATGGCGTGGCTCCTGTGCGTGGCCGGGGTTGCTCTTCATCTCTATCTTAGCCGCCGATAGCGGCCGCGGCGTGGGCCGGTGCGACCGTTCGAAGGAGCGCCGCGCATTCCGCCGGCGACTCCGCCAGGGTGAGCCGCCGGGCGAGCGCTCGCAATCGCCCGTTAAATGCAAATAGTTCGCCTGCGTTGATCGCTCGCAAATCCAGGTGCGCCAGCACCGCTTCCATCAGCAGATTCAGGCCAGCACCGGTTTTCGCGGAAATGGGCAGTGGATCGAGCGCCCGCAGCCGCTCGGGCAATCGGCCCGCCGCATCCATTTTATTGACCCCCACCACCACCCGACCTGCAAAGCGCTCGACGCGGGCCACTTCTTCATCCGCCGGCGGCCGGGTCGCATCGAACAGCACCACCACCAGGTCCGCATCCGCCGCCTGGGCGTGCGTGCGGGCAATCGACTCGGTCTCCAGCACATCGGCGGTCTCCCGGACGCCGGCGGTATCCACCAGCACCACCGGCGTCTCGGCGCGCGATGGCTCCTCACCCGCGGTAAAAACCGTCTCGGCATCCACCCAGTCCCGCGTTGTGCCTGCCTGTTCCGAAGTAATCGACACCCGCCGGCCCAGCAGCGCATTGGCAAGTGTGCTTTTTCCCACATTCGGCGCGCCGACGAGCGCCACCCGCGCCGGCTCGAGCAACCGCTGCAGGCTCCGCGAGCGCTCCAGCACCCATTGCACGTCCGCCTGAAACCGCCACAGCGCCCCGGCATTTCCGCCTGCCAGCTTCTGTTCCCACGCCGCCGCCCATTTCATCCACGCCCCCGGCTGCGCCAGGAGCAGCCGCGCCGCGGTTTGTGTCTTCGCCCGCGCAAGGGCCACCGTCAACTCCCCTTCCATCCCCTCATCCAAAATTCCCAATTCTGCCGCCGCCTCCAGTCCCATCACCCGCGCCCCGGCCGCCCTAAGCGCCTGCAGAATTCCCTCCATCACCGCCATTCCCCCATGTCCATGCAGCTCAAAGCGCTGCCCCGCCGTCCGCACCACCAGCGCTTCATCAATCACGTCCCCAGTCTCGGCAGAACCAAGCTTTACGAGGAGACAAGCGTCCATCGGCATCTCCGCCACCCGCGCCGAAGAACCGATCTTCTGCAAAACCTCACCCGAACGTGGACCTGCAACCAGAACCACACCGATGGCCCCGATTCCCGGCCCCGTCAACTGAACCGCGACTGTTTCGCTTAGAGGCAAAATCCATTTTCCTTTACGAACGAGCGACGCCTGCACCGCCGCATTGACAGGCGCACTATAATCCCTGCATGTCAGATTTTCCGAAAAATGTCGACGAGTCGTTCTCCGGAGCAGCCGACTATAGCCCGCTGCCCGAGGATCAGCTCGAAGCCGAAGCGCTCGAGCCACAGGAATGGTCCGACGACGCGCCGGTTTTCGAAGAGCCCACCGACAAAGTCTTACTCCCGCGCCCAACCGAGCCGGATTCCGTCCGCCTCTCGCGCCTGCGCGAAAAAGCCAAGACCCTCCCCACCTGCCCCGGCGTTTATCTTATGAAGGACACCCGCGGCGTCGTCATTTACGTCGGCAAATCCCGCTCCCTGCGCGACCGCGTCGGCTCCTATTTCACCCCCTCTGCGGATCTCGGCGCGTTCGGCAAGCAATTGCTCCTCGAGTACGTCGCCGACTTCGACACCCTTGGCTGCGAAAGCGAAGTCGAAGCGCTGCTTACCGAAAATCGGCTGATCAAGGACATCCAGCCGCGCTTCAACGCCCGTCTGCTCGACGACAAAACCTATCCCTACCTGGAAATCACGACGCGCGACGATTACCCGGGTGTCTACGTCACGCGCCAACCCTCCAACACCGGCACCAAGCTCTACGGCCCATTCATCAGCGCCAGTTCCCTGCGCGAAGCCGTGCAACACCTGCAACGTGCGTTCAAGTTCCGCACCTGCCATCTCGAAATTCTCGAATCCGATGAACGCAAGCGTTTCTTCCGCCCCTGCCTGCTATACGCCATCCGCCAATGCACCGCTCCCTGTGCCGACAAGATCTCCAAGGACGCCTACCGCGAGGACATCGAACGGTTGAAGCGTTTCCTCGAATCCAAAGGCAGCGAAGTTCTTCGGGAAATGGTCGTCGAGATGGAAACCGCTTCCAAGAATCTGGAATTCGAACGCGCCGCCGCACTGCGCGATCAGATCAAGGCCCTTCGCTCCCTCTCCGACCGCGGCGGTGGCGGGCGGATCGCCGCCGACAAATCCATCCAGACCGAAGTCTTTTTCCAGGACCACACCACCGGCCTCAAAACCCTCCAGGAGCTCCTCGGCCTCCCCGAGCCCATCCGCAGCATCGAAGGCATCGACATCGCACACTTCCAGGGCGAGGCGACGGTTGGCTCTCTGGTCTGCTTCATCGACGGCCGGCCGTTCAAAAACGGCTACCGCCGCTTCCGCATCAAAACCGTCACCGGCGTCGACGATTACAAAAGCATTCAGGAAGTCATCGCCCGCCGATATCGCGACGCCGGCGTGAACAATGAACTGTATCCCGACGTGATCCTTATCGACGGCGGCCTCGGCCAGCTTCACGCCGCGCAGGCCGCGTTTGCCGAAATGGACATGCGCCCGCCGATGGTGATCTCCCTGGCTAAGCGCGAAGAGGAAATCTACATCCAGGCCAAGGCAGCCCCGGTGAAACTCTCCCGCACCAACGCCGCACTAAAACTCCTGCAGCATATCCGCGACGAAGCCCACCGCTTCGGCCAAAGCTACCACCACCTGCTGATCTCCAAGCGCCGCCTGGAAGAAGAAGTCGCCGCCGGCAAACGCCCGCCCACAAAATCGCGCAAGAAAAAACAAAACCCTGCCGTGCCCAAAAGCGAGCAATCCCAACTCCCGACCGACCCCGATTTCAAAGTTCTATCCGTCGACGAAATCAAAAATATTGCGAGTCGACCACCAGAACCCTGACCGATTAGCGGCGTCGCAATTCAACGCGAGTTTGCCAAATGTGTAGGCAATAAATTCCAGCGGTGTTCCACGCTATAATCGAAAGCCATGCTCCGCTGGCTCAAAAAGTTGCCGCCTGAATCGCCAAGAGACCCAATTCTCGACCCGGTCCTCGGAACGCTTATTCCCAGACACGGTGAGGCTTGGAGTACGCGTCTCTGCCTGGGAGGCAAGGACGTTGAACTACTTATCGGGGCGGATGACGGCCCCCCAATGAGCGAGATGATCGAGACCGCAAGAGATTGGGTGCGCGAGTGGAATGTCCAATACCCAAGAATCGTCGACTACTTGCGACAAGAAATTGCCCCACTCGTCGAAATGGGGGAATCGCCCGACCCGGAAAGATTTGATCTTGAGGCTATCCAGATCCAGTGGAGCAAACGGCCCACGACGTGCATGATGTACTTCAACTATCCAGGAGATGATTCGCGCGGTTGGCATATCACGTTTGACGGGTTCAAGCCCCGCGGCTTGGCCTTCGACGACTGAGTTTTCTCCATAGAGACCCATTTCTCCCTTCTAGCGCCCAAGCACTTTGTAGTAAACTCCGGTCATGATCGCTTTCGAAGATAAGATGAGAGCCGGTGGTTCCCGGACTATCCAAGCAGCGGAGCGTTTCTTTATGAGAGAAGACGAGGTCTACACGGCGCTGCATGCGATCACGTCAAAGCTTGATGCAATGGGAGTCTCGTATGCGGTCGTCGGCGGCATGGCGCTCAATGCCCACGGCTATCGCCGCACCACCGTAGATGTCGACATTCTCGTCACCCGCGATTCTAGTAAGAAAATCCACGAACAACTCGACGGCCTCGGTTACATCCCGCCATTCCCCGGCTCCCGCAATCTCCGCGACACCGCCACCGGCGTCCGCATTGAATTCCTCATTACCGGCGAGTTCCCCGGCGACGGCAAACCCAAACCCATCGCCTTTCCCGATCCCGCTACCGCCTCCGTCGAAATCGACGGCATCCGCTACCTCCGCCTCGAAAACCTCATCGAACTCAAGCTCGCCTCCGGCATGACCAATCCCAACCGCTTGAAAGACCTCGCCGACGTCCAGGAACTCATCCGCACCCTCCGCCCCGACCGCTCCCTTGGCGAGCGCCTTCACGAATACGTCCGCCCCAGGTTCTACGAACTCTGGGACGGCCTGCAAAATGAACCGCCGGAACGTTAATCCGGTCTCAACGACAAACTCATTTTTTCCAATCGCACCGCAAGAACGATCAAGCGGAGCCGTCCGTCGCGCGATATCGTGTGGGCCGTGACACGAAAACCGCGTCGCCCGTGGAACGCCCATGAACTCCTACCAAAAAGCCCTCTGGTACGTCGAAATGCATTTGCGCAAGGACCTCAGCCTCGACGCCATCGCCGGCGCCTGCGAAATCTCTCCGTTCCATCTCACCCGCGCCTTTTCCGCCGCGACGGGAATCCCCCTCATGCGTTACGTCCGCGCCCGCCGCCTCACCGAAGCCGCCAAACTGCTCGCCAAAGGCAGCCCCGACATCCTCTCCCTCGCCCTCGATACCGGCTACAACTCTCACGAAGCATTCACCCGCGCATTCCGCGACCAATTTAACCTCACGCCCGAGCAGATTCGCGCTCGCGGCCATCTCAATAACATCAACCTCATGGAGGCCCTCATCATGCCCTCAACGCCAGTCCCGGAACTCGCCGCCCCGCGCTTTGAAGTTCACGCCCCTACCACCTTCGCCGGTCTCACCGACCATTTCCCCTGCAATTCCCCCCAAGGCATCCCCGCCCTGTGGCAAAAACTCGTCCCTTACCTCGACCACATCCCCGGGCGCGTCGATCACGCCGCCTACGGCGTCGTTTTCAATGTCGATGCCGAGGACAATTTTGATTACATGGCCGGCATCGAGGTCAAAAACCCCGGCAGCCTTCCACAAGGCTTCCAAACGCTGCAAGTCCCGCAGCAGAAATACGCGATCTTCGCGCACAAAGGCCACATCGCCGCCATCCGCGCGGCCATCGCCTATATCTGGAACGACTGGCTCCCCGCCTCTGGCCACAAAGCCGCCAAAGCCCCCATGCTCGAACGCTATCCTCCAGAATTCGACCCCGCCACCGGCCTCGGCGGCTTCGAACTCTGGTTGCCGGTCCAGGAATAGCAAACAGCACCACACGCGGGTCCGGCGTCCGCCGCGGCGTCACACCAGTTCCTCGGGATGGGTGAACACCTGCCACCGTTCGCTGGGCAAACTGGCAAACGCCTTCTCCCAGCGCGCGTGGTCCGCTTCCTCCTCCGTGATATTCCGAATGCAGATTTTCTGAATCTGCCCCGGAAAATCCCGGAACAGGCGCCCATATGTTTCCGGATCCGCCTCCCCGGAATCTCCCACCAAGATGAACCTCCGATCCGGAAACCGCTTTAGCAGCTCGCGGATGTGCCGCACCTTGACCCGTTTTCCGGGCCGGATGCTCCGCGCAATATGCCCCGGCACCAGCCGAAAATCCCGCAGGTGAAACGTCCCCTCCGGAAAATGTTTCTCGCGCAGAAACTCCGCGAGGAACGGATACAGATGCCACGGGCTCGCCGACACGTAATGAAACGCCGCGTGGTGTGCCGTCTGCCAGTAGCGATACAACGCCGCCATGTCCGGCACGGACGCAAAATCGCGCAGGAATGTATTCCGCAACATCGCCCGCCGCTGTGCGACCTCCGTCACTTTCAAGGTGTCATCAATATCCGAGATCACCGAGAGCCCCGTCGGCGCAAGCAGCATCACACGGCCATTACACGGTTCAGGCGTGCACTGGGGCGAGACGGTCACAAACTCCAACCATGCCGCATCCGACCGCGCGGTCACCTTCTCCATCAGCTCCCGCGGAATCTTCACCGGCGAAAGAAAATGGCCATCCCCGCGCGACCGCTTGAGCCGAACGACCTCTTCCCCAATCCGCACTTCCATTCGCACGTTCCGCCGGTTGTCCGCCAGAAACGACGCCGCCCGCTGATCAAACAGCGGCATCCCCGGATCGTCGGCAGGCACGCGTCGCCGCAAAATCCGCTTCACCATCGCCAGCGCCATCCGCCGCATTCGCGACTGCTGGGCCGGGGTATAAATCCAACCGTGAATCCACACCCGCCATTCCCCATCGACGAGCGCGCCGGCCGTCGGAAAAAAAATCACCGCTTGCCTTGGCTCGACGGATATCTTTGATTTTTCCGAATTGGATTCTGAACCGGCCATAGTGTTCCAATTGCTGATCGTCCGCCGACTCGGGACAATGATCGCCGGAAACCGCACCGGGGAGCAAGTAATTGAACCGCTCCCCCCCGCCCGGAGGGCCTCCGTGACCGATCTCTTTGAACCCATGCGCGAAAAACGCCGCGCCGCCTCCATGCCCCTCGCCGCCCGCATGCGTCCGCGCACGCTCGATGAATTTGCCGGCCAATCCCATATCCTCGGCCCCGGCAAACTCTTGCGCCGCATGATCGAGGCCGACCGCCTCACCAGCGTTATTTTCTACGGCCCCCCCGGCACCGGAAAGACCACCCTCGCCCACCTGATCGCCCTCCACACCCATTGTCATTTCGTCGAGATGAACGCCGCAGGCGTTGGCGTCAAGGAGGTGCGTCTGGTGCTCGAGGAAGCCAAGAAACGTCTGGAAGACTCCGGCCGCCGCACCGTGTTATTCCTGGATGAAATTCACCGTTTCAACAAATCCCAGCAGGATATTCTGCTCGGCGATGTTGAAATGGGCCTTATTATTCTCGTCGGCGCCACCACCGAAAACCCTTTCTTTTCCGTCAACTCCGCGCTCGTATCCCGCAGCCAGATTTTCCAGTTTGAACCGCTCGGGGTGCCTGAGATCCGCTCAATTGTCCAGTCCGCAATGTCCGATAAGGAAAGAGGATATGGCAAATTGCCGCTGGACGTGCGCCCCGAAGCCATCGACCACTGGGTGCGTGTTTCTGACGGCGATGCGCGTCGTGCCCTGATGGCCCTGGAGATCGCCGTGCTCTCCGGCGGCCGGCGCGAAGAGAACAGTGGCGGAAGAATCGTGATCGACCTGGAAGTCGCAACCGAATCCATTCAACGCAAGGCCGTCGTGTATTCGGCCCAGGGCGACGAGCATTACGACGCCGCCAGCGCCCTGATCAAATCCATGCGCGGCAGCGATCCGGACGCCGCCCTCTACTGGCTCGCCCGTATGATCCACGCCGGCGAAGATCCGCGCTTCATCGCCCGCCGCATCGCAATCCTCGCCAGCGAAGATATCGGCAACGCGGACCCCGCCGCTCTTATCCTTGCCGCTGCGATGGTCCAGGTGGTCGAATTCATCGGCCTGCCGGAGGCCCAGCTCACACTCGCGCAGGCGGTCGCCTACATGGCATGCTGCCCCAAGAGCAATGCCGCCACCATCGCGATTGGCGAAGCCATGGCCGACGTCGAAAACAACCGCACAATCCCTGTTCCCCGCCACCTGCGAGATGCCCACTACCCGGGGGCGGAACAGCTCGGCCATTCCGGTTATAAATACGCGCATGACTTCCCGGAAGGCTATGTCCCCCAGGAATACCTGGGCGTGGACAAAACCTACTACCGCCCCACCGATCGCGGGAAGGAGGCGGTCTTCCGGCAATATCTCGAAAAGCTGGCCCGAATCCGGCAGGAATCCGATTCGCCACACCGGCCACCCGCCCAGGACCCAGGCAGCGGCCCGGCTGACGAAACGAGGAAGGAATGAACAAAAGCCAGATACGCGCCGACATGAAGGCGTTCCTCGCCGGACTATCAGCCAGCGACCGCCACGCGCGCAGCGTCGCCGCCTGCCAGCAGCTTGTCGCCACACGTGAATTCAAACATGCGCAGATGATCATGATCTTCATGGCGCTTCCCGATGAAATCGAAACCAGCACGCTCGCCGTCAGGGCCTGGCAGGAAGGCAAGAACATCGCCGTCCCGCGCGTTGACTGGGCCGACAACCACATGGAGCCCGTCGAAATCCGCAGCCTCGATGTCGGTATGAAAACAAGCGGTCCCGGGCTCCGCGAACCGGCCGAAGGCACTGTCGTCCCCCTCGACCTTATCGACATCGTTGTGACGCCGGGCCTGGCGTTTGACCGCCGCGGGTTCCGTGTCGGCCGCGGCCGCGGATTCTATGACCGCTTTCTGGCCCGGCAGGATTTCAAGGGCGTGCGCTGCGCGCTATGCTTTCACGAGCAATTGCTCAATGAACCGATTCCCAGCGAGGAACATGATGTTCCCATGGATTTTATCGTGACGGACCGCGAGGTGATTCGCTGCAATTCCCACGAACGCAGGGCTTTCTGACCCCCGGAGCCCGCGTACGACATTGTGACGAGTCAATTGGAAATGCCAAGACGCAGAAACCGTAAAACTTCCCTTTGGACCTCGATTCCGCTGTGGACGATCGCCCTGGGCCTCGTCGGCTGGGGTGTGTTGCAGGCCGCATCCATTCGCCGCACCCTGATGGCTGAATGGACCGGCAGCAGCCACGACATCACCACGCAGCCGGTGATCGAAGTCGGTTCTTCCACCGTCAAGGCCCAGGGCGCTCAGGGCGGCGAGCCATGGTCTGCCCCGACGCCGCCCCTGCCTGACCCCGCCATACCGGCCCGCACCCCGACGCTCGAAGGCGTGGACCCGGCACTGCTCCCGGATGGTCCGGATCAGGCGATTGATGCCGGCGCGGTCCGCCTGGAAGCGACGCCGATCTTCGACACATCGATTTCCGCGTCCGAACTGATCACCCGTGGAAAGGCGGACCTCGCCGCGGGGAGGATGGTTCCCGCTCGCTTTGCGCTCAACACCGCCCTTGCCCGCACCCAGGATCCCGCCGCCTCCGCGGACCTCAGAGGCATCCTCTCAACAATAAACGAAGGCGTATTCCTCGGCAGTGACATCCTCCCTGACGACCCATGTGCGCGCCTGATTGAAATTCAGGATGGTGATTCATTCCTCAAGCTCGGCCGCACTTATGGCGTTCCCGCGGCGTTCATTCAATCCATCAATCCCTCGATCCCGCCGGAAAAGCTCAAACCGCTCACCGGCGTGAAAATCGTCCAGGGCCCCTTCCATCTCCGCATCATCAAACACGAACGTCGCCTCGATCTTTATGCCCGTGACATCTTTGTCCGCAGCTTCACCGTAGAGTTTCCAGAGGGCAATGCCCTGCCCGGCGGCCAATACGGCATCGCCCCGGGGACCAAGCTCGACCTTGGCGGCACGAGGATCTGGATTGGGTTTGAAGGCTATGAAACCGCCACACAGGACATCACCGCCGGCTGGATTTTTGGCTCCGCCGGTCCGCGCGGAAGCACGCAAAGGGACCGCGCCTCGGGAATCGAACTTGCCGATTCCGATCTGGCGGTCCTCTACAATGTGCTTTCGGAGGGCCGCTCGCGGTTGCGGGTTGAGCCGTAAGGATTTCAAGAGCGTGCCATGACCGTTGTCGTCCAATGCTTTCACTGCAATGCCATTCTGGAACTCGATGAGGGGTTCCGGGGCGGTGTTTGCCGATGCAGCGCCTGCGGCTCGCTCCTGCAGGTGCCCAAGGCCCAGGGGAGCGCGACGACCACGCCGGCCAGGAAGGTCCGCCCGGACATTCCCCCGGCGCCGGTGCGACGGAGCCCCCCCGGCGGCGGCGCGGCCGGCGAGGGTGAATCATTCGTGCGGTCGCCGATCGGCTCCGGACCCGGCGCAGGAATGGACTTTGGCGGATCGAGCTCCGGACTCGGACGCATTCACAAGACCCGCCCCGTTGCCGACCCCATCTCCCGAAAAAAATCGCCCACGGATCGGGCAAGTGAACCCCAGGATTCCCTGATACCCCTGCCCCCCCCGCCGCCGCGCCCGCCCGCACATGGGCTCCCGGAAATCCGCGCCGCCCGCAACAACAGCGTGCTTTTCTGGACCGGCATCGCCCTGATCCTCATCATCGCCGCGGTCGCCGTCACGCTGGTCGTGCTCTACATGACCGGTCGCGAACCCCAGCACTTCCCGCGGACCCGCGCGACCCCCGTCCCCGCCATGGTCCCCGCCGGCGACCTCCATCCCGCGACCGCGCCCGACGCATCGCTTCCCAGCGAAACCCCCGGCAGTTGATTTTCATACCACAGTCCGCTTATAGTGCCCGATTCCATTGAACGGAACGGCATTAAACAAGGAACGCCACCATGGCACATAAGAAAGGGCAAGGCTCGACGCGGAACGGCCGCGATTCGAATCCGAAGTACCTGGGCATCAAGGCCTACGCCGGCGAAACGGTCACCACCGGCTCGATCATCGTCCGCCAGCGCGGCACGAAGTTCAAGGCCGGCAAGAACGTCGGGCTTTCACGCGATGATTCGCTTTTCGCCCTCGCCGATGGCAAGGTGAAGTTTGCCAATTACAAGGTTTCCATAGAAATCGCCGGCGCCCCGGCGGTCGCCAAGGCCTGACGCCTCCCTGTTTCTTTAGACAAATTGCATCCCCGGCTGCTCAAACCAGCCGGGGATTTTGTTGCGCTGCCGCCTGGCCTTAATAACCCGGATGGAGGGCGATCTTGCCGAGATAATGATGCTCGAGTGCCGCGTGGGCCGCGGGGACCTGGTCCAGGGGAAAACTGCGATCGATGTGTACGTGGAAGGGCCCTTTTTCGACCAGCGCGTTGAGCTGTACCACCGCGTCGCGGGTGGGGCGACCGTCATACGCTGTCACCCGGATGCCCGTTGAAGCTCTTGGCGCGGGCTCCACACCATTGGGATAGGCGACCCGCGCTCCTGGACGAAGTACCGTGAGAACCCGATCCGCAGCATCACCTCCGGCCGTCATCAGGGCCGCATCAAAACCCTCAGGCGCGAACTGCCTTGCCGCCTCGATCAGATTGTCCGAGTGACCATCGACCACCGCATCCGCGGCACCCAGACTCTGGACCATCTCCACCCCATCGGCCCCCGAGGCAACCGCAAACACGCGCGCACCCATGCGCTTGGCCAACTGCACCGCAAGATGGCCAATCCCGCCACTGGCGCCAAAGATGAGGACCGACTCGCCCTCCTTGAGTTGCAGCGTTTCATCGAGGCCCCGCAGGGCAGTGACCGCGTCAACCGCCAGCACCCCTGCCTGTTCCACCGTCAGGTTGCCGGGGATGAGCGACGCCTGGTCCGCTTTGACCGCGGCGTATTCGGCATAGAAGCCGCCTTTAGGATTCATGAAGGCAAATGCGTACACGCGGTCCCCCTCCTTGAAAGTCCGCACCCGCGAGCCTACCGACACCACTGTCCCTGCGCCATCTGAGCCGAGGACGTATGGAAACTGCGGCTTGGCCCCAAACATCTGGGCGAAGCCCCCCTGTTGCTCAAATGTGTCCCACACGCCCACGCCTGCCGACTCCACACGGATGAGGATTTCATCCGGCGCGACTGCGGGGATGGGCAATAAGTGTGGTGTCACCGGCTGGCCGAACGCATCAATGGCCGCGGCGTGCATCGTGGGTTGTTCTGTCATGGTCATAAAGCACCTCATCAAAACCTGCGCGGGCAACAGCCGCGTACACAAAATCACATCAACGCTGCGGGATGAGCGCGCAATGGCCGTGCCCCCCGCGTATCAGGGGAGGCAAAATCAAAGCGCTGCGACTCAGGCTGACTGATGGCTGATAGTGATAAGTTTCTCGAGTGTCGTCATCGCCGCCCCGGAATCGATGACCCGGCCCGCAAGCGCCACACCATCCTTGAGCGAATCCACCTTACCGGCCACCCAGAGGGCCGCACCGGCATTCGCCAGCAGGATATCGCGGGCGGCAGAATGAGGCAGGGCCTGGCCCGAGAGAAGTGAACGCATGCGATGCGCGGAATCCTCCGGCGACCGGATAACGCAGTCGCCGGCCGATGCGTGCTGCGGCAGCCCGATGTCCGCCGGCGTGATCGCATAAGACTGCGGAGCCGATTGTTCCGCGCCGTCCGGCAGGTCATATTCGGCGACGTGCGTCGGCCCCGTGACGGAGATATCGCACAGGGCCCCGTACACGGGATCCACGCCGGAGACCACCATTGCCCGCCGCACCCCGAGGCGAATCAGCACCTCCAGCAGTTTGTCGGCGAGCTGGGGCGAGCGTGTCCCCACGAATTGGCGCCGCGCCCCCGCCGGGTTGGTCAGCGGGCCCAGCAGATTGAAGATGGTCGGAAAGCCCAGCGCCTGCCGGATTCCCGCGACATGCTGCATCGCCGGGTGATGCCGCGGCGCGAAGGCAAAGCAGATATTGGCTTCGCGCAGGGAGCGGGCCTCCTGCTCCGGCGTGGTGTCAATGTTCACGCCCAGCGCCCGGAGCACATCCGAGGAGCCGGAGCGCGAGGTGATCGAACGGTTCCCGTGCTTGGCGACCGGAACACCCGCGGCCGCCGCAACCAGTGCCGCGGTGGTGGAAATATTGAAAAATGACGATCCATTGCCGCCCGTGCCGCAGGTGTCGATGACATCCTCGGGCGCATCGATTGCCACGACATGCCGCCGCATGATCGTCGCCGCCCCGGCGAGCTCTTCGACGGTGGGCTCCCGCGCCGCCAGAATCGTGAGCAGGGATGCCGTCTGCGCCGGATCGGCCGTGCCATCGAGAATATCGGTAAACGCGGATTCCGCCTGCGAAACCGTCAGGGGCGTGCCGCGCGTGAGCTGGGCCAGAAGATCCTTCATGAGCGTTATTGTACGGTTGTTTGGCCCGCCGGGCACGGGTGTCAACAGCACGGGTGCCGCAACGGGCCGGTGTCATTCGCCGTGGAATTCCTGACCGCAGGGAAACGTGTCGCAGAGCACTTCGATTTTTGCATCGGCAGGCAGGTGGCCGTCATCCGTCACGGCGCAGTCACCGATGCCCGCCTCGGTGGGATCATTCCAGTGGTCGTTGGAAAAACCATCCATGAGCGTCTGCCACTCCCCTGGCTTGACGGCGGTGATGGCCGGCCCCGCGGAGTTCTGGCGAAAATAGAGGTGAGTCACATGCTCGGGCAGCTTGACGTAAAGCCGCCGGACCGCGCCGCGCGCCAGGTGCAGAATCCGACCCGAGGAACCGGTGATCGGAACCGAATAATGCAACTGAAGCGGCTCGCCAAGCTCCACGTTGTTGACGATCCCGCTCCTGATCTCGCGCAGGTCCGCATAGGCCAAGGGCACATTGGTGCGCAGGTTTTCGAAGGTGAGCCCCTTGTGATTTGCACCGTTGGAGGTGCCGTCGGTCGCAAGGATGACCCGCGAGCCCTTGCTGGCGTTGATCGTGAGCCCGCGCACCACAAGATTCTCCGTGGCGTCGAGGTGGACCACGCCCAGACCCCACGTCGCCGGCCCGAGCGCGGAATTGAGAATCACATTGTCGATTTCACCATCGCGGGCGCACCCTTCCAGAAAAAACACCGGCGCGTTCTTCTTCTGGTTCACCAGTACATCGCGAACAGAGAAACCCTCCAGGAGCCATCCGCCGAAAACCCTCCCCGCCGATGGCGAGGTCAGTTCCAGATCACCGTTGACTCCGTCGATCTCGATATCGCGTGTATAGGTTGCGTTCATCAGTATCGAAAACCGTCCAAAGAGACTCTGCGCGTGAAAATTCCGGCAGTAGTCCACGCTGATTTCGACATCCGGCGTCACTGTCGGCGCCCAGTCAAACCCCATGTTGCTGATGGAAGAATTGTCGCCGAGCGAAAGGACACCGTAGAAAGAATGCGTGTTGCCGTGCACATCGCGGGGGATCGGGGCGTCGAGCGTGACGGTGCCGCCGGAATTGCCGACCACCTTGGCGATGTAGGAAACATCGGGAAGGGTCTTGTCGGTCGGGCAGGTGCCAAAATTGGCCGACACATAGGATCCAACCGAAATTCCTGTCGGAAGTGATGCGGCAAAAGCGGTCTCGCCGGCCGCCAGCGCTCCGGAAAAAACTGCACCAGGGGGAGGCGGCTGCTGGGAATTGTATGGCCTGCCGACCCCCGAACTTCCAGCGAGCAATGCCCCAAAATGAAACGCCGAGTTGTTCGGATAATTTGCGCTGATTATAACGACGGTCGAACCACAGCCGTCAATATGAATTGTCTTCCCCCGGCAATCAATCGGACGCGAGATGGCATAGCGCCTCCCGGCTTCGAACATCAGAGTGCCGCCGGAAGGGGTCACATTCACCGCCGCCTGCAGCAGCGTCGCATCATCGGTCACGCCATTGCCGGCGGGATGATAGGTGTGCAGGTCGACCAGTTGCGGCCGAATCGGCACATTGGCCGGCGGCTCAGAAGGCGCAGCAGAATAAACCGCGGGCCAGCGCCAACCGATTACCGCGGCTGTGGCCACGGCGGCGGAAACCAATGCGGTTTTGAGATGACGATGCAATCCGGGAATGCGCATGGTGATTTCCTCACAACCAGGGCCGTGTGAGGATTCATTGTAGCCGCGACCGGCGAGCGCGCCAGGCAGGCGCCGGTGTGTTCCGCTGCCCAGCAGTAACGCGAAGGTCTGCGGACTCTTACGGCGAACCATCGATCATCGAGAGACCGCACGGAAATACGTCGCACTTCACCTCGATTTGCGCGTCCGAGGCGAGTTGTCCGTCGTCGAGCACTGTGCAATCGGCGACTCCCGCCAGTGTCGGGTCGTTCCAGTTGCTGTTGGAATAGCCGGCGACCAGGGTGGTCCAGACGCCCGGCTTGGGATTCATCACCAAGGGCCCGGCATTGTCGGGACGGAAATATACCGCTGTGACGTGCTGCGGCACCTTGATCGAGAGCGTCCGAATCACGCCGCGAACGAGCGGGATCCTCCGCCCGGAAACACCCGTGACAGGCACGGAATAATGCAGGTTCGCCGGCGCCCCCAGACCGATGTTGTTAAGCGCGCCGCTGTCGATTTCGCGCATG
>Ga0265314_10002002_pt1 | contig 21627 bp, 14 predicted proteins | sample 4126metaG_FD_203106 | JGI IMG/M metagenome (GOLD analysis project Ga0265314, IMG submission 203106) | Rhizosphere microbial communities from Carex aquatilis grown in University of Washington, Seatle, WA, United States - 4-1-26 metaG | ecosystem: Host-associated > Plants > Roots > Rhizosphere >... | reverse complement strand
TCCCAGGGCGAGGCCTTGAAGAACTGGCGTCCGCGCCTCGCCATGACCTTGATGTCGGTTCCGCCGATGCGGCGGGCGGTCCGGCAGCAATCCATCGCGGTGTTCCCGACGCCGATGATGATCACGCGCTTGCCGATCGCCTTGATGTGCTCGAAGGCCACCCCCTCCAGCCAGTCGAGGCCGATGTGGATGCGCGCGGCGCCCTCGCGTCGGCCCGGCAGGTCGAGATCCTTGCCGCGCGGCGCGCCCGAGCCCACGAAGATCGCATCAAACTCGCTGCGCATCAGGGTCTTGAGGCTGTTCACCGGCGTCTCGTAGCGGATGTCCACGCCCATGCCGAGGATGGTGTCGATCTCCTGGTTCAGCACCGCCTCCGGCAAGCGGAACGAGGGGACGTTGGTGCGCATGAGCCCGCCTGGCTTGGCGTTCTTCTCGAACATCACGACCTCGTACCCGAGCGGCAAGAGATCGTTGGCCACGCCGAGGGAGGCGGCGCCGGCGCCGATACAGGCCACCCGCTTGCCGTTCTTGGTGGCCGGCGCGGTCGGCAGCCGCGCCGCCACCTCGGCGTCGTCGCGCAGGTCCGCGGCCACGCGCTTGAGCCGGCAGATGGCCACCGGCTCTTGCTCGAGGCGCCCGCGGCGGCAGGCGGGCTCACACGGTCGGTCGCAGGTGCGACCGAGGATGCCCGGGAAGATGTTCGACTGCCGGTTGACCAGGTACGCGTCGGAATAGCGTCCCTGGGCGATGAGCCGGATGTACTCCGGCACGTTGGTGTGGGCGGGGCACGCCCACTGGCAGTCCACGACTTTGTGGAAATAGCTCGGGTCGCGCGTGTTGGTGGTTTTCACGTGGGGGCTCCGGACAGACGAGGGGACACCGGGGGCGTCGCCATGGCGAGTCGGGGCGGGGCGGGCGACGGGGCCTGGCTGGAATGACACGCCCGGAAGAAAAAGGCAATGACGCGTCGGTGGGGCGGGCCCAGTTGGGACGTGGCCCCCGGCCGTCCGACGCTGCGGGCCGTGAGCGGTGTCATCATCTGACAGGGGAGGTGGCTCGCTGCCGCTCGCACGTCCCCGCGCCCCTCTCGCTCCGCGCGTCGCTCCGCGCGTCGCTCCGCGCGGCGAAGCCGCGCTGCGCTCGCCTGAATAGCGGGAGGTGAACAAGAGTTCATGGCACTGGCACGACCGAGCCCGGCCCAGTTTGAGTGTTCCGGGGGGCGCTTCACGGCTCGCCGGGGTCGTCCCGCGGCTCGCACACGAGGAGGACTGGACCTGCAGCCGTGATGGCCGCGATCCCGCTCCGTCCTGGACTGCCGTGGTCGACGTTCGAGGCGGCGTCCGGAGACAGGTCAGCGGCGAGAGAGGCGGCGAGCTGCGCCATCGTCGGCCCCCACGGTGGCTCGAGGTCCTCGATGGCCACCCGTGGTCCGTCGATCCATTCGTAGACGATGGCGTGTCCATCCGGCGAGATGCCGAGCACCCGCTGGATCATCGGACCCCCGGCGCTCGCGAGATTCCGGACGCGCTGCAGAGCCGCGGGATCCTCGTCGAGGGAGGCCGTGCGCCGCTCGACGAGGACGGTCCGCTCGAGGCGCGGGTCGTGCCGCCGGTAGAGCGTCCCCCCGCTCGCCGAGCGGCCGAGCCGGAGCTCCTCGGTACGCGCGGCGTCGGAGATCGCGGGTCCGCCGGGAGGCTCGAGACCGGGCCGGGGGGCGACCGCCGCGGCGAGCAGGCCGAACTCCGGCCCGCTTTCCGCCCCGCTCTCCGGCCACCCCCGGATCGCCTCGGCCATCTCCTCGGCCGAGGCGAACCGCTGGGCCGGATCCTTCTCGAGGGCCCGCCAGAGGACCGCGTCGTGGCGTGCATCGAGCTTTCCCGCCCCGCCGCGGGCCGCGCGCACGCCGCTCGGCGCCGGGGCGGGCTCCCCGAGGTGCTGGGCAACGATGTCCGGGCCTGGAAAGGGGAGCTGTCCGGTCAGGGCCTCGAACAGGGTGACCCCTGCCGCGTAGAGGTCGGCGGCCGGCCCGATACCCGAGCCGGTGATCTGTTCGGGTGACATGTACGCGACGGTCCCCATCAGCCCGCCGGTCTGGGTCTGACCGAAGTCCGCCAGGTGGGCCGCGCCGAAGTCGGCGAGCTTGGCGTTGCCGGCCACGTCGAAGAGGATGTTGGCCGGCTTGACGTCGCGGTGGACGAGACCGTGGTCGTGGGCCACCGTCAATGCCGACAGGAGGTCGAGCCCCAGCCGGCGGACCACCCCCGGGGCGAGCGGAGCCGCGCGCGCGAGGCGATCGGCGAGGGTCCCGCCGGGCAGGTACTCCATGACGAACATCCCGGCGGAGGCGTCCGCATCGTAGAGCGCGACGATGTTGGGATGGCGGAGGCGACCGACCGCCTCGGCCTCGCGGGCAAACCGCTGGTAGGCAAGCCGCTCGGCGCCCGCGGCGTGGGTCCCGACCACCAGAAGCTTGAGGGCGATCTCGTGCCCGAGCAGGGTGTCCTCCGCCAGGAACACCTGGCTGGTGGCGCCGGCCCCGAGCAGGCGCAGCACGCGGAACCGCCGTTGAACGAGCCCGCCCTCGGCCCCCGCCTCGCGTTCGGGCCCCGGTCGAGGCCCCTGCAGAGGATCGCGCTGGCGCGCGGCCTGCTCGGCTCTGTCGAGCGCGAGGATGGCCGTCGGGTCCCTCGGATGTCCCGGGTGGGTCCGGTGAATGCGGGCCCCGAGGGCCGTCGCGGCCGCCGGCAGATCGAGGGCCACGAGCTCCGCCAAGAGCGCGCGCTCGGCGCCAGGCCGCAGCCGCGGATCGCGGGCGGCCCGCTGCAGCGCGCCCGCCGCCTGCCGGTGCTGTCCCAGGCGACCGAGCAGGCGCCCGAGGGCCTCGTCGGCCCTGGCGGCGGCGTGGGCGTCGCCCGCGGTCTCGAGCGCAAGCTCGTAGGCGACCCCGGCCTGGCGCAGGCGGCCGTCGGCCTCCTCCATGCGTCCCACCTCGAGGTGATCCCCGGCGCGCCGGTACGCCTCGGCCGCGGCCTTCCAGTCCTGGGCGCGCTCGGCCAGCTGGCCGGCCTCGTGGTGGGCGCCGCGCCGGGCGAAGAGCGCGGCGCTGCGGACCAGCCCGGCCCGGTCCTCGCGCGGGATGCCCTCGGCCAGCCGACGCGCCTCGTCCACCAGCCCCGCGTCGAGCGCGAGCTCGATCGCGAGCCCGGTGTCTCCGAGCTCGAGCGCGAGCGGCAGCGCATCCGCGTAGCGCCAGAGCCTCTGGTAGATCGCGATCGCCCGCGTGAGCTCGCCCCGGCCCACGGCGAGCCGGGCCGCCGCCGGGTGCTCGCCCTGGCGCACCAGGGCCGCGACCGGATCGTCCTCGACCGGCTCGTCGGTGGCGGCGCTGTCGGTGGCGGCGCCGTCGGTGGCCGGGGCGGGCGCCTGGCCGGGTTGGTTCCCTGGGCCAGCCTTGGACCCCTGGGTGAAGGTTTCGGACATGCGCGCGGGCTCCCGTTTCATGGTAGCAAGGACCCGCCATTCATGAGCACGCGTGAAGCTCCACCCCGGGTCGCGCCCGCTCGGTCGTCGCTCGCCCCCGACCCCGACGGGTCGCCGCGGGCTCCGGTCGCGAGCCCCGGGCCCGCGCTGGGCGTCCTCGGCGGCAGCGGTCTCTACGATCTCGAGGGCCTCGAAGGGCGCGCCGAGGAGGTGGTGGACACCCCGTTCGGCGCGCCGTCGGGGCCGCTCGTCACCGGTCTCATCGATGGGGTGAAGGTGGTCTTCCTGGCCCGGCATGGCCGCGATCACCGACTCGGCCCGAGCGAGATCAATTCGCGGGCGAACATCCATGCCTTGAGGCAGCTCGGCGTTCATCGCCTGCTGTCGGTGTCGGCGGTGGGCTCGCTGCGGGAAGGGATCCCCCCGGGCCACCTCGTCGTCGTCGACCAGCTCATCGATCGCACCTACCTGCGCCAGAAGACGTTCTTCGAGGGTGGCGTGGTCGGTCACGTGAGCTTCGCGGAGCCCACCTGTCCGCAGCTCGACGACGCCGTGGCCGCCGTCGCCGCCCGGCGAGGCCATCCGCTCGCGTCCCGCGAGGCGAGGAACCTCCCGCCACCGCCACCGTCGCCGTCCTCTCCGCCTCCGCTCCACCGGGGCGGAACCTACGTCTGCATGGAGGGCCCGCAGTTCTCGACCCGGGCCGAGTCTCTTCTGCACCGGGGGTGGGGGGCCGACGTGATCGGGATGACCGCCGCGCCCGAGGCCAAGCTGGCGCGCGAGGCGGAGATGTGCTTCTCGCTGCTGGCGCTGTCGACCGACTACGACTGCTGGCGCACCGACGAGGCCGCCGTCACCGCCGAGTCGGTGGTGGCGGTGCTGCGGGCCAACGTGGCGCGTGCCTCGCACATCGTGCGCGATCTCGCGCCGTACGCCGCGACCCAGGCGCGGAGCTGTGAATGCGGGCGCGCCGCGGAGCGCGCCATCCTGACCGCCCGCGAGGGCATCTCACCCGAGGCGCGCGCGCGCCTTCACCTGCTGTACGGGAGGTATCTGTGACCGACGTATCTGTGACCGACGTGTCTGTGAGGATGAGCAAGCCCCATTCCTTGTTGGTGGTCGGGTCCGTCGGGCTCGACGACGTGGAGACCCGCAACGGAAAGCGGACCGGCGTTCTCGGCGGGGCCGCCTCGTATTTCTCGGTGGCGGCCTCTTTTCTGGCCGCCCCGCGCATGGTGGCCATCGTTGGCCACGATTTTCCCCAGGGCCACAGCGCGCTCTTCGAGCGGCACGGGGTGGATCTCGCCGGCCTCGAGCGGGTGCCGGGCGAGACCTTCCGCTGGTCGGGGGTGTACTCGGCCGACTTCCTGACCCGGACCACGCTCGACACGCGGCTGAACGTGTTCTCGGACTTCAACCCCAAGCTGCCGTCGGCCTGGAGGAGCTCGGAGTACGTGTTCCTCGCCAACATCGATCCGGTGTTGCAGCTGCGGGTGCTCGAGCAGACCGAGCGCCCACGCTTCGTGGCCTGCGACACCATGAACTTCTGGATCACCGGCAAGCGTGCGGAGCTCGCGGCCCTGCTCGAGCGGGTCGACATGTTGCTGCTCAACGACGAGGAGGCCCGACAGCTGTCGGGTGAATCGAACCTTCCGGCCGCGGCCCGGGCCATTCGCAGGCTCGGCCCCTCGGCGGTGATCATCAAGCGCGGCGACGCCGGCGCGCTCCTGTTTCACGAGGGCGGCGTGTTCTCGGCGCCCGCCTTTCCGATCGAGAACGTGGTCGACCCGACGGGGGCGGGCGACTCGTTCGCCGGTGGCTTCATGGGCTGGCTGGCGCGCTCGGGGGCGACCACCCCGGAGAACATCCGCACCGCGATGATCCTCGGCTCGGTGCTGGCGTCCTTCGCGGTGGAGGACTTCAGCCTCGACCGGTTTCGCTCGCTCGATCTCGGTCAGATCCGCGAGCGCTTCGCCGCCTTCGCGGATCTGGTCCACTTCGAGAAGATCAGGCTCTGACGGGTGTCGCCGCGCCGGCTCGGATTCCTGCTGGTCGCCTCGGTGCTGCTGCTGCCGCCGGCGTGGCAGCCAGCCGCGGCCGCGGCTGGGGGTGGTGGCGGGGCCCGGTCCGACGCGCGGAAGGCGAGCGGCGCCGGGTGTCCGAGGGACCTCCCGCGCGCCGATGGCCTCCGCATCTGGACGGCCCCCGCGGCCCCGATCGCCGGCGGGCACCTGCGGGTGATGGTGGTCTCCGAGCGCCCCGAATCGATCGGTCCCGTGGCCGGCGCCGCGGTCGATCTCCTCGCGGCGCGGCTGGCCCTGGTCGCGCCGGACGGGCGGCGGCAGGATCTGTCGGCGGTGCGGCGCGGTGGCCCCCCGTTCGGGTTCGATGCCTCGGTGTCGCTCGGCGCCGCCGGAGGGTACGCGCTCGAATGGTGGCGCGGCGACAAGCTGGTGGCGTGTCACACGGTGGCGGTGGGGCGGACGGGCGGGGCGCGTCCGCCTGCGGGCAGCGGGGCCGGCCCGGGCCACGGCGCCTGGGCCACCACCCGCGCCTGGGATGGCGACACCGAAAATTTCTATGCGGCCTGGATCGAATCGCTGTTCGATGCGCCCGTCACCGAGAGCCTCGGGTTCCGCCCGCTCGCCCAGGCGCTGCGCGATCCCGCCCGGAACTTTCTCTTCGACGATCTCGGGCTCGGGGAGGACGGTGCGCCGAGCCCCGCCCCCGGCAAATCGGACAAGCCTGGCAAGCCCAGCAAGACCGCGCTCACCGCCGAGCCGGACTGCGCGGATCTCCCGTACTTTCTCCGGGCCTACTTCAGCTGGAAGATGGGTCTTCCCTTCGGCATGCGAGACTGCGATCGGGGGACCGAGTCCCGGCCGCCGCGCTGCCACGAGCTCATCACCAACGAGACGCCCCTGACGGGCGCGAGCCCCCCGCCCGGGAGCCTCGAGGCCATGAAGCGCTTCCTGCGTCTGCTCGCGAACAAGGTGCACTCGGGCAGCGCGCGGACGGCGCTCACCGACGACGATACCGACACCTATCCCGTCCCGCTCAACCGGGCGTCCCTGCGTCCGGGGACCATCTTCGCCGATCCGTACGGGCACGTGCTCATGCTGGTCCACTGGGTGGATCAGACGTCTGGCGGTGCCGCGGGCGGCGGCGGCGGCGCTTCGGGCATGCTGCTGGCGGTCGACGGGCAACCCGACAACTCGATTGGCCGCAAGCGCTTCTGGGAGGGGACGTTCCTCTACGCCAACGACGTGGTGGGCGCCGGCCCCGGGTTCAAGGCATTTCGCCCGCTGGTGGCCGCGCCCGACGGCAAGCTCACCCCGCTCTCCAACGCGGCGCTGGCGCACGACGCGCGCTTCGCGCCCTTCTCGGCCGAGCAGGCCAGCCTCGATCGCGACCGGTTCTACGCGCGCATGAGCCAGGTGATCCATCCCCGCGGGCTCGCCCCGGTCACCGCCTACGGGGAGACCCTGGACGCGCTGGTCGAGCAGGTCACGACCCGGGTGGGTTCGGTCGACAACGGAGAGAAGTTCATGCGCGAGAACCACGCTCCGGTCGTGCCCATGCCCGAGGGCCCGAAGATCTTCGAGACCATCGGGCCCTGGGAGGACTACGCCACCCCGTCGCGCGACCTGCGGCTGCTCATCGCCATCCACGTCCTCGAATCCCTGCCGCAACGGATCGTGGCGCACCCGGAGACGTTCAACCTCGGCAGCGAGAGCCCGGCCGCCGCCCGCGCCGCCATCGAGCGCTTGCACGCCACCAGCATAGGGGAGCGGGACATCTCCTACGTCCGCAGCGACGGGACGCCGCAGAAGCTCAGCATCGCGGACATCGTGGCCCGCAAGGTCGGCCTCGAGATGGCCTACAACCCGAACGACTGCGTCGAGGTGCGCTGGGGCGCCCCGGCCGGCTCGCCCGAGGCGTCTTCGTGCAAGCGCCACGCGCCCGCCGATCAGCGCGCGCGCATGGAACAATACCGACCCTGGTTCCACGAGATGCGCCGCCCCGCCCGCTGATCCGGCCGCCCGGGAGCGCCAGGGAAAAGGGCCCCACTTCATTTGCGGTACCGCGAATCATGTTCTGGTCTCGCTGTTCAGGCGAGCTCAGCGCGGCTTTGCCGCGCGGAGCGAGAGGGGCGCGGGGACGTGCGAGCGGCAGCGAGCCACTTCCCCGATACAATCGATACAATCGCCCGTCACGGTCCTTCGCGCAGGTCGGCTTGCCACAGCGACCGGTTGAAGGGATCGCACAGCCAGGTGAACACCGCGCGCACCTCCAGGTACTCGTCGATGGCGACCTCGACCAGCACGCCCGGCACGAAATCGATGGCGGTCCCCGACCAGTCGAAGCTGGGGATCCCCTTGGTGAGGGCCAGGAGCCCACCGGAGTTGCGCTTGTCCCGACAGCGCCACGCGCGCTCCATGGACATGAGGGCCGCCCGGGCGAACGCGGCGGGTGGCCGAACCTCCGTGGCGAGGGCAGGGCGATCGAGGCCGACCGCCCAGCACAGCCAGGTCAGCGCCGCCCAGTCGGCCCGGGCCCGGCGCATCAGCGCCAGCACGCCGTCGGTCGGAGCGGGCAGGCCCATCTGCTCGTCCACCCGGATCTCGACGCTCCGGGGGTCCTCGCCTTCCGGATCAGCGGCCTCTCCCTCCGAGGCGTCGCCCGAGTACTCCGCCTCGGAGAGCGTGAAGGACCACGCGCCGAGGGGCACGGGACCGTCGGGGAGCAGCTCCGTCAGGCTCGGCACCATGAACGGGACGTCGCCCGGCACCCGGGCGCAGAGCCGCTCGCGCAGGATGGTGAGGCGGGTCGCCAGGCGCGCAATCATCCGGTTGATCTCGTCGAGGCTCTGCGCAGGCGCGAGCTCGGGATCGGCCGGGCTCGCGGTCAAGGCCTCACGGGCCGGCCAGAAGTCGAACCGTGGAAAATAGACCCGCACGAAGAGTCGCAGGAACTCCGCCTGATCGGGGGAGAGCGGCGCAACCGAATCGGCGTCGCCCAGGGCCGCCTCCGGCTCACCGAGCGCACCCAGCATGAGCGCGCGGGTGACGCGGAGCTCGACCGGGTCGGCGAGGCGGTCGTCGGGCGCGGCGTCCCGCAGCAGGATGGCGGCGTTCACGAGGTCGAGGGCCGCCCGATCCGCGTGCGACAGACCCCGGCCCGCGGTCCAGAGCAAGAAAGCCGGATCGGCGCCGCGCCTCACGCCATCGAGCAGGAGCGCGAGATCTCCCTCGGCCGACTTGACCAGGGCGCGGGCCTGCTCGGCGGCTGGTCCCGGCGCGAGCGCCACCGTCCATGCCGCGAGCGCCTCCACGAGCGGGGCCGGGCTGACCGCGGCCGCCGCGGCGCGGGCCATGGCGATGACGGCCTCTAGGAAGCGCCCCTCCGCGTGCAGCTCGTGCCCGAGCGCGCGCCAGGCCTCGGGCGTGCGCGCGCCGTCCGCGAGGACGGGGCACTGTTCGCGTGTCAGCGCGGTGGTGGCGGCGGCAGAGCCGAGATCGCGGCGCGCCACCTCCCGTCCGTCGGCGTCGACGTAGCGCCACAGCCCCACGGCCTGTCCCTCGGCGCATTGGCCTTCGGTCCCGGCGATGGCCGGCAGCCGAAAGTGCGGCTCCGGACCGGCCGGCCATTCGGCGTGAGGTCCGTCCAGCACCTCGCGCGCGAAGCACGCATCGCTCCGCAACCGCCCGGCGACGTCGTAGACACGCGTTCGCCCGTGGTGCTGGCCGGCCACCAGCTCCTCCTCGAAACGCAGGACTCCGTTCATATCCCAGGATCTGCGCTTCCCGGTCGGCTGGGCCGAGTACAGGGGCACCCCGTCCTGGAAGAACCCGGTGAGCTCGTTGTACTCGGCGCTCGGCGGAACGCCACCCGGTCGCTCGGGGAACGGCGCTCCGTTGCCGAGCAGCCGCAGCCCCGAGCGGTTGTACCAGGCCTGGCCCTGACCTTCACCGCGCCGGTAGGTTTGCACCAGCTGCCACGCTCCGGGGGGCACGCAGCACACCTGCAGCGCCTCGGGGCTCTCGCCGTCGGTGCTGTAGGCGCGGTGGGTCCCGTGTGGCACGCCGTCGAGCAACGGGCCCACCCGGTACAGGGCGCCGTCCGGATGCAACCGGAACAGCGCCGCGGCGCGGCCCGCCCCGGCCCGGGCGACCACCGTCTTCGGAGCCCCATCGGGCCACCAGGCCCGGATACGCACCGCGCCTCCGGGGAGGAGGCCGAGCGGGCTCGTCAGCACGGCTCCGGCGGCGGAGGGCGCGCCACGCGGGCGGCGGTCGAGGTCGTCGCCCTCGTCGAGGGACCACGCCCCTTCGTTGGCGTCCCAGCGCGCCTGGGGCGGCACGTTGGGGGGGGGAATCACGCGTCTTCCCGGTCGTGCGAGGTGGGCTTGCCCGCGAAGTCGGGATCCACGTCATCCTCGTTGATGGGCGCGGTGACGGCGTAGCTGCCCGACAGCCAGTTGCCGAGGTCGATGGTCCGGCAGCGCTCCGAGCAGAACCGGGGCCGCGGGGGCATCATCGGATCAGCCCTGGGATCCCCTTTGGGATCCGCCCCGAACGCGCGCTTGCAGATGGGACACAGCATCGGCAGAGGGAAAAACATAGGCCGAGACGCCCACCGAATCCAGCCGTCGGCTGGATTTTGACGCAAGTCGCTGCGAGGCCCCTGCCGGCCTCGAAATGCGGTGCGGCAGGTGCGCGCGCCTCGATATCGGTGTTACTGTGCCGACCACTTGGGAGCACGGGCGTGCAGGATTCGGATGACATTCGTCGGTTGGCCGCCATCGATCGCCACGGCTTGTTGCACGCGGCGCTCGGTCCCCGACTGCACGCCCTGACCGAGCGGGCCGCCAGCATCTTCGACGTGCCCATGGCCGCGATCTCGATCGTGGGCGTGGACGCCTGCTGGTTCGTCGGCCGCCACGGCTTCGTGCTGCACACCACGCCCCGTCTCGGGACGCTCGGGGATGCGGCGCTGCGCGAGCCCGACACCTTCGTCTGTCCGGACGCTGCGGCGCTGGCCGAGCTGGGGGGCGACGAGCTGGTCTCGGGTCCGACCGCCGTGCGCTTCTATGCGAGCGCGCCCATCGAGACGCATGATGGCGTGCGCCTCGGGGGGCTCGTCCTCATGTCACCGCTGCCGCGCGGGCTCTCGCCGCGCGAGGTGCACAACCTGGCCGGGCTGGCCGCCACCTTCGGCGAGCTGTTGCTCGCGCCGGGCGCCGGCACCACGGCGAGCTGGCGGCCGCCGGTCGACGATTCGGAGGCTCTGCGCAAGCTGGCCTTCGTGATCGAGGAGCTCCCGGTGATCCTGTGGACCACCGATCTGCTGCTGCGCTTCACCTGGGCCGGCGGGGCCGGTCTGACCGCCCTGCACCTCACGGGCCCCGAGGTGCTGGATCTGTCGCTGGCGGACTTCTTCTCGCGGGATCGACACGGCGCCTTGCACATCGAGGCTCATCGCGCCGCCCTCGAAGGGCAGGCACGCACCACCGAGGCGCGCTTCGAGGATCGGACCTACCGCTGCCGGCTCGATCCCCTGCGCGACGCCAGTGGGGCCATCGTGGGGGTGATAGGTCTCGCGGTCGACGTCACCGATCGCGTTCACTTCGAGACCGCGGTGCAGGAGAGCGAGGCCCGCTACCGGGTGATCGCCCGCGCCACCAACGACGTGGTGCGGGACTGGAACATCGAGCGCGACGAGATCGCCTGGAACGCGGCGCTGTCCACGGTCTTGCGGTACCCGGGGCCACCCGAGGTCCTCGGCATCGCCTGGTGGCGCGAGCGCATCCACCCCGACGATCGCGAGCGGGTGGTGGTCGCGATGCAGTCGGCGCTGGCCGCGGCCGCGAGCGGCTGGAACGACGAGTACCGCTTTCAGCGGGGCGACGGGACCTACGCCTCGGTGTTCGATCGCGGGTTCATCACCCGCGATGGCCGGGGGCGGGCGGTGCGGATGCTGGGCTCGATGCTCGACGTCACCGAGCGCAAGGTGATGGAGGCCAAGCTCATCCAGGCCGAGCGGCTGGCCTCGATGGGCACCCTCGCCACCGGGGTCGCGCACGAGATCAACAACCCCCTCACGTACATCATGGCCAACGTGGGCTACGTGTCCGAGCGCCTGTCGCGTCCGTCCTCGAGCGACAGGGTCCTGCCCAGGTCGGCGGATGAGTCGGCCGAGGATTTGGCCGAGGTGCGCGCGGCGCTGGAGGAGGCGCAAGAGGGCGCGGTCCGCATCCGGCAGATCGTGCGTGATCTGAAGGTGTTCGCGCGCGGCGACGACGAGCGCTACGGGATCATCGACGTTCGGCAGAACCTGGAATCGTCGATCAGCATGGTCTGGAACGAGATCCGGCATCGGGCGCGCCTGGTCAAGGAGCTCGGACCGGTCCCGGACGTCGAGGGGAACGAGTCTCGGCTCGGCCAGGTCTTCTTGAACCTGCTCCTCAACGCCGCCCAGGCCATCCGCGAAGGGGACGCGTCGTCCAACCAGATCCGGGTGGTGAGCGGCACCGACGAGGCTGGCCGGGTCCGGGTGGTGATCGAGGACACCGGCGTCGGGATCGCCCCCGATCTCCTGCGGCGCATCTTCGATCCGTTCTTCACCACCAAGCCGGTGGGGCTCGGGACGGGGCTCGGGCTGTTCATCTGCCACGGCATCATCCGCGCCATGGGGGGAGACATCGTGGCGGAGAGCGAGGTGGGGCAGGGGGCGCGTTTTCAGATCACCCTGCCCCCGGCCCGGAGCGTCTCGTCGCCTCAGGTGCCGCCGCCCCGGATGGCGGGGACGTCGCTGCCGCGCCGTCCCCGGCTGCTGATCGTCGACGATGAGGCGCGCGTGGCGCAGGGGCTCGAGCGAACCTTGTCCCGGGAGTATGACGTGGTGCTGGCATACGGGGGACGGCAGGCGGCGGAGCTCATGGCGCGTGACCAGGACTTCGACATCATCCTGTGCGATCTGATGATGCCCGAGCTCGCAGGCAGCGCGCTCTTCGCCCTCATCGAGTCGACCTGGCCGCACCTGGCGGCGCGGGTGATCTTCATGACCGGCGGCGCCTTCACGGCCGAGACCACCAGCTTCCTCGAGCGCGTGCCGAACCCCCGCCTCGACAAGCCCTTCGACACCGATCGCCTGCACGCGATCATCCGGAGCATGGAGTGATCGCGCCTTCGGCGCTCGCGAGAAGGGGCGGACCGGAGCGCGGGAAGGGGCGGACCGGAGCGCGGGAAGGGGCGGACCCCTCCCCGCGGGCCCCTCCCGACGGACGACGGGAATCGGGCCCGGATCTGCTTTGCGGGTGTCTTCTCCGGTTGGCAAAGCCAACCTCCGATCAACCGCACGAAGCGAGTGAGCCTGAAGGATGGCTCTGAACCTCGAAGCTCCCGTGCGAATGAAACGCGGGCCCCGTCCCCGTGCTCTCGTCCCCTCGCCCCGCGGAGCAGGGTGAGGGAGAGGGGCCCACTTCATTCCGGGGACGGCGCTGCCAAGAGGCGAGCGTAGCGCGGCTTTGCCGCGCGGAGCGAGAGGGGCGCGGGGACGTGCGAGCGGCAGCGAGCCACGTCCCCGATCCATACGAGGGAGAGGGGCCCACTTCACTCGAGCGGGGCAGGAGGAACTTCGGAGAGCGGTCAGGAGCCGGAGGCGACTTTTTCGGTGTCGGCGATGGGGGTGGGATCGTTGGCGAGGCGGATCCAGCCGGCGGTGTGCTCGGAGCGGGCGTACCATTCCACGCTGTCCCCCTTGTCCACCTTGGCACTGGGGGAGTTGGTGAGGGGGGCTTGCTTGGGGGGGGAATCGAGGCGGGCGAGCTCCACCCAGCCCACCGACTTGCGTCCGTCGAAGTATTCGACCCGCGCGGCGATCTTCGGAGCTCCGCCCGCCGGTTCCTCGCCCTTTCCGAGCAACTCCATCGGGTAGAGGCGCCAGATCTTGTCGTGCCAGGTGCGGGCCTGCTCGTCGGGCTTGTCGGGCGTGCCCGGCGAGGCGAGCTTGTAGGCGCCCGGGCTCTGGCCATTGCTGAGCAGCAGCTCGCGCGACTTGCCGCCGGCGGTGATGGTCAGGCGGTTGACGTCGCCCAGCTTGAACGCGTGGAGCTTTCGGTCGACCAGGCGATAGCCCGCTCCCTGCAGATCGGTGAGCATCGCGCGCGGCATGAGGTAGACGCGTCCGTCCTTGACGTCGCGCAGGTAGTTCTCGCCGGTTCCGACCGCCGGCGAGCCGATCACGAAGTCGTGGCTCTGCCCTCGGGCAGTGACTTGCAGCTTGCGCCTCGGGGTGTCGAGCCCGAGCTCCTTGAGCTTGGCGGCGTCGAGCGTCCCGAAGGCGCGGGGAGAGCGGAAGGGCGCGAACTGCTCGAAGGCGCGCACCGCCGGCTCGTCGCCCCGCAGGTCGCGCGGCGGACGCGGCTTGGCCGCCACCGGCGGCGCCGGGGGCGGGGTGGCCGCGGAGGACTTTGGCGGCGTCGGGGCCTTGGGGGGCGCGGGGGTCTTGTCGACCAGGTGCAACCAGACCGCCGAATCCCCGCCCTCGCTGCGGCGCTCGAGATCGAGCGCGCTGTTGTCGTCCTCGAAGTGCACGTGGCCGAGCTCGTTCTTGGTGGCATCGACGATGATCGCCTCGCCCTCGGCGCGCTCGGGCTCGCGCTGCCAGGTGGCAAACGCCACCGACAGCCCGGCCAGCGCCAGCGCGCCCTGGATCACCAGCGCGCGGCCGGTCACGACGCCACCCCCGGGGTCGAGGTCGTCGGCGAGGTCGTCGTCGAGGCCTTGGGCGCCGACGACGATCCGGTCGAGCGCATGCGGCCCCGGCGCTTGCGGCGCGTGACCACGAAGCCGAGGACCAGCACCAGCCCGGGGACGACGAAGATGCTCGAGTAGAACCACGCCACATCCTGCTTCCGGGTGTGGTTGATGGGCACGTCGGCCTCCGAGGACACCTGCCCGGCGAAGGACTCCTCGCCCATCAGCCAGCGCACGGGATCGAGCACCAGGAATCCGTTCCCGGCGAAGCGAATCACCGGATCGGTGAGAAAATCCGAGTCACCCACCACGAAGAGCCGCGCCTCGGGCGCCTCGGCCTCCGGGGCCTTGTCCTTGGAGGCGGCCTTGGCGTCCGTCTTGGCGTCGTTCTTGGCGTCGTTCTTGGCGGCCGGGGCGGGGAGCTTCCTGGAGGCGGCCGCGGCCAGCTCCCAGGCCTTGCGCTCCTCGCCGCGATCGAGCTGGAAGTTCCCGTTGTCGTCGGCGAAGGTCGCCGCGTGGGCGTGAACCGCGTAGTCCACCGACCAGCCGTTGACGGGAGGGGAATGCGGGCGGGGACCGAGGATCGGGGCCGCCCCCGGCAGCACCACCGGCGCGCGCATCCCCTGCCGCGAGAGGGTGGTGACCGACGGGTGCGACGAGAACAGGGCGGTCACCAGGTTGGCGCGATCTCCGTCCTGGTGGGTGCGGCTGGCGTAGATCTGATCGTTCGCCAGCGTCTTGGCCCCGAGCGAGAGCCCGATGGGCGCGAGCAGCTCGGTCATCGGAACCCCGGCCTCGGGATCGAGCGCCAGGAAGATCCGGCCACCGCGGTCGAGGAAGCGCGTCAGGGCACCGATCTCCTCGGGCGCGAAGGGCTTGGTCGGCCCCAGGATCATCACCAGCGTGGCGTCTTTCGGCACGTCGGTCGCCAGGCCCTGGGCCGGCCCGAGCTCGCGCACGTCGTGTCCCTGGTCTTGCAACGCGTTCCGCAGCTCGCGGATGCCCGGGCGGCGATCGGAGTCGTCCTGCGGATCGGCGGTCCGCTCGCCGTGTCCAACCGTCAGCATGGTCACCCGGTTCGGCTTGGCCGCCGACAGCAACCGCTGCTGGACCTCGCGATCGAGCACCCGCAGGTTGGCGCGCGCCGCCTCCATCTGCAACGCGAGGCCGAGCTGCTCCTTGCGCCCGCCGCGGTTGAACACCAGGAACCCGTTGCCCGAGACCCCGAGCTCCTTGGCCTTGACCGGATCGATGTCGAAGTCGTAGTGCTCGACCTTGAGCTGGGAGGACTCCCGGGCCAGATCGCCGAGGTACGCGTCAACCTGCTCGCGCACCTCGTTGCCGTTCGGGAAGAAGACCGCCACCGTCAGCGGGGCGTCGAGGGCGCGCACGATCTTGCGGGTCGATTCGCCGGGCCTCGTGGTGCGAAAGTAGGCGAGATCCCACTTGTGATCGCGCTCGGAGGCCGCGTACGCCAGCGAGAACGCCAGGGTCAACATGAAGGCCGTGCCCATGCCGGCGAACTGGGCGGCGCGGATCCGACCGGTCTCGACCCGGGTTGCGCGCTTCATCGGAGCGTAGGCCAGCTCCATGGGCAGGATGGCGAAGGCCGCCACCGACCAGACCACCGGCCACAGCGCCGCCAGGACCACCGCCACCCGGGGGGACCGAGTCTCGAGCGCGCTGCCGCCCCCGAGGACCGTGGGCAGATCGGACTGCACGAAGTACGCGATGATCGCCACCAGGCCCACCACGTACATGGTCTGGATCGATCGCTCGACGGTCTTGCGGTCGTCGGCCACGCGCGCGGAGCGCACCGCCCGGGCGACGATCGCCACGATCAGCAGGGCGAGGCCGAGCACGGAGCACGCGAGACGCGGGGTTCCGGCCGCCAGGATCCGCTCGCCGACGAAGAGCCAGAGCATGCCGAGCCCGTAGCACCCGGACCACAGGGCGCTGCTGCCGAGCGGCGCGCCGTCTGGTTGGCGCGGAGCCGGCTTGGTGCTGGCGGGCGTGGCTGCGCCTCTCCCCGCCGCATCCAGCTTGCGATCGGTCGTCTTCAGCGCCATCGGCGAACCTCCATCACGCGCACCGCCGCATAGAGCGCGACCATGGTCACCACCAGGTAATACACGACGTCGCGCAGGTGGATGCTGCCCTCCTGGAACGGGATGAAGTGCTTGCCGTGGATGGCGAGGCTGGCGAACACGTCGTTGAAGGGGCGCTCGGTGACCCGGACCAGCATCCAGGCCACCACCATTCCGGTCACCATGCAGGCCGAGACGATGGCGGCGAGCACCTGGGTCCTGGCCAGGGCCGAGCCGAGGGTCCCGATGGCCATGGCGGCCGAGCCGAGCAAGAGCAGGCCGAGGTAGCCGGCCACCAGGTGACCGGGGGCGATCTTCCCGTTCACGAGCACGAGGAGCGGCATGAAGAGCGTCAGCGCCAGGACCATCGCCAGGAAGGTGAGGCCCGACAGGAACTTACCGAGCACGATCTGGCCGTCCCCGACTGGCGACGAGGTGAGGAGCACGAGGGTGCCGGTCTGTCGTTCCTCGGCCACGAGGCGCATCGACAGGAACACGCTCGCGATCATCGTGAGGCCGCTCGTGTAGAAGAAGAACTGCGCCAGCACCTGGGCCGAGAGCTTCTCCTCCCCGCCGATCGCGAAGATGTTGAAGAGCAGGCCATCCACCAGCAGGAGCAGGGCGGCGATGATGTAGCCGTTCATCGAGCGCAGGTAGGTGCCGAGCTCGCGGCGGGCGATGAGCAGGGTGGCGGTCACTGCGCGCGCTCCTGCCCGGAGGTCATGCTCTGGGCCTTGCCCTGGGTCAGCTGCAGGAAGATGTTCTCGAGCCGGCCGGCCGCGCGGTCGATGCGGACGAGCTCGACGCCCGCCATCACGAGCGCGCGGGCCACGGCGCCGCGGACGTCAGTGGCCGACAGCACCTGCAAGGTCGAGATGCCGGGACCGCGCGCCAGCAGCGACGCCCCGGTGACGCCGGCCACCTGCCCGAGGACGGTGAGCGCCGGATCCGGCGGGCCCGTCACGTCGACCTCGATGGTCACCGCGTGGCTGCCCGACAGGCGGGCCGCCAGATCCTCCTCCGAGCCCTGGTCGACGATCTCGCCCTCTTGAATGATGAGCAGGCGATCGCAGGTCTGGCTGATCTCGGAGAGGATGTGGCTCGAGACCAGGATGGTGTGATCGCCGCGCAGGCCCCGGATGGTGGCGCGCATCTCGACGATCTGCTTCGGGTCGAGGCCACTCGTCGGCTCGTCGAGGATCAGGAGCTTCGGCTTGTGTACCAGCGCCTGCGCCACCCCGACCCGCTGCCGGTAGCCGTGGGACAGGTTCCCGACGAGCTCGTCGTCCTCCGGGCGAAGGCCGGTCTTCTCCTCGGCCTCGGCCACCCGCGCCGCGACCTCCGCCGGCGGCACGCCGCGCAGCCGGGCCACGAAGCCGAGGAAGCGGCCCACGGTCATGTCGTCGTAGAGCGGCGGCGTGTCGGGCAGGAAGCCGATCCGCCGGCGAACCTCCTCGGGCGCGAGGGCGGTGTCGATGCCATCCACCTTCACCTCGCCCGAGGTGGGGAGCAACACGCAGCCGAGGATCTTGAGGGTGGTCGACTTGCCAGCCCCGTTGAGACCGAGGAATCCGATGACCTCGCCCCGGGTGATCTCGAACGTGAGATCCCGTATCGCGGCATGCTCACCGTAGTACTTGGACAGGCCTTTGACTTGAATCATGGGGGTAACCCGCGCGCATTATGCACGAAACCTGGCGACTCGTTAATTCCGGTGTGTCGGGGTTTATTCCCCGTCCAATTCAGGGTCCTCGCCAGGCTGCCCGCGGTCCGCTTGACCTTTCCGAAATCCCACGAAATTTCGAGGTCGTATCCGGCCGGGGCCATGCTAGCTTGTGCCCGCCATGTGCGGTGTGGTTGGAATCTACGGACACCGGGAGGCCGCGAATCTCGCGTACCTCGGCCTCTATTCGTTGCAGCACCGCGGTCAGGAATCCGCCGGCATCGTCGCCAGCGACGGAGAGAGCCTGCGCTTCGTGCGGGAGATGGGCCACGTCGGCGACATCTTCACCGCCGAGCGGCTGGCCCACCTGAGGGGATTCGCCGCGATCGGGCACGTGCGCTACTCGACGGCCGGTGATTCGTCTCTGAAGAACGCCCAGCCCATCGCGGTGGACTACTCGGGCGGCTCGGTGGCGGTCGGGCACAACGGCAACCTGGTGAACGCGATCGAGCTGCGCGAACGCCTGGAGTCCGACGGATCCATCTTCCAGACCAGCTCGGACACCGAGGTCATCGTTCACCTGATCGCGCGATCGAAGGAGGGCAACCTGCCCGATCGCATCGCGGACGCCCTGCGCCAGGTCAGGGGCGCCTACTCGCTGGTCTTCCTGTCCGAGGACATGCTGGTGGCCGTCCGCGACCCGATGGGCTTTCGCCCCATGGCCATCGGGCGCATCGGGGAGGTGTTCATCGTCAGCAGCGAGACCTGTGCCTTCGATCTGGTGGGGGCGGAGTTCGTGCGGCACCTCGAGCCCGGCGAGATGGTGGTCATCGACAAGTCGGGGCTGCGCTCGCTGCGGCCGTTTCCGGAGGCGGAGCCACACCGCTGCATCTTCGAGTGGGTGTACTTCGCGCGTCCGGACTCCCAGATCGACGGGCTCTCGGTGTACCGTGCGCGCGAGCGCATGGGGCGGCGCCTGGCGATCGAGCACGCGGTGCCGGCCGACGTGGTGATCGCGGTTCCTGACTCCGGGATCGCGGCGGCCATCGGGTACGCCCGGGAGAGCGGCATCCCTTACGACCACGGGCTGATGCGGTCGCACTACGTGGGCCGCACCTTCATCGAGCCGTCGCAGCACATCCGGCACTTCGGGGTGAAGCTCAAGCTGTCGCCCGTGCACGAGGTGCTGCGCGACAAGCGGGTGGTGGTGGTCGACGATTCGCTGGTGCGCGGGACCACCTCGCGCAAGATCGTGTCGATGATCCGGGGCGCGGGGGCCCGCGAGGTCCACCTGCGCATCAGCTCGCCGCCCACCGTGGGGCCTTGCCGGTACGGCATCGACACGCCCTCGCGCGAGGAGCTCATCGCCACCAGCCGGACCCTGGCCGACATCCGCGACTTCGTCGAGGCCGATACCCTTGGCTACTTGTCGCTCGAGGGGGTTCACGAGGCGGTGCGCGGCGCGGAGAGCGCGGCCCAAGGTGCCAGGGACGCCGGCAAGCCAGGGAGCAAGGACGCCGGCAAGGATGCCAGCAAGGGTCGCGGCCCGGGCTTCTGCGACGCCTGCTTCTCCAACAAGTACCCCATCCCCACCGAGCCGCCCACCCGCCCGCGGCAGCTGCGGCTCATCTCGGCCTGAGGACTCCGGGCATGGCCACGGTCACGACCTCGGTCATCGTCGTCCCCGGGCCGCTGCCAGAGGCGGCGGCGCTGGACGCCCGGCTGGCGGCGCTCCGCGAGCTCCATCCGCGGGCCATCCTCGATCGATACCTCGAGCATCTGCCCCGCCTCGGCGCGCGCGTGCTGCTGGCGCCGGGCGCGGCGCTGGCCGGAGCGGTCGAGCTCGGCGACGACGTGTCCATCTGGTACGGCGCCGTGCTGCGGGGCGATCTGGCACCGGTGGTGGTGGGGGCGCGCTCCAACATCCAGGATGGCACCGTGATGCATGTCGGGGACGATGCGCCGTGCGTGGTCGGCGCCGACACGGTGGTCGGGCACCGCGCCATGCTGCACGCCTGCCGGGTCGAGGATGGGTGCCTGATCGGCATGCAGGCGACCGTGCTCGACGATGCGGTGATCGGCGAGGGCTCGGTGGTGGGGGCCGGTGCGCTGGTCACGGCGCGCACGGTGATTCCGCCGCGGAGCCTGGTGCTCGGGGTTCCAGGGCGGGTCATCCGCACGCTCGGCGAGCGGGACGCCGCCGAGCACCGGGCGCTCGCGGCCAAGTACGTTCGACTCAAGGAGAACTACCTGCGCGACGCCTGGAACCAGGCGCGGCAGGTGGGGTAGTCTCGGAAGGTGAGCCAGGGGGCTTCTTCAGGATCGCCGGCCGGGCCGGGCTCGGGATCTTCCCCCCCGTGGGCCGAGGTGCTCGGGGCGGAGCTCGAGCGAGCACTGTTGCGGGAGCTGGCGGCGGCATGGCACGAGGTGAACCAGAACCATTTTCGCGGTCGCCTCCGCAAGCCGGTGTTCGCGCTGTCGGACAGCGAGCGGCGGCTCGGGGCCTGGCACGGTGAGGCACGATCGTTGACCCTCTCGCGCCCGCTCGTGCTCGCGCGGCCGTGGGCGGTGGTGCGCGAGGTGTTGAAGCACGAGATGGCCCACCAGTTCGTCGACGAGGTCCTCGGCATCCGCGACCAGACCGCGCACGGCCCGGCGTTCGAGTCGGTGTGCCGGGAGCGCGGGTTCGATGCGCTCGCCAATGGCCTGCCGGTCGTCGATGGGACGGGGGCTCCCGGTGCTGGTGCTGGTGCCGACGGCGGTGCCGGTGCAGATGCCGGCGCCCACCAGAATCCCGTCCTGCGCAGGATTGCCCGCCTGCTGGCGCTGGCCCAGAGCTCGAACGCGCACGAGGCGGAGTCGGCCATGAAGGCGGCCCAGCGCTTGATGCTGCAGCACAACATCGCCGGCGCCGTGGCGGCCGCGCGCGAGGGCTACACCTTTCGCCACCTCGGGGTCCCCTCGGGACGCATTCAGGCCGCCGAGCACGTGCTGGCCGGCATCCTCTCGCGACATTTCTTCGTGGAGGCGATCTGGGTCTCGTCCTTCCTGGCCCGCGAGGGACGCAGCGGCCGGGTGCTCGAGATCTGCGGGACGCCCTCGAACCTGGACGTGGCCGCCTACGTGCACGGCTTCCTGCTCGAGACCGCGGAGCGGCTCTGGCATGCGCACCGGCTCGCGCGCGGCCTGTCCGGCAACGGCGAGCGGCGACGCTTTCGGCTCGGCGTCATGATCGGCTTCTCGGAGAAATTGAAGTCGAGCGCCGAGGAGAACCGCCGCGAGGGCCTGGTCTGGGTGGGCGATCCTGCGCTCGCCTCGTACCTCGCGACCCGCTACCCGCGGCGCTCTTCGGGGGCCGGGATCGGTATCCGGGCCACCGAGAGCTACGAGCAGGGTCGGCAGGCGGGCCGCAACATCGTGCTGCACCGACCGGTCCCGGGGAGCCCCACCCCCGGGGCCCGCGGGCGCGCGTTGCCGTCCCGCTGACGGCGCGCCGAGACGCTCCCGTCCGTGCCGGCCCTCAGGCGGCGGACTTGCTCGTCCGCCCGGGCTGGACGGCCGCGATGAACTTGACCTTGGGGTTGTCGTTCTCGGCCATGCGCAGCAGCCAGTCCGAGTCGAACAGGACGAGGGGCCG